>Ga0137429_1000662_pt1 | contig 12891 bp, 14 predicted proteins | sample EasRivERMZT736_2_FD_102304 | JGI IMG/M metagenome (GOLD analysis project Ga0137429, IMG submission 102304) | Soil microbial communities from meander-bound floodplain in the East River, Colorado, USA - East River MetaG ERMZT736_2 | ecosystem: Environmental > Terrestrial > Soil > Floodplain ...
ACCGCGGGCGTAAGCCCGCGGATGAAACGCAAGCCCGGAGCGAACGAAATGAGCGGAGGTGATAACATAAATCCAAAATTTCGCTGTTCGAAATTTTGAAGGGTACTTACTTTCGTAAGTACCCCGGGCGTAAGCCCAGGGATTTTTATTTAATTTTTTACACTATGCCAAGAGAGAATTCAGCAGGAGCAATTATATTTCGCATGGTTGAAGGTGTGCCGCACTATCTGCTTTTGCATTACCAATCAGGTCACTGGGAATTTGCAAAGGGACATATTGAAAAAGACGAAAGCTTTGAGGATACGGTGAGGAGAGAAGTTCAAGAAGAAACGGGAATAAAAGAAATAAGCATCATTCCCGGCTTTAAAGAGTATTCTAAATACTTTTTTCGCAAAAACTATGATCTTGTGGGCGAGGCAAAAAAGAAAGCTCCATGGGTTTTTAAATTGGTAGTATTCTTACTGGCTCAAACTGGCACAGAACAGGTAAAAATTTCAAAGGAGCATATTGGGTTTGCCTGGTTGCCCTATGAACAGGCTTTTAAAAAAGTAACGTATAAAAATGCCAAAGAACTTATTAAGAAAGCCAACGAATTTATCGTTTCAAGAAAAAGTCTATAGTGTTGTCAAAAAAATACCAAAAGGTAATGTTTTAACCTACAAACAAGTTGCTGAGCTCGCAGGTAATCCAAAAGCCTTCCGTGCGGTGGGTAATATTTTAAATAAAAACTATAACTCAAAAATTCCATGTCACAGGGTGATTAGAAGCGACGGAAATATTGGTAAGTACAATAGAGGAAAAGGCAAGAAGATAGAACTTCTTAAAAAGGAAAATGTTATTTAAGCAAAAAAAGTACCCTCTCGGAGAGGGTACTTTTTTGTTCGTAATTTGTGTTAATTTGTTATTTTTTAACTTCTTCAACAATTTTTTCAAATATTTCTGGATTTTTTTGGACTAATTGGGCTAATACTTTTCTATCCAATTCTATTTTTTTCTTCTTTAATCCATTAATGAACTTACTGTAATTAATTCCCAGCGCTCGGCAGGCTGCGTTAATTTGAAGCTGCCACAATTGTCTGAAATCTCTTTTTTTGACTTTTCTATCTCGGTAAGAAAAAGTCCACGCATGCCTTAATGCGTCTTTGGCTAATTTTAGCTTTGACTTTCTGCCCCAACGAAAACCTTTGGCATGTTTTAGTAGATGCCTTCTTTTCTTGTGGGCTGATAAACCTTTTTTTACTCTGCTCATGTTATCTGCTTAAAAACTTTCTAATTCTTTTTACCTCAGATGAGGAAAGTGCTACCCACTTTCTGCCTTTTCTTCTTGCCTGCCCGGTTTTTTTTGCACGATAATGATCCTGGCCGGAAAGCCTCCTCAATATTTTACCGTTTTTAGTGATTTTTAATCTTTTTATTAATGCTTTTTTTGTCTTCATCGCTTTGCTTATTACTTTTTTGATATTATCATTGTAAAGCCCCTTATCTCTTTTTTTAACTCTCTTTCAGTTTTTATTGGTATTAACTTTTCCAATGCTTCTATAAAAAGCTTTACTTTATTTTTTGCAAAGTCTGCCATTGCCTTCTCTCTTCCCCTTAAAACTAAATTGATTTTTATCTTGTCACCCTCCTTTAGGAATTTTTCCGCTCGCTTGGCTCTTACTTCAATGTCATGGGGTGAAATATTAAATCCCAGCTGTATTTCTTTTAATTTTGACTCTTTTGTTCCTGCTTTTATCTTTCTCTCTTTCTTTTGTAAGGAATAAAGGTGTTTTCCGTAGTTTCCGATTCTGCATACAGGAGGTTCCACTTTCTCTGTTACCTGTATTAAATCCATGCCCTTTGACTTTGCCAGGTCAATTGCAGTAAAGATATTCATTAGGCCAAGTTGCTTCCCCGTTTCATCAATGACTCTCACCTCTTTTGCCCTTATGAAATTGTTTACAAGTATTTTTTCGATGGTTTCTTATTTTACTATTATTGTGGAAGCGGCGAGGTTGAACTCGCGTCCAAATGCCTTTCTAAAATAATTCTACAAATTTATCTCATTTTGTTGTTCGGATATTAAATAATAAATGAGCAAAATTTCTAATATCCTAATCCCTTTTTATTTTCGGCTTGAGGGAAAAGCCGTTTTTCCTTATAATATAACACCTTTATCTGCCTATAAGGAGTCAACAGTAAAGATGCAGCATTAAGCGAATGCTAATGCTGGTTGCTTCTTGTTAAATAAGTTAGCAATTGTTGTTTTCTGAAAGTTTAGTCAGGTTTCAGAATACTGAATTTGCTTATTTTAGAGGTGAGCTTTTGTCGAAGCTTACGCTCCCCCGCCCGCATCGCTACGCGAAGCGTTGCGGGCGGGCCCGTTGCTTCTCATAGCTGTACGAAGCTTGTAATGTTTTAAATATCACTTAATCTCCTTTTTAAATATGCCCTCCCAAAACCAGTCTTGAAAGACTTCTCTCTTTTTATAGCATCATTTAAAACATTACAAGCTTCGTAATACACTAACTTAAAGGGCCTACGATCTTTTGTGGATTCTGTTAGGCCTGCATTATGTTCCTTAAGTCTTTTCACCAAATCATTAGTATGTCCTATATACAGTTTTTTATCCTTTAGGCTTTGGATAACATAAACATAATGCATGTTATGTATTACTTTAGTTCTCTTTGAATTTGCCTTTCTGTATCCTTCTTCTTTATCTTTTCTTTCTTATCAAAATTTTTCTTTCCCCTAGCTAAGGCGAATTCGAGTTTTATCCTACCATTTTTCTCGTAAACTTTCAAGGGTATTAACGAAAAACCACGTTCATTGACCTTACCGGTAAGATAGTCTATCTCTTTTTTATTTAATAAGAGTTTTCTTGATTGCTCTGGATTATAGTCTTCTGGGGCATTTTTTGGCTGGTAGGGAGGCACTTTGGAGCCTATTAAATAGGGCTCTGGCCCCATAAAAACCACATAAGATCCTGATAAATTCATATGTCCTGTCTTTATGGACTTTACCTCTTGTCCCCGTAATACCAAGCCTGCCTCATATTTCTCTATGATTTCGTAGTCGTAATGGGCTTTTCTATTCTCGGCGTATGTGTTCATAGATTCAGTCTATATTTATATATATTTTTTGTAAACTCTAATTTCCGATAAAAACCTTTAAAATTAAGGGAAAATAATATAGAATTATAAAACCTATCGTTTAATAATCTTTCGTAATAAAATGCAGAAATTTTCTAGCGAAAATTACAAAACGCGAGGAGGACTATTGGTAAAGCCGATAATCAGACGAAAGGTTTGCAATTTGCAGCCAAAATTTCAAGTTGCAGTAGGAATAATTATTAAAAAGATAGGTTAAAGTTATGGCTAAAGAAAACATCATAATTTCTCTGGGAGGGTCTTTGGTGGCGCCAAATGAAATTGACACCGCTTTTTTGAAAAGTTTTCGAAGTATTATTAAAAAGTATCTTAACCAGAAGAGATTTTTTATTTTTGTCGGCGGAGGCAAAGTATGCCGCAATTACCAAAATGCAATGTTGGAATTTGGGGCAGACAATAATGAGAGGGATTTAATAGGCATTGATATTTCAAGGTTGAATGCAAGGGTGGTAAAACAATCTTTTGGAGAAATAGCTTTTTCAGAAATTATTACCAATCCCTCAAAGAAAATAAGCACCAGAAAGGATATTGTGGTGGCTGGTGGCTGGAAGCCCGGTTGGTCAACTGATTATTGCTCTGTGACTATGGCAAAAAATATGGGAATCAAAACCATAGTTAACCTAAGCAATATTGATTATGTGTATGACAAAGATCCTAAAAAATACCTAGGGGCAAAAGCATTTAAAGGAATTAATTGGAAAAGTTTTAGGAAGTTAGTGGGGAGCAAATGGATGCCAGGGCTATCCATGCCATTTGATCCAAGAGCTTCTCGCGAGGCAGAAATTCTAAAAATAAAAGTAGTTATTATGAATGGCAAAAAAGTAGAACGATTGGAAAACTTTTTAATGGGGAAACCGTTTATTGGCACTACTATCCAATGAATGTAAAACAAAAAATACAGAAACTAATCAAAGAAGCAATCCCTGGCCTATATCCAGATTTTAAAAGCTTTCAAAATCTGGATATAGGTGGCTTAGTTGATACTCCGAGGGAGAAGGCTTATGGAGACTATTCAACGAATGTTGCTTTAGTTTTGGCAAAAAAATTGAATAAAAATCCAATGGAAGTTGCCAAAGAAATTGTTTCCCAAATCAACACACTGCTTATTCGTGAGAATAAGCAGTCAAAAATTAGCAGGTTTGAAAAAGTTGAAGTTGCGGGACCCGGCTTCATAAATTTCTATTTGTCAAAAGATTTTTTTATTGAAAATATAAAAAAAATCAATAAAAACTTTGGAAAAAACCAAAAACTTAAAAACAAAAGAATAATTGTTGAATATACTGATCCTAATATCCTAAAGGAATTTCACATAGGGCACTTAATGAGTAATACAATTGGAGAATCTGTCTCAAGGATTGTTGAGTTTCACGGAGCGAAAATAAAAAGATTATGTTACCAGGGTGATGTTGGTCTTCATGTGGCAAAGGCAATCTTTGGCAAAATGGAAAACCCTCAAAGCAAATGGCAGGAGGCGTATGTCTTCGGGTCAGAAAAGTATGAAAGTGATGAAGCCGCAAAAAAAGAGATAACTGAACTAAATAAAAAAATATACGAGAAGAGCGACAAGCAGATTAACGATCTTTATAAGAAAGGGAAAAAAGAGAGCCTACAAAAGTTTGAAGATATTTATCAAAAACTGGGCACGAAATTTAATTATTATTTTTTTGAAAGCCAAATTGCTGATATGGGTAAAAAAATTGTTGAAGGCGGCCTGAAAAAGGGTATTTTTGAAAAAGGAGCCAACGGCGCAATAATTTTTAAAGGAGAAAAATTCGGTCTGCACACCAGAGTTTTTATCAATTCCGAAGGATTGCCGACATACGAAGCAAAAGAATTGGCATTGGCGCAAGAAAAGTACAAAAAGTATAAATATGATAAATCAGTTGTAGTGACAGGAAACGATATTAACGAATATTTTAAAGTTTTAATGTCTGCAATGTCGCAGATTTTTCCCGAACTCCAAAAAAGGACAACCCATATTGGTCATGGTAATATGCGTCTGCCAGAAGGTAAAATGTCGTCAAGAACTGGTAAAGTAGTAACAGCGGAATTTTTAATAGGCGAAGTTGAAAAATTAGTTTTAGAAAAGATTAAAGACAGAGTTTTATCACAAAAAGAAAAAGAGGAAATTTCTGAACAAGTGGCCATAGGCGCTATAAAATACTCAATTCTAAAGCAATCTATTGGGTCAGATATTATTTATGACTTTGAAAAATCCATTTCATTTGAGGGTGATTCGGGTCCCTATCTGCAGTATTCTAATGTAAGGGCCTTATCTGTTTTGGAAAAAGCAAAGAAGGAAAGGATAAAACCATCTTTCAAAAAAGTTCCAAACAAAATTGAAAACTTAGAAAGATTAATGCATCGCTTTCCAGAAGTTGTAGAAGAGGCGGGTGAACCTGCCCGCAATTCTTCGCCAGCCCGACAGCCTGACGGCAGTCATGGCGGCGGGCATAGCGATGTAGGCGGGAAGTATGAGCCCCATTTAATATCTACCTATCTCATAGTGTTAGCCCGCGAATTTAATAACTACTACGCCAAAAATAAAATTGTAGATAAAAACGATGAACTTTCACCATACAAGGTCGCTTTAACTCAAGCGTTTTCAATGATAATGAAAAACGGATTATGGTTATTAGGAATTCCCGTGCCAGAAAGAATGTAAGGGAACACTTATCCTGAATGAATATGAAGGATTACAATAATTAAATCATCCTGAATAAATATGAGGGATTGCAATAAAATAATAAATATATATGAAGCTGAACAATAAATATTATCTTTTAAGACATGGGGAAGCGCTATCTAACGTAAGGCAAGTGACTTCCTCGTGGCCAGAAACATTTGAAAATCCGCTTACAGAGAAAGGTAGGGAGCAGGTTCAAACGGCTGCAAAAGAGTTGGAAGGAAAGCATATTGAAATGATTTTTGCTTCCGATTTACTGCGCACCAAGCAAACTGCAGGGATTGTGGGGCAGATATTGAATGTAGTGCCAAAGCTTGATATAAGGCTAAGGGAGACAGGTTTTGGCGAATTAAATGGCAAGCCGGCTGAAGAGTTGCTCTACGGAATTTATATTAGAGAACGCGCTAAAGGTAGCGTCCAAAACAACGAGCCCTATGAAAATATATTGAGGCGTTTAATGGAATTTTTTGAGGAAATTAATTCTTCTTACTCAAGCAAAAATATATTGATTATTAGTCATCAGGCCCCTTTATGGGTGTTGGAAAACTGGATTAGGGGAAAATCGGTGGAAGAGGCAGTTAAATACGACAAAACCCACAAACGAATTGGAAAAGGCGAAATTAGAGAATTAGAATAAATATGGCATATAATTTTCCAGAGGAAGAACAAAAAATACTGAAATTTTGGGAAGAAAATAAGATTTTTGAGAAGTTGAGACAAAAAAATGCAAAGAGCAAAAAGCGCTGGAGCTTTTTAGATGGACCGATTACTGCTAACAACCCAATGGGTGTGCATCACGCTTGGGGAAGAACCTATAAGGATTTATTGCAAAGATATCATGCAATGAAAGGTTTTGACGAAAGATATCAGAACGGATTTGACTGCCAGGGGCTTTGGGTTGAAGTTGAAGTTGAAAAAGAATTAGGATTTAAAACTAAAAAAGACATTGATGCTTATGGAATAGATAAGTTTGTTGAAAAGTGCAAAGAAAGGGTGAGGAAGTATTCAGCAATTCAAACGGCCCAGTCAATAAGGCTTGGCCAATGGATGGATTGGGAGAATTCTTACTATACAATGTCTGACGAAAATAACTATGCTATTTGGCACTTTTTAAAAAAATGCTGGGAGTTAGGATACTTGTATAAAGGAAGAGATTCTGTGCCTTGGTGTCCAAGATGCGGAACTGCAATAAGTCAGCATGAAATTTTGACAGAAGAGTATAAAGAAATTACTCACGATTCAATTTACTTTAGATTAAAAATTAAAGAAAAAGATGAATATCTTTTAGTCTGGACTACTACTCCATGGACGCTTCCAGCCAACATTGCCGTGGCCGTTGATGCAAAATTAGATTATGTTTTAGTTAAAGATAAGGATGGTTATAAAAACTGGGTTGCAAAAGATTTGATTGATAAGATTTTTAAGGGAGGCCACGAGGTTTTAAAAGGCGTTAAAGGAAAAAGTTTGGTTGGCTTAAAATATTCTTTTGCTTTTGATGGCTTACCCAAAGTAAAAGAGCTTTTGGGTAAAGATAAAATGTTTCATACGGTCGTTGCAACAGATGACAGAATCATGCCAATTAATATTGAGGAAGGAACGGGATTGGTACATACTGCCGTTTCAGCTGGATCAGAGGACTTTAAACTGGGAAAAAAATTGGGTCTTCCCTTAATTGAGGTTATAGATGAGGAAGCAACTTATTTAGATGGTTTAGGAGATTTTTCTGGTAAAAATGCCAAAAAGCACCCAGAGATAATTTTAGATTATTTGGCAAAAAATAAAGAGTATGTTTTCAAAATAGAAAAATATAAGCACAGATATCCAACCTGCTGGAGATGCAAGACAGAATTAGTGTGGCGAGTTGTTGATGAGTGGTATATATCAATGGATAAATTAAGAAAACCATTAGAGGATATTGTAAAGAAAATCAATTGGATTCCGTCTTTTGGTAGAGAGCGAGAGTTAGACTGGATAAAGAATATGCACGATTGGTTAATCTCCAAAAAAAGATACTGGGGGTTGGCTTTGCCTATATTTGAATGCAAAGAGTGCGGAAACTTTGAAGTTATTGGGAGCAAAGAAGAGCTAAAAAAGAGAGCTGTTGAGGGTTGGGATAAATTCGATGGCAGATCTCCTCATAGGCCGTGGGTTGATGAAGTTAAAATAAAATGCAAGAAGTGTAAAGCAATTGTTTCAAGAATTAAGGATGTTGGAAACCCGTGGCTGGATGCGGGAATTGTCCCTTTTTCTACCATCAAGTACTTTTCTGATAAATCATATTGGAAAAAATGGTTTCCTGCCCAAGTTGTCTGCGAGTCGTTTCCAGGACAATTCAAAAATTGGTTTTATTCTTTGCTGGTTATGTCGGCGGTCTTAGAAGATGCCGAGCCTATAAATACTATTTTTGGGTATGCTTCGGTGGTTGATGAAAAGGGGGAGGAAATGCATAAATCCAAAGGAAACGCTATTTGGTTTGACGAGGCAGTTGAGAAAGTTGGAGCTGACCCCATGAGATGGTTATATATGAAAGCAAATTCTGCAGAGAATATGCGCTTTGGGTATACATTGATAGAAGAATCTAAAAGGAAGCTGTTAGTTTTGTATAACGTTTATTCATTTTTTGAGACTTACGTTAAAAAAGAGGACTTCCCAAAAAACCTGAAAATAAAAACCAAACCTGCCCGCAATGCTTCGCCAGCCCGACAGCCTGACGGCAGTCATGGCGGCGGGCATAGCGATGCAGGCGGGAATATATTAGACAAATGGATTATTTCAAAGATTAACCATTTAGTTTCGGTGATTGAATTCAACCTAGAGAAATACGAGGTGGCAAGGGCGGTTTCAGAAATTGAAGACTTTTTTATAAATGATTTGTCTTTGTGGTATACAAGGAGATCAAGAAAGAGATTTCACCCTTTAACAGGCTCAGGTCATTCAGACTCTGATGAGTCCTCAGACTCGAAGAGGCAAGCTGATAGGAAGGAAGCAATAGAAACTCTTTATTTTGTGCTGCTAGGTATTGCAAAAATAATTGCTCCAATAATACCTTTCTTTGCAGAAAAAATGTACCAAGGATTAAAATTAAAGGATATGCCAGAATCAATTCATCTTTGTGATTGGATGGAGCCAGGATCTAATGCCGATTTGGATTTGGAGCATAAAATGGATGAGGTCAGGAAAGTCGTTGCTTTGGCGCTCTCAGAGAGGGCTGCAAAATCAATAAAAGTAAGACAGCCTTTAGCCTCTTTGAAAATTAAGGATCAAAAGTCAAAGATAAAAGGCGATGAAGAACTATTGAATTTAATAAAAGACGAAGTGAACGTAGAGGAAATTATTTTTGATGGTAAGATAAAAAAAGATGTGGAGTTAGACGTAAACATTACCAAAGAACTTAGAGAAAAAGGGGTTGTGAGGGAGGTTATACGTTGTATTCAAGGCATGAGAAAAGAGCTGGGATTGAAACCACAGGACGTAGTAGCTGTGCATTTTTCTGATACAGGGGATTTGAAAGAAGTTATAACAAAGAATGAAGAATTTATTTTAAAGGAAATTAGGGCGCAAAAATACTTTGGTCAAGGACCACAAGTGCCACTTGTGGATTATGAGTTTGAGGTCGACGGCAAAAGCATTAAAGTAGTTATATATTATAGTAAATAACATGGGTTTTTTTAATAATTCCAACAGGCAAAATAAACCACTTAATAGTCCATCGCAACCTTCACTCAAGCCAAAACAGCCATTAGAAAAAAGTGAACCAAAAAAAGAGCACCCATTCCTTTTTCCTGGCTCTCAAGAGCACATTAAAGGACGGGGAGGACTAGAAGATGATTTAATAAGAATCTTACGAACAGAACCAAATAAAGTCGCAGAATTAAATAGGAGGTTTCGTAGTTATGGCATACCTCCTATTTACAGCCGCGATGCCTCTAAGATTGCAAAGGAAATTATTGAAAGGAGATTCTCACCAGAAATTAGAAGAGATAACGTTGTTAGAACGAGTGAGGCGCAGTCTCGTACAGAAAAAAGCAAAGAGTATAGAAAGGAAATGAATCTAAAAAAGGATAAGGGATACAAAGAATACAACAGAGAGCGAGTTATGGATGAATTTTTTGACGACTTACTTAAATGACAATGGTTTTGCGGCATAGAACGTCTGCTTTTGTTTTAGGTAGAGAAGACAGCTTGGATGCTGACAGGACTTTCTTTGTCTTTACAAAAGACTTTGGAAGAATTGAGGTCCTGGGTAAATCTATAAGGAAAATTGACTCGAAACTTAAAGGAGGCATAGAGGTTTTTTCATTATCAAATATTGAATTTATACAAGGTAAAAACAAAAAAACTTTAACAGACGCCGTTTTTATTAAAAAATTTAAAAATGTATTTGAAAGTACAAATATGCTAGAAACGGCCCATAAAATTTCTCAACTCGCAGATAATTTTATTAAGGGACAAGAGCCAGATGAAAAAATTTGGGATTTGCTAACAGATGTTTTTGAAAAGTTAAATAATTATCAAGAAAACAATAGGGGTTGCCAGCTGATATACCCATATTTTTTTTGGAACTTCGTTTCAATGCTTGGATATGGTCCAGAGCTTTCAAACTGTGCCAATTGTTCTGCAAAGCTAAACCCGTATGAACTTTATTTCTCCAGTAAAGAAGGCGGGGTTATTTGTAAAATCTGCTATACTCTAAATAGAAATAGCATAAAAGTTAAGTCAGGCGTTGTTAAAGTTTTAAGGCTGATTATAAAAAAAGATTGGAGTATTTTATCAAAATTAAAAATTGAAAATAGTATGCAAGAATCTTTAAACGAAGTTTCGGATAATTATTATTCTTATTTAAAGTCCAACTTTAATGGCTACCTTAAAAATACTTAGAAGTTTAATGTCAAATAAAAGGATAGTACTTATCTCGCTGTTTTTGCTAGTCATTTTGGGCTTTATCGCTTTTTGGTACTGGAGGGATGCAGTATTTTCAAAAGAGATTTTAAAATTGGAAATATTGGGACCTGATTCAGCTAAAATGGGAGAAGAAGTTACATATACAGTGAAGTATAAAAACAACGGAAACTTTGCTTTAGAAAAGCCAAAGCTGATTTTCGAGCTTCCAGAATACTCTTTGACAGAAGATTCAAAACTAAGATTTACACAAGACTTAGATGATATTTATCCTGGAGAAGAGAGGTCTATGGAATTTAAAGGAAGGTTGCTTGGCAAAGAGGAGGATACCAAAACATCTCATGCGTGGTTAACATATATACCTCACAACTTGTCAGTAAGATATGAGTCCTCAACAACACTAACGACAAAAATTGATTCTGTTCCTATAACTTTGACTTATGATACATCTTCAAAAGTTGAAAAAGGAAAAGAGGTTGCATATGCTATAAATTATTTTTCGAACGTTGAATATCCACTAGAAGATCTAAGCGTAAAAGTAGACTCTGTAAGCGGATTTGATATTAAGTCATCTGATCCTAAATCCTTAGATAATATTGAATGGAAGCTTGAAACTTTAAACAAGGGGCAGGGGGGTAAAATAAGAATAATGGGAATAGTTACAGCTGAAACCGGAAGTCACCTTAACCTTGCTGCAAAACTTGGAATGTGGCAGGGCGGAGTTTTTATAGTAATAAAAGAAGTTAGCCAAGATATAGAGGCCACTCAGCCTCAACTTTTAATCTCCCAGCAAATTAATGGCAATGTTAATTATGTTGCCTCGCCGGGGGAAACTTTAAGTTACCAGGTCTTCTTAAGGAACATAGGATCTACTCCTTTCAATGATTTATTTGTTGTGGCAGAGTTAGATGGATCTGCTTTTGACTTATCCACCCTTCAATCTTTAGAGGGTCAAGTAAGAGCGGGAGATGATTCAGTTTTCTTTGACTCAAGGCAAATCTCAAAGCTTCAACGTTTATCTCCAAAACAAGAAATTCAAATTGGCTTTCAGGTGAAACTTAAAAATACGCTGGATATTTCAGGGGGAAATATTTCAGTGAAAAATACTGTAGGTGTCTTAGATGTCAGCCAAGAATTTGTTACAAAAATAAATTCGCAACTGGATTTGACTCAGGGAGTTTTTCGGCTAACCACTAATGGAATTGAAAACTTTGGGCCAATTCCTCCAAAAGTTGGAGAATCCACTTCGTATGCAATTGTTTGGGAAATTAAAAATTATCTTAACAACTTAAAAAATGTCAGAGTAAAAGCGACTTTGACTCAAAACGTTTCGCTGGTCGATAACATATTTCCGGAGAGCCAAGCTTATAATTTCTCTTTTGATTCAAAAAGCCGTGAAATCATCTGGTCATCTGGAAATCTTTCCTCTGGCTCATCAAATGCTCTAACTTTTCAAATTGTGCTTTCGCCGACTGTTTTTCAATTAGGGAACTCAGCCCAGCTTATCGGGCAAGCAACTATTTTTGCAGAAGACGAGTTTACAAATGCAACTATTCAAAAAACTGTGCCTGGTGTAAATACTAGTTTACCAGACGATAGAGAGAATTCTGGCGGAGGAGTAATACAATAAGTTTAGAAAATAGAAATTAGAAAGTAGAAAATAGAATGCAAAAATTGCGATAAGTCGCAATTTTTGGTTGAAGTTTCTTAGTTTAAAAGTTAAGATAAGAAAATATGCAGAAGCAAGAAAATAACTTAATGGAAAAGATTGTGTCTTTGTGCAAAAGAAGGGGTTTTGTTTTTCCGGGATCAGAAATTTACGGGGGGTTGGCTGGTATTTATGATTATGGACCAACTGGCGTAGAACTAAAGAGAAATCTGAAAGAGGAGTGGGCAAGAGAAATGTTTCGAAGGCATGAAAGTACTTTTCAGATTGATAGCAGTATTCTTATGCAAAAAAGGGTTTGGGATGCTTCGGGTCATACCGCCGCAGGGTTTACTGATCCGTTACAAGAATGCAAAAAATGCCATCATCGTTTCCGTTCTGACCATTTGGCGGAGGTGGGCACTACCAAGTGCCCCGATTGCGGTGGTCAATTAACAGAACCAAAGAAGTTTAATTTATTGGTAGAAACACATCTCGGGCCCGTTAAAGAT
>Ga0137429_1000664_pt1 | contig 12869 bp, 9 predicted proteins | sample EasRivERMZT736_2_FD_102304 | JGI IMG/M metagenome (GOLD analysis project Ga0137429, IMG submission 102304) | Soil microbial communities from meander-bound floodplain in the East River, Colorado, USA - East River MetaG ERMZT736_2 | ecosystem: Environmental > Terrestrial > Soil > Floodplain ...
CGCCCACCCCGACACGATCTACCAAGCGGCCCGCCGCCTTCCGCCCGGCCACTACCTGCCCTTTGGGCCAAATGGTGCACAAACGCCGATTCGTTACTACGAACCCCACCCCAACCCCCAATCCCACAGCCCCGCGGACTACGGCGAGGCGTGCGTGCGGCTGCGTCGGCGTCTTGCCGACGCGGTGGTGTATCGGCGGGTGTCGGACGTGCCCATCGGGGCGTTTCTGTCGGGCGGATTGGATTCGTCGATCATCGTGTCGCACCTCGCGGAGGCGATCGGCCGGCCGGTGTGCACCTTTTCCGTCGGTTACGCGGGACAGAAGTCGTACGACGAAACGGCGTACGCCCGCATCGCGGCCAAGCGCTTCTGCACGGACCACCACGATCTTGTTTTGACCGAGGGCGACGTGCTCGACGCCATCCCCAGAATCCTCGATCACCTGAGCGGGCCGGTGGGGGACAGCTCGATCATCCCTACGGCGCTTCTCTCCCAATTCGCCCGTCGGTTCGTGACCGTCGCGCTAAGCGGCGATGGGGGGGATGAACTTTTCGGCGGGTATTGGCGGTATTTAGGTCACGAGTCGCTTGCCGCCTACAAGTGGATACCCGCATTCTTGCGACGCGCGGTAATCGAGCCGCTCCTGAAGAGGCTGGCCGCATCCAAGTCATCCGCGCTGGGCAACCGAGTCCGGCAGTTTCGAAAACTATTACGCGCCGGCAGCGGCGATTCATTGGAGCGGCACGTGGCCTGGTCGCGCATCCTTTCGCCGGAAGCAGAGTCGGTGCTGGTCGACCGAGGCGACGTTGCGTCCTGTGACTGCCGAACTCTGGAACAGGCGCGGCGTATGGCGGCAACCTTGAATGGGAACGATTCGCTCAACGCAATCCTGGCTTTTGACCTTCAGCATCAGCTTCCCGCGGACATGCTGCAAAAAGTAGACTTGGCGAGCATGATGCACTCGCTGGAGGTTCGCGTGCCTTTCCTCGACCCCTCGGTGGTCGAATGGGCGATGGCCATGCCGTCCAGCTTCAAGATCGACCGGGGTAGGCGTAAACGCATCCTCATCGACGCCTATCGAGGGCACTTGCCCGAAATCGTCCTCGATCGCCCCAAGCAGGGCTTCGAGGTGCCCATCGGGGAGTTCTTCCGTGGACCCCTCCGAGACATGTTTTTCGACGCGGTCACGCCGAAGACCATCGAGTCCTTCGGATTGCTCTCTTACCCGGCGATTGAGTCGATCTACCGTGACCACGCCGCCCGCCGGGCCGACCACGCGAACTTGCTTTTCGCCATGCTTTCCCTGTGCTGGTGGCAGCATAGGGGCTGACGGGTGTCGTCTCCGAGCAGAAACGGTCGAAAAAAAGGCGATCAGGAGGCTTGAAGTGTATGTCGAAGGGGGTATACTACAAGGCTCGACTGGAATTGGCCCAGCGGAAGGTAGGTTGGCAAAGATGAAAAAAGGCATTCACCCCAAATACATGGATTGCAAGGTTCACTGCGGTTGTGGGGAGACTTGGCAAACGCGAAGCACCGTACCGGAGATCAAGATCGAAATCTGTTCCGCGTGCCACCCGTACTTCAAGGGCGGCGAGGGTAAGTTCATTGACACGCTTGGCCGAGTCGACCGCTTCACCAAGAAGTTCGGCAGCAATTACTTCGCCAAGCCGGAAAAGAAAAAAACTGCGAAGACCAGTCGCGGTTAGGTACGTAATCAGCAACCACGCGCGGCGGCCGAGAGTTTGGTCCTGCGCGTGGTTCTTTTTCGGTACGATGACCGCCGATTTGTTGGGGTCGGGGGTATAGTTGATCCGATGGAGTCGGGGACCGTCGCAGGGATAATCGGAACATGGTGCAAGAAGTCCAACATGAGGTCGATGACCGGCTGCTCGCCAAGTTGCAGGAGTTGAGCGACCGGTTTGACGCGCTCCACGAGGAGCTTGGCGATCCCGCCGTCGCCTCCAATTCGGCCAAGACCATTGTCATCACCAAAGAGCTTGGCCGCATGCGCCGCTTGGTGGACCCCTACCGCAAGTTCCGCAAGGTGCGCACCGAGCTTCAGCAGACCAAGGCCATCATCGACGACCGCACTCAGGACCGTGATCTGCGCGAGCTTGCCGAATCCGAAGTCGAGGCGTTGCAAGCCAAGCACGACTCGATGCTCGAAGAGCTGAAGTCCGCGATGGTCAGCGACGACGACGCGGCCATTAGCTCGATCATCCTGGAAATCCGCGCCGGCACAGGCGGCGACGAGGCCGCCCTCTTCGCCCGCGACCTGTACGAGATGTACCTACGATATTGCGAGAAAAAGCGTTTTTCCGTCGAGGTCCTCGACCAAAGCGGATCGGAATTGGGCGGTTTGAAGGACGTCACCCTGAGCGTGAAGGGTCCGGAGGTGTATCGGTTGCTGGGTTACGAGGGCGGCGGACACCGCGTACAACGGGTGCCGCAGACCGAAGCCCAGGGCCGCATTCATACCTCCGCCGCAACCGTAGCCGTGTTGCCGGAGCCGGAAGAAATCAACATCGAGGTCAACTGGGATCAGGATGTTGAGGAGTTCATCTCCCGCGCCGGCGGACCCGGCGGGCAGAACGTCAACAAGGTATCCTCGGCGATCCGCCTGGTGCACAGGGCCACTGGCATCACCGTCTCGATGCGCGACGAAAAGAGCCAGCACAAGAACCGCGCGAAGGCCCGACGGATCATGCTGACCCGTTTGTTCGACGCCCAGCAGCAGACCATCAACACCCAACGCGACAGCGCCCGAAAGTCGATGATCGGCAGCGGCGACCGCTCGCAGCGCATCCGCACCTACAACTTCCCGCAGAACCGCCTGACGGACCATCGCATCAACCTCGATCTCTATTGCCTCGACCGAATCATGCAGGGCGATCTAGATGAACTTATCTCGGGCCTGCAGACCTACGACAGGGAACAGCGGTTGAAAAACCTGTGATGAGTTGTCGATTTTCGATTTGCGATTGTCGATTGCAGTCCGGGGCACGGCGCGTTGTTTGCGGTGTGGCGCTGGTCACGATAGCGATCACCCAGCTTTCGTCGGCAAATATCGTCGTCACGTTGACGGCGAAAAACGCGGGAGGAGTCCTCATCGAAGACCCAGTGGCCCCGAGGACGAGAGTATACGTGGACATTGCGCTCTCCGTGGACGAAGAAGACGATCCGCTTTTGAACTTGCGCTCGATCCAGTTCGACTTTCTCGCGACTACTTCAACGATTGTTCTTGGCAATTTCGCGTGGGACCTGCCGCCCGGCGTGGACGAAACCTCCTATTCACAGTTCGCCATCCTCCCACAGCCTCGGCTGGCTTATCTTTCCCAGAGCCGCGTCGGCAACTCGATCATCGACTTGAACGCCACGCCTCTGCTTGTCGCAACGGTAGAGGCCACGGTTAATAGTTCCGGCACTCTGGATGTTCGTAATCCCGGCGCTGACGCGACCGGCGGCGTCTCCTTTCGGGCCGGATTTACTCAGCCCGTGGATTTCAATTTAGCGGCCCGCAATGTCACCGGCGGGACATTACGATTGGAAGTCGAAGGGGCCACTGGGCCTGACGCCGATCGCGACGGCATCCCTGACGCCGTCGACGCCTTTCCGTTCGATCCCACGGAAACCGTGGACACCGACGACGACGGAGTGGGCGACAACGGAGATTCCGACGACGACGCCGACGGCGTTTCGGACGACGAAGACGAGTTTCCGCTCGATGCGGAAGAATCGGTCGACACCGATGGCGACGGTATCGGCAATAACGCGGATACCAATAACGATAACGATGGCGTGCCTGACGCCCAGGACGCCTTTCCTCTCGACCCGACGGAGACACGCGACTCCGATGGCGACGGCGTGGGCGACAATGCCGATCCGGACAGTCCCGACGACCGAAACACCGGGCCGCGCGCCACCGGCGGTTGCGGTACGTCGATCGCCTGGGCGATGCTGCTTAACCTAGGGGGACTTGGCTGTTTGCGTTTCGGGCGGGTTCGACCTACCACGCGGGCAAAAAGCGCTTATACTGTTATCGACCGGGTGGCGATTGGTCCGAACCCTCCGGGTGGAGTGTAATTTTCCGGCGCGCCAGACCTAGTTTGCTAGGGGCGTGACCGCGCTGATCTGTATTACTCAACATTGGAGAATCCGATGGAAAGATGTGTGCAGTTTTCCGTTTTCCTGGTCAACAAACCGGGCGTGTTGTCGCAAATCTTCCGCGAACTCGCCAAGGCCAAGGTCAACATGACCAACATCGCCATGATGGACTCGATGGAACATGGGGTCCTGCGAATGGTCGTAGAAGATCCAGCCGCCGCCAGGCCCGTTTTGACCCGGTTGAACATCCCTGTGAGCGAGACGGACGTCCTCGCGGTCACACTGCCCAACCGGCCCGGCGCCGCCGCTGACCTTTGCGAGCGGCTGGCCGACGCCCACATCAGCGTCAGCTACATGTATTGCACCGGCGGCGCTGCGGGCGGCAAGACCGTCGTGGTGCTGAAAGTCCCGGACATCAAGAAGGCGACGAAAATCCTCGCAGGCAACAAGAACAACCGCCGGGACATGAAGATCAAGCTCCGCCGCCCCGCCCCGGTCAACAACCGGCGTTAGGCTGTGACATTTCCCCCTCTCCCCACGGGAGAGGGTCGGGGTGAGGGCAGAATCACGGGTGTTGCAATGACCTACGTCCGACCCGAATTGCAACGCTATGTCTTGCCCGCCTATCTATTCGGCGGCCTGTTCATTGGGGCAGCGGTTCCGCCACTGAAGCTCTTCGCCGCGGCGCACTTTGGCCGTACCGGGTATGCCGTCGCCTTCGTCGTCAACATTGCGATGCCGGTTTTAGTCGTCTCGCTGGCGGCCGTCTATCCCCGGTTCGGCGTCGTGTTGGCGGGTACGCTAACGGCCACGATCGCGTTCCTTGCGACGATCGGCCTGAACGCCCCACCACTCACCGCCGGATGGCTGCGAAATCTATTGGGACAGATGGGGCCGATCCTTTTCGTCGCCTGCATCGCCTATCACCTGTTGGCCGCAGGGACCGTGGCGGTGCTACGGCCATTCCGTCGCGTAGGCCGTCCGCCGGACCCGGCCGCATGCATCCATTGCGGGTATCTGCTGATCGGCCTCATTGCCGACCGATGCCCCGAATGTGGGCTGCGGCAGACCCATTCGAGCGAACCCGCTTTACGCGCAAACCCATGAAGCCGAGGCTTTACGTGGAGACCCTTCCGAGACACGCTAGGGCTACTAATCTCCATTGAGCATCTCAGACTGTATTGGCTATTCCAATCCATCGCATTTTCGCATAAGATCATGGCCTGAGGAAGTCTGATGCTTCACGTACAAGGGTTGACAATCTTTCCGGCATTCCCGCGGCAGGTCCTATGCTACGTATTGGTTGTTTGGTTCAGCGCGCCGGTGTGGGCGCAGACCTGCGGCACCTACGGCCATCTTTGCCTCAACGACGCCGCTTGCAACGACGGCGACGCGTGCAACGGAACCGAAACATGCTTTCCTCCTACTGATATGTTCCGATTCTGCCGCTGCGATTCAACGCCGCCTTGCAACGACAACAATCCTTGTACACTCGACACATGCACGGAAACGCCGCGAGGGGTCGACTGTGATCATTTTGCCGGCGGGTGCAGCGACGGAATCTACTGTAACGGACTGGAGACTTGTGTCCTCCCTTCGTTCACGTGCCAAGCGGGGACGCCGCCGTGCGCCGCGCCGCTACTGTGTGATGAGGCCGGGGACCGGTGTGTGGAGTGCTTGAGTATTGCGGACTGCGCGGACGACTACCTGATATGCACGGCGAACTCGTGCAACAATGGTCAGTGCGTATATCCGTGGTGCGACGATCTGTTTTGCGTGGGGCGCGAAGGGTGTAGCATATTTTCTGGCTGTCAATCCCTTCCGCCGGTATGCGACAATGCCGCATTGTGCAACGAGGCTACCCGGACGTGTGGAGATTGCGACTCGGACGCGGACTGTGCGGATGGCGACGACTGCACCGTCGAAGTTTGCGATGCGAACTGGAAGACTTGCCGCACGGAACCGTGCACACTGGCCATTGAGTCGCCGGGCGATGACACCGTTTTTAGCGTGGGAGATCTGGTTGATGTGGTCGGCGTTGGTCCACGGGGTCTTGATGTGGCCTTGGTGTTCCATGAATCGGTGGATTTCAATTTTTCAGTGGTGAAGAACTTCGGTGTACAGCTCGTGAATGGCTTGCCTGAGTTCCGACTCGACGATACGGGGACGAAGGCAGGCATATCGGGGTTCAGTTCCGGCAGTCGCCGAATCCTCAGTCTGAACAACAACCTTCAAATGGTGGTGGACGGCATTCAAGGTATCCAGGATTTCGGCGGCCTAACATGCATCGGGTGCGGGATCGATAGCGGTGCTTCCAACATCAACACGAACGGTCGCGTGGGCGCGACCAAGCTGATGTTCGTGGTCATCGGCGATTACAATAACTTGCCGCCGGTCACTCAAATTGCTCATCTCATGGGCTCGCTGGAAACGGCCCAGTTTCGCAGGCACGTCATCTTCGCCATCGGGGTTGATATCTATGTCAACCTCGCATATGTGCAGCAGATCGCAACGCCCCTGCCCAATCGCCAGACGGCGTTTTACGAAGAAGACTTCCTGTCATTGGGCAACCTGGTAGACCTTATTCTCAACCAGCTTCACCCGCTCAACGTCAATACCGTCGATATTACGCTTCCCGACGGCGGCCACCCCGTAACGCTCGTCGATCCGACCGGACACTGGTCCGTTCAGGATTGGGCGATGCTTCCTGGTGAAAACGTATTCACGGCCCACATCGAGACCCTATATGGTCCGAAGACGGAAACGCTCACGTTGATTGGGAAATATCCATGCAACGCGGCGTGTGGCGACGTGAATGGCGACTTGGCCATCGATTTACGTGACATTGCGGCGTTTCAGCGGTGCTTTGGCCACGCTCAGTACATTGACGAAGAATGCGCATGTGCGGACCTCAATGGCGACATTGCAATAAGTTTTGACGATTGGTCGGCGCTCCTTTCGGCTTGGGAATCGCCGACAGAAAACCATCCGCCCAATTGCGTTTTTCCTTAATGCGAGCACTTCTTTTCGTTTCGCAGCCTGACGATGCCGCTGCCAGCCCGCAGGTCGTGTCGCCAATCGGACACCCTCTGATCGCTCCGCGATCACCCTCCCACCGAGCGCCCGTGAAGTTATTGAGGTGTAGATGAAAGCTGCGCCCCAATTGCGCGCCTTGGGTGATGGAATCTGGAATCGTGCGAAAATGCGCCAATACCAAACGAAGCCGGTTGAAACTGGCGTAGCTGCTTGCCGAATAAGGACTTACGATGAAATGCCTCTGAGAAAACGAAGCCAGTTAAAAGCCAAACGAACCCAGCGAGAAAACGCGCCATTACCAAACGAACCCGATTGGAAAATTCACAAATGGTTGTAGCGAAGAGAGTTACGTCAAAATGCCTGCCGAAAAACGAACCCGATTCACACGCGACAGGCCCCTCTGTCGATTCGTCGCTTCGTTCTTTCGGATCCAATTGGCAATCGGAAATCGGTAATTGGCAATGCAGTTAGCCCACCATCGCCGCGCTTTCGTCAAAGAGCTTCAGGCCGACGTCGAGTTGCGTTTCGTTGATGCACAGCGGCGGGCAGAAACGGATGCCGTTTTCTCCGCATGGCAGAAGAATCAGTCCGCGCTCAAACGACGTCCGCAGCAGCTTCTCGCGGAGCTTGGGATCGCCCTTGCCCGTTTTGCGATTCACTACGTCGATCCCGCACATCAGCCCCAGTCCGCGGACGCCGCTCAAAAACTTTCGTCGTTCGGCGATCTCACTCAATTCGGCCAGCACCCGCTTTCCAAGCGAAGCCGCGTTGGCCATATAGCCGTTTTCGACCAAATCCAAGGTGGCGAGCGCCGCGGCGCAACAGACCGGGTTGCCTCCGAAAGTGCTGCCTTGCGCCCCCGGCGGCCAGTCCATGATCTTCGCATTGGCGATAACTGCCCCCAGCGGCATTCCGCTCGCCAGTCCCTTGGCCATGAGGATCAGATCGGGCACGATGCCGTAGTGCTCGAACGCGAACCACTTCCCCGTTCGCCCGCAGCCCGACTGGATTTCGTCGCACACCAAAAGGATGTCGTATTTGTCGCACAAGGCCCGCAGGTCCGGCAAAAACGACGGCGGCGGCAGGATATATCCGCCCTCGCCCTGGATCGGCTCGACGAAAATCGCCGCCACTTCGTTGGGCGACATCTGCCGCTTGAACAGCTCGTTGTCGATCCGCTCCACGTCACCATAGGGCACATGCGCCACCATCGGAATCAGCGGCCCGAAGCGCTCCTTCTGCCGCGCCTTGGAACTCGTGAGCGAAAGGGCACCCATGGTCCGCCCGTGAAACGCTCCGTGAAAGGCGATGACCCATTTGCGATTGGTATGATGTCGTGCGACTTTGAACGCGGCTTCTACGGCCTCGGCCCCGCTGTTGGTCAGCAACACGCGCTTGGGTTCCGTACCCGGTGCGATCGTCGCCAGCTTCTCCATCAACTCGACCATCGGCGGGTAGTAGAAATCGCTGCCGCAGATGTGGATGAGGTTTCGGGCCTGATGCTCGATGGCCGCCACGACTTTCGGATGGCAGTGACCCGTCGCGCACACCGCGATCCCCGCGGCGAAGTCAAGGAACCGATTCCCGTCTACGTCCTCGACCACCGATCCCGTTGCCCGACGGACGACCAACGGCACGTCGCGGGTGTAGGACGGGGAGCTGTAGCGCTCGTCGCGTTCCATCAACGCCTTGGCGTTGGGACCGGGAAGCTCGGTCTGAATCGAAGGCGCGGGGCCGATCCAGCCGTCGCCACAGGGCGACTTCTCAAGCTCTTTCTTAATACCCAACATGCGTCATCCTCCATCCGGCGCGACGGGTTACCCGTTCCGCACCGCGCCTCTGGGATCATCGGCTCAACCGTCGATTGTACAAGAGAACGCACGCGAACCCAAGGGACGCTGCCCGCAATATCGGTAGTTTTTCGGACCGGCGAGGCTGTCTTACACCTTATGAAACGTCGTCCGTGCGACGCGAGTGCCGTCGGGAAGGACGATGAACTCGTAGTCGCCAAAGAGGTTCGGAGCCTCGCGTTGCAGGGCTTCAAGGATCTTGGCCGCTACGATGCGGATTTCCGTCTCCGCGTGCTCGTTGCAGCGCAGCTCGATGAAATGCCGCCACGCACGGGCGTTGGCGGTGACGAAGATTTTGGTTTCCGTGGCGTTGGGCAGGACCGATCGGGCCGCTTGCCGGGCCAGCTTCCGGCGAAGCGTTTTGTCCTCGACCGAAGCGAATTTGGACTGCAAGCCTTCGACCAGCTTGACATACGCCTCTTGGGCGTGCTCGACGGCCGATCGCCACGCCTCGTGCAGCTTCGGATCGTCGGCGATGCAATCCGGCTCCACGAAGTCGGCAACCGATTCATCGACGTAGCGTTGAGAAAGTTGGCTGTATCCGAATCCGGCTCTGTGTCGCACAAGCTCGTGAGTGAACGATCGCGAGACGCCGGTGATGATGAAGTTCCACACGGTGTGTTCGAGAACGCTGCCGTGACCGACTTCCTTGATGTGGCCAAGGTAGGTCTTGTTTCCACCGGGCCGCGGCTTGGCGAAGCTCATGTAGCACAGCCGCCCGGCAACTTCGGGCAGCGCCTCGGCCGCGTTCGGCGTGTCCGTGCTCCACCCGACGACGTTGTGATCGGCCAGGAACCGCGCGATTTCTTCGTCATCGAGGGTTTGCCGCCCGACGAGGTAGACGCTTGGCTCACGGATGATCTTCATGCGACTGCTCCCACGCGGTGTGTATACCCGCGCTTGTACATGGCTGCAACCAATTGTTGATTCCGCGCGGGCAACGCGATAGACTAGACAACGCAATCCATGAGTTGACGACGCAAGGTATTAGTACGCGCGAGCTAAGACGTCGGCGCGGATGGCGCAGAAGGAGGGGCGAGGCGGACGATGCGGCACATGGAGCGGATCATGGCGGCGGCATCGGACCGGTAAGCTTACCCCCCATACCCGCCCAGTCCGCGAGGTCTATGCCCTCGTCACTCGCCTGGTTGAAACGTGCACATTCCGCCGGCGCTGGAAAGCCCGGCGAGAAACAGAGCTGGAAGGCCGCAATGTCCCTCAGGTCGCGATCACCGTCGCAGTCGCAATCGAACGGTGGATTCGCGTATTCCCACGTTTCGCCCTGCCCAAACAACACGGTGACTCCGCGCACACTGTCGAACACCGCAGTCCCCGTAGGTGACCCATCGGCCAATCGACGAAGCCACCGCGTTCCATCCCACTCCCAGGTGTCATGCAGGGCTACGCTGCCGTCGGTCGGTCCTCGATACCGGCCTCCCACCAGAATGCTAACTCCACCAACGTCGTCGTACGTCATGGAGGCGTCAAAACGGGGTCTCGGACCAAACACATTGCGTTGCGTCCACGCCGTCCCATCCCATTCCCAGGTCTCGCCGATTTCGAGGATACCGATTCCGGAATCTCGCCCGCCTCCGAAAAGGACTGTGACCCCCCGCCAACGATCATAGGCCAGAGTGTAGGCCCATCGCGGCGAGGGTCCGGTCGTTGCTCGCTGCGTCCAAACGCTGCCATCCCATTCCCACGTGTCGCCTAGCGCCTGGTAATACTGACCTTCGACCTTGACGACTCCGCCAAACATCACCACCACGCCTCGCGCCGAATCGTAGACCATGCGATGGCCTCCACGCGGCGGGGGACCTTCGTTGGCACGTTGCGTCCAATTGGCCCCGTCCCATTCCCACGTATCCGCGTAGTTCACCCAGTCGTCGCCCACGTACTCACTGCCGCCGAAAAGCACCGTAACGCCTCGATTCTCATCGTAGGCGAGCGCCGGATCGTTGCGCAGGGGCGGGCCGATCGTGCTTAACATCGTCCAAGCGTTGTCGACATATTGCCATGTCTCCGGCACCATGCAACACGCGCTTACGCCCAGGGTGATGCCCCTTTGCCAATCGAATGCTAAGGCCGGATTCGACGGCGCGCCACCCCAAAGAAGCGCCCAGTTGGTTCCGTCCCACTCCCATAAATCTGCTCGCCGTTCCCCGCCCAAAAGCATGGTGACTCCCCTCGCGGAATCGTAAGCCAGCGCAGCGTTATAGCGCGTATGGGGACCCGGAACTTCTCGCGAGGTCCAAGTGGCGCCATCCCACTCCCATGCAATGAACCAACCAATCTGATACTGGATATAAAAGAGGACCATAACCTGGCGCTGAGAATCATAGATCATCTGATCATTCGCCGCCCATGGCCCGCTGTCGGCGGCGACAAGCGTCCAATTCGTTCCATCCCATTCCCATACCTCTCGTTCTATAGAACTCATGATCTCTCGCCCCCCGAAAAGGACAGTTACCCCGCGTGCGTCGTCGAATGCCATCTCGGAAAAGGCGCGAGTCGGGCCAAAAATAGATCGAAGCAACCAGTTTGTTCCATCCCATTCCCACGTGTCGTTCAGAATGTCGTGGTACTCGCGCCGTCCGCCATGGAGCACGGTGACTCCGCGACGACTGTCATAAGCCATTGCCGAAGCCCATCGCGGCGGCGGACCGGTTATCGCCCGAAGTGTCCACACCGAACCGTCCCATTCCCACGTGTCGCTAAGGTAGTCGGGATGCCCAGAACCGTAGCCGCCATAAAGAACCGTGACGCCACGCGCGCTGTCGTAGACCATTGAATGGGTCCAACGCGGCCCGGGGCCGACCGTGCTTTTAAGCGTCCAACTGGAGCCGTCCCACTCCCAGGTGTCGCCGGCGTCGCCAAACAGGACGGCGACCTGGCGGGCGCTGTCGTAGACCATTTTGGGGTACGTCTGGGGTCCGGGCGGGGGTGTTTTGTCCGTCCAGGTGTAGCATTCTTGCGCAAGAACGACTTGTGGACTAAGGAGAATCGCGGCGAGCCAAACTGAACGGTGCAACTTGAGACTTCGACCGGACATAAGAGCCTCCCCGGCGCCAACTACGGCGCCGTTTTCTACCTCCTCTCCGGGTCCGAAGATACGATGAATGTACCACATCCTTCGTCGAAGGTGAAGGCCGATCGCGCATTTTCTTTTGTCTTGACAACCCCATGCCACCCCGCGACGCTTAGGCTGGAGATTATCCAGTGCGTGTTCTTTCGGGCATTCAATCCAGCGGCAAGCTGCACCTGGGCAACTACCTGGGGGCCATGAAGCAGCACATCGAACTGCAGCACGAGCACGAGTGCTTCTTTTTCATCGCCAACTACCACTCGCTCACCACGGTTCAGGATCCTCCGCTGCTTCGACAGTATACGAATGACGTGGCTCTCGATTATCTCGCCCTAGGCCTGGATCCCAACAAGGTCAATCTCTTCCGCCAAAGCGACGTCCCGGAGGTGACGGAACTCGCGTGGATTCTCTCCACCGTCACCGGCAAGGGCCTCCTCGAACGGGCCACCTCCTACAAAGACAAAGTGGCCAAAGACATTCCGGCGTCGATGGGGTTGTTCAGCTATCCGCTCCTGATGGCCGCCGACATTCTGATTTACCGAAGCGACTGCGTGCCCGTCGGCAAGGACCAGGTCCAGCACATCGAGATGGCACAGGACATGGCCGGGTACTTTAACTCGACCTTCGGCCGCGAGGTGCTTAAACGCCCCGAGCCGAAGCTCAACGAAGCCCTGGTCGTACCCGGTATCGACGGGCAGAAGATGTCCAAGAGCTACGGCAACGCGATCAACCTCTTCGATCCGCCGGCGGACACCAAGAAGCGAATCATGAGCATCAAGACCGACAGCAAGCCC
>Ga0137429_1000670_pt1 | contig 12777 bp, 6 predicted proteins | sample EasRivERMZT736_2_FD_102304 | JGI IMG/M metagenome (GOLD analysis project Ga0137429, IMG submission 102304) | Soil microbial communities from meander-bound floodplain in the East River, Colorado, USA - East River MetaG ERMZT736_2 | ecosystem: Environmental > Terrestrial > Soil > Floodplain ...
ACGCGCTTTGAGTTTCGAATCCCTATCGAACATCCTCGAAGCTCGGCGCAACGAACATCCGAATACCCGCCGGGCACTCGCCCACGTCCTCGAAGGGCCGTCTGGCGCTCGGGTGCGCAACCAATAAGCCCTCGACCGTTGAACGGTAGCGAACTCGGTACCCCTGAAATACCTTATCCGGTCCAAGCGCCGTTTGCAATAGAAGGGAACTGGCTGGCGAGGCCTTTCAGATGCCACGGGGGGCTTTTTCGCAAGTGACTTTGTGCAAACATCAAGCGCAGCTTGCACCTGCAACGTGAAACCGCAAAGCATCTTTCCCGATTATGGGAACGTCAAAGCAGGTGCCTATCAATCCAAGGTCAAATCGTCTTTCCCGGGACATGCCACAATCGTCGACTCAACCGGTCGTAGAATTGCAAGGCGACGGCCTGCTCGGCCATGATCACGTCATCCGCCCCAAGCTGCGACGCCTGCATCCCTTTGGACGAATAGTTGGTTCGCGCGATGATATGGATTTCGGGCCGAACACGTCGGGCCAGCGAGGTCGCTTCCAGCACCGCATCCTCGTCCGGGATCGTCAGCGCCAAGATCGACGCCCGGTCCAAACCAGCTTCGTTCAGCGTCTGCGCGTCCGAGGCATCGCCCGCGACCACCCTTCGCCCCAAGGCTCGTTGCGTCTCTACCGTGTCCGGGTTGGTTTCGATGATGGTGTACGATATGCCGGCGCTATCCAACAGATCGGCGACACACCGACCGGCCAGCCCGAACCCCACAATGATGCCGTGCCCGTTGATTCTCGCTTCGCCGGGCGGCGGATACACGGGCGAGACGACGAGCTTCAATCCCTCAGGCCAATCGACCGCCTCATCCAGTCGAACCCGTCCATCGTGATACGTGGCCCCGTAGGACCGAGCCGAGGTCGAATCCAACACAAGTCTCACTATCTCATCCGACGTGATTACAAGGGGGACCGTTGCAGCTTCTTGGCGCTGTACTTCCGCATCGCCTCGGCCACAAGGTAGAACGAACCCGTGATGCAGATCAAGTCCTCGCGCGTCACCGCTCCCAAGGCGATGTGCATCGCTTCCTCAAGATTACGCGCCACCTGCGCCATTTTCCCCGACACTTCCATGTACTGCGCCGCCAACTCCGAGGCCTCCGCCGAACGCGGCGAGCCAGTGCTGGTGAAAATGATCTTGTCCGCCCCCAACTGGATGCGGCGGATCATTCCCGAGATGTCTTTATCCCGATGACACGCGAAGATCACCACCATGGAATCGTAAGTGATGTTTTGGCCGATCGCCCGCATTAGGGCGTCGACGCTCGCCGCGTTGTGCGCCCCGTCGATCAGGATTCGCGGATTCTCGCAGAGCATCTGCATCCGCCCAGGCAGCCGCACGTTGCCCAGCCCGACCATCGCCTGCTGATCGTCGATCGGCAGCCCGCGCTGCTTGAGCACGTCCAACATTCGCAGCGCCACGCTGCAGTTGGCCGCTTGGTGCTCGCCCAACAACGGCACGTGAAGGTGCTCGAACCGGCTCGTCGCCGTGGTCAGGCAAATCCGTGCGTGCTTTCCGGCGTCGCGGGAGAACTCGAAACGGTAGCTGAATTCCACGTCTTCGTCGGCGAACTTCAACGATGCCGACGCCGCCTGCGCCGCCTCGCGCAGAACTTCCTTGACGTTCGATCGCTGCGGTGCGCTGATGACCGTCACGCCCTTCTTGATGACCCCCGCCTTCTCCCGCGTGATGGACTCCAGCGTCGGCCCAAGTTGGGCCACGTGGTCGAAACTGATGCTGGTGATCCCCACGACCTCCGGGGAAATCACGTTCGTCGCGTCGAGACGACCGCCAAGACCCGTCTCCACGACGGCGATATCCACCTCTTCATCCGCGAAATACTTGAACGCCGCCGCGGTCAGCACCTCAAAGTAGGTCGGCTCCGCGACCTTGGCCCTGGCCGTCACGCGAGCCACACCCCAGACCGCCTTCGCGAACGCGGGCTCCGAAATCTTGTCCGCATCGACTACGATTCGTTCGCGGATGTCCAATAGGTGCGGCGAAGTATACAACCCCACCTTCAGCCCGCATCCACGGAGCATCTCCGCCAGCATTGTGGCCGTGCTACCCTTCCCCTTAGTGCCGGCGATGTGCGCCGTCTTAAACGAACGATGCGGATTCCCCAAGGCACTTAGAATCCGGCTCATCCTGCTCAGGCCGAAGTTCGCCGAAGTATATTGGGGACCGAGAACGCGCTCGTAATTCGTGAGAGAGTCCAAATAGTTCACTGCCGAGCGAAAAGTCTTCGGTGGTCTGCCATTCGAACTGGTCTTCGATGACGGTCGGGTAGGTCTGGTAATCGTTGCTCTGCTCATGGTTCGGATTGTAATCAAGTCCTAGAAAATCGTCAATGCGTAATATTCCACAAAACCCATACGGCCCAAACCAACTGCAGTTCGTCGCACTTACATAAGATCATTTTATTAAATAGATTACATGTAATTCGTCTTTTGGAATCCTGTCACGCCCTAGTAACCCGTTCGCCATTGCAGGCCGATTTGTTAGAATGCCGGTGATGAGCAAGTTTCAGTATGTGTTCTCAGGTAAACCGGTCGTCATTACAGTTAAAGTTAATATTCTCGCAGGACTTGGTTCTCATATTCGTCGTTCGTTTTCCTGTGGGACACCGTTGCGGGCGGTGCTTATCTCGGACACGAACGTCTGGCCGCTGTACGGCGAGCGAACGAAGGAGGCGCTGCGGCGGGGGGGGACGAACGCCGCGTGGGAGCGAGTCATCCCCGCCGGGGAAGCGTCCAAGAACTGGGCGGCGGCTGGCGGTCTCTTTCAGTTTCTCGCCGATGAGCACGTCGGGCGCGACGCGGTGATCGTCGCTCTCGGCGGCGGAGTCGTTAGCGACTTAGCCGGGTTCGTGGCCGCGACCTGGATGCGCGGCGTGCGCCTGGTCCTCTGCCCGACGACGCTCGAAGCCGACATCGACGCCGGCATCGGCGGCAAGAACGCCATCAACATCCCCGGCGGCAAGAACCTGGTCGGGGCATTCCATCAACCGTTCCTCGTCGCTATCGACCCGGCGTGCCTGGCGACGCTGCCGCGCCGTGACCTATGCGCCGCGATGGCTGAGTCCATTAAACACGCCCTCATTTCGTCGGCGGACTTTCTCAGTTGGCATGAGGCCAACGTCGACGCCATTCTCGCCCTCGATCCGCCGGTGACGATGCGCCTGATCGAGGAGAATATCCGCATCAAGGCCGACATCGTGTCCCGCGACCCGACCGAGCAATTGGGTCTGCGTGCGCTGTTGAACCTCGGACATACCTTCGGCCACGCAATCGAGGAATGTCGCGTATTCACCCTGCGACACGGGGAGTGCGTTTCGCTAGGGCTCGTTGCGGCCTGTCGACTCTCGCACCGACTGGGAATGCTCGACTCAGCAAGCGTGGAACGAGTGGAACGGTTGCTCATTCGATTTGGACTTCCAACTCGATTGGAGAACTCGATCGACCCCGATCGTATCGTTGCCGCCATGCGCAACGATAAGAAGGTCCGTGGCGGTTCGCTACTGTTCGTAATGCTGGAAGGCATCGGCCGTCCGGTCGTCCGCGGCGAAGTGCCCGAAACGGCGATTCGGGAAACCTTGAATTCACTCCTTGCGTGAGCGACAGTCAACCGCGAATCCCCACTACTGACACAGCAGTGGCACGCGCGCCCTCACCCCGACGCTCTCCCACGGGGAGAGGGGGTTACGGCGAACACCGTCCGCAGCGATCGCGGCAGAAGCCTGCGCCGCACGTCGATCCCGGGCAGTGCGTGTCATTGATGCACGGGTCGCCCGCATTGGCGCCGCCGTTGCAGGTCTTGACGCACAGAGCTCCGGCGCCGTAGGCCGTGACGCACGGGGTAACCGAGGAACAGGGCGTGCTTCCGCACGTCACCGTCGAGGGGCATGGGCACGGTCCGCTGAATGCATACGCCTTCTGCTTCATCGCGTCGACCGCCGCGAGAATGTCCATAACATTGATGTCCGCGTTCAGCTCCGGCAGGTTGGATTGCAACTGTGCGATCGCCTTCACCGGAGCACCCGGCAAGTTCTTGAACTTGTTGACCAATTGGGCAACATCGATCACGTCGGGCTGGGACAGAGGTGCAGGTGGGGGTAACTGGAACGGCACCTCCACATCGCCCGAGCGAGCGGTGGTCAATCGCAGCGGCGGCGACACGGCCGCACAGGTATCCTCATTGCCCATGCAACTCAAAGCGAAGCTAACGACATCGTACTCGGAACTTGGAACGATCTCCGCTCCGGTGACATGAAACACGCCTTCACTGCCCCAATCGTGATAGTATGGCGTACACTGTAGCCGGGCCGAACGGTTGGTCGCGCCCATAGGCTTGTCCTGGGCCTCCAGGAATGTCCCTAGTTTTCCGACCCAGCGGGCGCAGCCGTTGCCTTCGACGGCGGCCGTACAGACGCCGGGGCTGGGGCAATCCATGGGAACAGGGGCAGGCACTACACAGATCGCACCGTTCTTCAGACCCCCGACACACGTCATCGGCGCGCATGTGCCGGACTCGTACCCGCTGAAATTCGGCGGCGGGTACAGCGGCAAGTTCGGCGGAATCGGATTCTGCAGGTCGATGGGCGTCACTCGCAGGGCAGTCAACGGCTCTGGAGGCGTTGGAACCGGCGGCACGATCATCGACAAGTAGCGGTTTCTGCCAGATGTCGCGGAGGGATCCGGTCCCGGCGGATATGGCGTCGAGGTCACCCTAAACGCCATTTCGCTGTAAACCGGCGGGTCGTCAGGCCAGGGTGGGATGGTGTGCCACGCCTGCGAGGGCGTTCGCTCGGCTGCGGGGCACAGACGCGGAACCGCTTTTCGCGCCGACTCCTGCCATCGCCACAGCGCTGGATCATGTGGATCAACTGGGAAGGCCTCCAAATTCAGCCAGTAGATCTGCCCGGTTTCTTGCTCGAAACCCGGCTCCAGGTAGAAGTCGTACTCATAGATCCGACTCCCTTCGCTGTTGTACAAGCCCGTGAAATGCTCGTTGAGCGGATCAAAGAACGCGCAGACGCCCCATTCCGCGGGATCCTGCGGTACGCACCAGGGCACGTCGGGCCGGTTCTTGTGGATGCTGATATTGATGCAGTCGATCCCCGCGCCGCGCTCCTCGTTGCCCTGGTCGTCCAGTTCATAATTGCCCCACCAGTGGAAATCAGTGACTTTTCCGCCCTGGCATTCCCAGTTGTCGGCCAAAGTAATGCCGTCGTGAGCGTGCAGACCGGGCAGATCGGGATTGGGCCACTGATCCCACTTGCTTGGACCGGGGCTAACCGTCGTCAGCACGAAGGCCATGTCCCACGATTCTCCGTCGGGAGAAACGATCGGAGCGCCATCCAGGAAATCCGTGCCGGGCACGGGCGCGGTTGGCGCGAAAATACGCACCGCGTCGTCGTTGAAGAAATGCTCCCGCGTCTTCCAGCCCCACGGATTAGGCGGCTGCGGACCAAGGTAGACCGCCGAAATGCTGATCCAGTAGATCGTCGGATCGGCGGACGGCGCTTGATAGAACCACTGTTCACGCGGAATGGCAAAGTCATACCTGAAGCACGAGTCTCCCGGTTGGCCTGGGTACTGGTCGCATCCGACCCAGCGTTCATTGACCGCTTCTTGCGGCACGATCGACTGCCAGACCATCCGGCCGGGATGGCTGTAGGGGAGAATGGTCTCGCAATGATCCCCCATGCATCGCGAGTTGGCGAAGTACGTGCACTGCTGATACTGACCGCCGCCCCACAGATCACAGGTAGGCTGATCCGGGGGATTCGGAGAGCAGGTCGTCGGGGGCAGGACGCCCGGCAGGTTATAGCAGTAGCAGCACGTCTCGACGCTCGGCTGAGCCGCCGCCACGTCCGTCCAAATCCCAATGTGGAACTGGACGGGCCCCATTCCCGGAGGCGGAGCTTCCGGCAGGGTCCAGTTCCGGTACGAACCCCACCAATGAACGTCAGTGATGGGCTGGTTGGATTCACACGCCCAGTCATCCGCGACGACCGGGCCGCCGAAATAATCGGACAGATCGTCCCATCCCCAGAAGCACGCCCCCCCCGGAGCGGCCGCATGGTACGTCGGAGGCTGCGCCCACTTCAGAGCCGGGCAAATACGCATGTCACAAATGGTCCCCGGGCCCTGCGGATCGCCGCCCAAGGCCACGCACTTGTTGTACTCCACTTCAACGCATGCGCCGTTCTGTAGACAGCACGCCACCTTGGCGATCTCGCAGGCGTCGTCGGTGCCATTCCCATTCTGGTCTCCCATGCACACCGCCGCGCCGATGGGCGACGCAACGCCGCCCAGCTCATCACAGCACAGTGAATCGACCATACGGCACGATCCGTCGGGCAGGCAGCAGGGCTCGGTCTGTGTGCATTGCGTGCCCGGTCCCTGGGACACGCCGCCCAGCAGTCCGCAACAGGTCGGGTCGGCCATGACGCAGACGCCGGTCGTTTCGACGCAGCAGGCTTCGAGCGTCCCGCCGCAGACACTGCCCTGACCCATGGGCGTCCCTCCAAGCTCGTCACAGCAGAGCGGATCGAGCATCATGCATGAATCATTCGGCAGGCAGCAGGCCTCCGGCACGCTGCACGCCGTGCCCGGACCCTGACGCACCCCGCCGAGACCCAGACACTGCGACGGTGTCAGGTCCTGGCACCCTGGCGCCGGACCCAAAAGGACACAGCACGCCTCGACTTGCTCCGGCGAAGTCAGCACGAAGGCCATGTCCCACGAGGTACCGACCGGGCTCTGGATGGGCTCGCCAAACTCAAACGACGACCCCGGATCCGGCGCCGTGGGCAAGAAGATCCGCACCGCGTCGTCCATGAACATGTGCTCGCGGGTCTTCCAGCCCCAGGGGTTCACCGGCGGCTGCTGGATGGTGCCTGGGCAGCATTGCTCCGGGGGATTGCCGACCATCAGACACTGCAACGCATTGGAGTCGAGTAGATTGATGACTCCGTCGCAGTTGATGTCCGCCACGGCGCACGCTCCGATCGGCGGCTGTTCCATGCAGGATGCGAGGATCGCGAGGTCCATCGCGTTAATGAACCCGTCGCCGTTGAGGTCGCCCTTGCAGGCGCAGAGCGGCGGGTAGATGGCCGCAATGCTCACCCAATAGATCGAGCAGGCCGCATCGGGTTGGGAGAAAAGAATCGCTTCCGGCGCGTGGTCATACTTGAAGCACGTTTCCGGTGCGATTCCCGCTTCGAACGAATCGCAGCCCACGACCCGTTCATTGAGCATTTCTCGCGTGACTACGAACTCCGCGATCATCGCCCCGGGATGGCTGAAACCCGGCGGCATGAACGGTACGTCCGTCCAAATGCCGATGTGGAACCGATCGGGCGCGTCGGCCGGAGGCGCCTGCTCCACCCAGTTCAGATAGGAACCCCACCAATGGATGTCGGTGATGGGTAGATTGCTCGTACATGGCCAGTCGTCGGCTACGATCTGCGGACCGCCGTACCACGACAGCTCATTCCATCCGCGGAAGCACTGATCCGTGGCCGGCTCAGGCGGCTGAGACCATTTCGACGACTCAGCATAGGAGGTGCCGACGATGGTGAACGCAAGGTCAACCGTCTGTCCCGCCAGCGGATGACCCGGCGGATTGACCATCGGCGACCATGGGGGCGGAGGCGGTTCCGGCCCCAAATTCCATACCGCATCGTCGTTCCAATGGCTCGACGACGCCTTCCACCCGAACCAGTTCGCCGACATGCCCATCGGAAATGCTTGCACGTCCAGCCAATAAATGATCGGCGAGGTTGCCGTTCCCTGCTGGATGAACTCAGTCGGCGCGAGATTGAAGACGTACGTCCAACAGGTGAAGTCGGCGAAGGGCTCATAAACGGCGGGTGGCTCCATCCAAGCTTGTGACTCCCCCGGACCACAAGACACTACCTGGAAGCTCCCTGGTGAGAAGGTGCGCGTCCACAGCACGTTGCCGGGCATGCTCCACGGACCCTGTGGGTTGGCGATCGCGGGGATGTCCTCGTGGATGCTCAGCGTGAACGTCACTTGCCCGGGATCGTTGAAGGGCATCTGGTCGTGATACCACGATCCGGTAATGGAAACCTGCGTCAGCGGCCCAGTCGTTTCGCACTGGAAATCGTCTGCCAGGATGTACGGGTACGCCGCGTTGATCTCCACCGCTGTGTCCCAGGCACGGTTGGGCGGTTGATCCCACTTGAGGATGCTGAGCGGCATTTTCGTGGTCAGTTCGAAGGCCATGTCCCACTCACCCGGAGGACAGCACCGGATTGGCTCACCGACCTGATAAGTGCTGCCGATCGTGGCCCACCAGGGATTGTAGATCACCACGGCCGCATCCGGGGCGAGTGAATTGGGATCGCGCGGGCGTGTCTTCCACCCCCACGGATAATCCATCGGGAAAATGGGAATCGGCTCGTAGCACGCGGCGATGGTCACCCAATAGACCGTCGGCGCGGGCGTTGGGCCTTGATAGAACCACTCGTTGACCGGGAGGTCCACGTCGTAGCGGAAAGTCGCCTCGTATTCGCCGGTCGCGGGATTGCGGTCCCAGCCCACGAACTGCTCATGAGTGTCGGCAAGCATCTTGTAGGATTCCCAGATCACCTCACCAGGATGGCTGAAACTCGTCGGATCTAACGGGTCCGCCGGCACGTCCGTCCAGATGAGGATGTGGAAGTGATTCACCGGCGGATCGATCGGGGGATCGTCCCGCGACGGGGGAATCGTCAACTTCCAACCCACGTAGGAGCCCCACCAGTGAATGTCGGCCACGGGGCCGGGGGTCTCACAGAGCCAGTCGGCGGCGACGAGGTTGGATGGTCCGTCCCCCTGCTGGTCCCATACCGAGTAGTAATCCCACCCATGAAAGATGTTGCTCGCGGGGGCCGGCACGGGCGGCTGGGCCCACTTGAGCAAGCTGCAAACCGGCGCCGGGACGGAGTTGCAATCCGTGCCCGGACCCTGCGGATCACCCTTGAGCGTCGCACAGTCGCTCACGGTTACATCCACGCACCGCGCGTCTCTCAGGCAGCACGCCTCAGTGGCCTGTAGTCCGGTGAGCACCATGCCGCCGGACAAGCCGCCGTCGAACAGGAATGCGACTTCTTCCATGGGAAGAGGATAGAAGCCTTGCTCCGGCTCGGGGTGAGTGACGGCAAGCTCTTTCTCCTTCTCGGTCCAGTGGCCTTCGCCCGCCATCTCCATGACGACCGGGCTAGGCGGATACCACTTGATCAGCATCGGCGAGGCGGCGTCAGCCACGCCGCCCATCGGCGGCGGCCAGGTCTGCTGGAAAAGGATCATGATCCCGATGCCGCCGGTCGGCGATTCGCGGATCTGGTACGCCCGCGTGGGCGATTCGCGGATCTCCATCATGGCCGTCTTGGGCGGCACGTTGTTGTCCGTCACCTCGATGTAGATATCGAAAAACGAACTAATCATGGCAGTCGCCGCGTTTGCCCCTGAATATGAAACCTCGATCGGCTCCTTGCTCATGAGATGGAGCTCTTTAAGCTCGATCTCAATGATGTCCGATCCGGTCGACAGATCCGCCCAATCCTTCTTCTTCCACACCATGGCGGCCTTGGTCGGCGATTCTCGTATGCCCGCTTCGGCCTGCTGGGCCCACCTTCGCTGCATCAGCGCCACCTGACCCTCGAAGGGATCGGAACCCGGCCCAAAGAAATCCGCCGGGAGCGCGGGAATCATGCTGTTGCCGCCGAATTCGATCCAGGCTGTGTCGGCCTTTACCATAAAGATATCGAACCCCGGTGGGATCGGGTCACCGTAGAGAACTCCGCTCTCATTCAGCTTCTTCTTCGCGGTCGTCCAGTCTTCCCCGTCGACGTCGTTGTCCTCATCGATGTCCGCGGCCAGACAGTACGGCGTGATGGGGCCGTCGTCGTGCCCCGTGTAGCACGGTTGGAATGCGATCCAGTCCCCTCCCTCGATCAACCCGTCACAATCGTGGTCCAACCCGTCGCAGGATCCCGCGATTTTTTCGAGCTGCATTTGGCTGACGGTTACGTTTTCTCCGCCCGGCCCCATCCCGTCGGTGGAGACCTCTGTGAAGATGTCGAAGAACGAGTCGATTTGATAACCGCCGCCACCCCCGCCGCTGCTGATGGCGATCTGGCCTTGCTGTGAGTCACAGTCGTCGTCCGCCCCGTTGGCGCCCACCGTAACGTGGTACGGGACGGGCCCGAGATTGTAAGCCCCGGTCAGTTCGACCGGCGCTTGCTTGCGGGCCTCGGGGGTCGGAGGCAAGTACTCGACGTTCAACGACTGATCGCCCAAGTCGCTGATCGCCGTGGTTTTCACGTAGTATTGATCCAACACCATCAACTCGATCTCTTCCAGGGCGAGCAGGGCGGCCAATTCGGCCTCCGGGTCGTCCACGGCGCGATGGTCCTTGCGGGACTGCGTTCCCAGAGCGCGACCCAGCATCCGCGAAAGGAATTCCGATGGAATGTCAATCCCCGTCGCCGCGGCCCCGGCGACTTGGTGGAGTTCCATTCTCTCCGGGCGAATGCCCAGCCGCGCGATCGATCCCGGCCCCTTCTTGGCCATCATCACGCTGTACCATTCCTCCGCCGCCTTCTTTTTGGCCAACAACTTGACGTGCATCTGCTCGATCTCGCGATCGGCGCACGCCTGATCGACGCAGGCGCCGCAATGCGTCATCGCCGGCACGTCCGCCCGCGCTCTCGAGAGCGACAAGCACAATCCAGCCCCGGCGAGAATCATCCACAGGATTCTGTGCTCCGTCAGGTATTCGTTTCGTCGATTGAACACAGGCTGCCGCGTTGTCGTGGGAATGTTCATCACTGACTCCTTAGAAATGCTATCCCTATCGCTGTCCTGCGATCATCCTCCTCCACGCGCGCTTGGCGCGCGGTAGGGACGAGTTTTTCCTGGATCTTCGTTACGTCTTTCGTGACGTGACGCCGCCTTATTCGGTCCCCGCATCCCACCGCGTCCGCCCCCCTTTTGTCGAAAGCCGATGGCGCAGTTGATTAATTTAATGCACTTAAGCAATGGCATCGTACCCCGTGGTGCACCCGATTGCAAGCGATTTTCAGATTTTTTTTCGCGGGTCTTTCGTGTGTGGGAAGACCGGCGCATAGGCTGAGCTTCAGCCTTCATTAATGAGCACGACCGACACTTTAAGTCCAGGCGCCTTGCAGGCCGTTGGTGATCTTGCAGTCCTACCTGAAGGTGGGAGGGTGGTCGGGTGCGGAGGTTCCTTTGCCTCGCATTAGGCAACGCACGAAGCGCGCGGACGGGGATCCGGAAACATCCACCTGATGGGGCGCGTGCCGAGTCCGGCGAACAGCGAATGGTCTACGGGACAGGTTTTCTCGAGCGACTCTTGCGCGAACTGTCGGCCGGACCGCGGGAGGGCGACGGCATGTGCTTCAGATAAAGGCACTCCGCATCGCCGCCGGTCAGCACACACGTCCTGTCGGCGTGCGCCTCGCATTGAAGGCAAAAGTGATCAAACACTCGCTCAGCCTGCGCCAACGCGGCCGTGATCTCGTGAAGCGTCTCAGCCCACCGAGAGGCGTTCGCCCCGCGTGCGACGCGGAGGGCGATGCGGAGCCGATGACGCTGCTCCCTTTGGATCGCGCGAGCGTTTAGTCGCCCTTTGGGGGTCAGTTTCAGCAGGACCTCACGCTGGTCGTGTTTCGCGCGTCGACGGACCACCAATCCAGTCTGTTCCATCGTGTCAATCATCTGACTGACCCTCGGCTTACTGACCCCCAGGAATCGAGCCAACTGACCGGCCGTGTGGCTATCTCGATGACTCAGCAGACGAAGGACCTGCACGACGGATATCCCCATGTGCCGACCGACGCCTTCCCGAACGGCACGGATTTCCAGGATTTCTTCGACGCTTCGGGCAAGCACCAGCAAGCCTTTAAGCAACCGATCCACCGCCTCGACAGAACCTGACTGCTGTGAATCCACTTCAGTTCTCCGACTTAACTCCAACAACTAGCCCGCCTACGCCCAGTTTAATCTCTTCGGGGAGGGTATCAAGCGGCGGGGAAGCTCCATTGTGTACGGGGCGGTGTCGGACGATGGTTCGACGCACCCCGCCGCTTCCAGTGCTAGGCCGCAAGTTTGGAGTCAATAGAAATTCCCGCATTGACCTCAGACGCTGTCAGCCTCGGACCCACAAGACGTACGATTTGACTTGTTCCCCTCTGTACGGATTTACTGAGACGGGGCACCACGGCACCGGCCGTATGGACCGCTCGAAGGGATTGAATGCGACCGGGGCGAGGATGGTGGACAACGGGACTTTTCCCATCGCACTCCTCACCCGGATCGATATCTCCATCGCCGCGAGTCGGCAATCTCACGGCGCACACCGTCCGCAACGGTCACGACAGAAGCCGGTCCCGCACGTTCCGCTTCCCACGCAGTGTGTGTTGTCGATGCACAGGTCGCCGGTGAGGGGGCCAGGCCCCGTGCACACTTTCACGCACTTGGATCCGGCGCCAAAAGCATTGATGCACGGCGTGTCACTCGTACAGGCCGTAGACCCGCACGTCACCAACGACGGACACGCGCACGGTCCGCTGAAGGCATACTTCACTCCCTTCAACGCATCCACCACCGCCAAAATGTCCAACACGTTGATATTGGCGTTCAACTCGGGAAGGTTGGGTTGAATCTGGGAGATCGCCTTCACC
>Ga0137429_1000674_pt1 | contig 12678 bp, 13 predicted proteins | sample EasRivERMZT736_2_FD_102304 | JGI IMG/M metagenome (GOLD analysis project Ga0137429, IMG submission 102304) | Soil microbial communities from meander-bound floodplain in the East River, Colorado, USA - East River MetaG ERMZT736_2 | ecosystem: Environmental > Terrestrial > Soil > Floodplain ...
GTTGGCGCGCGCCGGCTTGGAGACGCGGATGCTGACGGTATCGGCGCTCGCCGAGGGTCGCGGCATCGACTCGACACGACGGTTCGAGGTATCGACGGTCCTGCGGCCCGTCGGGTTCATTTTTCTCGCTGGCGCCGCAGGCACAGAGCAGCCGCTCTCGGTCGACACAGTCCAATCGCCGCGCCTTGCGCCCACACCAAGGTTTCTTCGCGGCGAGGCCGGGCTGCGTCTGCGCGGTTTTTGGGTGACCGGCGGACTACTTCGTCGCGACGCCGTCGTGCTCGATGCGCCGAAGATCTTTCGACCGGAGACGGAATCAGTGAGCGATCCGGCGCTCCAAGGCATCTTCATGACGGTCCGCGGCCGCCTCTGGAAAGCCGTCCATGCGGACGTGCAGGCCATGCAGTGGAGCGATACGGGATGGTACTACCGCCCGCGCCACCAGGTGCGCAGCGAGTTGTACGTCAGCACCTCGCTTCTGGATCGATTTCCCAGCGGGAACTTCCATTTCCTTGGCTCAGCCGTTCACGAGTATCGTTCCAGCTCGCTCTGGCCTGACGCCACGGCACCGATTCGGCTGACCGGCTATCGGACGATCTCGACGCTGCTCCAGGTCCGTATCCTCCAAGCCGAGGTCTTCTGGAATTTCCGCAACGTCCTCGGCGAGCGGTACGCGCACATTCCGGGCTATCGGCTGCCGCGATTGAGCAACATCTACGGTGTCAGATGGGAGTTCTGGAATTGACAAATCTTGTTGTCACGCCATAACTTACGCGCCTTCACATGATACGGAGCATGACGGGGTTCGGCACGGCTGAGGGTGTGGTCGGCGCGACGCGCGTGTCCATTGAAGTCCGGTCTGTGAACCACCGTTTCTTCAACCCCTCCATCAAGCTCCCGTCCGCGCTTGCCCGCTGGGAGACGGAAGTCCGCGACGCACTGCGTCGCTCGGTCAACAGGGGCCACGTAACCGTCAGCGCACGAACGGAGCGAGCCCATCCGGCGGAAGCCGTCATCAACGAGGCGAAGTTCAGCGCCTACGTACAGCGCCTCAAGGACCTCAAGGAGCGGTACGGTCTCGAAGGACCAATCGACCTGGCCACCGTGCTGCGATTGCCGGACGTGATTTCGGGTGACGCCGAAGACGACAAGGGAACGCCGGACGAGTTGGTGGCGATCGTAGAACGTGCCGTCGCCTCAATGTCGGCCAGCCGCGAAGCTGAAGGGCGCAGGCTGTCGGGGTTCCTTTCGGACCGCGTGTCGCTCATCGATGCCGCCGTGGTGCGGCTGGCCGATAGGGCACCGCAGCGGCTCGTCGAACAACGCGATCACCTCAGAACGACGATCAATGAGCTGGCGGCCGGCGTGCAGGTGGACGATCAGCGTCTCGCTCAAGAGATCGCCATTCTGGCCGACCGCCTCGACGTGGGTGAGGAGCTGGACCGATTCCGCTCGCACCTCGCTGCATTTCGCGAGGCCATCGGGGGCAACGGTACCGAGGGTGTCGGCAAGCGGTTGGGGTTTCTGCTTCAGGAGCTGCTCCGCGAGGCCAACACCACCGGGTCCAAGGCCAACGACGCGGTGATGGTCCGGGACGTAGTAGCCATCAAGGAAGAGCTCGAACGTATTCGCGAACAGGTGGAGAACCTCGAATGACGGCCTTTCCGATCATCCTGTCCGCTCCGTCCGGCGGCGGAAAGACCACCATCGCGAAGGCGCTCCTGTCAGGGCGGCAGGATTTGGGCTATTCCGTCTCCTGTACCACGCGGGAACCGCGGGGAGGAGAGATTCCGGGGCAAGACTATTACTTTCTTACCAGGACGGAGTTCCTCAACAAGCGGGGGCGGGGTGAGTTCGCCGAATCCGCTGAGGTTCATGGGAACCTCTATGGCACGCTTCGAAGCGAGGTGCTGAAGGTTCTCGCGACCGGCAAGCACGTGCTGATGGACATCGACGTCCAGGGCGCGTCGCAGTTCACGAAGTTCTTTCCGCAGTCCGTTACGATTTTCATTCTGCCTCCGTCGGCGGACGTACTGCTCGAGCGGCTGAGGAAACGGCAGACGGAGTCGGCGCAGGAGCTCGCGGATCGCTTGCAGTCGGCGTTGCAGGAACTGCAATCGGTGGACGAGTACGAGTACGTGATAGTGAACGACAACCTCGATACAGCGGTCAAGCGCATTGGCTCGATCATCGATGCCGAGGTGTCGAGCAGGGAGCGGGTGGTAGGTCTGAGATCGCAGGTCGCGCAGCTGATCGATCAGCTCGAGCGCGAGATCGAATCACGCACCAACAGCGAAGGACAGAAGAAATGAGAGTGTTTACCCCGATCGAGATCGCGAGACACGCGGCGAACAAATACCTCGGTGTGCTCGTCGCCGCGAAGTATTCACGCTTGCTCAATGAGTTCCCGCGCGATCGTTCCGCGATGGGTGAGAAGAAGCTGACCACGCGCGCGCTCGAAGAGCTCGCGAAGGGCGGGATCAGCTATCGCGTCGTCCCGCGCCGTCGCGGCGAATGAGCGTGGGGGCGTGAACGCGTGAGAGGGTGAGCGCGTGCGCCCATATGACGGCCGTACGGTTCTTCTCGGCGTCACCGGCGGGATAGCCAGCTACAAGTCGGCGTGGCTGGCGCGTCTTCTCACGAAGGCGCACGCACAAGTCGACGCGGTCCTCACGAGATCGGCGACGGAGTTCGTCAGCACCATTACGTTCGAGGCGCTCACGGGGCGCCCGGTCCACACGGGCCTCTTCGATTCCGGACGGGCGCTGGAACACATCCGGTTGGCCAGGGAAGCCGACGCCATCGTCGTCGCGCCGGCGACCGCCGATTTTCTGGCGCGCGCTGCAACCGGGCAGGCGGACGATCTGCTCACGGCCATCCTGCTGGCGACGAAGGCGCCCGTCCTGCTCGTGCCGGCCATGAACGATCACATGTGGGCCCATCCCCAGACGCAGCGCAATGTCCAGCACCTGCGCGGCATCGGCTATGGCGTCCTGGATCCGGACGAAGGAATGTTGGCTGCTGGGGAAGGCGAGGGACCTGGGCGAATGCCCGAGCCCGAGACGATTTTCGCCCACGTCGGACGTCTCATCGAGAGTCGCACCAAGAACAAGCTCGGGGGCCGACGAGTCGTCGTCACGGCGGGCCCCACGCGCGAAGCCATCGATCCCGTGCGATTCGTGTCGAATCACAGCTCGGGAAAGATGGGTGTGGCCCTCGCCGCGTCCGCGTGGCGGCGCGGCGCCGAGGTTTCGCTCATCGCCGGCCCGCTGTCGGTGGCGCCGCCGCCCGGCCCGGAGCTACGCCAGGTCGAAACCACGGAGGAGATGGCGCGAGCGGTCGAAGAGCTCATGCCGAAGGCGGACGTGCTCATCATGGCCGCGGCGCCTGCGGACTTCCGGCCGGTGAAGGTCGCCGCGTCGAAGATCAAGAAGGGAACTGCCGCCCCTGTCCTGGCGATGGAGCACACCACGGACATCCTGCGCTCGACCAAGGCGAAGCGCCGCACGAACGCGATCATTGTTGGCTTTGCCCTCGAAACGGACGATGTCGTGGCGAACGGCAAGCAGAAGCTGAAGGACAAGTGGCTCGACCTCGTCGTGGTAAACGACGCGACGGAGCCAGGCGCCGGATTTGGTGGCGACACCAATCGCGTGACGCTCATCGACCGCACCGGCGCCGAAGAGGTCCTGCCGCTCCTGTCCAAGAGCGAAGTCGCCGACGCCATTCTCGACCGAGTGGAGCGTCTCGCGCATGGACGGTAGGGAACAGCTGCGGCAGTATCTCGAGCAACGAAAGGAGGCGGGCGAGCGCGAGCTCGTGCTCGATCAACTCGACGTGAACGAGCTCCTGAAGCTCGTCGGCGCCGCGACTCCTGCTGCGGCGGCGCCGCGCGATCCGAAGCCTCGCGCGAGCGCGGCACCGCCATCGTCGGACTGGCGCGAAGTGCTACGGAGCAGTGGAGCGTCTCCCGAAAAAGCAGCTGAGCGCCCCGAGGCGCTGTCCCCTGCGGCCCCTGCGGCCCCTGCGGCCCCTGCGGCCCCTGCGGCCCCTGCGGCCCCTGCGGCCCCAGTGGCCCCAGTGGCCCCGCCAGGGATTTCGGTGGGGGTCTCCGATCGCCAGCTCTTCGGCGGCCCAATGGCGAGTCTCGAGACACTCGATGCCGTCGCAAGGGCGGTCGCGTCGTGCACGCAGTGCCCGCTTTATTCCACCGCGACGAACCCGGTGCCCGGCCAGGGCAACCCGAACGCTGCGTTGATGATCGTTGGCGAGGCACCGGGCGCGACCGAAGACGAACAAGGTCTCGCCTTCGTGGGCGCCGCAGGCCAGCTCCTCACAAAGATTCTCGGAGCCGTCGATCTGAAGCGCGATGACGTTTTCATTTGCAACGTGCTCAAGCATCGGCCGCCCGGAAACAGAAATCCGATGCCCGACGAAGTAACCGCCTGCAGTCCTTACCTCGTCCGACAGTTTGAGTTAATTAGACCTCGCGCAATCCTTGCACTTGGTACCTTCGCGGCCCAGACGCTTCTTCAGACGAAGCTGTCGATCGGGAAGCTCCGAAGCCAAGTGCATCGCTATCACGGCGTGCCGCTGATCGTCACCTACCACCCGGCGGCGTTGCTCAGAAACCCGGCGTGGAAGAGACCTACTTGGGAAGATGTCCAGCTCGTCCGTCGAATTCTCGATAGCGCCATCGCTCAGTCGTGATCCGTTCCGGGATCGGCAGCCGCCGTACTCCGAAGACGCAGAACAAGCGGTCCTGTCCGCGATGCTCATGGACCAGGACGCCATCGTCCGGGCCGCGGAGATCGTCGACGACTCGATGTTCTATGCGGAGCGCCACCGGCGGATCTTCCGATCGATGGTCGCGATCACCGAGCGCGGGAGTGTCGTAGATCCTCTCACGCTTGCGGAAGAGCTGTCCCGCAAGGGCGAGCTCGAGGCGGCCGGTGGTAAGGACTATATCGGGTATCTCGTCGACGCGGTCCCAACCGCCGCGAACATCGAGTATCACGCGGAGATCGTGCGCGAGAAGGCCATCCTGCGAGCGCTGATTCAGGTGTCCACGCAGATCGTCCACGACGCGTTTTCCGGCCAGAGCACGGCCGCCGAACTGCTCGACCAGGCCGAGTCGAAGATTTTTCATGTGTCGCAGCAGCGGAAGCCGGACGGCTTCATGCGCATCAAGGAGCTGCTGTGGCCCACGATGGAGCGCATCGAAGCGCTCCAGCGCGGCGGCAAGACCATCACGGGCGTGGCGAGCGGCTTCAACGACCTGGACGACCTGACGTCGGGATTCCAGCCCGCGGACTTGATCATCGTCGCCGCACGGCCGTCGATGGGGAAGACCGCGTTCTGCCTGAACGTAGCGCAACATGCCGCGATCGACGACCAGAAACGCATCGCGCTCTTCTCACTCGAGATGAGCAAGGAATCGCTCGTCCAGCGGATGCTGACGAGCGAGGCGCGCGTGGATTCCCAGCGACTCCGGCGCGGCTTGCTGCGGGACGACGAGTTCCCCATGCTCGCGCGCGCCGCCGGTATTCTCAGCTCCGCTTCCATTTGGATCGATGACACACCCGGGGTCACCCTGCTCGAAATGCGCTCCAAGGCCCGTCGCCTGAAAGCCGATGCGGGGATCGACATGGTGATCGTGGATTATCTCCAGCTCATGCAGGGCCCGAGCAGCGCGGAGAACCGCCAACAGGAAGTCAGCCAGATTTCACGGGGGCTCAAGGCGCTGGCCAAGGAGCTCAATGTTCCGGTGATCGCGCTCTCGCAGCTCTCCCGCGCCCCCGAGCAGCGCACGGGAGACCACCGGCCACAATTGTCCGACCTGCGTGAATCTGGTGCCATCGAACAGGACGCCGACCTCATCATGTTCCTGTTCCGACAGGAGATGTACGATGGCATTACTGACAAGGACGGCAATTCGCTCGAGGGCAAGGCGGAGCTCATCGTGGGCAAGCAGCGAAACGGACCCACCGGCACCGTGAACCTGCACTTTCACAAGCAGTACACCCGGTTCGCGAGCTGGAGTCCGCGCCAAACCGCCACGTGAGTCCAAAAGCGAAAACCGTTTATCGCTGCACCGATTGCGGCGCTGAACACGCCAGGTGGGCTGGACGCTGTGACACGTGTGGCGAGTGGAATACGCTCGTCGAGGAGCTGGCAGGGAAACGGGAACAGGGAACCGGAAGCCGGAAAGCCCGCAACATTCCCGTTGCCGACACGCTCAAGCTGCGCGACGTCGCGGGATCCGACTCACCACGATGGAAAACCGGGCTCGCCGAGTTCGATTTCGCACTTGGCGGCGGAATTGTACCCGGAAGCATGATTCTGATTGGTGGCGAGCCCGGGATCGGCAAGTCAACGCTGTTGCTGCAAGTAGCCGCGCGCCTGCAACAGAGCGGCCGCCGTTCGCTGTATGCCTCCGGGGAAGAATCGCCGCTGCAGGTGCGGTTGCGCGCCGACCGTCTCGACGAGACCGCCGGCGACGTGGAGCTCCTGAGTGAGACCAACCTCGAGACCCTGATCGCCACCGCGGACGCGCTCCGGCCCGACGTCCTCATCGTGGATTCGATTCAAACGGTGTACTCTGGCGACCTCGAGGGTGCGCCCGGCAATGTCGGCCAGGTGCGAGAGTGCGCAGCGCGTCTCATGCGGTTCGCCAAGGCGAGCGGCACGACCGTGTTCGTCGTCGGACACGTCACCAAGGGCGGCGGCATTGCCGGCCCCAAGACGCTCGAGCACATCGTGGACACCGTGCTGTACTTCGAGGGGGAGAGCACGCTCGATCACCGTGTGCTGCGTGCCACGAAGAACCGCTTCGGCAGTGTGGACGAGATCGGCGTCTTCCGCATGACCGAGCGCGGACTCGAGGCCGTCGCGAATCCGTCGGAGCTGTTTCTGGGCGACAGACAGTCCATCGCGTCCGGGAGCGCCGTCACGGCTCTCCTCGAAGGGACGCGTCCGATACTCATCGAAGTGCAGGCGCTCGCCGCCAAAGCCGGGTTTGGTACGCCGCAGCGCGTGAGCACCGGTTTCGACTCCCGGCGATTGGCGTTGCTGCTCGCCGTACTCGAGAAGCGAGCCGGGATCGCCTTCGGTCAACTCGACGTGTTCCTCAATGTGGTCGGTGGCGTGCACGTTCAAGAGCCGGCCGGCGATCTGGCCGTCGCCGCCGCACTCGCGTCCAGCGTCTATGATCGCGCGACCCCGTCGGACGCGGTCTTCATCGGAGAGCTGGGACTCGGCGGCGAGATTCGGCCGGTGTCGCAAGTGGAGCGGAGGATCGCGGAGGCGAAGAACATGGGAATGGCGAAAGTCTTTGTCTCAGAGCGGAGCGCGCCGAGAAAACCAAACGGCGTGATCCCGGTTCGCACCGTCCAGGACCTGTTCGCACACCTGTTTGGTTGACTCGCAACTCAGATCTCTGAACTGAGAACGTCAGGACCTCCAAGTATTCTGTGTTCTGATTTGAGAGCAGATAGATGTTGAGGGCTACAGTGATACCGAAGTTGTTGAGAGTATTAGTGCACCTCAGTGCTGGCCATCTACTTTTGTATCGCTGAGAACTCCACGTCTATCTGCATACTCGTACCAGAACACAGAAAACTTGGCGGCCCTCATATCTCAGAACTCCTGACCCGCTGTTGAGAATCCGTGACTCGCGACGTGGGTGTTGTGATCGTTGCCGCCGGAGAGAGCACTCGCACGTCCGGCACCGAGCTGAAACAGTTCCGCTGGGTCGCCGGCAAGCCGATGCTGCTGCACAGCCTCCAGACCTTCATGGCTCGGCCCGACGTGGTCTCGGTCGTGTGCGTGATTCCCCGTGAATTCGTCGCCGACCCTCCTCCATGGATATTCCAGTGCGACGTGGATCGGCTGCTGCTGTCCGTCGGTGGCCGGAGCCGGACCGAATCGGTCCGCAATGGACTCGAGGATCTGCCTGACGAAGCGTCGATCGCGCTCGTCCACGATGCGGCGCGTCCGTTGGTCGACGATGCGCTCATCGAACGAGTCGTGGCACGCGTCCGCGCCGGGGGATGCGCGGTGCCGGCCCTGCCCGTCGTCGACACGATCAAGGAGTCCGACGCCGACGGCCGCGTCCTCCGAACGGTCGATCGCTCGCGCCTCTGGCGCGCGCAGACACCGCAGGGGTTTCCACGCGCAGATATCGAGCGCGCCCATCGCGAAGCGCGCGCCGCCAACGCGACGGCGACCGACGACGCCGCCCTGTGCGAGCGCATCGGCATTCCGGTCGCGATCGTCCCCGGCAGCGAGCGCGCGATGAAAGTGACCGACGAAAGCGACTTCGAGCGCGTCGAAGCGCTGTTTGCCGCGCGATGAAGCGGGAGGCGCTCTCGTATCCATTCTGGTCGGCCGAGGAGATCGAGTCGGCGATCAAGCCCGCGCTCGAACAATTGGAATCGCGACGCGTCCTCGCGTATCCCACCGAAACGGTCTACGGTTTCGGCGGCGCGATCGATCGCGAGTCGGTCGCTAACCTCATTCGGCTCAAGCGGCGTCAATTGGGGAAGCCGTTTCTCCTGCTCATCGCCGGAAGCGACATGGTCTCCCGTCTGGATTTGCAGCTGTCGACATCGGCGGCAACGCTCGCCGCCCGCCATTGGCCAGGTCCGCTCACGCTCGTGCTGCCGGGTGGCCACGGCAGGGTGCCGCCGCAGCTGCGGGGCCCGGAAGGCGGAATCGCGGTGCGCTGGACGAGCCATCCAGCCATGCAGCATCTGATTCGAGCGCATGGCGAGCCGATCACGTCGACCAGCGCGAATCGGCCGGGCGTACCGCCGGCGATGACGACGGCCGAGATCATTGCGCAGTGGCCGGACGCGATCGCCCGCGGCGACCTGCGCGTGCTCGACGGCGGACGCCTGACAGCCTCGAATCCTTCGACCGTCGTAGATTGCATGGGTCGCCATCCGCGCGTCATTCGACCCGGCGCCATTCCAGCTCAGGTGCTGCGCGAAAGCGTGCCCGGCCTCATCGGAGACGCGTAGGCCGAATGCGCATCCTGTTCGTTTGCACCGGCAATACCTGCCGCAGCCCCCTCGCCGAGGCGCTTGCGCAGAAGTTGATCGTCGAACGGGCGCTGACCGATATCGACGTGCTGAGTGCCGGAACGAGTGCCTGGGACGGCGCCGCCGCTTCCGATGGCGCCTTGCTCGTCGGCATGGAGCGCAACCTCGATCTCGGCCCGCATCGGGCCCGGACGCTGACGCGGGAGCTCGTGCGTGACTCCGATCTGATCCTCGCCATGGGTCCACATCACCTCGAGCGGATCGAGGCACTCGGCGGCAGCGGCCGCTCCTATTTGGTGACCGAGTACGCGTCGCGCGGCGCAACGGCGCGGCCGGTGAATGACCCCATCGGCGGTGAGCTCGAGTTGTATCGAGCAACGGCGGATGAGCTGGACCAGGAGATCCGACGCGTCTTCGACCGCATCACGGCGGACCGTTCGTCAGGAATGCCGTGACGATCCCCGGGCGCCTTGTTCTGCTCGGCCATCCGCTCGGTCACTCCCTCTCGCCGCTGTTTCAGAACGCGGCGCTCGTGGCGGCCGGGATTCCGCTGAAGTACGAGCTGTTGGACGTTCCCCGGAGCGTGCTCGATGAAACCCTGGTCAGTCTGAAACGGACCAACACGGCCGGCAACGTTACGATCCCGCATAAGGAAGCCGTACGAGCTGCATGCGATCGCCTCACCGACACTGCTCGCGTGGTAGGCGCGGTAAACACGTTCTGGTCCGCCGTGGACGGCGCGATGGTAGGCGACAACACGGACGTCGGCGGCTTTCAGGCCGCGATCAAGAGCCTGATCGGTGCGCCGCGCGAGAACGAGGTCGTCGCGCTCCTGGGAGCGGGGGGGAGCGCGGCCGCGGTGCTACACGCAATCGAAGGATGGCCGGGCGTTCGCGTCCGCCTGTATTCTCGAACGCATGATAGAGCCGAGGAGCTCGCGCAACGTTTCAAGGTACCGGCGGAGGTTGTGCGAAGCGCCGAATCCGCCACGGAGGGCGCGACGCTGGTCATCAACGCCACGCCCGTTGGACTTCGCGACGACACCGTGCCGGTGAGCGTGCATTCGCTACCCAAGGGGAGCGTGGTGCTGGACCTTGCGTACAAGGTTGGAGAAACCGCCTTCGTTCGGGACGCGCGGGCGCGCGGGCTGCACGCGATGGACGGATTGACCATGCTGCTCGAGCAGGGCGCGCTTTCGTTCGAGCGCTGGTTCGGTCGCGCCCCCGATCGCGACGTCATGTGGAGCGCAATCAAATCACGCTGACGGCGCGGGTCGCGCTGGACTTCCTCCTTCCACCCGCCTGCGTTTCGTGTCAGCGCCTGCTCGACAACGGGGAGCTCGGACTGGTGTGCGGCCGATGCTGGGCCCGCATTGCGGCGCTTCCGTCGCCACAATGCGGCCGGTGCGGCCACCCCGGATTGCGAACCCGATGCTCCTGGTGCGACATCCTTCCGCCGTACGTTCGCGCGGTGCGCTCGGTCTGTTGGATGCACCAGGGCACCGGGCCGGCGATCGTGCACGCGCTCAAGTATGCCGGCTGGCACGCCGTGGCGGGCGAGATGGCCGACCGCATCGCGCGCCTTGGCTGGCCACCTGACGTGCTCGAGGAGCGCACCGCCGTGCTCCCCGTGCCGCTCTCGCAGTCGCGCGAGCGCGAGCGAGGCTTCAACCAGAGCGAACGACTCGCGCGCTCCCTCAGCGATCGGTGGCGCGTTCCCGTGTGGTCCGACGTGCTCGAGCGCGCGCGCTCCACGGCCACGCAAACGCGGTTGACACCGGAGGATAGGCTGGCGAACGTTTCCGGCGCGTTCCGCGTTCGCGACACGTCTCGACTTCGGAACGCTCATGTCGTGCTCGTAGACGACGTCGTTACGACGGCTGCGACACTCAACGCGTGCGCTGCCGCGCTCTTTGCCGGCGGCGCTCGCATCCTCAGTTATGTGACTTTCGGCCGGGCACCGGCGGTGGGCGACCGGTGACTACCCTTACGTCTTACGTCTTACGTCTTACGTCTTGCGTCAACTACGTCTTACGTCTTGCGTCAACAGTCGACGCGCATTGGAGATAGAATGGCAATTCGGGTTGGGATCAACGGCTTCGGCCGGATCGGACGCCAAGTGGTTCGAGCGGCGAAGCTTCAGAAGATCGCTGATCTGGACTTTGTCGCCGTCAACGACCTCACGGACACGAAGACACTGGCGCACCTCTTCAAGTACGACTCGGTGCACCGGACCTACAGAGGCAAGGTTCGCGCAAGTGACGGGAGCATTTCGATCGACGGCGACGAAATGCGGGTGCTCGCCGAGAAGGACCCATCGAAGCTGCCGTGGAAGGACCTTGGCGTGGACATCGTACTCGAGTCCACGGGTCGCTTCACCGACGCCAGCGCCGCGAAGAAGCACATCGACGCCGGCGCCAAGAAGGTCGTCATTTCCGCACCGGCCAAGGGCGAGGACATCACGATCGTCCTCGGCGTGAACGAGACCAAGTACGACCCGAAGAAGCACCAGATCATCTCGAACGCGTCGTGCACCACGAACTGTCTCGTTCCGATGGTGAAAGTCATACGCGACAACTTCGGTTTCGTGCGCGGTTCCATGGTGACGGTGCACAGCTATACCAACGACCAGAACGTCCTCGATCTACCCCACAAGGACCTCCGCCGCGCCCGGGCCGCCGCGCTCTCGATCATCCCAACGACGACGGGCGCCGCCAAAGCGACATCGCTCGTGATTCCCGAGCTCAAGGGAAAGATCGACGGCATCGCGATCCGCGTGCCCACCCCGGACGTCTCGCTCACCGATCTCGCGGTTGTGGTGGACAAAGCCGTCACGGTGGAGCAGGTGAACGACGCCTTTCGGAAGGCCGCCGCGTCCGGACCGCTCTCGGGAATTCTCGCGTACACGGACGAGGAGCTCGTTTCGTCCGACTACATCGGCGATCCGCACTCCTGTATCCTGGACGGCCAGAGCACGAATGTCGTTGACGGCTTGCTGATAAAGGTCTCCGGCTGGTACGACAACGAGTGGGGCTACTCTTCGCGCTGCGTCGATCTCCTCCGCTACATCGGCGCCCGACTCGGCGACTAACGGATACCATGCGCAAGAAAACGGTCCGCGACCTGCGGGCTGAGCAGCTTCGCGGCAAGCGGGCGCTCGTTCGCGTCGACTTCAACGTTCCGCTCGACGACCACCGTCAGATCACCGACGACACCCGCATTCGGGCTGCTCTGCCGACCATCGAGCTGCTCCTTGGCGGCGGTGCGCGCGTGATCCTGCTCTCACACCTCGGGCGACCGAAAGCGAAACCGGATCCGAAGTACTCTCTGGACACCGTGGCGGTGCGGCTGCAGAAGCTTTTGCCGAAGCGAACCGTGTGCTTCGTGGAGTCGACCGACAGCGACGAGGCGATAAAAGCGACGGACGCAGCGTCGAACGATGTCGTGCTGCTCGAGAACACCCGCTTCCTTGGCGGCGAAGAGACGAACGAGCCTCGGCTCGCACGTGGGCTGGCGCTGTTGGGCGACTTTTTCGTCAATGACGCGTTCGGGTCGGCACATCGGGCGCACGCGTCCACCGAGGGAGTCGCGCACCACCTCAAGCCCGCGGTGGCCGGACTCCTCATGGAAAAGGA
>Ga0137429_1000675_pt1 | contig 12675 bp, 5 predicted proteins | sample EasRivERMZT736_2_FD_102304 | JGI IMG/M metagenome (GOLD analysis project Ga0137429, IMG submission 102304) | Soil microbial communities from meander-bound floodplain in the East River, Colorado, USA - East River MetaG ERMZT736_2 | ecosystem: Environmental > Terrestrial > Soil > Floodplain ...
CGCTCACCGTCATGGAGAGTAAACGTCTCCAGCTGCGTGTAGGCGGGAGGGACGACCCCAAGCTGAGACCACTCCACGCGAGGCCGTTCCAAAAGTCGCGCGGAAAAATCCCGCGTTTCGTCGTCACCGCCTTCGAGATGAAAAACGAAGTCTTCCTGAGCGTTCTTGAACGTGTAGCGATAGTGGTAGGCGCCTTCGCTTCCGACCGTGACCATCGTCTCGCGGCCGCGCTCGCCGGAGATGGTAGTGAAGACGATTTCCACTTCCCGCGGCTGCACGCCATCTGCGTATGCTTGTACCGTTAAATCGTCCCCGCGAGCTCCGACCAATTCACCGTGAGGCAGGTCAACGATGAGATGCGTTCGCCGAGGCCAGTCAACTTCCTGAAGCAGCACACTGCGGGCGAACCAAAGCCGCGCCACTTCCGGCTTCGCCACGGTGGCGACGAGTATCACCACCAGTGCCCCGGCGGCGGCGAACGCGGCTCGTTGGGAGCGGCGCGGGTCGAGCACGGAGTTGAAATCGAGGCTGCGCACACGGGGGCCGGCCGACGACACCACGGATGCCACCAGCACCGGAGAGCACGTCTCCGCCACGCCGACATCTCCCATCGAAAACCGCACGGCGGACAAGAGCACCGACGAAAGCTCCGGGAAGCGCCGCTCGATCAGACTTGCCGTCTCCACAAGTCCGACCCGTACGCGTAGCGGGGAGATGATCCGCCGCCACAGGATCCAAACGGCCCCCCCAAGGATCATGGCCAGCAACGCCGCCCTCATGCTCCAGCGCAAACCGCGCGTTCCGTAATCAAGCGCGAACTGAATCACCGCCGCGGCGAACAAGAACCCGATCACCCACGCGACGCCTTCGAGGAGCACGTAGCCGCGCAGACGGAAAGCGACCGCGCGCAAGCGTTCCGTCACCGTGTCGTCCAACCGAGGTCGATGCCGTTCTACAACAGGCGAGACCATTTACGCACCGCCCATTCTACGGACAAAAGCGATACTAACAGTGTCAACACCTTCCAGTTGTCCCACAGCGTCGTGGGACGCGAACGAACCGGGATTTCTTCGTGCAAATCCGGGATCACACCCGGCAACGCCTCGACTTCGTCGATCTCCCAATAGCGCCCACCGTGCGACTGCTCGGCGATGGTCGTCAACGCGGCCTTGTTCATCTGTGGATGCAGGATCTCCAAATTCGGTCGGCCGACCAAGACCTCGCGCTCAACCTCGGCGCTCTCGCCCGCCGCGACGCCGGGCAGGGCCAGCCGAATACGATAGCTCCCGACGCGATCGGGAACGAATCGCCCTTCAAACCAACCGGGCCGGTCGCGTCGTGCCGTCAGCGGGAAGTCCGCCTTCTGATCCTCAACGACGTACTGCGCGGACACTTCGTCGCGGGCCAGCGGCTCGAAGCGTGTGTCCAAGAGGCGAGCCGTGACGGTGACGGCTTCGCCGAGGACGGGATGCTCGTTCTCGACCAGCAGCGTCGCCCGCTTGCTTCCACCAAGCAGTTTGCCCTCGGAAAGATAGCGCACGAGTTGCACCCAGAAGCGATCATACAGTTCCGGCCCGAAGCGACGCCACCGCCAGGTGCTGTCGAAACCGAGGTACCCCGTCCGCCCCGCGCCGACGAACTGGACCGCGGCCAGCACGTGTCCGCCGAACGCATTCTTCATCCGAGGGCGACCGTGGCGCATCAAAACCGTCGCCACCGGCTTCTCACGAAGGACTGGATAGTGCCAGTACACGTCACCGATTCCCTGCCAGGCGAGCTTGGTGGAAACGGCGTCATCAGACAGTCTTAGCACCGGATGACCGTACGCCGCCTGTGGGATTTCAAACGCAGACGCGGACAACTGATAATGGCCGATCTGATTGAGAAGCAAGTCCGCTTCCGGATCCAACGTCACCGGAAGAAGATCGTGCAGCGGCTTCAACGCCCGCTCGCGCAGAAACGCGGGTGAATGCGTCCGGGCGGCAGCAAGAAGTAAACCCCCGCCATGTTCGGTGATGAGTTTGTCCACCAACCGGCACCACGGCTCGTCAAACTCGCTCTTTTCGGGGTCCATGAGGATCACCACGTCATACTGAAAAAGCTCCTCGGCCGAGTTTGGAAGGTGGTCGATGACGATATCTCCGTCGCGCACGGCGCTTAAGTCCGCGGACTGGAGCCAGCAGCTCACATCGATGGTGTCGTCCCGTTGGAGCAGGGTCGTGACGTAGCGATAATCCCAACTCGGCCCGCCGGCGATCAGCAGGACACGGGTGCGGGTGTCGATCACGTTCACCGTAGCCTGCTTGCTGTTGTCCTCGGTGATGGATTCATCTTCCACCGGAGGCGCCTCGACGGAATAGGTGAACCGCCCGACCCGCTCCTGACGCCGCTCGAACGTCACCGACCCAAGCGCCCCCCCGGGGCCGACGATCAGCGTCCGGGTGTCCACGATCCGCCCTTCGCCTCCCTCGTTCGCATTGCGCTCTCGCAGGTTGACGCGGATCGTTTCGCCTTCGATCCCCTGAGAGGTCAGCGTCGCGGTGACGGCAAAGGGATCCTGCTGAAACGCATTCTGCGGCGTTAGCATCTCCGTGATCCGAACGCTTCGGGGCACAGACGGATCACCCACGCCGATCGTATGGACGGCCAGACGCCGATCATTGGCGAAGCCGGCGATCTCCTCCACTGAAGCTCCTTGATTGACTCCCCCGTCCGAAAGGACCACTATGCCGGCGATCGGGGCACTGCCGAGCGACTCAACGGCGCGACGCAAGGCGCGATCGAGGTTTGTCGCCGGTCCGGTCGCCGGAAACTCTACCGGAAGATCACTAAGGCTGGAAAATCCCGGCGCGCCGGGACCGCCCCAAGGCTCGGAATTCGTGGCCGTGGATTCGCGGCTCGCACGGAGGTTGGCCTGCAACTTGGCGACGTCGCTGAAACTGTAGAGCTTGACGCGGTTGTTGCCTGTCAGGTCGCGGAAAAACTTATGATCTTCGCGGTTGAGGATGCGTTCGACGATTTCGCGCCGCCGAACGGGCGAAGGTCTCTCACTGCCCCATACGGTATCGACGCGAGCGGCGCTCGATTCATCGCGGTAGCGATCCGTCAGGTCCATGCTTGAGGAGTCGTCCACCAGCACGACTGCATAGGAGTCGATCCATCGTCGCAAAATGCGCACGCGAACAGGCTCCAGGAAGATCACCGCCAGCGTAACCAACACGGCGCAGCGAAGCATTGCAAGGAGCATTCTCACCCGCGGAGAAGCACCGACTCGGCCTTCGCGGCGGTACATCCACACGACCGCCCACAGCAGAACAACCAAGAGGGCGACACTTGCAATTGCCGTCCAACCCTCCGGCGTGTGCCGCAACTCGGTGACGAACGACTCCTCGTCGCGGGTCACCGCGCCGACGAGGATCGGCCAGAATGAAATCAGGAGATTCAACGCCTAGCGTCTCCTTCCCCACCACCACGCTAGGCATTGCTCACTCATCAGCGCCAACGCCGCGAAGATGAGCGCCGGTCGCCACAACTCGATGCGGGCTTCGTCCGCCGCTTGTGCAACGTGTACCAGGCCTTGCACATACTCGAACGGCAAACCGCCGAGCGCTTTGCGAAGCTCCGTTTCTTGCGCCATGGCCAGGTCGCTTTCGCGTGGGTCGACGTTGACCGCCGCCAGGCGCACGACTTCACCGCCGTCGAGGCGGCGCAAGACAAATTGATAAAGCCCGGCCGAGTCGGTGTGTTCCCATTGAATCGTAAGCCCGCGACCATCCGCCGAGGGCGACGGCGTCACGCTCGCTTCCGGTTCGTTGGGGTAGGCCGGGCTGCGGACGAGAGCGTCCGCGCCGAACAACGCTGGATCGACGGGCAATTCCAGCGGCGTTCCCACCCAATTCTCCGGGCGTCCCTCGGCGCGACGGGCCGCGTGTCGGATGAGTTCTGTGATGACCGGCAAATAGGTCGGATGATCGGGCCATTGGTGCCACTCTTTGTCGGCGCTGGTCGTGACCAGCAGCACCCGGCCTTGACCGAAGGGGCGTTCCAAAATCGCGGGGTGCTCGTCGTTCGTATCGAACCGGGCGATCACGCGCGTGGACTGGTCGACGGCCGTAGACTCGCTCTTGTCGATTGACCCGCCATCCGGCGTTTCAGCGACAGTGCTTTCCAGCGACCTACATGAGAAATACTCGAAAAACGGAACCCGCGAGATGCCCAGCGGATCGTCTTCGCGTCCCACGGCACGCAACGCCGGATGCAGCCGATCTGCCACTACCAAATGGGCCGGGTCCGCCGGACGAACAAGTTCGCCGAGTTCCGCAGGCAGAAGACCTTCTCCGTTGCGAAACAAAGTTGAGTTGTACAGATCGGCGTCGACTTGATCGCCAAGGAAGAACACGACGCCGCCTCCTTGTTGCACAAAGCGTTCCAATGATTCGATCGTCGGCTCGCTGATGCGATAGACGTTGGCCAACACCACCGCGTGGAATCCGGCTAGGTTGGCATCGGCGAGACCGGGCTCGTCCACGACGACGACCTCATGCCCGCTGAACACCTCGCCCTCGGGCCGCAGGGCCGTCGTGAGCAGGTCGACTTCGTCGTCGTACTCGTCAGCCGAAGGCTCGCCATTGACCAAGAGGATGCGCACGGCGGTGACGACTTCCGAGGCGACGTATCTCACGTTGTCGATAGGCAGGGCGTCGCGAGGAATCTCGACGCGTACCGACTCGTCCCCGGCGCGGGGAAAATCGACTTCCAGATCGATGACGGCGTTTTGGTGTTCGGCGAGTGACGGGATGGTTTTGGGGGAATGTGCCTTATTGCCGACGCTCGTTTGCATTTCAAGTTTCTCGATGGTCCGGCTTGAAAAGTTGGTGACATTCGCTCGTACGGCTCCCGTCGTCCCGGCCACCAACTGCCCGCCTTGGAGGATCGCCTCGGTCACTGCAACGTTTGCCGCTTCGGTCTCCCCGACGTTTATCAGCACCAGTCGCAAGCCGCGTTGCTTCGTCGCCCACTCCGCGAGGGACGCCGCCACGCCCGCGCCACCGGTTGGTGCGAGATTGGAAGCTCGCACCGGCTCGCCGCCTTCGCGCTGCACCCAATCCTTGCGTTGGAAATCGCTGATGAGATATACCGCGACGTTGACTACCCCCGGATCGCGCTGCAGGGCCTCGACCACACCCTCGAACACAGCGGATAGGTCGATGGATCGTTGCGAGGGGCTTAGGGCCTCGAGGCGGGCGAGCAACTCCTCCGCGCCTTCTCTATCCAGCGACGCGCCGGACTCGACCGGCTTGGAGGGATCGGACATGCGCAGCACCGTCACCGTGTCGTCGGGTGTGTCCCTGCGGATGGAGTCGATCAGGCGTCGAACGGCCGACTTGGCCCGCTCGAACGGGGTTGCTCCCGGCGACTGATAGCCCATACTGAAGGAATCATCGAGGACAAAGATGCGTTCGGTCCGCCGCGCCCCGCCCCACGCCGAGGCCAGACCGGACGGGGTCATGAACGGCCGCGCGACCATCAAACCCAGAAGGGCGACCGCCAGACATCGCAAAGCCAGAAGAATCCACTCTTCCATGCGGATGCGCCGCCGATTGCGGCGCTCGGCGTCGATGAGGAAGTCCATAGCCGCCCAACGGATGCGCTTGAACCTCCGCCGCGCGAGAAGGTGTATCAGAATCGGCGCAGCGACAGCCCCCGCCCCGGCCCAAGCTAAGGCGGGTGTGACGAAAGCGGCGAGCATGGGCATCGTTGCCTGCATTGAGAAACCTTCAATGGCGACGTGGCGTGGATGGCCAATTGCCGATTGCCAATTGCCGATTGGCACTCAGACTTACAACCGCCAAGTAATTGGCCATTGGAAATTGGAAATTGGAAGTCATTACGCTTTCGCCCTCTGCCGGTGCATTCGCGTGGCGAGGAACGTCGTGAGGGCAACGTCCAGCGAGTCGGCGGTGCTGATCAGGGCGTAGTCAATCTTCTGATCCAGGCACGCACGCCGCATTTTGCCGAGAAACACGTCCAAGGCCGCCAGATAGCTGCTTCGGAGCGACTGCGGATCCGTCAGCACTTCCAGATTTAGGTCCTCCATTCCTTCAAACAAGGTGCGATCAGCGAAAGGGAACTGCAGCTCATCATGGTCGAGCACGTGTAGTACGAGCACGTCATGGCGTCCATATCGAAAGCGTTGCAGACCCCGGATGATGTCGTCCACATTGGTGAGCAGGTCCGAGAGAATGACCACCATGCCGCGCCTGGGAATGCGCCCGGCCAGTTGGTGAAACAGGATTTTCAGGTCCGTCTTATTTTGCGGAGCACTCGCGTCGATCGCGTTAGTGAAGTCCATCAATGCGCCGCGATTCGAGGACACCGGAAGCTGCCGACGGACTTGACTGTCGAAGAGGGTCAGCCCCACGCCGTCTTGTTGATAGACCAACAAATGAGCCAACGACGCAGCGAGAGTTGACGCATAGTCCCATTTGGTCATTCGCCCCGTGCCAGGATGTTCCGGGTAGGCCATGGACCCGGAACAGTCCAGCAACAAATGCACGCGCATGTTCGTTTCTTCCTCGTACTCCTTGATGAAGAAGCGGTCGGCCTTGGCGTACACGCGCCAGTCGAGGTGGCGGATGTCGTCGCCGGGCACGTAGGGGCGGTGATTGGCAAACTCCACACTGTAGCCCTTGTAGGGGCTCTTGTGCATGCCGCTCACAAACCCCTCGACCACGTGGCGCGCGCGCAGCTCCAGCCGCGAAATCTTGCTCAGCACTTCAGGACGAAAGTACTTTGCGAATTCGCTCATTGTCGTCCAAGGGTGTGGAGTAGGGCTTGATGCTGTTCAACAGGTCGTCAATCATCCGATCGGGGGTATACCCCTCCGCCTCGGCGGAGAAGTTCGTGACGATGCGATGCCGCAGAACCGGGTGGGCCAGAGCGCGGATGTCATCGGTGGATACATGGTTGCGTCCGTTCAGCGCCGCTCGCGCCTTCCCGCCCAGGATCAACGCCTGCACTGCCCGAGGCCCCGCACCCCAGGTGATCATCTTTTTCGCAAAGTCCGGGGCCTGCACCTCATCGGGACGGGTAGCTCGAACCAGATCGAGGGCGTGTCGAAGGACATCCTTCGCCGCCGGCACGCGCCGCACCAACCGCTGGAAGCGGAGAATATCCGCCCCCGACAAGATGGGCTGGATCGGCGGATCGGACTGACCCGTCGTTCGGTCCGCTACCGCGTATTCATCGTCATAGGACGGGTACCCGATGAAGACCTTGAATAGAAACCGATCTTGTTGGGCCTCGGGCAATGGATACGTGCCCTCCTGTTCGATGGGGTTCTGCGTCGCCAGGATGAAGAACGGCGGCGTCAGCTCATGACGCTCGCCGCCAGCACTGACTTGTCGCTCCTGCATCGCCTCCAGCAGCGCCGCCTGGGTCTTGGGCGGGGTACGGTTGATCTCATCGGCCAGGATTACGTTGGCGAAGATCGGCCCGCGAAGGAACTTGAACGCCCGCGTCCCGGTCGCCCGGTCCTCCTGGATCACCTCCGTGCCGGTGATGTCCGAGGGCATCAGATCGGGCGTGAACTGAATGCGCTTAAACGTCAGGCTTAGGCAACGGGCGAGCGTCGAGATCGTCAGGGTCTTCGCCAATCCGGGAACACCCTCGAGGATGCAATGCCCGCCGGCGAAGAGGGCGATCAAAAGTTGTTCGAGCACTTCGTGCTGACCCACGATTACCTTGGCAAGCTCGCTTCGAATGCGTGCGTAAGCTGATCGAAGCTGCTCAATCGTCTCTCGATCATCCTCCCCCGCGACCGCCGGTCCCGGTGTCCAATCCTTATCCTTCATGGTCGACTCCAAATGGGTCACTCATTCCGTTTCCTTCAACAGTCCCCCCGTGGGCTGCACCGCGACAACCGATACCGATTTCTACGCTTTACCATCCCCTATCGTTGCATAATCGGGAGTTGATTATAGGGGAGTTGGAGGATGATGAGAGCGACGGCGGTTCCGTAAATATCGCCCACGCCGTCTCCGAACCACGCCCCGTCGGGTTGCTGGATCGACATCATGTAATTGCGCCGCTGAGGAAAGTATTCCTCCCAATACGGATCGGAAGAGATATACAGCGCCTGAGATAAGTAAAGATGGGCGTAGAAGTCGTGCCCACCGGCCGTTCCCGTGGGACGAATTCTGTCTTTTGAAAACTCCAACGCTTTTTTTGCACGAGGGTTGGTGTACTCGCCCGCGTTGTACCAACAACATACGGCGGCCGCCGTGATCGGCGGCCGTGACTCGCCGCCCTGTTGCCGAAGCGAATAGCGGATGCCGCCATCGCTGTTCTGCGAAGTCACCAGATAGTTCATCGCGTCATCGATGACGTCCTTGGGTACGGTGACGCCCGCATTACGACAGGACCGCAACGCCTGGACCTGGGTGATCGTTACCGAACCTTCGTCGCCGTTGGCGGTGGGTGTGTAAATCCATCCCCCGGCGTCGCTCTGCGCCCGCGCCGTCAGTTGGACGGCCCGCTCCAGCACTTCGTGAATCTGTTGGGCTCGAGTCGCGTCCTCGGTCATGCCGTACAATTGACTTAAGAACAGCAGCGAGAATCCGTGGGCGTACATGGGTCTCGAATCCTCATCGCCGCGGGCGATCAATCCCGTCTGCGACGCCGAGCGCATGATATAGTTGGCGGCCCGATCGACCTGCGGGGCATAGCGACCTTGCGTCGTCGTGTTGCCGTCCATCAGCAACGCCAAGCCAGCCAGCGCCGTCATCGCCACCGGGTATTCGCCATACGCTCCGCGGTTGGACCACGAGCCTTGTCGATCCTGATTTCGGACGAGATAGGCCAAGCCGCGCTCGATGGCCTGATGCGCCTCCAGAGTAATGCCTTTGGGCAATCTAACCGCTTTGGGAATCTCTGTTGCGACCGGCGACGGTTCTGCAGCCGGCGTTTGCCCCATCGCGACAGCACCAAGGCCTGCAAGCCCCGGGGCGATCGATGCTCTAGCGAATACGATGATCGTCAGCGCCAGCTCGAACAGCCCCCCGGTAGCCCCAACGCCCTTGAGCGTTGGGGTGTGCAAAGTGATCGGGAGTGAGCCTTGGGGCGATCGACCGTAACGTCCGGCGAAGTTGACCACTAGTAGCTCCTCCCCGTCCCGTCGCGTTCCGCGGTCTTAACCCGGTATGCGTTGACGGTTCGCTGCGTGCCCACGATCACGGCGCCGGGGCGCATCACCACATCCCCGGAGAATCGACCCCCCGCCCCAATCGGAGTCAGGTCGGCTCCGACTCCCAGATTACGTCCCGTGCGTGCATCGATCAACACCAACGCCGACCGCATCTTGGGTGCGGCAACGCCTCCCGGGGTGACCTCCGCCTGCATCGTCTCCACCAACGCCGGGATCACTCCGTCCTCTATTTGCAGCGGCTCGTCGGAGCCGGGCAACGAACTGATGTCCTCGCGTCGCCAAACCTCCTCGCCGGTGGCGACGTCGAGGGCCACCAACTGCGCGGACCGGCTGGCCGGCGCGGATTGTTTCTGACCGCGGATCGCGTCTACCTGCAACACCAGTAGCCCATCGAACAACACCCCGCCGGTCACGTCGTACGCGCCCAAGACCTGTCGCTCCAGCACCGTTTCGCCGCTGTTGGCATCGACAATGCGCACCATGCCCTGGCCTAATCCGATCCCGACATAGCCCTCCTTGGGCTGAAATAGCTGCACGGGGGGCTTGTCCAATTCGACCCGCCAAACCACGTCACCCAATGCGTCATCTACGGCGACCACGCCCCTCGACCCGCCGGCCGGCGGAGAAGCCTCCGGGCCGATGATCATCCCCGCGGTGCGGACAAAGCGGATGATCGACTGCGATGGATCCGCCTGCCGAAAGAGGATCTGCTTGACCAACCGACCATCGGCGCGATCGAACAAATGAACTCGCTGACGAGTTGCATCCGCGGTCATCACCCGATCCGCACTCATCCAGATGGCGTCCACCGGCTCACCGCGTAGATCACGTTCCCATACCGTCGATCCGTCTACCATGCGCATCAACGTCAACCGTCCCTGACGCGGCGTGGCCGCGAGCAGTCCGTCAGCCGACGCCATCACCTGGTCCCGCCTATATATGTCACCGACTTCCCTGAAGGTGTCATGCGGCCTTATCCATAATCGTCGACCGGTGACCAGCCCCACCGCGAAAAGCCCGTCCCCGCCGTTGAGCACAACCACCTGTCCATCCGCCACCGCCCGGCGGGCGGGCTCGAGGGGCGGAGTCGTCACGAGCGTACTTTCCGCGAATCCTTCGGGAAGTCGCAGGCGGGTATGCCACCGCAACTCACCGCGCTCCGCGGAAAGACAGTCCAGCACGCCATCCGACCGATACAGCAGGATTCGATCCCGCAGAAGCGGCGACTCTTCCGGCTCGACGCGAACGACACGACCCAAGTACGATCCTTCCGCCACGGGATAGACCCAAGCCGCGTCGCTGCTCAACTCGATCCGTTGCGTATCCGTTTCGTGGGCGTCGGTCCCCTTGCGGTTTCGAGGTGACAGGAAGGCCTCGCGAACGGCTGACGGGATGGCGCTACGGACTTGAGCGACCCACTCCGAAACAAGCGGTCGAGCGTTGTTGTTGTTCACCTCGGACCAACTCCCATGGGAGTTGGTCCTGACGTCCGCAGGCTTCGATGGTACCGAATAGGCTTGCGGAACCGGTTCCGACCCGAAGCGGTCCTCCAATTCCTCCAAACACGGCATCAACGCGGAGACCTGGTCCTGGGCGGATGGACTGTAAAGTTCGCACAAACCCAGGAGCGCCGCAGCCGCGTTAGGGTCAAAACGGTGCCGCGCCCCTTCCAGCAGAAATTGCTCGGCACGCTCGAAGCTCAGTTGTCTGCGCTCCCAGTCCGCAAGTTCTATTAGCGCCCGTTTGGCGACCGAACCCACGGTAGGAAGATAGGCCAACGCCTGTAGCTGGGCGCGGGCCTTTCGCACTTCCCGCCCGTCCTGCAGGTGCTGCCGGGCCTCAGCGAGCTGCTGACCGATCTCGTCGTCGAGCCGCGAGGTCTGCTCCGCGTTCAACTTCGCGTGAAGCTCCCGCAGACGGCCCGCGATCTTCGTGCATGCGGCTGTCTCGACGGATTCCGCGGCGCGGACCATCAGATCGGCCTCGGCGCTTAGCCCGAGATGAACCAGGCTATCGTACGCATCCGCATACCGGCCGCCGGCGATGTGTTGATCGGCGATGGCCAATCGGCAGCGTAGTCGGTCTGCACCGGTAAGAGCGACCGCATCGGCGACTTGAAGCCAGCGCAGTGCTTCCGAAGATCCGCTTGCGGCCTTTCCTGCCAACGCAATCGCTGTTTCTACGCGCACGCGGGCAAAGGAATCCATTCGATGCGGATCGTTGGCGAGAGCTGCGGTCGAAATCTGTTGAAGCACTTCGTCAGCCCGCGCCGGTTCACCGCGCAGCAGTTCAACCCACGCCAATTGCATCGCCGCCGAAGGGTCCGTCGGGAGCATTTCACGATGGGCCAGCGCCGCCGCACGGGTGCGCTCCAGATCGGGGAACTTACGCACCGACGACGGATCGATGCTGAACAGAGCCGTGCCCGCGCAGAGAAGGTCGCCCAAGGGCGTCTGCGACGACGGGGTGGGTTGCACGCCGATGGCGGCGCCGGTCGCGGCGTCGAGCGAGAGCAGCCCCTGGGACGTGGGAACAAAAACGAGCTCGCCGGAAACCACCCCTCGCCCCGTGGGGACGGCGATCAAACGCGTCGTCCACAGGGGCTTTCCGTCGGCGACGGAAAGACACGAGATGTTCCGTCCTCCGAGCCAAACGCAGGTCGAGTCCGCCGCGATCACGTACGAACCGTTCTCGATAACCGAATTCCAGCGGAATTCACCGCTACCGGCCGAGAGAGCAATCAATTCGCGGTGATCCGTCGCCGCCAGGAGGACCAACCCTCCTGCGACCACCGGCGGAGAGGGAAGCCACGCCGACACCGGCGCCGTGCGCGAATCGCGTCGCGGACGGTTGCTGCAATCATACTGGCACGCCCAACGAACGGTCGCGTCGGCGGCGTCCAGTGCAAACATCGCTCCGTAGCCCGAAGGCAGGAAGACCATTCCGTCGGAGACGGCCGGCAACAGCGTCGGGGAGTAGGGGTTGAGCGGCTCGCGGGCCGACCCCAGCAAAACACTGCGAACCAATGACCCGTCGCTCGGCTTCAACACCGCGACAAACAGGTCCGATTGCTTGAAATACGGCACCCAAACATGGTCCCCAACGCCGATCGCCGCTGCCCGAAATTGCACGTCGGAGAGTTCATCGTGGGCGCCATCAACCGCGCCCCAAGGCTCACGGGCCTTGGGGCCGACGTCCCTCGCCACAACACTCTCGGGTGTTGCGGCGGACGCGCCAGCCCCGCGCTGCCAACGAAGCTCCCCGCTCCGGGCGTCGTAAGCGACCAGCCGGGTCGCCATGAGATTGACGCCCGTACCTCGATTGGGCGGAAGCGCGGCAGGCGCGGATGGAGCGTCCGTTCCATTACCGGCGCCGCCCCGTTCCACGGTGAACACCAACCCATGCGCGATGGAGATCGCCCCGCCGATGTAGTCCTCAACCTGCTCAGACGGTGGTTGGGGAGAGGGGAC
>Ga0137429_1000676_pt1 | contig 12669 bp, 10 predicted proteins | sample EasRivERMZT736_2_FD_102304 | JGI IMG/M metagenome (GOLD analysis project Ga0137429, IMG submission 102304) | Soil microbial communities from meander-bound floodplain in the East River, Colorado, USA - East River MetaG ERMZT736_2 | ecosystem: Environmental > Terrestrial > Soil > Floodplain ...
GCTTGGCCTCGGCGATGGCCACCCGGTTCTGCACCAGCACCTGCGACATGTTCAAATCGGCGCCCACGTTAAACGTGACGTCCAGGTACATCTGCCCGTCGTTCGTGGACTTGGAGAACATGTACAGCATGTTCTCGACGCCGTTGACTTCCTGCTCGATCGGCGCCGCGACGGTTTCGGCGACGACCTTAGCGTTGGCTCCCGGATACATGGCCGAAATCTGAATGGTGGGGGGGGCGACTTCGGGATACTGGGCGATGGGCAGACCCAACAGCGCCACGCTTCCGACAATAATGATCACGATCGAAAGCACGGACGCAAAGATGGGCCGATCGATAAAGAACTGCGGAATCATGAAGGGCGCCTTGTTTAGTGGCCTGTTTCTTGCGTTTTTGGAGCCGCCGGTTGACTCGTACCGCCGCCAATCTGGATCAGCGGCATCTCGCCCCGTTGCGGGGTCACGGGCTTTCCAGGTCGCGCTCGTTGAAGGCCGTTGACCACCACCAATTCGCCGGACTTCAGGCCGTCGGAGATCACCCGCGAGCCGTCACCCTGCAGCGGCCCAGGTTTTACGAAACGCTTCTCCACGACATTCTTGGCGTCCACTACGAGAACGAATTTCTGCCCCTGATCGGTCCCGATGGCCGCCTCGGACACCAGCAGAGCCTTATACTCGGCGCTGATCGGAACCCGCACTCGTGCGAACAAACCAGGCTTGAACACACGCTTGGAGTTGTCGAAAGTGCCCCGGACTTGCACCGTTCCGGTGGCGGAGTCTACGCGATTGTCTGAAAAATCAATCACTCCCTTATGGGGAAAGCCATCCTCATTGGCGAGGCCCAAGAGCAACTCAATCTTTAGCTGTTCTGTCGACGGCAGTTTCTCTCCTTCGGGCTGTCCCGCCCGGTACCGTTCGCGAAACCGAAGGATGGTCCGCTCATCGACGTCGAAGTAGACGTACATCGGATCAAGGGAAACAAGCGTCGTCAGGAGCGCGTCGTCACCCGTGCCGCCTTGCACCAGGTTCCCCTTGGTGACCAGGGCTCGTCCGACCTGTCCGTCGATGGGGGCTACGATTTTGGAGAACTCAAGGTCCAGCTTGGCTCGGTCGATCGCTGCGTCCGCCGAACTGATCGCCGCGATGGCTTCGCCGAACTCAGCACGGGCCTTATCCAGATCCTGCGCGCTCGCTGCGCCGGTGGGGACCAGTCCTTCGTATCGAGTCACGTCTGCCTTGGCCTTTTCGCTCTTGGCGAGCCACTGCGCCTTTTGCCCCTCGGCGTTTTTCAGCTCGGCTTCAAATGTTCTGGGGTCAATCTCAAAGAGGCGTGCCCCGGCTTTCACCTCTTGTCCGTCGGTGAAATGTACTGCCTTAAGGTAGCCGCGCACGCGGGCGCGAATTTCCACATTCGCAGGCGTGGCGATTCGACCGGTGAACTCCTCGTAGTCCACGACCGGCCTTTCGATCACCTGGCTGATGGTTACCTCCGGCGGTTTGGGGGCCTCAGCCGGTGCTACCGGTGTCCGCGCGCAGGCGAGCCACATCGCTCCCGGTGCCATCATGAAAATGGCGATTCTTCGCGGTTTCTGTGTCTTCATAAGGCAAATCCCGGCTGGTTTCCTGCTACCCCTGATCGCGCCATGCACTTGTAATGCGCCAAATGAAATGAAGCAAGTCATGTGCCAGGCCAGCAGATCCCTAGGAGACGGTGTCCCATCTCTGCGAAGCAATGGTAGGACATCTACCTAGTCTGTCCTACCGCCTGAGGTAATGGAATTGATTCACTTCCTGTTTCATGGAAGCGCAACTCTCGATAAACAAATGGTTTAGATCCCGCCGCATCATGCTTGACACCAATCCCCCCAGCCATCCTCGGCAACTTTGTCCATCCATTAGGCAACCACAGAAGGAAAAATACATGCGGATGCGAGCCTGTTTCAACGCGTATCTGGTGGAAGTGTTGGTATTCGGGCACCAAGGTTGTGTGCCGTGGCGCATGATTGGATCGTTAACCCCGAGCGAAAAAAGGAGAAGCCTCAATGTCGCACAAGAACAGGAATCGGAGCTTTGGTCGTCACGCCGTTGTCGCGGCCATCTCGGCAGGCTCGGTTTTCCAGGTATCGTCCTGCAACATTGATGACGGTGGAGTGATCAGTGCGTTTGCCAACCCCGCGGCGTTTGCCGACTTGGGGAATCAGTTGTTCGAAGCGTCTCCGCTGGGGCGCTTGCTAGGTAACATCCAAGGCTCCGTGGACATTCAGATCGGCAACGACCAGTAAAGCCAACCGACGAACGGACGAGAGCCCTTGGAGGCCTTTAGCCGGATGGGGCTGTACGATCGAACAGCGCCCCTGCATGATGGGGTTTGTGAGGTCGCCACTGTGCTTTCTGTGCATCGTGCTCTCGTCACGCAACCGGGGCTTTAGGTCGCGGTCGGTTCGCTTTGCCTTGATAGTCGTGGCAGGGGCGTCATTGCTACCCGCTAATCCGAACTTCGCGGAGGAACCGGACGTATCCGAGACCACGCAGACCCTTGGCGGTGACCTTTGGTCGCGACCCAAGCTGACCGGCGACTGGGGCGGTGCCCGTGATCACTGGGCCGCAAAAGGCCTTACGCTCGACCTGGACGCGACGTACATCTTCCAGGACGTGGTAAGCGGCGGGTTGCGTGGCCCACTTTTCGATCGATTCTCCGATGAGCGGGACTCCGGAAATACTTTCTCCAGCGACCTGAAGCTGGAACTGGATACTGGCAAAGCTGGATGGTGGGAAGGCGGCTACTTCAACGTGCAAGTGGAGGGTCGCGCCGGGCGGTCGGTGCTTCAACGGGCGGGCAGCGTTTCGGCTGTCAACAACGATGCGCTATTCCCGAACGTCGTGGATGACTTCGACGAGGTAGCCCTAGCCTTTACCGAACTCACGTTTACACAATACATGGGCGAAAAGGTCGCCATTTTCGGCGGCTTGATCAACAGCGCTGAGGGTGACGCCAACGAACTTGCCGGTTCGTCACTTTCAAATGAACACTTTCTGAACTCGGCGTTGCTTTACTCGCTGGTGGAGGACGCAACGGTGCCCAATGTGTCCCTCGGCGGTGGCATTCTGTTCGAGCCAAGCGAGCGCATCTCCGGCTCGTTTTCGGTGTTTGGCTCGGGAGAAACCGCGGGGGAGAACCCCTTTGAAGATTGGCGAGGTACTACGTTCTCGACGGAATGGACCTTTGGACATGCTCTGGCTGAGCGGGATGGCGCGCAGACTTTTGGATTTCTTTTCGGCATCGACGCCAGCCGCGCCGACATCGCTGTCAACCCTCGTATTGTAATCGCCAGCGTCACCCACGACCGCCCGATCCCCACAACCGACGCGGACACTTGGGCGTTCTATTACAATGCACACCAATTCATCCACGGAGATGCGGAGGGCGGATGGGGCGTCTTTACGCGATTCGGCTTATCCGATGGAGATCCCAACGTGGTCAAGTGGAATGCGGCGGGTGGTCTTGGCGGAATTGGGCTAATTCCGGGGCGTGACAAGGACCGCTGGGGTCTGGGCGCCTTTTACCTGGACATGAGCGATGAGGACCTGCTAAGCGGCCTGGGCGTGGGCAACGAAGTCGGCGGTGAAATCTTCTATAACATTGTCGTGACCCCCTGGTTTCACGTCACCCTGGATGCCCAGGTGATCGACTCCGCGATTCCAGCAGGCGATACGGCGTGGGTGCTGGGGCTGCGGACCCGCATAATCTTTTAACAGCATCATCATGCGCGCATTCATTCACCGCCATCTCGACCCTGCCGACCGCTTGGGGGAAGTCCTCTTTGGCCTTATCATGGCCTTGGGTTTCACGGGTGCTGTGCGGCTCGGTCGCGAGGAAGCCGACAACATGGCGCTGTTCATCGGCATCTTCGGCTGTAACCTCGCCTGGGCGATCGTGGATGGCGTGATGTTCGTGCTCACCGAGTTGTTCGAACGTGGTCGTCAGGCCCGAGCGACCCGCGACGTATTGGCCGCCCCAAACGAGGAGGTCGCGCTGAAACGTATCGATGAAGAACTCGGCGGCCCGCTGTTGGCGTTGACCTCGCCCCAAGAGCGGCAGCAAGTCCTTCGTCGGGTGCTGGAGCTTCTCCGCGGCAATAAGCCCGAGCAGCCAAGCGTGCGAGGGAAAGACCTGATGGGCGGAGTGGCCGTGGCGCTGATCATCATCCTCGCCACTTTACCGGTCGTGATCCCGTTCCTCATCCTCCGCAACCCATACGTTGCGGTCCGCGTTTCGAATCTGGTCGCGCTGACGCAACTGTTCCTGCTGGGAGCGTGGTGGGGACGGATGGTTGGGGGAAGTCCGCTACGTATCGCGGGCGGGTTGACCCTGGTTGGTGTGGTGCTGGTACTCATCACCATTGTGCTTGGCGGATGAGGACGAACTCATGAATCAACTCTGGAAGGAAATCCGCCGCAACCCGCTCTTCTGGTTGCTGGCGTTCGTACCGGTGGTGTTCGTAAGTCACCAACTCAAGCCCGAAGCGCACACGTTGCTGTTCCTGCTCTCGATCCTGGCTATCGTGCCCCTGGCGGGATTATTGAGCCATGCGACCGAGTCCGTCGCCTCGAAGACCGGCGACATGGTCGGCGGATTGCTCAACGCAACGCTGGGGAACTTGACCGAGTTGGTCATCGCGCTCACCGCGTTGCGAGCCGGTCAATACATGCTGGTCAAAGCATCGGTGGCGGGGGCGATTGTCACCAATACGCTGTTCATGCTGGGTGCGTCGTTCTTTCTCGGCGGGCTCAAACACCACGTGCAGGAATACAATCGGGGTAGCGCGCGGCTGCAAGGCGGGCTCCTCTTCCTTGCCACCGTGGCGCTGTTCGTCCCCTCCGCCGTCAGCCAGGCTGACACGGCAACGCTCGGCAACTTCACCCAAAAATTGAGTCTGATTTTGTCGGTGCTGCTCGTCCTGGTTTATGGACTCGGACTCTTGTTCTCGTTGAAGACCCATCACGAGCTCTTTAGCAGCGCAGGACACGCAGAGGGCGGGGAAGCGCCGTGGCCGCTGGGTGTAGCCCTGGCGACCTTGGCCGGTGTGACCATCCTGGTCGCGTTGGTCAGCGAAGTTTTCGTGGAATCAGTCCAAGAGGCAGCCGTGACGTTGGGGATGACGCCGGCGTTCGTGGGCTTCATCGTAGTCGCTCTCGTGGGCGGCGCAGCGGAAATGGCCTCGGCGTTTTCCGGGGCGCTCAAGAACCGACTGGACCTCAGCGTAGGGATTGCATTGGGCAGTGCGTCGCAAATCGCTCTATTCGTTGCGCCAGTGCTGGTCCTCGTAAGTTACTTCATTGGCCCGTCCCCGATGGACTTGCAATTCTGGCCTGGCGCCGTCGTGATGGTTCTCGTCGCCACCATGACCGCATTGTTCGTGACCAACGGCGGACGCTCGACGTGGTTCGTCGGAGTCTTGACCCTGGCAGTTTATCTTGTGTTCGCCGCGACTCTTTTCCTGTTGCCGCCCGGAGGCCCGTAATGTAGGCACTGCAATGATCGCATGCTGCGAATCCCGTCGTCTTGGGCGCGCGGCGATATCGATCATGCCGACCGCCGACTTGCGGAACAACAAGGACCCAGCCGGGACGGGCAAAGGCGCAGTGCTGAGCCTTATTCGACCAGAAAGACCTTGCTGCCCGGGGCCGGGAACCGGCCGTCGTATTGAATGGCGAAAACACCTGTGCCGTGGAGGTACAACTCCCAGGTGATGAGCTGATTGCCAAGGGCGATGCCAATCCCGCCGACCTCTAGTTTGTTCTTGGGAAAGTAATAGGTCCCTTGCAGGTCCATGTCGGCTGTACCGATGATTCGCGCCTCGGTGAAATTGTCCCGTGCTTGAAAGATACTGATTCCGATGTAGTAGGGGTCCGTGTTGATCTCCTCGGTCATCGGGGTGATGGTAGTGTCGCCGGTTCCGTTCAAGTCCACCTTGCCGGACTTGATGTAGAGCATCACGTTGTGGGCGTTCAGTCCGGCGGTGCCGTTGATTTGAAGCGCCCCTTCGTTCCCGAGGGAGCCAAGAACATAGATCCCCGGTCCAAGCTCCACCACAATGCCCTCGTTGCCGCTGATGTCCAGGCCGCCCGAGTAATAGCCGGGCGGGTAGTAACCCGCCGCCCGGATTTCCCCAAGGTCCGTGCCGACGGACGGAGCCCCCAAGCCTGCCAGTGGATCGGGCATAGCAGGGCTGCCGGGGTTAATAAAGGTGTCGACCGGGGGATTGCCGTTGAAGCAGTATCCGGGGTCGACGGCGACGATGTTGGTCTCCGGGGCGGTAAGCTCCGAGTTGCCGTTGGCACAGAGAGCACACGGATCTTCCGAGTTGATCTGAATCGCCGCGTCCCCGTCGTAGCCGGGGGCGGTTTGCAAAACGAGGTCCGTGGTCCCCCTCAAATCCAGCGCACATTCGCAGTCTGGGCAGAGCGCGATTAATCCGGCGCCAGTGCCGCCGGCGATGATGGCCGTGGCGCTCCGCGTGACGTCGATACCCACGACGTTGAACAATGGCACGGCCCCGAATACCAGCGGCACCTGATCGTCAATGGACGTGCTGGTGCGCCGGGCACGTACGCGAACGGCATTGGGGCTTTCCCCCGGGAAGAAGCACGGCGGGTTCGGACAATTTGGGGGATCGTTGTAGTCATCGGCGAAGCGGTAAAAGTGACCGATGACAATGTCACCATCGGCTGCGTTGCCGCTATTCAGGTCCAGGTCGATCAGATTGCCCGCCGCCTTGTTCTCGTGGGCGATGTCATAGGCCGCCTGCCGCGCCATGTTTAGATCATCCTCTCGAACCAGACGCGCGCCCGCAAGGGAACCCGCGTCCGCGGCAATCTGCAACTGGCTGCCGGCCAGGAACACGATGCCCGCGTCCATGGCGAGGCCCACGAGCCCAATCAGCACGACTCCCAAAACTACGACCCACACGACGATCGCCCCACGACGGGCGATCGGCCCTCGCGAAGTCATCCCTCACCCCCTGTTTCTTTAGACCACGCGAGTCGCCCTGTAATCCAAGGTCCAATTCGCCGTGATCACGCTTCCACCCTCGTTTTGTCTAAAAGCCCAATGCTGCAACTGCCCCCTATTCGACCAGAAAGACCTTGCTCCCGGGAGCGGGGAAGCGGCCATCGTACATGATGGTGAACTCGCCGGTGCCGTGAAGGTACAGCTGCCAGGCGATGAGCTGATTGCCAATGGCGATGCCCGTCCCTCCGATATCGAGACGATTGCGCGGGAAATAATAGGTGCCTTGGAGGTCCATATTGGCGTTTCCGGTGATCCGCGATTCCGTAAAGTTATCTCGTGCCTGAAAAATGGCAACGTCGATATAGTAAGTGTCTGAGTTGTGCTCTTCCGTCATCGGCGTGATCCTCGTGACACCGCCGCCCCCCAAATCCAACTTGCCGCTTTTCACATAGATCATGACGTTTAGAGCCGTAACACTGGCGCCACCGGTCGTCTGAAAACCACCCGTACTTCCGTTGGCTGCACCTTCTACAATGTAGATTCCGGGGGGTTGTCCAGGGGACGCCGTGCCGAGCAAGACATTCCTGCTTCCGCTGATTTTCATGCCGCCGGCGTAATACCCGGGCGGATAATACGTGGGGGCATCTGTGGACGGATTGATGGATCCCCGGTTCGGGCCGATCGATGGCGCAACGAGATAAGCCAGCGGATCAGGCACAGCGGCGCTGTCAGGATTGAGATAGGTGTCGACCTCTGGACTGCCGTCGATGCAGTAGCCGGGGTCCATGCCTACGATGTTGGTATTCGGAGCGTGTATCTCGAAACTCCCATTGCCGCAGAATGCACACGGATCATCCGAGTTGACCTGGATGGCCGTATCGCCGTCGTAGCCGGGCGCGGATTCTAGATCGATGACGACGTGCCCGCGGATGTCGAGGGCACATTCGCCGTCGGGATCGAGCACAAGCATCCCGGGGCCGGTGCCGCCGCCGATCATGGCGGTAGCACTCCGCGTGACGTCGATGCCCTCGACGTTGAACAGCGGCACGGCCCCAAATACCAGCGGCACGTGATTGTCAAGCGAGGTGCTGGTGCGCCGGGCGCGGACTCGGACGGCATTTGGAGATTCGAGCGTTGGGCAAAGGCATGGTTCGGGGCAGCAATCATGGAATTCGTCGGCGAAACGGAAATAATGGCCGATGACAACGTCGCCGGGGGCCATGTTGTCAGCGTCTATGTCGAGGCGGATTGGGCCGGGCGCTTTGGTCGCAAACAACATCGCCTTGTTTTCATACGCGATGTCGTAGGCCGCCTGCCGCGCGGCCAAAACATCCTCCCGAACCAAACGAGCGGCTGCCAGGGCGCCTGCGTCCGCGGCGATTTGCAACTGGCTGCCGGCCAAAAGCACGACTCCCGCGTCCATGGCCAGCCCGACGAACCCGATTAATACGACTCCCACAATGGCGACCCACACGGCGATTGCTCCACGACGGGCGATCGGCCCTCGCGAAGACATGGCTAACCCCCTCCTTCGCCGAACCAAGGGCACTGCCTTGCAAAACAAAGGTCGATTTGCCATCGCCATTCTCCTATCGCCGCTTCCACCCTACAACTGCCCGCTGATCATCTTGTAAATCTGAACCGCCGCCGGGCCGACGGTCACCACAAACACAGCCGGGAAGATGAACATAACCATCGGAAACAACAGCTTGACTGCCGTTTTCTCCGCGGCCTCGGCCGCGTTCATGCTGCGCCTCTCGCGCATGCTGCCGGCGAACACACGCAGCGCATCGCTGATGCTGGTCCCGAAGCGCTCGGATTGCACCAGCGCGGCCACCAGCGACGCGACCTCGTCCACGCCGGTGCGCTCGGCCATGTTGCGCATGGCGACCGAGCGCGACCCGCCCAGACGCAGTTGCAGACTGGTCAGGGCCATCTCATCGGCCAAGGCGGTGCTGACGCCGCGCACCTCGTCGGAAACAGAGTTCCATGCGGCGTCCAACCCCAAGCCGGAGGAGACGCAGATTTCCAGCAAATCCAGGGCGTCGGGTAAGTGCTGCCTCATGTTGTTCGCACGGGATGCTCTCCTCGCCCTGACCACAATGTTGGGAATGAAGGACGACAACGCGGCGGCGCAAAACACCATGGTCATGGTCGGCGCCGGGGCAAAGCCCATGGGAAGCACGATTGCCGTCAGCCCGGCAGCGGAGGTGAGAAAAATCAGCGTCTTTAAGCCCAGAAACACCGAACCGGCGTTGGCGGCGTAGTAGCCGGCGCGAGCCAGTTGTTCACGAAGTTTCGCGGACGGGCTGCCGAACGACACGGCTGTCGCGGCCCGCTCGATGGAGCGGGCCATCCCCCGAGCCGGCAAAGCGCTCGAGGCAACAACTTGCTCCCCGGAATCGGCGATCCGGACGCGCATGGCCGCGGCTGTTCGGGCGCGGCGGGCCAACAACGCCCCACCCGTCGCCGTCACGGCAACCAACGCAAGCAGCGGAATCAAGATTTCATAAACGCCCATAGCCACACTCTGCAGTATCTGCGAACTCCATGTTAATTTCCGGCGCGGGCGGACACCCGCAGCTCCGCTCAGTACTTCAAGGCCACCATGCGGTTCATCACCCACGCGCCCAAAAGCAAACTAATCACTCCGGCGGCGATCAAGAATCGACCCGCGGACGTCGTATACAAAGGCTCCATGTAGCCCGGTTTCAAGAGGCTGTTGAGCAAGAACAGAACAAAAGGCAGGGCGAGCAGGATGCGCTTGCTTAGTTGCGTTTGCGCCGTAAGGACGCGGGCGTGCCGGCTAAGGCGGAGCCGGTCGCGGATGACGGCCGCGAGCCGGTCCATCATGTCGGCCAGATTCCCGCCGCTTTCCAACTGGATGATCACCGACGTTGCGAACAGCTTCAGATCGGGACTGGTACGGACTTGGGCGGCCCTGCGCAACGATTCGTCGAGTGCGAGGCCCAAATCCTGCTGCTGACAAACCTCCTTGAAGATGGTGCCCACGGGCGCCGGAATCTCCTCCCCGGCAAGTTGGAACGCCCCGGTGAGCGGATGCCCGGCCCGAAGCGAGCGGGCGGCCAGGTCCAGGGCGTCGACAAACTGGGTCTCAAACAAATTAATACCCCGTTGGGCTTTCTGATTGGCGTAGGTCTTGAGGAAGATCATCGCAACGGCGACAGCCCCCGCCCCGGCGAGAAGACTTTGGGTCAGAACATAGGCCACGAAGAACGCGCCGGCGCTGACGCCGATCGCGCCTAGAATCAACGTGGCCAACGGCGTAGAAACGCGCGCCTGTTGCCTCCATCGCTCGAGGCGCTTGCGAAGACTCTGGGCGCGGTCGGGGTCATGAACCAGGGTGGTTAGCTCGCTACCCTGACTCCACAGGCGCAACTCGCGTGCCGGCCCCGCTTCCGGATCGGGCAATCCCAGCCGGTCGCTGACGCGCCGCGCCCGCGTTGCACTGCGCAGCCACCAGGTCCAGACGAGCGCGCACCAAAGCAGGAAAACGAAGAGAAACGCTGAAACCCTCGCCACCACTTCCCGCGGGTCGCCAAACTGTGCGAGTCGATCGATGAAATTCATTTGGCTGCTCCATTCCCGCCTGACAGAACCCGGCGGCGGAACAAATCAGCCGGCAGGTCCGCGCCCTCTTCGATGAGGCGGTCCAGGATTTGCGGCCTGACGCCACAAGCTTCGAAATGCACGCGCGCATGGCCTTCCCCGTCTATTCCCGTCTGGCGGAGACGGAAAATGTCCTGCAGGCACACGGCTTCGCCTTCCATGCCGGTGACCTCCGAAACCGCCATGACTTTCCGTTGGCCGCCCGTCACCCGACACAAGTGGATCACCAGGTGCAGGGCGGAAGCCATCTGCTCGCGAATCACGCGAACGGGATAATTCAAGCCGGCCATGCTCACCATATTTTCCACGCGGCGAAGCGCGTCGCGCGAGTTGTTGGCGTGGACCGTGGTCATCGAGCCTTCGTGACCCGTGTTCATGGCCTGGAGCATGTCGAAGGCCTCGTCCCCGCGCACTTCACCGATGATGATCCGATCGGGGCGCATGCGCAGGCTGTTGCGCAGCAGCTCGCGCTGCGTCACCTCGCCCTTGCCCTCGATGTTGGGCGGACGAGTTTCGAGGCGGACGACGTGCTCGCGTTGCAACTGCAGTTCGGCCGCGTCCTCGATGGAAACCACGCGTTCGCCCTCGGGAATCCACTTGGAGAGGACGTTGAGCAACGTGGTCTTGCCGGTTCCGGTTCCGCCGGAGATCAAGATGTTGATCCGCGAGTGCACCGAGTCCTTGAGAAACTGCACCATCTCCGGGGCCAGGGAGCTCAAACCGAGGAGGCGCTCGACGTCGATCGGAATCGTGCCGAATCGCCGGATGCTCATCGCCGGTCCGTCCAGCGCCAGCGGCGGGATGATGGCGTTGACCCGCGAGCCGTCCGCAAGGCGAGCGTCGAGCATGGGAGAACTTTCGTCGATGCGCCGGCCCACCCGCGCCGCGATCCGTTGGATCACCTGCAGGAGATGCTTGTCGTCGCGGAAGGACGCGTTGGTCCGTTCCAGCACGCCCATGCGCTCGGTGTAGATCAGTTTCGGCCCGTTGACCAGCACGTCGCAAATGGTCGGGTCGCGAAGGAACGCCTCGACTGGGCCCAAGCCGAACACTTCGTCGAGCACGCTGCGGAGAAGTCCTTGCCGTTCAAGGGCCGACAGCGGGCAGCGCTGCTCGGTCAAGAGGGCGTCGATGCGCCGCGAGCACTCCCGCTGGAGTTGCTCGATGGGCATGTGCTGCGCCTCGTTTAGGTCGAGCGTCTCCAACAGCGTGTTGTGCACGCGAGTTTTGATGGCCTCAAACGCCGTCTTATCCATTCCAAACGAGGCGGAAGCGGCGGAATCTGCGGCAATTTGTTGCATAGTTCACCGTGGGCCCGGCAACTCCGGACTCAGCAAAAAATCCTGTCGAATCTTCGCCGCCAATCGGGCGATATCCCGGCGAAGCGCCGATCGCGGCGCCGCCTCGGCCAGCGGTTGGCCGAAATTCAGAGCCACGCAAGCCGGCTTGTAATCATTCTGCAACCTCTCGATGCGATCTCCGAACACCGCGATGGCGTCCTCTACATTCACCATCGCATGGCGCTTGCGGAATCGGTTGGCCACCATCACGATTCGCCCGGCGTCCACCCCCGATTCGACCATCGCGTTGCGCATGACCCTGGCGACGCGAATGTCCTTCACGCAAAGCTGGAAGACGATCAACGTAACGCGGCTCGCTCGGGCTAGAATCGACTCGACGGCGGAACCCAATCGCGGAGCATCGAACACGGAACATGCTGCCGCGCCGGAAATAGCCTCGATCGCTTCCGTGAGGCGATCGCTCGGCAAAGGCCCCGATGTTCGGAAATTAGTGCTCGCCGGACTCAACAAAACTCGCATGCCCTTTCCGAACGGAACCGACGTAGTCTGGATCAGATCGCTGTCAATGGCGGCGGAATGCCCCAAAACGTCGTTCAGCCCGTACTGCCCCTCCAGCCCCAAATACGTGGCCACTCCTCCATAGTAACAGTCCAGGTCGACCAGGAGCGTCTGCTCTCCGCTTAGCAAGTGGATCTCGTGCGCGACGTTGGCCGCCAATGTGGTCGCCC
>Ga0137429_1000678_pt1 | contig 12657 bp, 10 predicted proteins | sample EasRivERMZT736_2_FD_102304 | JGI IMG/M metagenome (GOLD analysis project Ga0137429, IMG submission 102304) | Soil microbial communities from meander-bound floodplain in the East River, Colorado, USA - East River MetaG ERMZT736_2 | ecosystem: Environmental > Terrestrial > Soil > Floodplain ...
CCCAGTGAGTGGAGGAGGGATCCATGCTCCAGCGAATAGGTCGATCTTCGGCGTTCGTGGCGACGGCTTTCTTGGTCGCGGTGGCCGCCCTCACGTCTGGGCAAGTGGTCTTACGGGAGCAAGTAGAGAAACCAAGCGGATCAATCGGAGGAGAAGTGCTGTTCGAGTTTGATCGGCCGGCGCTGGCCGCGCTGGGGTTGGACCTCGTGCTCCGAGGTGACGGAGACAGCGAAGAGGCCGGGCATCGGCTCCGTTCCGTGATTCAATCCACCTCGACGCTCGGCGCGCAGAGCGCCGGCGGAGTCTCCAGCAATATTTCCAGCGCCACGATCGAGACGCAAGGGGCGGTGCTGCTGACCGACGGGGAGCGTCGGGTTGCGATCGGCAATTTCACGATCAGCAAAGACGCGGGCGGGTTGTGGACGGTTCGCGACGGCCTGAACGATGACCCGGCGGGTCGCATCATGTTCGAGTTGGCCTCCGTGACCATCGACGCACCTGCGGGTCGTCAGGTGATGCGGATCGTAGGGGAGTTGGCGATCGCGCAATCGTTGGCGGAAGAATGGGACCTGGCGCAGGCGAGCGGAACGGTAATCGGGCGAGTGCTCATCGCGGGGCAGGTAGTAGACGCGGAAAAAGCGCGGCCGGCTGCGGCTCCAGCAGTTATGTCGCAAACGGAGGAGGTCGACAACGCAGCCGTGCTGATCGGGCCGGATGTGATCGTTGGGAACCTCCACCAAGTCAGCAATTACGGGAGCTTGGGTGGAATTTCGGCCTTTGCGGTCGGCACCGTGTCCTGCAACATCGGCGATGATTGGCTTAACTGGTTTTCCTACAACAACCAGCACCCGGTCATCGGGCAGAGCTTGTATCGGCTCAAGAACGACCGCTTCGAGCACATCGGCCAGAGTTGGCTGAAGCACGGGTTTTATGCCCTGTCGGAGTCGTTGTGTAATTCGGGTTGTCAGGCGACAAACGGACAGCATCTGGGAGTGCATTGCTCCGATCCCTATTCGTCAAGTTTGAATGGGACGCAGTCGAACCTGGGCCCGAAGTATCAGGTGGACGCCCATACCGGAGTGTATCCGTACCCGCCGGCCAATCCGTCGTGGTCCGGGAACATTGCTCGGCGGTTACAAGTAAGAGACAGCGATCTTGATCCTTCGTTGAACGGCGGGGGTCTGTATTTCGCGGAGGGGCAATACGTCACGCCGGACGACGCCGCATCAGGCAACCAGAACAACAATGCGTCGTACCGGCGAGTGACAGTGAGCTGGTCGGGCAGTAATTGGATGCTCGGCTTGGCGGCAACGACGCAGCGAGAACAGGCCGCCATCCGTGCGTGGAAGGACACCGACCCGACGACGGTGACGGAGACGGATGTACAAGTGCCCGACGACGGTCTTTTCATTGTATCGGCCAAGGCGACGGATTTAGGGACAGGATACTGGCACTATGAGTACGCGGTGCAGAACCTCAACTCGCATCGTTCGGCGAAGGCTTTTTCCGTACCGATGGATCCGGCGGGGAAGGTTTTGAACCTTGGCTTTCACGACGTGGATTACCACAGCGGCGAAGCGTGGCTCGGCACGGACTGGACTCCGATCGTGCAAAATGGTTCGATCACCTGGTCGACCACCGACTACAGCGTGAACCCGAATGCCAATGCGTTGCGCTGGGGAACGTTGTACAACTTCCGGTTCGACGCCAATCGTGCGCCGGAGGCGGCTTCCGCGACGCTAACCTTGTTTCGGCCTGGTACGCCGACGGAGGTGAGCGCCGGCACCGTCGGGCCGAGCACTGCACCGCCGGACTGCAATGAGAATGGGATCCCGGACATTCAAGACATCGCCAATGGCACGAGTCAGGACTGCGACGTTGATGGAATCCCCGACGAGTGCGAAAACTTTATACCGACCACCGTACAGGTTGCGACGGGGTTGATTCAACCAGTCTATGTGACTTCGCCGCCCGGAGACCTCAACCGACTCTTCATCGTGGAGCAAGGGGGGCGGATCAAGATCCTTTCCGGCGGGTCGGTCCTTGCGGCGCCGTTCCTGAATATAACCTCCTTGGTAAGTACGGGCGGGGAACAGGGATTACTAAGCGTTGCTTTTGATCCAGACTACGCGAGCAACGGGCGCTTATTTGTTGACTATACGAACCTCGCCGGAGATACGGTGATCGCAAGGTATTTGGTGACTGGCGATCCAAACGTCGCCGATCCCAACAGTGAAGTGATTCTCAAGACGATCGTTCATCAAGACGCCACCAATCACAACGGCGGGCAGTTGCAATTCGGTCCGGACGGTTTCTTGTATGCGGCGATCGGCGACGGCGGTGGTGGATATGATCCCCTCAATCACGGTCAAGATACCGGAAACCTTCTGGGAAAGATGCTCCGCCTAGATGTCAATAATCCGCCCGACTATATACCCGCAAGTAACCCGTATGCGGGGGCCGGGCTGCCGTTGGACGAGATCTGGGCAGTCGGTTTTCGGAACCCTTGGCGGTTCAGTTTCGATCGGACGACCGGCGATCTGTATGTCGGTGATGTCGGCCAAGATTCGGTCGAGGAGATTGACTTTCAGCCCGCGGGCAGTTCCGGAGGACTGAATTTCGGTTGGCGGTGCATGGAGGGATCGAGTTGCACGGGTCTTTCGGGATGCACGTGTAACGATCCGTTGCTCACCTTGCCGATCGTCGAGCACCCCCATTCGGGAGGCGATTGTTCGGTCACCGGTGGATATGTCTACCGCGGATGCGCCTTGCCGAACTTGCTGGGCACGTATTTCTATGCGGATTTTTGCACGGGAACGATCCGATCGTTCCGTTATATCGGAGGCGCGGTGACGGAGCAGCAGGACCGCACCGCGCAGTTGACGCCGCCGCAAGGGCTTCTCGGATCCATCTCCTCGTTCGGTGAAGACGCGGCGGGCGAATTGTACATCGTCAGTCTTGACGGCAGCATCTATAAGATCGTCCCTCTGGGACCTGCTGGCCCGGTCTGTGGAAATAACGTCGTAGAGCCAGGTGAACAGTGTGACGACGGCAACACGTCGCCCGGCGACGGTTGCAGCGCGACTTGTCAAGCGGAGAACGGTCCGCCCCACGACGCGTGCGCCAACGCGCTGTCCATCGGGAATGGCGTCTTCGTCTTCGATACGAGCGGGGCCAATACGGACGGGCCGGATGAATCGGCATTGTGCAATGCAGGAGCCTTGCCCGTCGGGTCGGATATTTGGTATTGTTATACGCCGCCATGCACAGGGACCGTCACGGTCAGTCTGTGCGACAGTTCCTATGACACCATGCTGGCCGTCTATGATGGATGCACGTGTCCGACGACGCCGTCGGCGACGAACTGCAACGACGATTACTGCGCCCTTCAGTCGCGGATTTCATTCCACACGACAGCTTGTGATATGCATTTGATCCGAATAGGAGGTTATGCATCCGCGCAAGGGTCGGGTTCTTTGACCGTAAGCTGCCAACCCGATCCGATCGTGAATGACTGCAACGTCAACGGGATCGATGACGTAACGGACATCGCTTGCGGGACGACGGTGGACAACAACGATAACGGCATTCCGGACGTCTGCGAGATTTTGGGCGATTACGTCCGCGGCGGTCGGTTGTATGACCGGTGGTGGTCGGCCATTGCGGCGCCTGCGCCGGCGACGGACCATCCGTTGTGGCAATACAGACCCGACCAGACAAGCAACGCGGCCACCGGTTCGACGACGTGGCGTTGTACGGAGTGCCACGGATGGGACTACAAGGGCGTGGACGGTGAATTCGCCTCCGGCCCGCATCGCACGGGGATTGCCGGCGTGTTCGGGACGTCGCTGACGCCGGCGCCGCTGTTCGATTTTTTGCGTGAACCGCCCAACAACGGCGGTGGCGCCGGAGTCCCGAATGGACATGACTTTGGATCGGTTCTGGCGGATGAACAGATTTATGACCTGGTGGCGTTCGTGCTAGGTGGAGTGATCGACACCGATACGTACGTCGACAACGCGGCGGGCGGCGTATTCAGGGGCGACCCGATGGTGGGCGAAACGCATTACACGACAGGCGGCACGTTGAGCCAGTGCATCAGTTGCCACGGCAGCAACGGAGCGGCCATCAACTTCGGCACGCCGCAGGCGCCGGAATACTTAGGGACGGTCGCGGTGTATGAACCGTTCCATTTCCTGCACCGAGTGCGAATGGGATTTCCGGGGATACCGATGCAGGGATGGCTGGCCAATGGCGGTACAGACCAAGGTGCGGCCGACATCGGTCGCTATGCCCAACTTTACCTCGCCGTCGATTGCATCGACGGCAGTCAATGCGACGACGGGATGACTTGCACGGACGATACCTGCAATGCGAGCGGGCGTTGTGTGTTTACGGCGAACGACACACTCTGTCCGGACGACGGCGTATTCTGCAACGGAGTGGAAATCTGCACCGAAGTGTCGGGTTGCGCCGATTCCGGAAACCCGTGCATCATGCCTGACCTGTGCGACGAAGACACCGCGAGCTGTGGATGCGAAGCGCCGCAAGTCGTAGCCGCCGGTCCCCGATATCTGGCGATCACGATGCAGGATACCGTGGAGTTCATACCCATACGGCTGCTGGTGACTCCGAATTGTCCCCTGGGCGTCGGCAAGTATCTGGCGGCGCCGAGCGGTCCGTACCACGTGGCGTCGCCGGTCGACGATCCGAACGACGCAGCCATCTTGACGCCGGCGCAATGGGGCGAAACGGTGTACGTCACCGGACGGCACATCGTCCCAGGGGTGGAATACCAAGTCCAGGCGGATTGCGGCGTGACGGGGCATCCGGTGGTGACTGCGGCCGCGGTTGTGCAGACGCCGGCGTGGGGCGACGTGGTCGGCTGGCTTCCCAGCGGGGAACGCACGCCGCCCGACGGAAGGGTGGACGTCATCGACATCTTGTCCATCGTCAATGTTTTCAAAGAACAACCCGGTGCCCTACCCATGTACGCGGTGGATTTGTACGGCTGCATTCCGGACCAAATCATCGACACGATCGACGTCGTCGGAGCCGTGGACGCGTTTAAGGGATTTCTATATCCACGGGCGTCTTGCTCAGGCCCGTGCCCGTAGCAATCTAGGCAGTCCGCCGGGGAAACGAACTCCGCGCGGTGTACATTGGCGGGCCGATCCTGCGACGCATATCATCTTCGACCTAGCCGAATGGAGCGGCCCGGAGGTGATCGCTTGACCGACAAGCCCCTGACAACACGAATCATCGTGGGGTTGGAAATCCACGTCCAACTCCAGACGAAGACGAAAATGTTTTGCGGTTGCTCGGTGCGGTTCGAGGCGCCGCCGAACTCGTGCGTCTGTCCGGTCTGTCTGGGACATCCCGGCGCTCTGCCGGTGATGAACGGGCAGGCATACCGTTGGGCGGTTCTGACCGGAATGGCCCTGAACTGCGTAATCGCGCGACACACCAAGTGGGACCGCAAGAGCTACTACTACCCCGACCTGCCGAAGAATTACCAGATCAGTCAATACGATCTGCCGCTCGCGTCAGGTGGCTACTTCGAGGTCCCGGTCGGCGAAGGAACGAAGCGAGTCCGTGTGCGGCGGGCGCATTTGGAGGAGGATGCGGGGAAGAACCTGCACGATACAGGCAACTGCACCTTGGTGGACCTCAATCGGGCCGGTACGCCGCTGCTCGAAATCGTCACGGAACCGGACATCGAATCGGCTGAGGAGGCCTACGTCTTTTGCATTGAGCTGCAAAGGCTGGTGACCCATCTTGGCGTCAGCGAAGGTGTGATGAAAAAGGGGCAGATGCGTTTTGAGCCCAACGTAAACGTATCCATTGAAAGCGAGGGGCGGGAATATCGCACTCCGATCGTGGAGATCAAGAACCTCAACAGCTTTCGATCGGTGCGTCAGGCGATCGAATACGAGGCCCAGCGTCAAACGGCCGCGTGGAGGGAGAATCCGGATTACCAACTGGGAATGAGTCCCAACGAAAACCGCGGATGGAATGCGGACAAAGGGGTCACGGAGTTCCAGCGCGGCAAGGAAGCGGCCCACGATTATCGTTATTTTCCCGATCCCGATCTTGTTCCGGTCGAAGTGTCCGATGCGATGTTGGAAGACATCCGGGCCATGCTCCCGGAGCTTCCGATCGCGCGTCGCCGCCGGTTCGTCGCGCAGTACGGCCTATCCGTAAAGGACGCGGAGACGCTGGTCGAGCATCTCGCGACGGCCGAGCTTTTTGAACGGGTGGTTGCCGGGGGAGCGCCCGTGGATGTGGTCGGCAAGCAGTTCGTCAATGTTTGGCTGAAGCTTGCCCATGACCGCGGTGTCGCCGTGACCGATCTGGGAGTCGATGCAACTCGAATGGCGGAGCTGGCGAAGATTGCGGCGGACGGGACGGTCAACAAGACAGCTGCGAATCAAATTGCAGAAGTCATGCTGCGCCGGCTCGAAGTTCCGCGCAAGCTCGCTGAGGAGTTCGGTCTTGTGCAGGTGCAGGACGTGGACTCAACCCGTCGGTGGGTAAAAGAGGCATTCACGGCCAATGAAAAGGCTGTAGGCGACGCATTGGAGAATCCCAAGAAAATGCAAGCGGCGGTCGGCTTCTTGCGCGGGCAGGTGATGAAGGTGTCCGGCGGCAAGGCCGATCCGAAACTCGTAGGACCGCTGATTGAAGAACGGTTGGCGGCCATGCGCCGCGGATCGTAGGCGCGATCAGTCTTTTCGGTCGATGCCGGTTTTGTCGCTGGGCGGGCTGAAGATATCGAGGACGACCGTGTCTTCGAGGGCTTCGGCGGAGTGCGGCACGTTCGAGGGCAAGTGCAAAACCTCACCGGCGGCAAGCGTAAATTCCTCTCGAAAGGCCGCATTTTCGGTGCCGAGTATGAAGTGCAACCGTCCGCTTTGGATGCAGCAGAATTGTTCGTTGAAGTGCGCATGGGTGGGAACGAAACACCCCTTCTTGAGAAGAACGTGGGAGATCATGGCCTGCTGACCGACGACACGGCGGCGCTCCAACAGGGCCATCGGCTGGTCCTTGGGAAGCTCGCTCCAGCGGTAGCGAAGGGCGGCAGCGGGAATCGGCATAGGTCGTTCCTCCTTTCGAATCGATCGATTCTATTCCCGGATTGCTACCTTGCCCAGCGGACCGATGTTACTATTCGCGGAAGAGAGGGCGTTGGACTACGAACATGAAGGCAACCATCATCGCGATTATGCTTCCCTGTCTGATCATGGGACTGTACGGGACGAGTTGCGGTCCGAAAAGAGTGGAAGACTTGGATAAGCTCGGCACGGTCCGTCTGACGATTAAGCAACAGTCGTTCGAGCTGTGGATCGCGGACGAGGGTGCCGAGCAGACCCAGGGACTTATGTTCGTAACCGCGGAGCGGATGTCGCCGCTGGCCGATGGGACGGAGCGGGGCATGATCTTCGCATTTGACCGTGCCCATACCCTCAATTTCTGGATGAAAAACACGATCATCCCGCTGGACATCGCTTATTTGGACTCCAGCGGCGTGGTGGTGGCGACGCACACCATGGCCCCACTGGATGAGCGTGCCGGAAAGTACTCTTCCCACTCGCCCGCACTGTACGCCATCGAGGTCAACGCGGGCGTCTGGGGCCGTATCGGGCTTCGCCCCGGCGACACGATTGAGATTCCCTCCCAGGTTCAAAAGCGTTCCCGATAAGTCGTCGAATAGCCTGTTGGCGCCTGGATTTAGAAATGGTCTCTATCTGCGCGCCAAGGGTCCGGAGCAGGGAGAGAGGGCCGTGCCGCCCACGCTTGACTTGACCGATGTTATAACCGATGTTAAACTATGATAGGAGGTTCGACATGGTCCAAATGACGGTGCGTAAGATCGGCAACTCCCTGGGGATCATCCTACCGGCGGAGGCGACGGCTGCGCTGCAAGTTGGCGAAGGCGACAAGCTGTTTTTGACGCAAAGCCCGGAGGGGTTCCGTGTCACACCCTATGATCCGGCCTTCGAGCGGCAGATGAAGGTCGCGGCCAAAGGGATGAAGAAATACCGCAACGCTCTGCGTGAGCTGGCTAAGTGAAGGGCGAGCCGAAGTGGCTGACGCTCGGTGCGGTGCTCGCCATGCACGAGCAACTCGTCGCCGAGCACGGCGGCGACTCCGGGGTCCGTAACCTGGGGCTGCTCGACTCCGCGCTCGCGGCACCGAGGCATCACTACGCCTACGGGGAGAGGGACATCTTCGTGCTCGCGGCGGCGTACGCCTACGGCATTACGCGGAACCATCCGTTCATCGACGGCAACAAACGCACCGCGTTCCTCGCAGCCTATACATTCTTGGGCATCAACGGTTGGGAATTGAATGCGCCGGAAGACGAAGTCGTCCGGGCCGTCGTAGGTCTGTCCGACCGAACCATGTCCGCCGAGACGTTCGCGGAATGGCTCCGGGCGGCAAGTCGAAAGCAGAAAATCAAGCTCAAATGAAGACTGATGCATAGCGAGCGGGCGACCGGGCGATCAGGGCAGAACATCACCGCAGCGCTCACGCCGGATCGATTGGGCGAGGGTGGAAAGGTCTGGAAACAAGAGTGATTCTCTAATCCCAACTACGAAGAGCGCCTTGCGAATTTCTTCCCGATAGCGCCGAGGGATAATAAACTTGAATAGAAATGTTCCGTGACTTGGGCTGTCCTCCAACGGGGCGTCAGTACCGTGAAGCGTAAAGCGAGAATGTTGGAGCATCATGCGATGGTCAACCTGTTGGGGATAAACTGCGAAGATGTGGGAAGACGGTGCGGCCTCACGGTCGAACGCCGGGAACATTGCATTTAGCACTTCCGGCCTGTAGGGACCGAGGATCAGGCGATTCCCAATACTGACCGAGTTTAGCCCGAACGGGTTGAGGGCCCAGACTGCACTATCCGCGTCCGTATTCCCACATACTGCGAAGTACGCTGCAATAAGGACGGATTCCGTCCAGTCTAGAAGACGCGTCGGGACACCGTAATGACGCATGAGAGCTAGCCAAGCCATACGATCCTCCGGACGAGGACACGCTGAATGCCGTGTGGGCGCTTGCAGTAGGAAATCGGCGTACATGTTCTGCTCTTGGCGCCCAGACTCTGGCTTGCGAAAGACGTCTGGGCAAAGTTTCCAGTTGGCATCCGCGTGACCGCGGAACCAAGCCCGCTCACCTCCAAGTTTGTTAATTGCAACTTGGGTGATGCGAAGTAGGTCGTTGAAGTCGCTTGCAACGTGCTCGCCTTGCTCTTCGCGAATTCTGATGCTCAAAGGACTCCTACCCTGGGTCTGTCGCGCGCGGTTAGTTGACAAAAGCCAACTACCGATCGGTGTCACGTCCGTTCCCAAGTCATTAGAATTATTGAGACCTCCGCGTATCGCGGTGTTTCCATCTTTGGATGGCGCAGAATTAGAGAGATCGAGTTTGCTTTCAGGCTGTTCCATTACACATCCCGGAGCTTGTGTCCCATCTTGTCGCGTTTGGCGCGGAGGTAGTCGCGGTTGTGTTCAGTGGGAGTGATTTCGATGGGTAGCTGTTCGACGATCTTCATGCCGTAGACCTCGAGGCGGTTCACCTTCTTGGGGTTGTTGGTGAGGATGCGAAGTTGGCGCAGGCCTAGGTCGCGGATGATCTGAGCGCCGACGCCGTAGTCGCGGCGATCGACGGGCAGGCCGAGCTTCTGATTGGCCTCGACGGTGTCCAGACCCTGATCCTGCAATTCATAGGCCCGCAGTTTGTTGTGCAAGCCGATGCCACGGCCCTCTTGTCGCAGATAGACGACAGCACCCTTGCCAGCTTCTTGGATCATCTGCATGGCTGCGTCGAGCTGACCGCCGCAGTCGCAGCGGACGGAATGGAACACGTGCCCGGTCATGCACTCCGACTCCACCCGGACGAGAACCGGCTCCTCGTGGACGATCGGCTCGCCCTTGGCGTCCAGAGCGCCTAATCCTCCGCAGCAGATCGCCAAGTGCGGTTCGGGGTCGACCGGCGAGTGGTACTCGATCAAGGTGAACTCGCCGAATTGGGTGGGGAGCTTGGTGGTGACGCCGCGGGACACAAAAGTCTCGCGTTTCATGCGGTATTCGATGATGTCGGCCACGGTGTAGAGGCGGATGCCGTGTTGCTGTCCGATCTTCAGCAAATTGGGCAGTCGGGCCATGGAGCCGTCTTCGTTCATGATTTCGATGATGGCGGCCACCGGTCGCAGGCCGGCGAGGCGGCACAAGTCGACCGAGCCTTCGGTCTGCCCGGCGCGGACGAGCACACCGCCGTCGACGGCCATCAACGGGTTGACGTGGCCTGGGCGGATCAGGTCCGTGGGTTTCGTGTCCGGGGCGCAGGCGACTTCGATGGTCTTGGCCCGGTCCGTGGAGGAGACGCCGGTGGTGACTCCGAAGCGATGCTGAGCGTCAACGGTTACGGTGAAGGCGGTTGCGAAACGCGTGGTGTTCTGCGCGGTCTGCAAAGTCAGATTGAGTTCCTCACAACGTCGCCGCGTCATGGGCAAACAAAGCACGCCGCGGCCCACTTTGAGCATGAAGTTGACCGCGTCAGGAGTGATCTTCTGCGCGGCGATGACCAGATCGCCTTCGTTTTCGCGGTCCTCATCGTCGACAAGAATGATGAACTTGCCTTCGCGAAGATCGTCGAAGGCCTGCTCGATGGGAAAAAACGGCTCGCGTGTCATGGTATGTCACCTTTATCCGAACCCAAAGCGCAAGCGACGGGTCCAGCCATTCGGCCCCTCGCTATCGCTTAAGGCCCGCAGTGGCGTGGTGCTGGCCCACGAAGCGGTTGCCCAAGCGGACGTAGTCCACAAGGGCGATGACCGCGGCTGCGCTCGCCAGCCACCACAGCATCGGCCAGAGGCGGTGCAGCCACACCGGCATGTCCGGGGCCGCCAGCCCGTAGCCGATCATCAACAATTGTATCACCGTGCAGGCTTTTCCCCAAATCCGTGGCTGAACATAGAACTGTCCGGTGGCCGCAAAGACGATCAGAAAGCCGATCACGGTGAGCACATCCTTGCCGATGGCGATCGCGGGCACCCAGCTCGGGAAACGAAAATCATGGACAGCCGTTGCGTCAATCGACAGCAGGATGACCGCGGAAGTGATGAGGAGCTTGTCGCCGACGGGATCAAGATAGCGGCCCAGCGGCGTGAATTCGCCAAGACGTCGAGCGAGGAAGCCGTCGAGGGCGTCGCTGACGGCCATGACCACGAATAACGCCACGGCCAGATATCGCCACCCCGGCCAAGGCTCGTTGAGGTTGAGTAAACAGATCACAAACGGAACAACCAGGATGATCCGCGTGATGGTGATGCGGTTGGGCCAGTTAAGCGCCATGATGCTCGTTATTGTCGTCCGGCGGCGGACGTCGATGGTGCCGCGCCGCCGGTGTGGCGGGCCCGGTCGGCAAATCGGACGATCGCTTCGTACGACGTGGGCAACTCGAGCACCTGATAGGAACCGTCGGGATGGACGACCACCAGCGCGGGGAGATTCAACACGCCAAAGCGGACCATGGACTGGTCGTCGAGTCCCAAGACCGACCCAGGGCGACAGTGTACCATACTTGCGAAGCGACTGTAGACTTCACTCCGATCAAGTAGTTTTTCCAGCTTCCGCCGTTCCCGCGGCCACCACCGGTCGAAGACGATGAGGATCGATTGCCCTGTCTTCTTCGCTGCGGCCTCAGCGGATTCGATTGAAGAATACCAAACGTAATTGGACGCACGGGGGATGAGTGGATTCAGAACGGGCGCTGCCCCCGGCGGTTCGGCGGCGGCGAGGAATTCGGATATCTGCGCCGCCGACGCGACGCCCGTTCGTGCGTGATACGTTCCGTCGCGGTGTACGACGATCAAGGCCGGGGCTCGGTTCACGCCGTACTGGGCGGCATAGCGGCGGTCCGGCTCGTAAGAACGATACAGTGAGCAGAGGACATGCTGGCCGGTCTGCTGTTTGAGGGATTCACTCTGCAAAGCCCTAAACGTCGGGTCGGGCCGGTCCTGGTCGACCGCGTGGAAGAATAGGAGCATTTCGCGGCCGGACTCGCGTACGCGGGCCTCGGCCTCATTGTAATCGGCATACCACTCGTTGGGTCGCCATTGAGCCAGCGTTGAAGAACAGCCGGTCGCCGTCGTCAACGCAATCGTAAGCGTCAGGACTGCGCACGCCGGAAAGCATCCAGCGCAGTGCCGTGTTTTGTCACTCATCATCAGCTTAAACCTGCGTCCGGACGCCGCCGGAGCTCCGCCGTGAACATTGAAGCCGCAACTGTAATTCCCCTGGACAGTCCACGCAAGCACTTCGCCGAACCGGGCGGGCGGAGCGTCACCCAGCAGGGATTCGGGACGCATTTGTAACGATAAGCCAGTCGTGACGATTGGGTTCTTCTTCTCCTTGCACAGTACCGATGACGTTGGCATGCCGGACGATAGTGAAGTTTTTCAATCGCTCATAGCTATCTCGTCCCACGATCAGGTACACCGGCTCTGAGCCTTGAAGAAGCTCGAGGGCTCGATCAATCGCCATTTGTTCAAGGAGGTGCTTATCGGTCCGCCGGTTGAGAATGCCCTTGCCCACGATTTCCTCCGGATCGACCATGTGCTCGGACCGCCGGTCGTAATAAAAGCTC
>Ga0137429_1000679_pt1 | contig 12651 bp, 3 predicted proteins | sample EasRivERMZT736_2_FD_102304 | JGI IMG/M metagenome (GOLD analysis project Ga0137429, IMG submission 102304) | Soil microbial communities from meander-bound floodplain in the East River, Colorado, USA - East River MetaG ERMZT736_2 | ecosystem: Environmental > Terrestrial > Soil > Floodplain ...
CAGGCGCAAGTTAAACAGCACGTCTGAACTGTTCCCCACCGTGGCATAGGCGTTCCAGAAATCATTGGAATTGATGCCGACTGCTGCCTGTCCGGTTTTTGCACTGGTTTGACTGTTCAGAAAATCCAGGTTGACCAGGCTGAATCCGGGCCCGATCGAGGGCGGAATGGCCGTTGTCTTAGGCACGATCTGCATCCCGTTAATTATGGCGTAGCCAGAGGATCCCAGAGGCACAGTGATACTCACTGCTTGCCCAGCGGTGACTGCCACGTTCGTAAACACGACGTACTGCCGCCCGGCCGCCCAGGCGGAGGACGACCAGTCTGAGGAAGTAGTCGTCGCTTGGGTGCCATAGCTGGTGCTGCCAGAGACCAGCGTAAATGTGCTGTTCTGGTCGTTCGCGTCTCCGTGGCCATACAGGTAGAAATCATAATTGCCCGTGGGCAGGTTGGTAACCACCGCGGAAATGGTCCCCTCATAGCTGAAGACGTAAGTGTGGTACATAGGATCGGTCGCGATACTCGTGTACGGGAAACGAGCATTGGTCAGGACTAGGCCGACATCCGTGTCACGCCTGTCGGTGAGCTTAAGGTTGGGCAGCGAGTCAGTTAGCAACCCCGGTGTTCCCCATTGACCCGGAGCACCGTACGAGTTCCAGAAATCATTAGTCGTTGCTCCGACAGCAGCGAAACCAATCTTTGGGCTTACTGGGCCGCCGGCAAAGTCGACATTGATAAGCCGCTTAGCGGCAGAGACAATCTGCATGCCGTTGATAACTGCGAAGCCATCACTGGAGAAGGGGATGGTGATGATCAACGGTTGCGTGTTGGTAACATATACGAAGCGGACCAGCACATATTGGCGATTCTCAATCCAATCGGAGAAGTACCAATCTGCATCCTTTGTCGTCGCATGGCTGCCGTAGTTCAGACCAGAGACCACTTCAAAGGTACTGTTCTGCACATTGGCATCGCCATGGCCATACAGGTACAGGTCATAATGACCAACCGGCAAGTTTGTTACGGTAACCGTGATGGGGCCTTCATAGCTGAACACATACGTATGGAACATCGGATCAGTGCTGCTGCTGTAATACGGGAAGCGTGTATTCTGCAGCTGTAATCCGACCGATGAGACATTGCCGTCCATCAGTTTCACATTGGGCATGGAGGCTGAATAACTTCCCACGGCAGCAAAGCCATTCCAAAAATCATTGGTTGTAAACCCAATTGCGGCAAAACCCACTTTCGGGCTGACATTGGTAAATCCAAAGTCAACATCCAGGCCAAACTTGCCGAGCACGATGGTGAATTGGATAGAATAGGTATCGACACCGCCGTTGGCGGTCCCGCCATTGTCTTGCACCGTGACCGTGATAATCGCTGAGCCAGTTTCCGCAGAACTGGGCGTGATGGTAAGTGAACCTGTGTTCTGCGGGCTGGTGTAAGAGACTGTTGGGTTTGGTATCACCGAAGGATTGCTCGAACTGGCCGTGACGGTCAAAGTCTGTGATTCATTTGCTGCTCCAGAGCCGATGCCTGATAAGCTGATGACCTGCGTCCCTGAATACTGCAGCATTGTTCGGGCTGCGATTGGGTTGATCGTAGGTCGATCATTCACGGGATTCACAGTGACTTCGAATGTCGTGCCCTGCGTAAAACCGTGTCCATCGGTCACGGCCAGGAGGATAATAGCGCCACCGTATGGACCTGAACTGAATTCATTCGGAGCGGGCGTTATGCTCAATGTCCGATTAGCGCCGCTGCCTCCCAATACAAGATTCGCGTTGGGTATGAGAGCTGTATTAAAGCTCGTGGCACTGACAGCCAGGCTGTTCACGGGCGTTTCCAAATCTCCAATCGTAAACGGAATGACCAGGTTGCTATCCTCGTTCATCGTTTGATTGTTGATCGCGCTGATCGTAGGCCGAGAATTAACGAAGATATTCACGACGGCAGAGGTCCTCGACAGCCCGAGGTCGTCAGTCGCCACCGCGGTCAGTGCATAGTTACCCGGGGCGGAATTGAACATCGTGCAGAGGAAGGGCGCCGATTCGACAGCACCTGACAACACACCGTTCGTATAAAAGTCCACACGCGCGACACTTCCTCCAGAGTCGCTGGCATTCGCCACGATAGTAATGTCAACTGGCGCGTGAAAGATCTGATTATTCGTTGGCTGCACAATGTTGATAGCGGGTGCGAGATTGTTTGCAGCTCGCGGTGTGGGAGGTTCCATGACTGCTATCGTGGCGCTGCCATCCGGCAAGCGTCCGTGGCTTTGGTCGGCGACTTGCGGTGCAAAGCCGATGATGGAGTCAATCCCCACACCAAAGAGATTCGTTAGAGCAATAGAATCGCCACCGGGGCTCAATTTGAAGTTCAGCCGCAAATCACCGTTGGCGTCGAGAGTGCCTGAATTGGCACCTGCATCATCAGCCCAGACATGAAGGTAACCGCCAGCGGGTATGATCACATCCTGGACGACCGCATTGACGGGTGAGCCGCTATCTCGGAATTGATAGTCGCGAATATTGACCTCGTTGGGGTTTGGATTATAGATTTCGAACCAGTCTTCAGTGCGGCCTCCGAAACCGGCGTTATTATTGGCCATCCATTCATTGATCCAAAGGACAGGGGCATTGGTTGCGCGAGGGCTGGCGCGCATAAGCGAGCCTCTATCTTCGGGTTTATCGTGGCGAAGCGAACCATAGGATTGATCAACGCCCACGCCAGTATAGTTGAGGAAATCAAAGGCCTTGTTTTGACCACCAATGTTTGTGACCAGGATGATGGAACCTGACGGCGCATTGCTCAATTTGAAACTCGTATGAATATTTGTTCCTGCGGTTTCATTAGTCTCTCCGTCGAGCCAGATAATGATGAACTGGCCTGCACCGATCGTTGCTCCAGCAGGGAATGCCCACCTGGTGAGATCCGAATACGTGTCTGTCAAATAGTAGCCCGTTAGTGGGAGTGTCGTCGCGCCGGCATTGTAGAGTTCGAGCCACGGTTCCCGATCACCCATATTGTCAACAACACCGGTCTGGTTCGTAGGCTGGACTTCGTTAACCCAGAGAGCTGCGAAAGCTGGCAAAGTAGTCTGTCCAGCGTTCAATGCGCCGGGTGTCGCACGAACAGCATTAGTCGCCCAATTGCACGCACGACGATTGTCTTGCGTGGGATCGATAAGTTGCAATGAAATGCCGCTGCCGCTGGCAATCGTTGGCCACGGTGCGCTGTCGTCGTACACCACAACGTCAATCGTCGCGCCATTCGGCGAGAGCAACGTCAACTTCTCGCCTGTGGGTTGCAACGTGCCATTGGCGAACTCACCTGCCACAGGGATGTGGTAGCCATAGGTTTCGCCGAAGGTCGTGCGGCTCTTGGCCAGAATGAGATAGCTGTTGGGAGCAATTCTTTGTGCTGAAGGAAAGGTAAAATCCAGACCTCTGAGGCGATAATTGGCAAGACTGAATGTTGTTGTCGTCGATCGATTATAGATTTCTACGAATTCCGCACCGGGCACGAGCGGGTTGTGCATGATTTCATTAATAACGAGGCTGTTCTCCGGCAAATCAGTGGCAGGACCTGTGGCACTGACAAAGCCACTACCGACCCACGTGCCTTGGCTGTTATATCCCTCCACCAGCAGACCATTAGCACCTGTAGCCAAAATCACCTGGATGCTCCACGCCGTCTGACTCGTCCAAGTAACCGGATAGTCTATGCCGTTAACCCGGATTGTGGTGACACTTAGGGGAGCTGTTCCGGTGAGCGTAACGACATTTCCAGATGGCGAGGGCGGCGGATTGACGGCAAATGTCGTGCTGGCAGTGGGGTTAAGGTGTAGCGACTGGATCGTGCTCCTGCGCGTGTTGAGGAAGCTGATCGGCCCGCCCCAAGGATAGTTCTGAATTTGACCACTCTCATTCGTGTATTGGCCTGTGGTGGGATGGACCTCAGATTGTCCCATGCCATTGCTAACAGAGAGAGTAAAAAAGTTAGACATTAGATACGGAGTGAAATTGGCTGAGAGCAAAGGTCCATTTACGGCGTCCTGGAGCGCTCGCAAATAAGCTCTCTGGAACATGGGACGCTGGCTAAGGAATTCAATTTCTGTATCACCGTTGAACTTGCCGGTGAGAAGATTATTTGCGGGATTCTCGCTGAAGCTATAATCAAGGTCCCACATCATCAGCTTCCATTTGCCGTTCTGCGGCTTGTACGCATACAGGTTATGGGCTGCCCACGGAAAGACCCCGTTAATAGACCAACTGAAACTGTCGTGGTTTCCCATGATGCGTTCGGTGGCGAGCGTGCGCGCCCACTGTTCAACATCAATAACGCTCTCCACGTTGGCGTCGTAGGTTGCAGATGTTCGGTTCGTCAGGGCATCGACTAACGCAAAGTAGTTGGTATAATTGTTGGGAGGTGTGCCGGAGCGGCGTTTCAAGGCTACCCAGCGATAGCGTGCCAGGTCTTTCACCCCTCCCACGACGTAATTCGTCAAGGGTGATGGCCGATTGACATTGTTATCGATATTTTGGTTGGGACCTTGTGAGTAGGGCCATATTTCCCATTTGTAGAGATCGCCGTTACTGTCATCCGGGAAGAATTCCTCTACGGTTTCAGCCCCCGGTTGCTGCGTGTCAGCATAAATACCCTTCCGCAGAGCACCGTTAAAATACACGTGAACGTACCGCCGATGGTTATACGTCAGGCCCAATTCCTTTGCGACCCAGTAACCAATCTCTTCCGCCTGCGTGAAGGATGGGCGACCGTTGGCATCCAAGGTGAGGGAATCCGACCCCAAGAAAAGGTCATCCGACGGCACATCAATTTTGTAATCACAGGGGGGATTTGCCGGAGAAATATCAGGATTGGCATAGTTCTGGGCGCTATGCGCACTCGCCCCATATGCAGCGCCGATGTTGTAGATCACCCGCTGGTCGTCATAAACGAGCGTTGCATCCACCCGTCCGTTGTGGAGCCCTGGTCTTGGGGACAGGGTACTCCTTCTTGTCGCCCATTCGTCGCGATTCGTTTTGGTGACCCACAGATGATAGCTGCCGTAGTAACCGACGCCATTTATCAGATTTGTTTCTCCAAAGCGCACCAGACATTCAGGCGTCAATACATCTCCGGGAAATACCGACCCATAATTGGGAAAACGGTTCGTTGCGCCGAACGCGTCGTATGCAATAATGCGAAAGCCGATCAACGTTCCAGTTACTTGACCGGGGATTCTTACACTGAAGAGACCATCTCCTGCCACAGAATCGCCACTGCTTCCGTCATCAACCATGTTTGTTGTCGTGATCGTGACAGCAGGATCAATTCTGTACTGCAGCACGACATTCGTGACAGTGTCACGATCACTGATACGCGCTGAAATCACGACTGCCTGATTGTTTGCCGGCAGCACAGGTGCATGTGTTACGTCAAAGATTGCGGGCCCCACATTCGTGGACGCTCGGCTGTTGGCTGCTCCGGGAGTCCCAAGGTTTGCCGGTACGAGCAGTCGCCCTACTGCTTCGAAGCGATTTCCCGTGAGCCGAAACACAAGTTCTGGTTCACCTTTGAGCCAACGCACTTGTGCGATAATTGTGACCGGTTGTCCCACACTGAAGCTGTTCGTAAGCAAAACAATTGATCGATTGGCAAGCTGGTCACCGTCCCCGCTGGCCCGTAAACGTAGACAAGAGCTATTGCCCACGCCACCGCTCGGCTGCCAGACCGTCATTTCGTGATTACCTTGGTTGGTCCACGCGCCCATATTCGGGCTAAACGTTGAGTTTGAACTGGCGAGGTAATTAGCCCCACTGATATTCAACACCTGCACATTATCAATCAAACATTCGCCGGCGCCGGAAAGGATCACTTCAAGCCGCGATGACGTGGTGCCATCACCCGTGGCTGCGTTGCTCGAGAGCACATTGCTGCTTTGGACGGTCGTCCAAGTACTTTTCGCTTCCTCAAAGCTGTCGGCCCAGTTGTCGGCACGGCGATTATCGCTTCGTGCATCTTTCAATTCCAGACTGCTTCCACCACCGTCAGACCACTTGCCCCATCGTCCGCCGTCCTCGTATGTAACTTCGTTAACGACGACCTGGAGATCGCAGTAGTTCACGGCTTCAGCCGGTTTTGTAAGAAGAATTTGCTCGCCGCTATTTGCTAATCGGCCGTCATAGTCGCCGAACGTGTTGTTTGCGTTTAGTACACCAGAGTAGTTTGCAATCAGCCTCGCCGCGTTCTTGGCTACCACGACAAATCCATTGGAGGGTATGATTGCATTTGCCGGAAACGTGAAATCAATACCGCCAGAAAGCTGCCATCCTTCAAGGTTAATCGCGTTGGTCGTGCGATTATAAAGTTCCACGTACTCATCATCGTCCAGGCCGGAAATCGGGTTGTACATGATTTCATTGATAACGACCGAATTTTGCGACAGGGCACTATTCGTCGTGCCGCTGGTTGGTTGGGCGAGGCTCTGGAATCCAGGAGCACCATCTGGATATCGGCCACACGGCAGATTACGCGCCTGATCATCGTGGTTAATCGCGTCTATGACTTTGGTTCGTGCTGGATTGACAAAGAAAATAACACCGCCGCTTGCAGGTAATGAAAAACCTAATTGCGCAGTCGTAAAGGCGATAAACGCCCGCGGACCAAGGACAGTGCTGGCAGGAATTTGGTACCAATTGGTTACGAAATTATTCGTTAATGAACAGCCGCTGATATCTACGGAACTGGTGCTGTGATTGTACAACTCTATGAAGTCCGCCACCTCACTGTCTGCACTCGCAAAGATTTCGTTGATCACAATGTTGTCCAAAAGCGTTGGTGCTGCGGCCACGTCGTTTGTAGCCGGCGAGCCGCCGATAACAGCACTCGGTGCCCAGGCCTTTGCGCTGTTTTCGCCGTACGATGGACTTACCAGTACTAATGAGTGACCACCGCCATCCGCCGCTGCTGGCCACGGATAACTATCATTGTAAGTAACCTCTAAAACAATCGCATCGCTCTTATTGCGGAGCCGAATCGTACCCGAACCATTGTCCAGTTTATGCTGATATGGACCGATGGCAGGCACACCCGGATATACACCTGGGAAATCGGCTGTCGACCCGGCGATGACCAAGTAGCCGTAACCGGGAATCCGCGTACCTGCCGGAAACGTGTAATCGATCTCGCCGGAGAGTCGAAAGCCATCGAGAATCTCCTCAGCAGGATTCGTATTGTAGATCTCGACAAATTCTCCGTCGAGTCCATCCGGCCGATCAGGCGGATGATACATGATTTCTGAAAAGACCAGACCTGTTCGATGGCTTGAAGGCCCCGGACTTTCTGCGGCACGCCCGCTACTCGGTAGAAGAATCGCAAAAGAGATGGTGGCGGCATGAATCCATTGAGCGTTGATGTTCATAGGACGGAGTCCCCACAGGGTTTTGATGATGTTTCTTTTGTTTGAAGAGGCTAATCAAAACTGACGCATACATGAGTCGGTTGGATCGTTCACAAGTTCCGCCCTCGCTTGCCACAGCGGTGCGCTCGGCTGAGCCAAAGAACCAAGAGCCGTGACGAAAACAATGGGAATAGCAAATCGGGTTTTCATGAGGGCAAAGAGAAAAATTCACAGTTGGAATTCTCTAGCTCTCCTCGTCGTCCCAACAAGCTTCAATGATTATCTAGGACGGACATTTGTTATCTGTGGCGGACATTTAGCGTCGCCTTGAAAGATTCGGGGGCGGACAAAAGGATTTTCTCGTGCCGAAGGAACGGCTGTTTGTCTGGCTCTTGAGACCAAACTTTCCTTCAATCCCGGACTCGCGAATCGACATAGAAAGCCCGTCGATCGATTGACTGATTGACTGGAGAGTCCGGCCTTCGTCTGGCGCAGGTTATCTGAGGCGGGATTTTCTGTCCTTTAGAGAAAGATCGAAAGATCGATTCTACAATAAATCGCAAAGTTTTGTGATGAGAGGGTGGCAACCTTACGAGCCAAAAAGCATTTCACGGCCGGTCTAACTGCGATCCTACTCTCGAATCTGGGGCCAGAGCGCCTCCAATTCAGATTCTTCTAAGGCGCTGTGCTTGATTTGCTCGGCTTCGCCATAGGTGAGAGCTCTCTTGAGTGCTCGCCATGCTTCATTCTGTTTTCCCAACACCGCGGCATAGCAGGCTAAATTGTAGTAAACCAGCGGATGGTGCGGAAATCGGTCCAATGCCGGAAGTAAGCTATCCTGTGCCTCCTGTGTTCGGCCTAATCGATGTAATGCTTGGGATCGTGCAAGCCAACTTGCTGGATCTTCAGGAGCAATCTCGACTAACTTTGAACCGACATCCAGCGCGGCAGCCCATTCATTGGCCATTACATGGGCGTTCCAACGTAAATCCAGGACGTCGGCGTGTGACTGAAAGGGTCCACTGATCTTGTCTAATTCAGAGTGCGCACGAACCGAGTCTCCGACGGACAAGGAAGCAATGGCTCTTTCGAAGTAGTCACTATTCGGGGGGGTGAGTAGTCATGGGTTAGCCATGATCAGACCGATCTAAGGTCCGATCTCAGCAGGGCGTCACTTCGCCCGGGCTCATCTCGGAACGGATACATCGACACATCGTTGATTCGACACGTCCCTTCGACGCAGCAATTCCTATCAACTTTCACGTGAAAACGGACAACCGGTTCGCACCTTGACAACTCGGATGGAACCTCAACGATGTTACCAGGACCGCGTTTCAGGACAATCGGGGGAAAGGCCTGATTTTTCTATCGGGGCATTCCCCAAAGAGGCAAGTCACTCCTGTTTTTCAGAACCTTGCGGCGGGTTGATCGGCGCGCTTGCTTGCCGCTTCATTAGCAACATTTTTTCCAACCACTCTGCTGCAAAGTATTAGACAATAAGATGTATGTCCTCGGACTCATTCCATACACTCGCTTGAATTCGCGGCAAAAATGAGAAGGCTGTTTGAAGCCCAATTCAAAAGCAGTCATTTTGCTCGTTTGTTTGGTTAAAAGAAGCAGCGGGGCCTTTTGCATTCTTACTTCAAAAAGCCAGCGTCCTGTTGTGCGGCCAAATTTCCCGAGAATGAAGCGACACAACTGTCGCTCAGAAATCTGGCACGTCTGGGCCAGTTGTCTCGGTTGGTATTTCGCGTCGGCCGCCAACCCATCCCAATCCTGAATCCAATCCAAGCGACTGCTCATTCAGTTTGCTGTCGTTGAAGTACCCTTTATTTCGAAACCGAAAATCGGAAGTACCGATAGATGGGAATGCCCGTACCAGACGCGAACACGACAAGATGTTCACGCGGAGCGGGCATTTCTGGGCTACATACAGGAGAGAAAGTTCTTTGACAGAAGAAAGCCCAAGCCCCTGGAGGGATCCCGCTGCGTGCAGGCTCAAGATTGAAAACCAGAGCGCATAGGTTTTTTAACGACCACGCTGTGTATTCGACACTGCCCTCGCATCCTGGCCAGTCCCTAATTGGATCCATCCAGCTTGACATCAGGTGTCTCCTTACTGAATCCGTGGAATCGTCGGCTGTGTTTACAGACACGTATTCCGCGTTCTAACCTCTGGAACCTTGGCAAGGAGCGTACATTTTTTGAAGATTTTGTCTATCCCCAGAACTGGTGAATTTTACATCATTTCGACAATGATTTTTAGCTGGAGTCTCACCAGTAATGGTGAGACAGAACGGGCAGGAGGAATTGGGCAATGAACGCACTGGTTCTCCCAAGTCTCCCCAAAAGGTGCCAAAAAGGTGGTACGCTCCGCGGGATCATTGACCCTTTTTGGGCCCTTTTTTCGGAAAATATAAATAGGTGGATGTCCTTGGGATTGGATGGCATTGAAGGAGCAATATCTTCGAGCGAAGACAAAGTTGCTGAATGATGAGGCGATCTGCAGAAGAAATCGTGATCTCTTCGCAGAGTTTCTCTCCTACGAGGAGTACAAGCTGAAGCGAATGAATAACAGACCTTCCCTCGATGATGGCTCCTACAAAACATTGCTGTCTTACACCACTCGTCTTCGGGTCGTGAATGGCTGGTTTCAGAACAAATGCTGGAGAGATTTGGAAAAAAACGATATTCGGCAGGTCTATGACGCCCTCGAAGACGGTGAAATTAAATCACGATTTGGACAGCCTCTAAAAGACAAACGAACCTACTACAAACTCATTCTTCGAGGTAAACCTTTTGAGCTAGCCGGTAAAAAGCAACTGGTGGTCGACGTCATGCAATTTCTTCCCAGCAAAGATACGGGAGAAGTACGGTTCATTCGGGAGGAGGGCTTCAGGCGGTTGATTGAGGTCACGTCAAAAATTCAGCATCGGACATTTCTGTGGCTTTGTTGGGATATTGGAGAGAATGCCACATCCATCCTCAAACTGCGGAAACGGGATTGTCGACGACAAATATCAGAAGGGGGTAAGGATGCTGAGTACTTGATCCACCTTCGAAAAGAGATCCTAAAACGAAGCCGTCGGTCGCGTACTGAAATCACGAACTATCCTGAGACCGTCACGTACTTGGATTTGCATCTGAAATCTCTGGGCGAGGACGATCCACTTTTTGATTTCGGTGTGGGATGGGGCAAGAAGGTTTTGCGACGGGCAGTTGAGAGAACAGGTATCCGCTCTTTTCCAGGGGGCGAGCGCATCACACTTAAAGACCTTCGTTCCTCTATGGCTTGTGACCTTTTATCCAAAGGTTGGTCACGCGATGAAGTAAATTCGCGATTGGGGCACGCTCCCTCATCGTCTGAGATTGACCGGTACATTAATTACCTAGCCATCGACCGTCACAGACCGAAAGGCAAGCTGCAACAGCATGAGCTTGGCAGGCTCACGCAGAGGCTGGCCGCAGTGGAAGAGCGGGAGAAACGCACTCTCTCGCGACTGCACAAACTTAAGGAGCTCCATGAGGCGCAGAAAGGCCTTTTGCAAATCCATTCACATATCGCGGCCGTCAACATTGAACGTCAGTTGGGGAGAGTAAGTGACAAACATTATAGTGACGTTCTGTTAAGGTTTCACCGCGGACTGATTGCGGCTGGCAAACGCGTTGAGGACTGCGAGATTGGCTTTACGGAATGATTGAAACAGAGAGTGGTGAATTACTGAATTACTCATTGAGGCACAGCAGCTCGCGCTGCTGGGCACGAATGGTACGCAGTAACTCCTCCAAGATTTTTGTCAGAGGTATGTTGGCGTCTTCATCTTTGATTCTAGTGTCGTTTTGAGGAAGGTCGTCCATGTACTTCAAATCTTCATGATTTTTACTGAAAGATTCCCCACACATATACTATGTGTAATTAGTCATACTTTTGCGGAGGAAGATGCGATACGGCCGGTGCGACCTATTTTTCTGCGCACTTTTACGGTCGTAATGGATGGCTGGCTCAGCCCTTGATCCGAGCGGTACCGTATTGGCCAGGTATCGCAATGCTGTGCTGACTGCATGACTATTGCGGTTACATAGCTTCATCAGCCGAGAAAGGCTTAGGGGATATTGGAAGCGTGGTTGGGTTTGAAACAGCTCCTTGTAATAGAAAACAATCTTGTCGTACACGAGTTCCAGAAGTCTCGTTTGCTTCTTATCTAGTTCCTCGACGATCCCTGATCTGATCCACACGCGCTTTTCTATGGTTTGCCACCTCCTGCCCGCACCATATCGTCAGCAACCACTCCTTTGATTACTGGGACAAGAGGAAATTGCACATGGCACGGATCAACGCGGCCTTTGATCTTAACGATGCCCTCGCCCACACGAAGGCGATCCAAGAAAAACTCTTCTCCCTTCTCTAAAAACAATCCGCGCTTGGCTGTGACAATATCGTCCTCGTGCTGCAGACCCAAATAGATCTGTGTATTGCAATTGCCCAACAGATAGACGGGAAGGACCGAGGGATGTTGTGTGATACTGACCAGGCCTTCGCCAAAACCTCGGATTTCACGATACACATTCTCCAAGCTGTTCGTGCTTTGTTTTTCGACAAGTGTTTTCGGGAACAAATTGTGAACTTCCTCCAAGAAAGTGACGTGGCGAAGTTCATCCGTTTCTCCTTGTCCTAATCGATACAAATGAATCCATCGGAGAATGATGTCGCTAAAAAACACTCGCAACGGTTTCGGTAATTCCTGATCCAATTCGATGATTGTGGGAGTTTCTAAAATCTGTTCGATCTCGATGGGATGGCGTGCGTTGAAAGCGCCTGCAGCAGGCCCGAAGATAAATGTTTTTAAGATGCGGGCACAACTGTCCTGCCAGAGCATGCGACGACCGCGAAGCTGCAATTTGTTGAGTTCTTCACTGGCGTCGAAAAAGTTGGGCCATTTGTCTGGTATACCGTCGTATACCCCAAGCTCCTCGAATTTTTTGTCGAGAACATCGATGAAAATGTCGGCTACACCGGGGCCAGAGATATGGGATTTCTCGAGAGTCTCGGCAATGACGCTAATCCAGGTTTTGGGATGAACGCCAGGTGGAGGGCGCAATGGATTCCAGGTAAAGGGCGAGGCAGTCTTCCGTCCAACGGTAAAGATTTGGATGGTGTGGACAGCAGGATCGGGCAATGAGCGGAGCGCTCGATAACTTCTCTTCCAATCCACCACGACAAATGGGACGGCCTGCTTGAGCAGC
>Ga0137429_1000680_pt1 | contig 12625 bp, 7 predicted proteins | sample EasRivERMZT736_2_FD_102304 | JGI IMG/M metagenome (GOLD analysis project Ga0137429, IMG submission 102304) | Soil microbial communities from meander-bound floodplain in the East River, Colorado, USA - East River MetaG ERMZT736_2 | ecosystem: Environmental > Terrestrial > Soil > Floodplain ...
AGCATCGTGTCGACCGGCCGGTTCACATTGTGCGGCTTGGCGAACGCCGAAAAGAAGCTGTCGCGATAGGGGAGGCCGAGGAAACCCAACAGGGACGTCGCTGTCGAAGGCTGTGAGCGCAACTCCTCGAGCCGGATGACCATCCGGCGGTGCTCGGGGACATCTTTGAGATCGCGCAGGATGACGCGATTGATCTCGCTCCAGTGCCAGACGATGCGCTGGAACTGATTGAACCGCGGGAAGTCCTTGGCCCAGGGCTCGCCGTTTTTTGGCTGTGGCCACCAGTATCGCTTCTCGGGCGGCGGCGCGTCCGCGCGGCCGGCCAGATAATCGCCGAACATCGCGGTCGAACGGTCGTCGTAGCACTCGTTTGCGAGCTTATGGAAATACGAGCTCGCGACCTTCCGCCCGTCGCGCACGAGGTGGATGAAGCGCGCGTCGGGAAATAGGGCCGCGAGATCGGGAATGAGCCACGACAGCTTGTTCGATGAATCGCCCCAGATCCGCGTCTGCGCGCTGCGAACCGCGGCTCCGTGCGTCGCTGAGAGGATCGTCCTGGCCTCGTTGTCGTCCGCAAGCCCCTGATAGCGGCGCACGGCCAAAGGCTGAACGTCGTGGACCTTGTACTCGTGCTCGATCGTTAAACCTTCGGCCGCCGCCAGCGCCTTGACCATCATCGCGGTGCCGGAACGCCCGGAAGAGACGATGAAAAACGGGCTAGCGGTCACTTCTTCACCGCGATGACGACGGCTTCGCGTCCCAGACCGGCGGCCGCGAGCGCGCGATAAAAGGCCCGGCGAGTCTCTTTGAAGCCTGCTTTTTCAAGGCTCAGATCGAAGCGCTTGCGCTGATTGTGGCAGGCGCGTCCGAGCGTGCTGTCCTTCGTGTAGTCCATGCCCATCAGGAGAAACAGCTCCATCGGAAACGACGTGAAGCGTTCGCGCACGTCGAAGCCCAATCGCGTCACCAGGTGGGAGAGCGACTCGAAATCGAAATAGTTCAGGTGATGCGGCGGAGCGACCCACCACTCGGTGAGCGTCAGCGTCGACCGCGCGCTTTCCTGGAACGGCGTGAAATCGTTGGGCACGTTGAGACAGATAACGCCGCCTGGGGTCAGCAGATCGCGGGCGAGAGACACGATCTCCCGCGGATGGGGCACGTGTTCGAGCACGTTGTTCAGATGCACGACATCGAAGCGTCCGAGAGTCGCGGCGGTTTCCGCGTTGAAGAAGCCTTCGACCATCTCGACGCCGAGCCCGCGCGCATGCGCCGCCGCCTGCCGCGAGGGCTCGATGCCCAGCACCTGCCAGCCGCGTGAAGCCGCCGTCTTGAGGAAAAAACCCGGGCCTGCGCCCACATCCAGGAGGCGCCTGCGGCTCGCCGGCAGCAGGGTCTCGAAACTCTCCAGCCGGTCGCGCTGCGAAAGGGAGGCCCATTCCTGGTCCTCGCCCGCATGGGCAAGGAAGGTCGGTTTCTCCTCGCTGTAATAGGCCTCGCGATAGGCGTTTTCGAGGCTCTTGGGATCGGGCAGGGGGATCACGTGACGAAACCCGCAAACCTCGCAGGCGATCACGTCATAATCGTGCGCGCGCGTGATCAGCGGCCCATCGTGATCGTGGTCCGACTCATCGGTCCATGAGATGACGGTTTTGGCGGCAGACGCTGCCATTTGCGCTCCCCGTTAACGCCGTCTTAGCCATGCACCATTTAAGAAGGCGTTAAGTGCGGGGACGGGCGTGTCGGTCAAATTCATCGCAGAAGCATCAAGCAATCACGGTCAGGATCTCGCTCGGGCTCTCGCCTTCGTGGACGCGGCGGCCGATTGCGGCTGTGACGCGGTGAAGTTCCAGCTCTTCCGCATTGCCGAGTTGTTCGCGCCCGAGATTCTCGCGAAGAGCGCAAAGCATCGCGCGCGCGCGAAATGGGAACTTCCCGTCGCTCATCTCGCGCCGCTCACAGACCGTGCCGCTGCGCGGGGAATCGAATTTTCCTGCACGCCGTTCTATCTCGCGGCTGTCGAAGAGCTCGAACCGTTCGTCGCGTTCTACAAGATCGCGTCCTACGAATTGTTGTGGCACGGGCTTCTGGAAGCCTGCGCTGCAACCGGCAAACCCGTGATCATCTCGACCGGCATGGCGACGATGCCGGAGATCCAAGCGGCTGTCGCAACGCTCAAGCGCGCGCGTTGCCGCGACATCACCGTACTGCATTGCGTTTCCGCTTATCCTGCGCCGCCCGAAGAAGCCAATCTCTCCGCCATCGCCGCGATCCGCGACCAGACTCGGGCCGCCGTCGGCTGGTCCGACCACACCCGCTCGCCCGCGGTGATCGAACGAGCAGTGCATCACTGGGGCGCAAGCGCCGTCGAATTCCATCTCGATCTCGACGGCAAAGGCGCGGAGTACGAAGCCGGCCACTGCTGGCTGCCCGGGGAAATAGCACCCGTGATTTCGCGCATCCGCGAGGGCGAACGCGCCGATGGCACGGGATTCAAGGAGCCGGTCGCCGCCGAGTTATCCGACCGCGAATGGCGCGCCGATCCTTCCGACGGACTTCGTCCCCTGCGTCATGTGCGCGCCACCTGGAAGCCCGCCGCATGAGCGATAAGCAAGCGGCCCCGCGCGTCGTCGCCATCGTCCAGGCCCGTATGGGTTCGACGCGCTTTCCCGGAAAGGTGCTGAAACCGGTCGCCGGAAAGCCGCTGCTGTGGCACGTGCTCTATCGCCTCACGCGCTGTCGCTCGCTCGATTGGATCATCGTCGCCACTTCCGACAATCCACGCGACGACGCGATCGAAACCTATTGCCGCGATGAAAAGATCGACGTTGTGCGCGGGCCGGAGGACAACGTCCTCCAGCGTTTCAAGATCGCGGCGGAGAAGACCGAAGCCGATATCATCGTGCGGGTCTCGGCCGATGCGCCGTTCATCGATCCGCAATTCGTCGATCACATGGTGAAAACGCTCGTCGCGGCGGAAGGCGATTACGTGCTCGTCGAGCCGGGACAGCCCTGCGCGCATGAAGGCGTGGATCCGTTCTCGCGCCGCGCGCTCGATCGTCTCATCACCGAGGCGTCGCACGATCCGGTCGCACGCGAGCACGTCTCCGGCTACTTCAAGTCGCATCCGGATTTCGTGCGCATCGTCCACGCGGCGCCCGACGCGCGTCTCGCGCGCCGCGGCGCACGTTTGACCATCGATACGCCCGACGATCTCGCCTTCATCGAAGCCATCCACGAGCGGCTTAAGGCCAAGGCCGGCGAAGCGTCTCTTGCCGATCTGCTGCTCTTACTCGAGCGCGAGCCGAAGCTGGGCCGGATCAACGCGCATGTGCGCCAGAAGACGCTCGATAACCGCGGCGGTATCGCGATCATCCGATGCGATGGCGGGTTCACGTTCGGTTACGGCCATGTGAAGCGGAGCCTGACGCTCGCGCGTGCGCTCCGCGATCAGCAGGGTTTTGGCGTGGTGTTCGCCGTCAACGGCGACGCCGATGCCGCCAAGCTGGTCCACGATTGCGGCTTCGAAACGTTTCTGCTTCCCGCACTCGGCAAGGGCAACGCGCTCGCCTCCCTAGTCGCTTCGAGACAGCCCGAGATCGTCATTTGCGACGCGAGAGAAAATCTCGCGCGCGACGATCTCGTCCGCCTCGCGGAAAAAATTCCCGTCGTGGCCGTCATCGACGACGGCTCGGATCGCCGCTTGTCGGCGACGCACGCCTACTATCCGCCTGTGCCCCAGGTCGAGACCTTCTCGTGGAAGGGCACGCGCACCCAGGTCCGCGTCGGCTGGGAGTGGTCGCTCTTGGGGTTCGATCCGACGACCGTCGTGCCCAACCGCGTAGAGCTCGATGCGGTGCGCGCGCGCGTCGTCATCAGCATGGGCGGCAGTGATCCGTTGGACATGACGCGTCTCGCCGCCTGCGGGCTCGCCAAGATTACCATTCCTTTCGGCGCCCGCTTCGTCATCGGTCCGGGCTTCCGCAATCCCTCGCGTCTCGCGCGCGAGATCGAGTCGATGCGGCCGAATTTCGAGACGGTCCAGGGCGTCACCGATCTCGGCAGCGAATTCGCCTCCGCCGATTTCGCGATCGTGTCGTTCGGCGTGACGGCTTACGAGCTCGGCGCGCTGGGCGTGCCGGCGCTCTATGTGGCGCTGACCGACGACCAGCTGCAATCCGCGTCTGCCTTCGAACGCGCGGGCATGGGGATGCGTGTCGGCTTGGGCCGCATGCTGCGCGCCGAAGACATCGCGCGCCCGGCCTGGCGCTTGATCGTCGATGCCGATCGCCGGCGCGACATGCGTGCGGCGAGCCTCAACACCATCGACGGCAAAGCCGGCGAGCGCATCGCGCACGATCTGGCTGAGGCCGTGGCTAGTGCACGGGCCGAGCGTCGCGCAGCGAAAGCCTGAGCGCATTCGCCGTCTGGACGAACGCGTCGCTCCAATCACCGCTCGTCTTCGGCATCATGCACGTGCATGACGGCGCGAACGGCTCGTAGCTCTCGCCGAACGACGTCCAGGAATTGTTGTAGAGGATCTTGAACGTCGGCATGCCGAGCCCGGCCGCGATCCAGGACACTGCCGTCGGCGCGCTCACGACCGCTTGTAACGTTGCGATCATCGCTGCCGTGCGATCGATCTCCTCTTTCTGGTCGAGATGCGGCGGAACCAGAATCGCACGTCCGCTCAAGCGCTTCAGCGTCTCGATCTCGCTTGCCTGCACGTCATATTGCAAAGACACGGGCGTCGCTTGCGTCGAGCGGATGAAGCCCGCCCACGCCTCGAGCGGCGCGTACTGCGCGGCGCGCAAGCCGCTGACATTGCCGCTGCGCCAGCACAGGCCGACAAAAGGGCCCGGTCCTTGCGCCTTCAGCCACTGCGCCCAGCGGTCCAATTCATGCGCATCCGGCTTGAGATAGGCGTGCGGCTTTGGAAACGCAGCCACCTCGTTGCGCAAGAGGCGCGGTAGTGATCCGAGCGCGATCGCAGCATGGGCCTCGTGCCCGCGCGCCAGCCAATCGTAGCGCGCAAATGTCGTCCCGCCCCGGTTTTGCAGCCGCGCCGCGCCGACGAACACGCCGGGGAACGAGCGCGCAAACAACGGAACCAGCCGCGGCTCTGCCTCGAAAATCACCTTGCCGTTCGCGCGGGCGAGCAACGCCTTCAGCTCCGGGATGAGACTCGCGAACATGATCTGATCGCCCACGCCTTGCTCAGTCGTGACGAGCAAGCATCTGCGGTCCGCCGCTTCGCCGTCCCAAGCGGGCAGACCGTGATCGGCGACGATCGCGCGGCTCTTGATCTTCAGCCGGTACTCGTAGTCGCGCCAGCCCTTCTTCAGCTCGCCGCGCATGAGCAGCAGCACCGCGCGGTTGAGCCGCGCTTGTGCGTTCTCCGAATCCGCCGACAGCACCCGCTGATAGAGCGCGAGCGCCTCGTCCACGTCGCCCTTGTCGGCGAGCAGGTCCGCGAGATTGCCCGTCGCGGCCGCGTAACCCGGCTGAAGCCGCAGCGCCTCGCGATAGAACGTCTCTGCCGAGACGACGTCGCCGGCTTCGCGCAAGGAGGAGCCCAGCGTAAGCCACAATTCGGGGCGCTCGGGATGGCGCTCGAGCGCGGGTTTCAACAGTGCGACGATCTCGCCCGTCCGCCCACCCTTGCGCATCAGATTGGCCAGATTGACCAGCGCCTCGACCCGGTCGGGTTCCTGATCGAGCACGCGGCGGAAGAACGCTTCGGCGGCGCCGCCATGGCCGATCGCATCCGCGGTGCGGCCGAGAGCGAACAGCACGCGCGCGTCGTCCGGGCGGACCTTCAGCGCGCGCTCGAACTGTTCGATCGCTTCGGCGTGGCGTCCGAGATCGGCCAGCGCAAGCCCCTGCTGGTACGCGTCCCCCGCGCTACTGGTCACAGCCTGCATGGCGGAATTGATGCCACGTTGCCGTTAACGCGCGCTTAACCGTGTTTTTCCACGCGCGGCCTTCGCAAACTCTTAAGCCGCGCCAGGCAATGGTGCAGGGTTCGGGTTTCAGGAAAGCGCGCGCCTGTGGCGATCATCGGTTTCGACTCCTCTGCGCTGCTCAATTACTACGCCACGCGTCTGCCCCAGACCGGCGTGCGCAGCACCGTGTCGCACACGCTGCGTCAGACGCCGCCCTGGGATCTCAGCATCAAGAAGGTCGCGCAGGAGCGCGCGGAAGCCGCCGCGCGCAACAGCGATCCGTACTTCGATCCGAAGGATCGCTCGCTGTTCGCGAAGACCGACGCCGGAATCTCCGCGACGTCCCAGCTCGCCGCGCTGCTCAAGACGACGCTTGCCCGCGACTCCTTGAGCGCGCGCGGCAATCCCTTGCTCGCGGCCGACAACAACAAGCTGTTCGCGCTCTACAGTGCTTTCAATCGTCTCGACACGATCGCGAAGATGGCGAGCCGTGACGAGACGCTGAGCGGTCAGCGTCCCGGCTTGGATCGCGATTATCAGGACGGTCTCGATCAGGTGCTCGAGTTCGTGAAGTCCGCCGAGTTCACCCATCTCGCGGTGCTCACCGGCAAGAAGGCGGCCTCCGTGACGAGCCTCGGCACGGTCGCTTACGCAAAGCTGAACTACACGAGCGGGCCTCTGGTGAAGAGCGCCGATGTGTTCAACGCGCTCCCCGGCGTCTCATCCGCCGACAGTTTCACAGTCTCGATCACCAAGGGCGGCATCACGACCGACGTCGTCATCGACCTCGCCGACGTGCAAGGCACGCTCACGCTCGACAACATCAACGGCCTGGTCAACGATGAGCTCGAAGCGGCGGGCTTCAACACGCGCTTCAACCGCGTGCAGACCGGCGGCGATTTGACCGAAGGCACCGCGACCTGGGGCACGGAGATCAAGTCCGCGCCCGGCGAAGTCGTATCCCTCTCGTCGCCCCAGGCGACGCCCGCGATCTATGTCGCCGGCTCTACGGGCCGAGCAGACAATCTGCAAGGCCGCCTGATCAAGCTCACCGATGTTGATGCCACGCCCACGAGTCAATTCACCGCCAACATCAAGCCCGACGCGGGCACCGCTGCGGCGAAAGCGATCGCGACCGACGATGACGGGAACGTCTATGTGGTCGGCAACAGCACCGGCAGCTTCGGTTCCGCGATCAATCAGGCGTCCGAGGACGTGTTCCTCACCAAGTACGATTCCGCGGGCAACGTACAATGGACGCGCCTCCTGGGCAGCGCCGGCAGTGCGGGCGCCTATTCGCTCGCGGTCGATCCGATCGGCGGCGGCGTTGTCGTCGCAGGCTCGGTGACCGGAAATCTCACGCCGACCTCGATCGGCGGCGGCACGGATAGCTTCGTGGCGAAATACGACGCCGACGGCAAGCAGACCTGGCTGCGCCAGATTGCGCCCGCCTCGAACGATCGCGCCAACGCGGTCAGCATCGACGCCTCGGGCAACATCTATGTCGGGGGCCAGGTGAACGGCGTCATCGCGTCGGGCCAGACGAGCGTGGGCGGCGCCGACGCGTATCTCACCAAGCTCACATCGACCGGCACGCTCGTTTATCACCGCCAGTTCGGCACCTCGGCCGACGACTCCGCGACCCACACCGCTCTCGCCTCCGATGGCAACGTCGTCGTCGCGAGCGTCGAGAACGGCCACGCCATCTTGCGCAAATATTCCGCGGCGGACGGCACCAGCGCGGCTTTATGGGAGCTCGATCTCGGCGACCTTCAGGGCGGCGCGGTAGGCGGGCTCACCATCTCGGGCGGAAAAATCTATCTCTCGGGCGCGACCGCGAATGCGTCGCTCAACGCCGGCGGGGCGGCATCCGTCGCGAACGCCAATTCCGGCGGCCGCGATGCGTTCGTGTTCACAGCAACCGAGGCGGGCGCCGCGGACTTTGTCTCCTATGCCGGCACATCGTCCTCCGAGCAGGGCGGCAGCGTCGCGGTGGCCGGCGGCAAGATCTACCTTTCCGGCACGACCATCGGCGCGTTCGCCGGCGCGACCAACAACGGCGCGCACAATCTCTTCGTCGCGCAGATGGATGCGAACGGTACGGTCCAGTGGGCGAAGCAATTCGGCGGCGTCGACGGCACATCGCAAGGCACGGCAATCGCCGCGGATGCGACCGGGTCGAGCGTGCTCGATGCGCTCAAGCTCCGCCGCGGCACGATCGCCACGCACTCGTCGAACCTGATCGAGGCTCAGCTGACCGCGCGGGCGGGCGACCATTTCACGCTCAAGATCCAAGGCCGCTCGGCCACGCGCGACGTGAAGATCACGATCGCGAAGGGCGAGACGCTTCGCTCGCTGGCGCTCAAGATCAACTCGGCGCTCCTCTTCGATGGCAAGGCGACCGCGTACCCCGTCAAGGGCGGTCAGGCGCTGAAGCTCGCGGTGAACGAGGGCGTGAAGGTCGAGCTCGTCGCGGGTCCGAAGGATTTCGACGCGCTCGCGGGCCTCGGCCTTTCGCCGCAAACGCTCGTCGGTGATGAAAAGAAGGACGGCGACGGCTCGAACGACGCCGAGCCCGCGTTCGAAACCATCGGCCTCGGCCTCGACGGCAAGCTCAGCCTCCTCGCGAAGAGCGATGCCGCGCACGCCCATGTCGTGATGATGGCGGCGATGTCGCTGATCAAGCAGGCCTACAAAAAGATCAACGCGACGCCGGGCCAGACCACGCACGCGGCCCCCACCGGCCCCGCGCCCGCTTATCTGCAAGCGCGCCTCGCCAATTACCAGCAAGCCCTCGCCTGGTTCAGCTCGTGACGAGCTCAGCGCATTTCTGGACACGGTACGCCCTCACGACTAGACTCTCGTCATGAACGTGAAACACCGCAAAATCGAAGTCGAAGCGGAGACTGCTGAAGCGCTGGAAGCGCAAGCGGCAGCTCGCGGAATCAGTGTTTCCGAGCTCTTAGCCGATTTAGTCGCCGCCGATCGGTTACCACCGGACTTCGAAGCGATGCGCGCAACGGGCCGTGGACCTTGGTCGCCCGAAATTCTCGCAGAGGATGCTCGCCGGCTGGCCGCTTTTCAGAACACCCGCGAAGGCGTGCCTTGGAATGAGATCAAAGCTTGGATGCAAAGCTGGGGGACAACGAATGAGCTCCCCCCGCCGAAGCCGCGCAAATTGTGAAACTGGTTGTTTCTCGTGAAGCCGCGGCCGATGTCGAGCGGCTGCGCGAATTCCTTCGCGGGCAGAACCCAACCGCAGCGCAGCGTGCGGTTACGGTGCTCGCCGATGCAGTTGAGTCGCTAACGATGTTGCCCGACCGTGGCCGTCCATCGGGAATCCCAGCTGTACGGGAACTGATGGTACCATTCGGACGATCGTCCTACGTCATTCGCTATATGCATCTCGCCGATGAGGATTCGGTCATTGTTCTGCGGATCTGGCATGGACGCGAGCAACGCTGAGAGCGCAACCGCGTTCGTATCCGCCGTGATCTTCACTTCCGATCGACCCAACCACGGCCGGCGGCCTTGTTGATTTTCTCGATCGACAAGGACGGGCCACCTTTCCGCTTCAAGAAGCCGAAGACGTCGGAAATCTTTCCGGCCGGCCGCTCGGCCTTCAGCTCGATCCGGCCACCGGGAAGTTTCTCGACCGTAACTTTCTCGCCGGGCTGCACGCCCAGATGTTTCAGGATGTCCTTGCGCAGCGTGACTTGCCCTTTGGCTGTGATAGTGAGCTTGTTCATGATACTGGCCTAATGCTGGGAGATATGTAGTAAGGCAAAATCGCCGAACTGTCAGGTCAGCTGATCGTGGGCCGGAAGGGGTGATGGAAGTTGGGTCGAAGTCTTGCGCGAGTTTCGCAGTGCGGGGGCGAGGTGTGAGGACGAGGTACCAGGTCACATTTCTAGTGTCTGCAATATTGTCAGCGGCGATTCCCGCAAAATCTGCCGAGACGCTGGCTGCAGCCGATTTCGCGCTATTCGATGCGTTCAGAACGTTCTGTGTTGATACTGGCGCGCGGCCAGAGGCGGTGAAGGCAGCTGTTGAATCAGCTGGGGCAGACCGCGCGGAGTGCCCGGTACAACAGACTTTCCTTTGTCTATGACCACCGCCTCCTGGGACCTCACTCTGAATGGCCGGCCCCTGCTTGTGAATGCAGGATCGGCTTATCCTTCAACAAGCTCCAAAGCGGCAAACAATCCCTCCGATTTGGACAGTTGCACGGTTCAGAGCTTTGCGAACGCAGATACCAGCGTTGCTGCGATTAGGGACTGGGTGGGCGTACCCCTTGAACGGGAATCGACAGGCGGCACGTTCGTGCCTGATCTTACGCAGTACTATTACAGCTATCAGCTGGTTGGCTCGACTCGTATGCCGATTGCCAATCAAGCCGAGCTTCGCGTTACGCAAACGGAGGGGAGAGATTGGGGGCTCGTTCTTCTTCGTACGCCGCGCAGCGCTTCCGTTCAACTTACACATACTTTACAAAGACGATAGTGCGCAAAAAGCGCCTCCGCCCTTCCTCGTTGCTGAGGAAGGGCGGAGCGCTTGGCCGGTGGGATTAATCCCTGCTTCGCGGGAGCGACCGTCCGAGGTCCTGCAGCGACGCGGCGGACTGCGCCGCCCTGAGCAGCTGCACGAACTCGTTGCGGTAGCCGAACTCGTCGTCGCCGCGCGCACCTTGCGCGATCTCGATCGCGCGTCCGTAATCGAACGACTTGATATACGGATCGTGCCGCAACAGCTGCGCCGATCCCGCCACTGCCGCCGCAAAGCGGTAATCGATCGGAAGCCGGTTGAAGTCGGAGACGACGTCCCGATTCTCGACCGGTCGCGTGATCAGCTTCGACTCGTCCTCGTTCGGAAGCTTGTAGCGGATCTTCACGAACGCGAGCTCCGATTGCGCGGGCCTCACATCGCGGCGCCCGCCATAGCGCAACGGATCGGTCATCTGCGCGCGCGAGCCCACGGGCGTGATCTCATAGAGCGCGGTCACGGTGTGACCCGAGCCGACATCGCCCGCGTCCACCTTGTCGTTGTTGAAGTCGGTCTGGTTCAGCATCCGTGTCTCGTAGCCGATCAGGCGGTACTCGGCGATGCGCTCCGGATTGAACTCGATCTGAACCTTCACGTCTTTCGCGATCGTGAACAGAGTCGAGTTCATCTCATCCACGAGCACTTTGCGCGCCTCGTTCGCCGTATCGATATAGGTGGCGGTGCCGTTGCCGGCCTGCGACAGCTTTTGCATCATCAGATCGTTGTAATTGCCGCCGCCGTAGCCGAGCACGCTTAAGAACACGCCGCTCGACCGTTCCCGCGCGACGAAGGCTTCGAGCGCGTTGGGATCGGTGATGCCGACGTTGAAATCGCCGTCGGTCGCGAGGATCACCCGGTTGACGCCGCGGCGGTCGAAATTCGACTTCGCGAGCTCATAGGCCTGGCGGATGCCTTCGCCGCCCGCGGTCGAGCCGCCGGACTGTAGCCGGTCGAGCGAGGCCAAGATCGTGTCCTTGTCCCATCCCGGCGTGGGCGGCAGCACCATGCCCGCCGAGCCCGCATAGACGATAATCGAGACGTGGTCGTCGGCCTTGAGCTGCTCGACGAGCAGCTGGAACGAGCGCTTCACCAGCGGCAGCTTGTCGGCGCTCGCCATCGAGCCCGACGTGTCGATCAGAAACACAAGATTGGCCTTGGGCCGCTCGCTGCGCGGAATGTCGTAGCCCTTGATCCCGACATGCAGGATCTGGGTGTCCGGATTCCACGGCGAAGGATAGACGACGACGCTCGGCTGGAACGGAACGTCGCGGTCGCGCGGCAGCATGTACGCGTAGTCGAAATAGTTCACCATCTCCTCGACGCGCACCGCATCGACCGGCGGCAGCGTGCCCTGGATCAGGAAGCGGCGCACATTGGCGTAGGACGCCGTGTCGACATCGAGCGAGAAGGTCGAGACCGGTTCCTGGCTCGTGAGCTTCACCGCGTTCGGCCGTGCACCTGGATAGCGTTCGGTGTTCTGCGGGAACGCGTTAGGCGCATAGGTATAGGCCGGAGCCGCCGCCGGAGCCGCGTACCTGTTCGCGTCCACGGCCGGCGCTTGCGCGAGTCTGTCCGCCCGCGCTGCCGGCGCCGCGGCTGGAGGCGCTGCGGCATTGAGCTGCGGAAATGTCCTGAACAAGTCCGACGTGGAGAGAGAGCCCGTCTGCGCAAAGTCCTGTGGGCTCAGATTCGTCACCGGTACGCCAACGGCCGCGCTGCCACGAACCAGACTTCCGGTGATGAGAACCGATTCCGGCACCTCTTGCCCCTTCGCGGCGGGCGCAACTTGCGGTGCAGGGACCGCCGTAACAGGCGGCGCTATCGCCGTCAGATTTTGTGGCACTCCGTTTGCTCTTGCCGGTCCCTGGGCCCGCTGATCGGCATTGGCCGCCCGCTCCTGATCGAGCAATTGCGAGCCCTCGCGCTCGTTGCGCTGGCCACCTGACAGCTCATCGACTTTCCGCGGACTGAAAAGCCCCTGCGGACGTACTTCGACAGGTGGGGGCAATGGCGTGACAGTCACGGGCGGGAGCGGAACCGGCGCCGGTAGCACAGGCACAGGGTCCACGCTTGGACGTACCGGCTGTTGCTGTGAATTCGACGGCAGCGGCCTGCCGCCCCTTGTGTAACCTGCACTAGCC
>Ga0137429_1000684_pt1 | contig 12597 bp, 8 predicted proteins | sample EasRivERMZT736_2_FD_102304 | JGI IMG/M metagenome (GOLD analysis project Ga0137429, IMG submission 102304) | Soil microbial communities from meander-bound floodplain in the East River, Colorado, USA - East River MetaG ERMZT736_2 | ecosystem: Environmental > Terrestrial > Soil > Floodplain ...
CCGCCTTTGGGCTGTCGCTCAGATGTGCCCAGCGAGACTCCAATCGGCCCTGCGCGGCCACGAGTTGACCGCCAACCTCCTCCTTGGGGAACCGTCCGTGGCTTATCTTTATGCCATTCGGGACATTCTGGTTTTTCAGAAGTTCTTTCACCCTGCGCCGGTCCGCCCGACCGCGCTCGTTTCCGCCACTTCTAGTTTCTAGTTTCGAGTCTCTAGTTTCTGGATGATCGCTCCGCGATCACCCTCCCACCGCGCGCCCGTGAAGTTATTAGGGTGGACTTGTGTCCGATACGCCCAATCCGCGCAATGTGCCGGAGCGGAGGTACAAGCCGTGCGAAAAAGCGCCATTACCAAACGAAGCCAGCTGAAAGTAGCGTACCTGCTTGCCGCATAAGGACTTACGATAAAATGCATTCTAAAAAACGAAGCCAGTTGAAGCCCAAACGAACCCACCGCGATATCCATAAACGGCGGTAGACAAAAGCGTTACGAAAAAGGAGCATCCGACGGAAAGCCACCGAAACCCAACTGTCGCCTTCGCGCATATTGCCGACAGCCTACGGCCTCCGTGCCTTCATCCCTTCGGTTTCGGCGTTTCTGTGTTTCTGCGTTTCGGCGTTTTCGCAGGTGCCACACAATGACACTACGCGAAAAAAATGTACTTGCAAAACGAACCCATTTGAAACCGTTACCTGAAAAAGGGAAGTGTGAATGTTATACTGCAACTGCCTCTAGAAGGATTCCTCATCCAACATTTTGGCCTCTTTGGCGGCCCGGCGCAGATTTTTAATCTCTTCATTGGCGAGGCGGTCGCACCCCTCGTTTTCGGGATGGCCCGTATGAGCAGCGACGTGTTCGTAGCTCATGTCGTGCCGCTGGGCGAGTTCGTGCAGTGTCTTCCACAAATCCACATTCCTGACCGGCTCCGAGGCGTTGCTCTTTCCACGCCGCCAATTCTTGGCGATCCATCCTTCGATCCACCGCGTCAACCCGAAAATCAAATACTCGCTGTCGCTGATGAGGTGGACGCGAAAGCGTCGGTCGGTCTTGAGGCTTCGCAGTCCCTCGATCGCGGCGGTCAACTCCATGCGGTTGTTGGTCGTATGAGGTTCGCCGCCGGAGAGCGATTTCAGCCGGCGACTGCCGGGATGTTTGAGAATCGCGGCCCAACCGCCGGGACCGGGGTTGCCGCTGCACGCCCCGTCGGTGTACAGAATGACGTCCGGTGTCTCACCCACGAAGCTCGCTCCCGCGCGTGCAGCCCACGACGCTTCCGCTAGTATAGTCGCGTTCGAGAAGCCCGCCACGGGCGGAGGCGTGAGGCGATGGACCACTTTTCCTACCACGACGGCGTACTCCATTGTGAGTCCGTCGATCTGCCGACTCTCGCCGATCAGTTTGGCACGCCGCTGTACGTCTACTCAAAGAGGACGCTACTGGACCATTATGATCGGTTCGTCCGGGCCTTCTCACCATTGGACGCGGTGATTTGTTTCTCCGTGAAAAGCTGCCAGAATCTTTCGATCCTACGGCTTCTCAAGGAGTGCGGCGCGGCCTTCGACGTGGTCAGCGGCGGCGAATTGAAGCGCACGTTGGAAGTCGATGCCGACCCATCACGGATCGTCTTCGCGGGTGTCGGCAAGACGGACACGGAAATCCGTGCGGCGCTGGAGGTCGGAATCGGCTGGTTCAACGTGGAGTCCGAGGCCGAACTGGACAATGTTGCAACGATCGCGGCCAAGCATGGTAAGATCGCACGAGCAGCTCTACGGGTGAACCCCGACGTCGATCCCCGGACGCATGTGTACACGACTACGGGGAAGCGCGAAACGAAATTCGGCGTGGACCTGGAACGCGCCCGTCGCGTTTTCAACGCGTTTCATGCTCGACCGGGGCTGGATCTGTGCGGCATCCACATGCACATCGGCTCACCGGTAAATACCATCGAGCCGTATGTCGCGTCGATCGGCAAAGCGCTTACGCTGATCGACGAGCTGCGTAGCGATGGTCATCGGATAAAGGCGATCAACATCGGCGGCGGGTTCGGAGCGCACTACGACGGCGGCGAGGCCCCTCCTACGTCGGCCTACGCGGAGCGGATCGTACCGTTGCTGCGTGGTCGCGGGCTCACCGTGCTGCTCGAACCAGGGCGTAGCATCGCCGCAAACGCCGGAGTTCTCCTCACTCGAACGCTCTACACCAAGGCCTCCGGCGATCGACAGTTTCTCATCGTCGATGCCGCGATCACGGAGTTGATCCGCCCGGCGCTCTACGGTTCTTTCCATTTCGCTTGGCCGGTAGAACCCGCAGACGGCGCCGTCCCGCCGGATCGACGAGCCGACATCCACCTACCCGGATCAGTACTGGTGGACATCGTGGGACCGGTATGCGAGAGCGGAGACTTTCTGGCCAAGGACCGTTGGTTGCCGCCGGTTTCGCGCGGCGATCTCCTCTGCATCTTCTCGACCGGGGCCTATGGGTTCACCATGAGCAGTCAATACAACTCCCGCCCACGGGCGGCGGAAGTGTTGGTGGACGGCGGCGCGGCCCGTCTGATCCGGCGACGCGAAAAGTACGATGATCTCGTCACGGCGGAGCGGTTTTGAATGTCAATCATTGCGAGATTCCGTCTCAACACCCCTCTCCCCTCGGAGGGGAGAGGTCGGGTGAGGGGTGGTCAACGCGATCTCACCCTCACCCCAGCCCTCTCCCTGATAGGAAGAGGGAGTTCTCAGATGATCCAAAGTTGGAGCCGCACCTATACATGACTGACAGCGTCGTCTTGCTCTATGCCACCGCCGCGTCGGTCGCTTTCGTGCACACCGTGCTAGGGCCCGATCACTACCTGCCGTTCGTGGCCATGTCCCGCGCGGGTGGCTGGTCCGTGCGAAAAACCGTCGTCATCACGCTGCTCTGCGGGCTGGGACACGTGCTCAGCTCAGTCGTACTGGGCTTGATCGGCATCGCGTTTGGCGTTGCAGTGTTCAAACTCGAAGGGATCGAGCGGTTCCGCGGCGACCTTGCGGGCTGGCTTCTGATCGCATTCGGGTTGGTCTACTTCCTCTGGGGTGTCCGCCGCGCGGTCCGCAATCAACCACACTCGCACTTCCACGCCCACACCGATGGCATGATCCACACCCATGAACACATGCACCATGCCGACCACGTTCACGTTCACGACAAATCAGAACCGCGACTGCAAAGGAGCGGTCCGTCCGAACCCGGCGCGCAAGCGACGGGTCATCATGCACCGACGCCCACTTGCGACTCCGCCCCATCCCTTACGCCGTGGATTCTGTTCACAATCTTCATCTTCGGGCCGTGTGAACCTTTGATTCCGATCCTCATGTACGCGGCAGCCAAGGGAACCACGTGGACCGTTGTCGCCGTGACCATCGTCTTCAGCGTCATCACCATCGCCACGATGCTCACCGTCGTCCTGTCGTCGTCTTGGGTCGTTGGGATGGCGCCGCTGCATCGTTGGCAACGCTTCGGTCACGCGGTTGCGGGTTTGGTCGTGCTCGCCTGTGGTGTAGCCGTCCAGGCCGGATTGTAGCTTTGCCCGTGCTAACCCCTTGTCGAACCGCGCCGCAGGGTCATGGCACTCGAGGCGGGCGGCGGCCGGACTGCACGTCTTCGTCGAAGGTTTTTTTCTGGCGCAGTTTGTGGTGGTAGGCTTGGGCGAAGCGGTGGGCTTCGTCGCGCATCTGTTGGAGCAGCCGCAACGCTTCGTTGTTGCGGGCGAGGCGAACGGGGGCTGATTTCGCCTGGATGTAAACTTCTTCCTCGCGTTTGGCCAATGAAATGACCATCGGCGGACCCGCCCCTGACGGGTTCATTTCGCCGAAGGCTTCGAGTCCGGCGTGGAGTTGCCCCAGGCCGCCGTCGATCAGGATCAGGTCCGGGTACAGTTCCTCGCCCTCCGCGGCGTAGCGATAGCGGCGGGTGATGACCTCGCGGATCGCGGCGTAGTCATCCACGCCTTCAACCGTTCCGATCTTGAAACGACGGTAACCGTTCTTGAAGGGCTTGCCGTCGATGAAGCAAACGAGCGAGCCGACGGTAGCCTCACCCTGCAAGTGGGCGATGTCGATGCACTCCATGCAGCGCGGCGGGGAATCCAACTCCAGTAGCTCGGCTAGCTTGTCCAATCCCTTTCGCGGGTCGGTGTAGAACACTTCGGGCTGGATGTCTTCGGTGACATCGCCGGAAAGGGCCAGCGACTGGATGGCCTTGAGGCGATCGCGAAGTTTGGCCGCCTCTTCAAAGCGGTGCTCTTTCGACGCCGCCTCCATCTCCTTGGTCATTTGCCGGATGAGAATGGTGCGTTTGCTCGCCAGAAACTTCTTGAGGCGGTCGATGTCCTTCTTGTACTCTTCTTTGCTGATAAGCGCGGCACAGGGGGCCGTACACTGGTTGATCGCGTGCAGCAGACACGGGCGGAAGAACTTCCGCGAATCGTCGCCCTCCTGGATTTCCAACTCACAGGTGCGGAACTTGAACACCTTCTGTAAAGCATTCATGGCGTCGCGGATGGCGGTGGCCGACAAGAAGGGGCCGTACAATTTGCTGCCTTTCAAGCGCGGCGTCCGCGTGACATAGACGCCGGGAAAATCATCGCTGACGGTGATCTCGATGTAGGGGAAGGTCTTGTCATCGCGAAGCAGGACGTTGTGCGGCGGCCGGGTGTCCTTGATGAGGCGGGCCTCCTTGAGGAAGGCGTCGACCTCGCTTTCGCATTCGAGGCAGTCGATGGTGACGACCTTTTCGACCATACGGCAGATGTCCGGGCCTCGGGTGTTGAGCAGGTCGGCGCAGGGTTGAAAGTAGCTCATCACCCTGGAGCGGAGTTCCTTGGCCTTGCCGATGTAAAGCACCCGGCCTTCCTGGTCCTTCATGAGGTAGACGCCGGGGGTCTTCGGGAACGCGGCGATATGCTTGCGAATAGCTTCCAAGCGGGCTTCGGCCATGAAACCCATTGTAAGCCCTGAACCCGCCTGACACATTCTGACGGGGGTGGCTTTAGTCCGCAGGGAGGTTCGGATAAGATGAATTCGTTGTTTAGCCGCGCTGCCGGTTCCCTGTGATAAATGTACGCGCGCGGGTCACTCGGTTGGTACGTAGGCGAAAGGGTCAGCCAATGTCGGAATGGAAGCTAAATCGAATGATGCGTTGGTCGGTTGGGATCGTGGTTGCGAGCGGGTTGCTCGTTTCGTTGCCCTCGAAAGCAGGCGGAGACACGCCGTTCGTCTACCCCAAGGCCAAGAAAGTCGAGCAGGTCGACGACTATCACGGCACGAAAGTCGCGGACCCCTATCGCGGCCTGGAAGACCCGGACACGCCGGAATCGAAGGCCTGGATCGAGGCGGAGAACAAGATCACCTTCCCGTTTCTCGAAAGCATCCCCCAGCGCAAGGCGATTCAGGGTCGCTTGACGGAGGCGTGGAACTACGAGCGCTACGGTGTGCCCTTCAAACGTGGCGGGCGGTACTTCTTCACCAAAAACGACGGTTTGCAGAACCAAAGCCCGCTCTACACCGCCAAGTCGCTTACCGAAGAGCCCAAGATGCTCCTCGATCCAAACAAGTTGTCAGAAGACGGGACAGTATCGCTGGCCGGATACGACATTACGGAAAACGGCCGGTTCATGGCCTACGGCTTGGCGGCTTCGGGATCCGACTGGAACGAGTGGAAGGTTCGCGACGTGGAGACGGGAAAAGACCTCGACGACCTCGTCAAGTGGGTGAAGTTCTCCGGGGCGTCCTGGACGCACGACGGGAAGGGTTTCTTCTACAGTCGTTATGATGAACCAAAGGAAGCTAACGAGTCAGGCAAACTGAAAGCGCTCAATTACTTCCAGAAACTCTTCTACCACCGCTTGGGCACTCCGCAGGCCGAAGATCAGCTCATTTATGAGCGCAAAGACCAAAAGGAATGGGGCTTTGGCGGGAGCGTGTCGGACGACGGACGGTATCTCATGATCAGCGTGTGGAAGGGAACAGAGCGCAAGAACCTGATCTTCTACAAGGATCTACAAGCGCCAAACGCCCCGGTCGTCGAGCTGATCAAGGAATTCGAGGCGGAGTTCGAATTCATCGACAACGACGGGCCGGTGTTCTGGTTTAAGACGGATTTGGACGCCCCACGCGGTCGCGTTATTGCCATCGATACGAGCAAGTCGGATCGGGCGAATTGGAAAGAGCTGATCCCACAGTCCGCGGATACGTTGCAGGGAGTAAGCTCGGTGGGGAACAAGTTCGTGGCCGCCTACCTAAAGGACGTGGTATCGCTGGCCAAGGTGTTCGAGTTAGATGGAAAATTCACCCGCGAAGTCGCACTGCCCACGATCGGCACGGCGGGCGGGTTCGGTGGCCGACGAAAGGACGCGGAAACCTACTACTTTTTCACTAGTTTCCTTTACCCAACGACGATCTATCGGTACGACGTGGCTTCGGGCGAAAGCACCGTCCTTCGCCGTCCGAATGTGGACGTCAAGCCCGAGTTGTTTGAGACCAAGCAGGTATTTTACAACAGCAAGGACGGAACGCGCATCCCGATGTTCATTACGCACCGCAAGGGGATCAAGCTGGATGGCCAAAACGCAACGCTGTTGTATGGATACGGCGGTTTCAATGCCTCAATGACGCCTGGATTCTCGGTATCCAACGCGGTTTGGCTGGAAATGGGGGGAGTGTATGCGATGGCGAACATCCGGGGCGGCGGTGAGTACGGCAAGGAATGGCACGACGCCGGCAAAAAGCTCAAGAAGCAGAATTGCTTCGACGACTTCATCGCGGCGGCGGAGTGGCTCATCGCCAACAAGTACACCTCCACGCCCAAGCTTGCCATCGCCGGCGGCAGCAACGGCGGACTCTTAGTTGGGGCGTGCATCACGCAGCGTCCGGAACTGTTCGGCGCTGCTCTACCCGCGGTAGGCGTAATGGACATGCTTCGGTTCGACAAGTTCACGATTGGCTGGGCGTGGACCTCCGACTATGGTTCCTCTTCGAATCCGGAAGAGTTCAAGGCGCTGCAGGCGTATTCGCCGGTCCACAATCTGAAACCGGGCACGAGTTATCCTGCAACGCTCATCACCACGGCCGATCATGACGACCGTGTGTGGCCGGGGCACAGCTTCAAGTTCGCGGCCGCCCTACAAGAGGCGAATTCCGGGTCGAACCCGGTGATGATCCGCATCGAGACCAAAGCGGGCCACGGTGCTGGTAAGCCGACCTCTAAGCAAATCGAGGAAGCGGCGGATCGTTGGGCGTTCCTCGTTCGCGCCCTCAACATGTCCGTGGACGACAAGCTCAAGGGCTCGTCTCCGACCCCCAAGCCGACATCGACGGGCGGAAAGTAGTCTGGGTTATTGAGCGTGCGTCTTTATATCCCTCTCCCCCTCGGGGGGAGAGGGTAGGGTGAGGGGGTTTTCGGATGCACTTTGGGTCGATGACCCGACCGCCGACCTTTCCGCCTTGTTTCGGGGGGTGACGCCCAGGACGGCGGTCCCGGCGCGTCGGGACTGGGCCATCCCACCCTGTTACGTTGTTGACAAACGCCTTGGGTGGGGATTTTTGACAGGGCCTACTTTTTTTTCGGACGGTCTTGGCATCTACCCGGACCTGTAGTACAATAAGGATGGTTGGATCTGACGACCGGGACTTAAGTTGTGGTTCGCCTGGTAAGGCCCCCCATCTTTTTGCTCACTTCGCCGCTCCTACCTTTGGGCCGGACGTTCGGCCTCTTTCGAGTTGACCCGGAAAGTAAAATCGGGTCAAACGGCCCTTGAACAGGAGAAAAGTACATGGGCAACAAGTTGTATGTAGGGAATTTGGGTTACTCGGCCACCGATGCCGACCTGATGCAGTTGTTCGGTGCACACGGCACCGTCCAATCCGCTCAGGTCATCAACGACCGAGACACGGGTCGCAGCAAGGGCTTCGGTTTCGTGGAGATGAACTCGAGTGCGGAAGCCGAGGCCGCCATCGCTGCCTTGAACGGCAAGGAGCATGACGGCCGGGCGCTCAAAGTCAATGAGGCCAAGCCCAAGACCACCTCCGGCGGCGGCGGTGGCGGCTCGCGCCGGTACTAAACCTAGCTTGATCATGAAAACTTGGGAGGCCGCACTACGCGGTCTCCCAAGTTTTTTCATGCGGCTAGGCAGGGTGCCAAGCGAGACCATTCAATACAAAGAACCAATTTGCCCCATTTTACCAACCAGCCGCCATGACAGTCGGCAGTACTCGGGGGCGTAGGAAGGGCGGAGAGGAGCGAACCGCCTCTTAAAGCATGCTGATGATCCGCTCGCGGGTATGCCACTTACGCCTCATCATTTCGCCTAAGACGGGCACCATTCGCCTTCCTGGGGCTGCATGACTCTCAAATCAACTGAGTCAACTTCGGCAAAAAGGCCATTGGGGGTCGCGTTCGGAAATATTCTCTTTTAAGCAGTGACCGGACTTGACAAACGGCAAATTAGGGATATACTTATAGACATATGGCTTATTGGCGGCCATGATGATCTCCGTTACCGGCGAATACGCACTCAGGGCAATGGTCTTCTTGAGCAAGCACGCTGATGACTGGCCCATCCCGGGATCCCGCATCGCCGAATCCGCCGGCATCCCCCGCAAGTATTTATCGGCCATCCTCACCGACCTGGTCCGCTCCGGACTTCTGGAGGGGACGCGGGGCAAAAGCGGCGGGTTCCAAATGACGCGTTCCGCCAGCGACATTCGGCTTAGCGATGTTTTGGCGCCTTTTGAGCCGGTTAACGCAAATCGAAAAACTTGTCCGTTTGGGAACGTTGTTTGTAGCGACAATGATCCGTGCGTGGTCCACGAGCGATGGAAGGAAGTGAATGCCGCTCTGACACGGTTTCTTGAGGGGACAACCCTACAAGATGTCGCCACGAAGAGGTCGGAAGCTAGGAAAGCTACGAAAAGACGCGGGAGTGTGCGATGACAGTACACAAGTTCTTCAAGACGCTCGGTGGTTTGAGGCGGTTCTCAGGGTATTTGTTCGGCTGTGTCTTCTTGGCGGCATGTGCAATGACGGCCGTGCAGGAAAAGAGCGATGCGCCGGGATCGAGTGTTGTTTCCGAGCCGGAGGCCGTGCAAAGATCGAATCCGCAGAATGAACGGGCGGCAGTCCTTTCCGGTTCAGAAAATCGAGCCGAGCCGCAAAGCCCGACCCGTAGGATTCCCGATGGGAGCGGTGCCCCGATTTTGTCGCGCGGAAAGGAGTTGTTTGCCAAGCAGTGCTCGATCTGCCACGGGGATTCGGGCGACGGCACGGGCAAATTCGCATACCTCATGAATCCGCGACCGCGAAATCTTCAAAAGGGAGACTTCAAGCTCGCCACCACGCAGAACCAAGTCCCCTCGGAGGAAGACCTGTTACGCACGATCAGTCGAGGGATGCCGGGGTCGGCCATGCCGCCCTGGGGACACCTGCCGCTTTCTGACCTTCGAGCATTGGTCGCGTTTGTGCGTGATATTCGAATACGTGGTGTAGGGCAGGAAGCGCAGACGCTTGTCGCAAAGGGCGATCTTGAGGCCAGCGCATTGGAACCGTTTGTGAACAGTCGCACCACGCCCGGGCCGCCCGTCATCGTGCCGCCGGAACCTGCGGCGGACGACATCCGATGGTTCAACGGGCGGCGCATTTATCTCGAGGCCTGCGCGAGTTGTCACGGAGCGGACGGTCAGCCGGTGGCCGACGCTGTCAAGTACGACGCGGAAGGCTACCCCGTGCCGCCGCGCAGTTTTGTGAATGGGATTTTCAAAGGAGGCAGCGAAGGGCATCAGCTCTACGTACGCATCGTTAAAGGACTCAAGGGGACGCCCATGCCCGCATCGGAGGGAGCGTACACCAACGATGAAGTCTGGGATTTGATTCACTACGTGCAGTCGCTGGCGCGGGCCGGAGCGCAAGAACGCGCCCAGTTGCGGCAAGGTACGTTCGCTGCACCGCGGGTCTTGGCGCTTCCCGACGGACCCATGAACGAGACTTGGTCACAGGCCCGGCCGCTCTACGTAGCGCTGACGCCGCTATGGTGGACGGAACACCGAATCGAAGGTCTGGTCGTGCAGGCGCTTCACGATGGGAAGGAGTTGACCCTGCGATTTTCCTGGCTCGATCCGACCGTGGATGAAAGTGCCGTACGGCACAATGAGTTCCGCGACGCGGTGGCGGTCCAGTTCTCATTGTCCAGCGATCCTCCGTTCTACATGGGCGACAAGACCGAGCACGGCGGCGTAAACATCTGGATGTGGAAGGCGGACCGGCAGAAGAACATTGTCGCCGGGTATCAAGACGTGGACGCGGCGTTCGTAAATCGCGCGGTGGATGTGTATCCGGAGCAGGATTTTCGGTTTGTGGACATGTCCATCGTGGAACCGCCGCGTTCGGGGATTGCTCGACATGACCCGGAGTTCATTACCGCATGGGGCGCCGGCAACCTGGTCGCTGATCCGAAGCTCCAAACCCCGGTGGAATGTCTTGTCGCCCGCGGGGCGGGAACGCTATCGGGCAAGCCGCCCGTAGTGCAATTGGTGCAGGGCAAGGCGGTGTATGAGCGCGGCGTATGGTACGTGCAGATGCAGCGTACGCTGGAGCTTCCGGATTGCAAGGAACACGCCGGCGGCGATGAACGTGCCTTCCATCCGGGGGACTACATGCCGGTGTCGTTTGCGATTTGGAACGGCGAGGCCGGTGATCGTGACGGCAAGAAGAACATCAGTATCTGGCAGAAGCTAGTGATCGAATAACGGTCGAGCGATCGACTCTGGAGATTTGATCGATGATTGCGAACAAGCAGGGTTGGACGAGACGCGATTTCCTGGCGACGGGAGGCGCGGTGGTAGGAACTGGGGCGCTGTTGGGTTGGCCGCTGCGTTCGTTGGCCTTTCGGCCGGATATTGTGAACCCACTGGCATTCTACCCGGCGCGGGAATGGGAAAAAATTTACCGCGACCAGTATCGCTACGACAGCACCTTTAGTTGGGTTTGCTCACCGAACGACACGCACGCTTGTCGAGTCATGGCGTACGTGCGAAACGGCGTCATCACCCGCATGGGCACGCAATACAACTACCAAAATTACAGCGACCTGTACGGCAACAAGGCCACGCCGAATTGGAACCCCCGACAATGCGCGAAGGGATACACGTTCCATCGAATCGTGTACGGCCCATATCGGCTCAAGCACCCCATCATCCGCAAGGGATGGAAGGAATGGGCGGATGACGGGTTTCCGGAACTGACGGCGGAGAACAAAACGAAATACAAGTTTGACAGCCGCGGGACGGACGTACACCTCAAGATCGACTGGAATGCGGCGCTGAAATACATCGCGAAGGGATATATCTCCATCGCCATACGATACTCCGGCGAGGAAGGTGCCAAGCGTCTGCGGGGCCAGGGTTACCCGGAAGAGATGATCGCCGAGATGGGCGGCGCGGGGACGCGGACGTTCAAGATGCGCGGCGGCATGGGGTTGCTCGGGGTCATCGGCAAGTATGGCCTGTATCGCCTGAACAACTCGATGGCGCTGCTCGATGCGCATATCCGCAAGGTCGGCGCCGACCAGGCCAAGGGCGGTCGAAACTGGAGCAACTACACCTGGCACGGGGACCAAACGCCGGGACAGCCGTGGGTACACGGGTTGCAAAACTCGGATTGCGATTTCAACGACCTGCGTTTCAGCAAGCTGATCATCATGAACGGCAAGAACCTAGTGGAGAACAAGCTGCCGGATTCACACTGGTTCATCGAGTGCATGGAGCGCGGCGGGCGCATCGTGGTCATCGCCCCCGAGTACGGCGCTCCAAGCACGAAGTCGGACTATTGGATTCCGATCCGACCGGCGACCGACGCGGCTTTTTGGCTCGGCGTCACCCGCGTGATGTTGGATAACAAATGGTACGACGAAGGATTCGTGAAAAAATTCACGGACTTCCCGCTCCTGGTGCGGACCGACAACCTCAAGCGTCTTCGAGCGGATGAGGTTTTCCAGAATTACAAGGCGGGTCTAGCTAAGGACGGTCCCAGTTTCAAGGTACAGGGCCTGACCGATGAGCAATACGCCACGCTCGGTGACCGTGTAGTCTGGGATGTGAAGACAAACACCCCTGCGGCACTGACGCGCGATGAAGTCGGCGAGCGCATGACTTCGCGAGGGATCAATCCGGCGCTAGAGGGTACGTGGAAGATCAAGCTGGTGGACGGCAAGGAAGTCGAAGTAACCACGCTTTGGTCGCTCTATCAAGTGCATCTCAAAGACTACGACCTCGACACGGTGGCCGATATCACGCACTCGCCCAAGGCGATGATTGAGCGTCTGGCAAGGGACATCTGGGAGACCACCAAGAACAACGGGCCGGTGGCGATCCATCAAGGCGAGGGGATCAACCACTGGTTCCATGCAACGGAGGCCAACCGCGCCGCGTATCTGCCCATGATGTTGACGGGCAACATCGGAAAGCCGGGGGCGGGCGTTCACGGATGGGCAGGCAACTATAAGGCCGCTCTTTTCCAGGGCAGCAAGATCACCGGACCGGGCTTCAAGGGCTGGGTGGCCGAAGATCCCTTCAA
>Ga0137429_1000685_pt1 | contig 12585 bp, 7 predicted proteins | sample EasRivERMZT736_2_FD_102304 | JGI IMG/M metagenome (GOLD analysis project Ga0137429, IMG submission 102304) | Soil microbial communities from meander-bound floodplain in the East River, Colorado, USA - East River MetaG ERMZT736_2 | ecosystem: Environmental > Terrestrial > Soil > Floodplain ...
GAAAACATAGATACCGCAGATCCTCGCGCACGGGCCGAACGGGTTAATGTGGATGTTGGCCGGCAGAGGGTCGCTCGGCGAAATGTTGTCCCCACAGATGTTGCCGTTAAACGTTCCACTCACCGTGACCTGTCCGAGAATCGACCCGCCGCCGTCACCGTCGGCATTGGCGATGATGTCACCTCCCATGTCTCCGTTCATTACCGTAATATCCCCTACGATAGACCCGTTGGCGCGGATCGGGCCAGGGTACCCTCCGGGAGCGGTCAGCGTAACCGTTCCGAGAAGGTCGCCCCCTATGCGAATACCACCGCTTGACCTCTGCAAGGTCCCGACCTGGAGAATTCCCTCCAGGCTTCCGCTGATCGTTACGTCCTCCTCGATCCAGCTGGCTGTTATCGTCGAGCCGGACGGCAGCGTACCGAGGACCATTTCCATAATATTACCTGAAATAGTGAGTGTCCCGCTCTCCGAAGCACCAAGTCCTATCGCGTGAGCTAATACGCGCTTGGCGCCTCCGATAACAGTCCCGCTGATTCGCCCGCCTGCGTTGCCGCTATTCGCGAAGCATTGCGCCCGACCAAGGAGTGACCCGTTACTTAGTTCCAGGCGGATATTGGACCATGTCGTCGGACCGCTGGGATTGTCGGCGTCCTGGGAAGGAATGTCGATGATGTTGACGTTCCGACACTTTTTGGAGGCATCATCGGGATCCCCAATCTGAACAGATATATTGCGCGGACCCCCAGTAACTACCCAATCAGCACCGACGCGCCCCAAATCCAAGTGGCAGGGTGGGTTCGGGCAGCTTGCTGGGTCCGCAGTGAGCTGCACACGCCCGACCTGCCAGCTAACGACGTCGACACCATTTTTCGTAGTTGTGTTCAACGTTACGTGCGGCGGATCGAACTCGAAGTGCACCGCATAGTCACCCTCGGTTTTGTTTGGAGTTCCCGCCGGACCGATCCAGTTCACCACAATCGTCTCGTCGTCCACGCCCGGTGCGGGGCACGTCCACCCGTGCAATCCGAACGCCTCGCAGATCGCGGCACTATGAACTGTACCGTTGGTAATATCGCCGTCGTCATCCTCGTCGGCGGCGAGAACCTCCGCCACCACCGAAGCGTCCAGGTGGTCATCCACGGACCCATCGGTCACGAACAGGAAATCAGCGAAGATCCGCTCCGCAGCACTCGCGCCGATGCTCTCGCGCAAATCCCAGAAAGCGCCGCCTAGCGCCAGCCCCTCGCAGTGGTTGTTACACGCGCTGCACCAACTGGGATGCGATCCACAATCCCCAATCCGCACATCAGGCTCGTCCACTCGTCGGATGAAACCAGGTGTTTAGTTAATCCTCTGGTCATACCCAAGATAGGGAGTGTGGTTTAGAAACGTCGAGACAACGTCTGCAACGCCTTCGTGAATCGCTCCACGGACTTCAAGGGCCTGATCGAGGATGAAATGCCCGTACTCGTGCGCGATAACGCTGGGCATTGCCCAGTTTTTGAATCCGAAATTACCCGCGGCGAACGCGAGAAGCTCGAGCGTTCTGTTATACCCGGCATTGGGGAGGTCGTCCGTCGGTAGTACGTTCGTGAAGCAAGGCAGATTTCTGTCGATCGCGTAGAAAGTCGGCTGCAGCTCCGCAAACCAATCGTGGGTCTTTCGGATGTACTCATGCACCGTGACTTGAGCGACGTCGAACTCGCTCGGTGTGGGATTGAGGACGAAATTGACTGACGTTAACTCGGCGTTCAGATCAGTACACCCCGCGAGGTGCACCAGGGTACCTGCGTTCATCGCTGAAAGACACGCTCCGATTTCCAAGCCGTCACAGTTGAGCACCGTCGCCAGTTCGCCATCCAACCCTGCCGTAACTCGGGCTGGTACCGTAAAGCCGCTAAGTCCGTACGCGCCACCGCTATCGGTGGACTGTTGGGTAACAACCGTGCCGCTCGTGTCGGGACACATGGGTGTGTCGCCCGCTACTACTTGTACCCGAACGCCCCCAAGCGTGGTCAACTGAGCTGCAGCAAGCGCCCCGCAACAAACAGGCCATTCTGGGTCGGTCGGAGGGCAGCAAGGGGTGCCGTACCCATTTACCACTCCGGTAACTTCCGCGTCGAAAACTTGGTTTAATGCTGAAAGGATTTCTCCACTATTCGTATCCACGAAAAATAAATAGCTCTCCTCACCTCCTGTACCGGAAAAGCTCCACGTTCTATGGAGCGTTCCTGTGGAACGCTCGTAAATCATTTTGGTCGCGGGACCGAAGGTCGTTAGGTGCCCCCATTGCTCGGAGTTATCGACTTCCGCGATGGCCTGTACCGCGGTGAGCGCTTCCGCGGGGAGAGGGTTCTGTGGTTGTTGAGATAGGCGCATTCCCACATAGCCGATCCGCTCCGTCGCCCCCAAATTGACCGGAATCTTCACGATGCTTGCGTAGACCGGCAAGCCTTCGATCTGCTGCGTGTACGTGTAAACTTTCATCGTGCCGTTGCGGATCACTATACTGTTCTTGGGCACGAGTACGAGGTCCTGCACGCCGAGCGCGCTCAGGTTGGCGGGATCGGCGAGGAACGCATCCACGAAGTTGTCGGTGGTCGTTGCCACGTTCGAGTCGTTAGCGAACGGCGGACCGTACAGGGCCACGAGTTTCTCACCCTGGTACATGGCCCGAGCGCCGCGATTATTGGACAGAAAGGTCGCCGTCCCAGTGGCCACGCCGCCTTGCTGGGCGAGAAGGTGCAGCGGTGTTGTGATGAGGTAGAGTGCCAAACCGAAAGGGCTGAGTCGCATGCGCTTGCCTCCCACCTCTCTCGCTGGCCAGAACTAATAATCAACCTACGGACAGACCTGCCCCTGTCAAGCGAAAAACGCGGTGGCACGCGGGGGTTCGACGGTGCAGGGGACCGTAAGCCCTTGCGTAGAAAATGGTTACCACGCTGGAAAAAACTTCAGATTTCGGCTAGAATAGTCATCATGGTTCGGCGATTAACGTGGTGTCTCGGCCTTCTGCTACCGACGATCGTTGCGGCTGTGCGTGCCGACGAAATCGTTTATCGCTACGAAGGCGATACAGTACCATATGATCCATCGGCGGGATGGCTCATCTTCGACTCGTGCGAAGGGGCCTGTCTGGAATCAGTATCTGATGGTCACTTCCGGTTGGATTGGGAGGTCGGCGGCGACCAAACGAACTATCATCTTTGGATTGCTCAGCCCCCGCAACAGCCCCCGCCCGCACCATTTTGGGTTGAGTGGTCTTTTCGTTCGGATGAGCCGTTTAACGGACGGCTTGAGACATGTGACGCGGGATTCGTTGTGAAGTTCCGCGACCTTACTGACCTCGTTTGGATGCTCGGCGACACGGTCGTCTCATTTAGCGGCGATTATGTTCTATCGGGACTTACGATCGAGGCGTTTCACACCCACCGTTTTGAAAGTACCGACGGGAAAAGTTATTGCTTCGCGGTCGACGGAGAGCCCTTCGTTTGCGGAAAGGGTCTACAAGGCACGGGGTACAACTACCTGCAAATGTACGGGCACGGTGGGTGCAACCCAGCTCTGGATCCGACCTACAACGAATGGGACTTCGTGCGTTACGGGACGATCGCCTACGGCGAACAGATTGTTTCGTCGGACCCGGCGCAAGGATTTGTAGATGCACGGGCGCACGCGACACTGGATCGCTTCACCGTGACCTACGACTCGCCGAACTACGTGTACATCGACGAGATCAGTGGCGACGTTGCAGCCACGGAGCCACGGAGCCACGAAGCCACGCAGGGAGAATTCGACATTCTCTATTCGACATTCGACATTCCAAGCGTCGTTGCGACGCGCAGGCTCGACAACGGCCCGCCGGAAACTGTGGAAATCGTCCTCGACCGACCCATCCCCTACAACGCCACGACGCGCTTCACCTTCAACGACGGCGTGGCCGTTAATGTCGTGGAGTTCACCTTCGCGCCGGGCGACACCGATGGCGATGGGGACGCGGACCTATTCGACTTCGCCGCCTTCCAGAACTGCTTCGGCAACTCTCCGGTTGCGGGTGTTTGTCTCCCCCTGGACTTCAACGCCGACTCTGCCTTGGACCTCCTCGACTTCGCGGCGTTGCAATCCGCTTTTCTCCCACCTGGGCGATAGCGGTTCCTAGGCAACTTTGTACTCGACCAGAACCGCGATCCCGGCGCAACGGGACCGCGATCAGACCATCGTTTGTACTTGCCGGCTTGGTCCCTGCTCGGACGAAGCTGGCAACCGCTTTGTTCTACGCGATCTCGGCTTCGTCAATGTTTCTCGAGATCGGGCACCTTGGGGATGCGCATCGCATAGAACGAACGCCATACGAAGACAAGGGCCAGCGCCAGCATGACCACCCCGAAGATGGCGGTGTAATCGGTGCGGTGGCCGGTGTGAGCGGCTTCCTTCATTTTGACCGCGATTTCCACGGCCAGCAGGCCGAACAACGTCGAGAACTTGATGATCGGATTCATGGCCACCGAGGTCGTGTCCTTGAACGGATCGCCGACGGTATCGCCGATGACTGAGGCCGCATGGAGCGGCGTGCCCTTTTCCCGCAGATCGACCTCGACGAGCTTCTTGGCGTTGTCCCAGGCGCCCCCCGCGTTGGCCATGTAGATCGCCTGGAACAGGCCGAACACCGCGATCGAAATGAGATACGCGACGAAGAAGTTCGGATCGAAAAACGCGAAAGCGAGTGTGAAGGATAAGAGCGCGATGAAGATGTTCCACATTCCCTTTTGGGCGTATTGGGTGCAGATGCGTACGACGGTAATGGAATCCCCCATGTCCGCTTCTTTCTTAGAAAGGTCCAGATTCTTCTTGATAAACTCAACGGCCCGATACGCGCCGGTCGTGACGGCCTGCATCGACGCGCCTGCGAACCAGTAGATCACCGCCCCGCCGCAGATGAAGCCAAGGAGCACGGGGGCGTCGGTAAGGCTGAGGTGAAGCAGCCCCTCCTTTTCCAGGAGCAGGATGATCGAGAAAATCATCGTCGTGGCGCCTACAACGGCCGTCCCGATGAGCACCGGTTTGGCGGTGGCCTTGAAGGTGTTGCCGGCCGAGTCGTTCGCTTCGAGATAGTGCTTGCCGCGCTTGAAGTCAGGATCGAAGCCGAAATCCCGCTTGATCTCCTCCTTGATGCCGGGGATGTGTTCAGTTTGGGCCAACTCGAAGATGGATTGGGCGTTGTCGGTCACCGGGCCGTAGCTATCGACGGCGATCGTGACAGGCCCCATGCACAGGAATCCGAACGCGACCAGGCCGAACGCGAAGATCGAGCCGTGCGCCCCCATGACGTCTCCAAGCCCGAATTGGCTGACGAAATACGCCCCGCCCATGAGGCTTGCGATAAGGATACCTTTCCAGAATGCGCTGAAATTACCGGCTACAATACCGGAAAGAATCGTCAGCGACGGACCGCCTTCGCGGGATGCGGTCACGATCTCATGCACGTGCTTGGAATGCGAACTCGTGAAGATCTTGGTGAATTCGGGAATGAGCACCGCGGCCAGGGTTCCGCAACTGATAATTAAGGCCAACTGCCACCAGAGCTCCGGCAGCAATTTGGTTACTTGTACGCCGTTTTGCATCAATACGACCGAGATGTCGCCGATGAGCAGCTTGCTCATGAAGAAGGACGTCGAGATGCAAAGGATTGCGGCGATCCAGATGAGTCGCGTGAGCGGCGCCTCAAAGTTGATCTCTTTCTTCCCTCGGTATTGACTCTCCGAGATCGCCTGGTTGATGAAGTACGACACGCCGGACATGAAGTCCATCAGGAAGCGCATGGCGAAGATCCACACGATCAGCCTGGATTGAAGATCGAGAAAGTTCTCGACCCCCGCTTTTTGCGTGACCGCCAGAGTAATGAAGGAGATGAGCGCAACGCCGGTGACCCCGTACGTCTCGAACCCGTCGGCCGTGGGGCCGACCGAGTCGCCCGCGTTGTCCCCCGTGCAGTCCGCGATGACGCCGGGGTTTCGAGGATCGTCTTCTTTCACGTTAAAGACGATCTTCATGAGGTCGGAGCCGATATCAGCGATCTTGGTGAAAATGCCGCCTGCGATGCGCAACGCCGAGGCCCCCAGGGATTCGCCGATGGCGAAGCCGAGGAAGCAGTAGCCGACAATCTCGCGGGGGACGAATAGGAGGATGATGACCATCATGACGAGTTCGAGGGAGATCAGGAACAACCCGACCGACATTCCCGCCCGCAACGGTATTTTGACGACGTCCCAAGGCTCGCCGCGGAGGGAGGCGAAAGCCGTTCTGGCGTTGGCGAACGTGTTGACGCGAATGCCGTACCAGGCCACCGCATAGGAACCGCCCATGCCGACGACGGAAAAGAACAAGACCAAGGCCGCGGTCTTCATGGTCTCACCCTGCAAGCCCATGAAGTAGTAGGTCATCGCCGCGGCAATTATGATCCAGAGCATGACCAGGAACTTGCCTTGCTGAATGAGGTAGGTCTTGCAGGTCTGGAAGATGACTTCTGCCACGTCCAACATCGACTTATGGGCAGGCAGCTTCTTGATCTGCGATCGCAGGTAGAGGCTGATGCCCAGCGTGCCGGCAATGACCAAGGCGCCGTCGAACAGGAGATTCCAGGCGGTAATGGTGTAGCCGAAGAGATGGAAAGTGCCTTGGTGCAGGTCGGGAATGGCCAAATCCGCCTCACCGGCGTAAGCCGCACCGCCCAGAAACCCGAACATTAACAACGTCAACACGATAAGTGGGAATCGCTTCACGCTTGAATCACCTTTGAAAAAGAACTCTAGTCCAGATCGTCTGAAGCACTTCGCAAACAGGTTGCGAACGCTACCGGGTGGCATGCTCACGCTCGCGTGAGCATGGAAAACGCTTGCACACATGGCCACGCTTCGCGTGGACCATGCCACCCAACCAACCCTCGCGGAATGCTTCAGACTCGTGGGACGACACACCGTCCCAACCCACGCCGAGGGCTAGACTAGCGTGGACCCGCCCGCCTTGGCAAGCCAAATGAAAACCGTAATCTGCGCAAAAATTACGCAGTTTAACGAATGTCGGGAAAAACTGGGGAAAAATCGGCTCTCGTTCCTCCGCATTTTTCAACAAGACCGGCATTTATTGGATACCAAACTGAAAATATCCATGCCCCACTTGGCCGAGGGGGCCCCTAGAGACCCAGGTTTCCCAGCGTGGTGCAGGCGGCGGCTGCAAGCCATGACCGACAGCCTTCGTTCAAAGCCTGGGCTTGGCTATTGTCGCTCAAAAGGGTACTCGACAACTGACGGCGGCATGAATCTTGCAGGCATGGTCTTCAGCCGCTGAACCGTGGCATGGCAGCCCCGGAAGGCCGATCCATAGTTTTTTGAATCGTATTCGCCCGATAAAGGGGGGTACGGCTCAAACCCGTGGGTCAGAACTGGCGACAATGCTAATGGCTCAAATGCATCGCGGTGCCGGAGCGGCCGAACCGGTGTTTGTAATGCCTTCAAGATTTCGGTCCTCTCGTCTGAATCTCGGACAGGTCGCCTGGCGTCTGTTCTGGATAGGCATGTTGGCCGTGCATGCCGGCGCCCTTCGAACGGCGGTCCTCGAACTTGTATCTTGCGCATCGACCGAACGCCGCCTGGCCGTAGCGGCGCGGCTGTTCATTCTTAGCGTCTCAGCTCTCTTTTTCTGTCTGAAGATCGTCGACGCGCCTTGGCTTCGACTTCGCCGGGGATGGCGCTCCACGATCTACTCGCTTGTCGTCCTGGGCATCATCCATCTCGGCGTCGTGGAACGGGCCACGCAGACCAATCTCGCCTACTCACCGGCCCATCTTGGCGTAGTACTTTTTGCCGGCGGGACGTTCGGCGCTAGATCGTTGTCTGGCTTGTTCCCGCTCCTGCGTAGGTGGCAGCCCGTTCTTGCGCGGGTACGCTCACGTTTTGCCCTTCGTTTCCTTCATCGACTGGGGCTCGCCGTCTGCGCGCCCCCGTGCAATGTCACACTCCAAGCGTGCGTCGCACCTCGCGCTCCGCCCATCCCTTCCTGATCTGTTGATCATTCGATCTTGGCTGTGATCGGCCTTAGCGGCACCGGGTGCCGGAAGCCGACGAACGCCGCCCCGTTACGTCTTAATGTTTGGTTAGGTTCGAAAATGGATCAAAACGCGCGGACCGCACAACGTGTCCCGCGCCTATTAGGAGAGGATGACCCCATGCAAATCGGCACAGCAGTGCGTATCGCCGTGTGTTCTTTGGCTACCTTGGTCGGCACTTCGATATCCGCGGCGGGCCCGACGGTGCCCTTTACGGAAGCATTCACACAAAGTTCCTCGAATTGGTACAACGGGTCAGGTGTGGCCCCGGTAGGCTGGACTGCCGGCGGCGGCCCGGACGGGAGCCCATTTGCTTCCACAGCCTTTAGTTTCGCCGATTCCGCCCCCAACTCGACTCCGATTCTGTTCCGGGCCCAAGACGAGTTCGGCTCCAGCGATGGGGCGTTTGTGGGTGATTGGGTAACCGCAGGCGTCATCGGTCTTAACGCATCCGTTCGGCATGATGCCGGAGTTCCGCTCAACTTTTTCGTCCGCTTCGCAGGCCCCGCCAACTTTCCGGGGGCCAACCACGTGTTTGTCATCCCCGTGCCCAGCGGGACTTGGACAGACCTTTCCGCGACGCTGCCCAATCCGAATCTGGTCTTTGAAGGCCCGTTTACCTACAACCAGGTTTTCGGCAACGTGGGTCATGTGCAGATCGGCGTCTCCACTCCTGCCGGTCTGGCCGGCGCAGTCGGCACGTTTACCTTCGACCTGGACAACGTCGGCATCGTTCCCGAGCCGGCCTCGCTGGCCCTCTTGGGCATCGGTGCATGCGTCATCGGCCGTCGGGTGGCGTCGAGAAGGGCAGGCTCTCCATGATCCGCCGGCTGAGTGCCTTACTGCCCTTGGTCATGAATGTCGCGGCGGCGCCGGCAGGCGAGATGGTCTTCGATACGCCAAGTGACGATCGATGGCACTACCCGTTTAACTTCAACCCCGGCCGGCGGGCGATCGCTTCCTGCTTCGGCTCCACCGCCGACCCGAATTACACGACGTTCAACGACCGTGACGGCATCTTCCTGGTCGCCTGGCGCACCGACGATCAGGTCTGCACCGACCTGCCGCTCAAGTCCTACGACATTCGTTCCATTCGCGTCACGCTGACGGGCGCCGTCTGTTCGGGCTGTCCGGTCGCGGACTGGTACGTCGATTTGACGACCGACCCCTGGTTTAACCTCGACTACCCGATCACCGACAGTGATCTTGGGCAGCCGTTGGAGCTGTTCGGCGTCGGCTTTGGTCCGGAATTCACCTACAACAATTGGGTCGAAACCAGCTTCTTCGTCGGCGGCGACGATCTGGAATTGGTCTCGCGAGATCCTTTTCCTTTTGCCTTTGCCGCAACCACGGGAGCAAAAGTGCATGTCGAAGACTCGGTGAAGAACCAGTTCACCCCTGCTCCTTGGTCGATCGGCGTCCCCTTCGGATATGTGCGTGGGAATCAGACCGTGCCTTTCCCGGTAGATTTCGATGTCAATCTCGCGCTCTCCAACGGACGAGTCCGGGGTTATTTTCAAGAGCAACTTCGCTCGGGTCGGGTCTTCGCCGCGATCACGGCCTTGACCGTGACTTCCGTTCAAGCCCCCACGGGATTTCCGACCTTCTTCACCAAGGAAGGCCTCGCTTTGCATCCCGACGCCCGCGCGCCAAGGCTGACCATCGACCTCGTCCCATCCGGTGACGTGGACGGCAATGAGCGGCGCGGCAGAGCAGACTGGAAGGAGATGCAAAGCTGCCTGGACGGTCCGGACCTCGCACCAGGCCCCGGAGTCGTCTTGTCCGCGGACGGCTGCCTGTGTGTTTTCGACCTTGACGAGGACGGAGACGTCGACTTGCAGGACGTGGGCCGATTTCAACAGCGGTTTGATGGAGGCAATTAGGGACGGATCAACGCAACCCTGGAGTGTACCCCATGTACCCTATGAGACAAATTCGACACGCGTTCACTTTGATCGAATTGCTGGTGGTGACTTCCATCATCACCATCCTTATTTCAATACTTCTCCCTTCTCTGAGCCGTGCCCGCGAACAGGCCAAACAGCTCATCTGTCGAAATAATCTCAGAAGTATCTGGACTGGCGTGTTGCAATACGCCTACGCCAATAAGGACCGCGTACCATTCATGGAGGACGTCAACCTCAGCGACCCCAACGCCGATCCCTTGGCTCCGGAATATAGATCGTCCGTGGGGCCCATGTTGATGTTCTACGTGAATCCGGGCAGTTGGAAGTGTCCCAGCGCCATCCACGGATTTCCGAAAGACGCCGGCCCGGAGGGTTGGAAGATGACCTATTGGTTCCGCACGGCTGGCAAGATCGGCGAGGGCGTGCCCTTCGACAAGACTCCTCACGGCACGGGGTCCGCCCTCGATCCGGTGGTCAGCAACTACGTGAATTTCGATGGCCGTCCGTTGCGCTTGGTCAGCGGCCGCCGCCATACGCCGAGTAATCCCAACGCTCCCAATCGCGATTCCATCGGTCCCTGGACTTTCTCTTTCCCGATCATCGCGGACCTGATCGAGGGCAGCGAAACGCAGGGTCGGCCCAAGTATCCCCACCATGGCGTCGTGGACAAACGCACGGACCTGCGCGCCGCGCGGAGCCTTTTCGAACGAAACACCCGCACGGGCCGATTGCCCGCTCGCCTGGAGTTTCACGCCGAGGGCGAGACCGACTCCAACATCTACTTGACACGCGTTCCCTACGCACATCGACGGGGTTACTGAGTCAGGCAAGTAAACCCAGGGTAGAAGCGTTGCAACAACTCTGGGCCGACTAGCAGCAGGCCCCAACAACTCCATGGGGATGAACGAGTTGCGGCTCATTCCCACGTTGATCGTTCATCGAACTCGATCTAGTGCATGCCACCATCGTGGCTGAACGCATCCTCGCTATCATGGGTGACTCGTGAGTTCTCTACATCCTTCCGCCTCTTCGCCATTCCCCATTCAGCGTTTGTCCCGATCCTCGGAGGATTCACCATTCCGCGTGATCGTTCAATCACACCGTCACCAGGGAGCGCCCGCGAAGAGACCCAGGGCGGGCTCCGCCCGCTTTGGAAAGCCGACCAAAAACCGCATTCTGGGGGCTAGGTGCAACTGTTGGAACAACAGTGCCTCGATAGAAGGTGGCCGATCGCACGATTGACGTGCCCTTGACCATCTAAACCCTTCCCCCGTACATTGTGGTTTCGCCACCCGTCGCGTGCTTCCCGGGGCACGCCGCCGACGTTCGGTGACGTGACATGCTCAAAGCCGGGAAGGCCTGACGGCGGTATTCTGTTTTGAAAGGAATACCCATGCCCAAAGCAACTCCGAAGTCTCGTCCAGGATCATCCCTTCACTCCGTGCAGCCGACGGCTCGCCGCCGAGCACCTTGGAGGCTTGCCCGTTCCGCGGTGATTGTTTGGAATGGGCTACGGCGGGCGGCGGCTCGGGAGCGAATTGGCCGCCCATTTCGCTGCCCTGCGGCCCGCCCGACCTGCCAGAGCGATCAGCGCAGTTCTTCAGCGCCACCTACGGACCCAGAAACGAATTGCTGACGCTGCCTTTGGTCCTGGATGACGGGACACAGCGGACGCATACGCGAGCGTACGACGTGGTGGGGCGGGTGAAGCAGACCAAGGTGGTGAACAACAAACCAGGCGAAAGCAACGTATCGCGGACGTTCGACTATTCCTACGACGTGCTCAACGGTCAATACAAACGGATCGGCCCGGACGGGCCGGGAGGGGCGAACGGGGCACAGACCGTCGTGCAGCTTGATTCGGCCGATCGCGTGCAATACGTTGAGCGGCGGGCGTCGGCATCGCCCGGCTCTACGCTGCTGATGCGCGCCGATTACACCCATTATGCCAACGATCTGGTCGAGAGCGTCACCTACGCGAGGACGGACACGGGCCACGTCGGCGAACCTGGGGCGTCGGTTTATTATACGTACGATGTAGCCAATCGCGTCACTGCCATCGAACATCGCAATCTTACAGGGACAGTCATTCTTCGCTTGGCGTACACCTACTATAACAATGATTTGCCCTGGACCATCACGGAGTCAGGGGTATCCGGAGCGGCGATGACGACGTTTGGCTACGATCGGCGCAATCGGCTGACCAGCGAATACCGAAACGGCGAGAACGCTTACCAGCGGGAGTACGTCTATGATGCGGGCGGCAACCGGACCCTGAAAATCGACCCCATCCTCCAGCAGGAAACGCGGTATCATTACGACTTGGAGAATCCTCAGTTGTACGGCAGCAACAACAATCGCCTGATGTACGAGGAACTGGTCAGCCTTCCCACAGAGGACGTGCTGTCCACGACGTACTACGAGTACAGCGGAGACGGGAACGTAACGCGAATCATTACGGAGGTTCCGGCCCCTGGTGGAGGCGGCGAGGAGCAGGCGGCGATGCCCGGGGGCGGCGGAGAGGAAATGCCGAATCCCGCAATTGTGCCCGGAGAGGGTGAGGGTGGCGGCGCC
>Ga0137429_1000692_pt1 | contig 12483 bp, 10 predicted proteins | sample EasRivERMZT736_2_FD_102304 | JGI IMG/M metagenome (GOLD analysis project Ga0137429, IMG submission 102304) | Soil microbial communities from meander-bound floodplain in the East River, Colorado, USA - East River MetaG ERMZT736_2 | ecosystem: Environmental > Terrestrial > Soil > Floodplain ...
GATTTGCGCATGCCGGCCATGGACGGAGTGGAGGTGGTTGAGCGGCTCAAGAAGCTGGACGACCGGATGAGTTGCATCGTCATGACCGCCTACCCGGATCTGGACAGCGCGACGGAAACGATGCGCCGCGGCTCGTGCGATTACATCGCCAAGCCGTTCAAGCAGCAGGAGTTGATCTCCGCCGTCGATCGGGCGTGCCAGCGCATGGGGATCATCTACACCGATGAGCATGAGTTGAACCGGTTGATCGGCCAGCGCATCCGCAGCCACCGGCTGAACCAGAATCTGACTCTGCGTCAGTTGTCGGACCGGACGGACTTGACGACCTCGCAGTTGTCGCAGGTGGAGCTGGGCAAGAACGCGGCCTCCATTTGGGCGCTGGCGAGAATCAGTAACTCGCTCGGGTTGCAGGTGTCGGAGTTGCTCACGGGCCTGTGACGAGGCCACACGAGCCGCCATCGACTGCACGGGGCGGCCAAACTCGGTGTGAACGGTTGGGAACCTTCTCGCATCGGTAGGAACGGGCGCTGATTCACCCCCCTGGCGACCCCTGCCGATAACTGCCCGCCGAGCATGCACGAATCCTCGCCCGACGGTCCCGGCAGACCGGAGGTGGTTGTAGTGCGCTCCACCGAAGCCATCGTCTTTTGGTTATTCGAACCACAAATGTGTCGCGCAGTGACACTTCTGCCCGGCGTTGGTGGCTCATTCCCAGCTTTCGCCCGCCGAATTTGCGGCGGAGGAAAACCGATGGTACGCTCCGACTCTCCACGGGGCGTGGCGCAGTTTGGCTAGCGCGCCTGCTTTGGGAGCAGGAGGTCGCAGGTTCGAATCCTGTCGCCCCGAATGGTTTTGCGACGCGAAAAAGCCTATTTTTCCCGATGAAAGTTGCATGTTTGGTTGGTGACACGGCGTTGTCACTTTCCGGCCCATTTGGGACTGTTTTTCCCCGTTTCGGCCCACCCCAAGTGCTACCGGGAATGCTACCGCGCCGTCGGTCCCCGTCGCGCGGACTTTTTCACGTCCGGCCCCCACCGCGTCCCCGATGGGGGGCAGCTTGCCAATTTCCGCCCAAAGGTCGAAAACGCTGAAATCCTGATAATTCCGTAGGGTGATTCCTACAGGGGCGTGGCGGGCAAGGGCTATTTGCGCTCGAGGGTCCACACCGTACAGGCCGAGCCACGAAATAAACGTGGTCCTGAGTGCGTGGCGGTCTATTGTGCGGCCACGGTCATCGGCCAGGGGTATTCCCGCACGGTCAATGTCGCCGATGGTGCGGACCCGCTCCCCGCCACGCCTCATCCAACCCCCGCAAAGGGTTCGCAGTCCCGGCACACGCGAAGCAATCCGGTCGGTCGGAGCTGCGCTATCCGGTTTGATCGATCGCAGCAGCTCTGCCAAGTCTGGGTGTAGCGGCACCTCATCGGCCCTTTTTGCTTTTGTGGTCGCGGCCCGCAGTCGAATACAGGGTCGGCCACCGTCGAGATCGATGTCGCGCCATTCGAGCGCCGCCACTTCGGAAACCCGTAGTCCGGTCCAGAGCTGCACCGCATAGAACGTCCGTCGGGGTCCAGCCACGGCAAGTAGCTTGTAGGCTTCATCGACGGAGAGCGCACGTCGGACCTTGCGTACGTCGGTCGATTCATTTCGCCGGGTCACGACCGCGACGGGATTACGATCGATCATGCGTGCGATCTTCATGCACCATTCGGCAAGAGAGTGAGCGCATCGGCGATAGACGTTAACGGTTCGTGGTGAACGCCCCGAATCAGCGAGCTTGCACAATGCCTTTTCGAGATTGGTTTCGTTGAAGTCGGCCAGCCGTTCCGCGTCCGCATGGTCGATGATCCACTTGACACACTGCAAACTTTGATCGACGTGCGACCGCGTGACGGCGCGCCCCCGCAAGTGTCGGATATACCGAGCCAACACGACGCGCATCGGAACTGACGCGGACTTCACCATCGGATCAACCATGCCCGCTGCCTCACGCTCCACTCGGTTCAGGATTTTCCGCAGCTCGGATTCCGCAACGTCTCGGTCACGGACCTTTACGCCGTTGGGCAGCACGATCACGTGGTCTTGCTCTTGGCCCGAAGCATCGACGTACCGCGCCCGGTAGAACCCGGCTTTGACGGACCGCCCGCGCACTTTCTTGGTTTTGCGATAGCAGAAACCTTGGGTTTTCGCCGTTTCATTCATAGCTGCACCTACGCTTTCGCTGGACTCTTGGCCGTCGCCTTGGGCTTGCGGACCACCCGAAGCTCCAAACCCAGTACTTCGCAGAGTTTGGCCGCCGTCGTGAGCTGGGGGTCGCGGGTGGCGTTCACGATGCCATGCGCCGCGCTGTACGGTATGCCGCTCAGAGTGGCCAGCCGCTTGATCGACATTCCGCTTTGCTGGAACGCATCGCGGATCGTGTCGGACAGCGGATCGTGAATCAGACTCGGCATGGCTTCATGATATCCCATTGAAGATATCCTGTCAAACGATTTCGTTATCCGCGCAAATAGTGAGTGCCCGCTGGCGGTACTCCGCCGCTTGGTCAGGGTTTGTCACCTCACACCGTTCGGCCAATTGAATCAGGCGATTTGCCCAGCCTTTCGGCGTCCAGCCGTCCGGTACGCGACTATCACGATAACTGCCGGTTTCATGCGTCGCACGCGTCGCTTGCGTCGCAACCATCTTTTCCATATCGCTAGCTGGGTTTTCATGCGACGCGTTCGGCAGATGCATGGGGACAGCCGCCTTGCAACGCTTCGCATGGATTGCCGTTTTCGGCGGCGCCAGACGGGTCTACGACGCGTGCGATGCTTGCGACGCCTGTTTGCACCGACTTTCGTAAAACGATTTCCCGTCTGTTGCGGTGGCCGGTCGGACGGTCAGGTATGAAGGCGTCTATCCCTTGCGCCCGCAGGTTTGGGGCCAACCGCCGAAGGGCTAAGGTCATGGCCTTGGGGTTAGCCGGCCAGTCATTTCGCCTGCGGGTGCGTTCGTCGGCGTGGCGGTCCAATTCGGTCAGTAGCTCCGCCGCAATCCCGGTCCATTCCAACCGGTCATACATCAAGCCGATGATCGCTGGGCCGATGGCTGACGATTCGACCGCCGTCTGGTTCGCAGCCCCGCGATTGGCGACATAGGCGTCAAGAAACTCACCCGGCTTCCAGCCGAGCGCGGGGGCCGCTGCTTCCAACCAGCGGGCGAAATCGATCATACGTGGCCGTTTGGCCAGAGTGACAGCTTGCTCGTTCCGAAGTGCCGCCGACACACCTGTCAGCAAGGCACCCAAAATGCTGGGGCGTTGCTTCTCGAACTCAGTCCATAGCTTTGCTTCCTCGACGTAGTCATCGATCTTCGGGAGAACAATCAATACGGCTCGGTCCAGAGCGTCAGACCGAGTGAGCACGTCGCCGATTCCGTTGCACCACACCGGCCGCATCGAGTCGAATAACGTTTCCTCATCGTTCTCATAGAGAGTACGCTCGCCTAATCCGCCGCCAGTCGCCAGCATACACAACGTGTCCGACAGCTCTGCTTTCATGCCGCTGAGGTTGTCATAGGCGACAATCCATGAATTCTTGGCCGCTATCATCACGTTGCGATCATCGCGCGGCGGTCGGCGCAACGGGGCAACGTTCGGGTCAATCAGCGCACGAGCCATCTTGCAGGCAGTGCTTTTTCCGCTTCCCTGTTCACCGTCGATCGAGACGATCGGGTACGGTCCCTTGGGGCGAAACGCTATGATCAGCGCACCGACAAAGAGCCGCCACGTGTCATCATCCGTGATATTCACAAGCTTCCGAAGATTGTCGATGCTCCCGCCAAGGCAAGGACTGGGCAAGGGAAGCATTCCCGCCTTGCGGATAAATTGGACAGGAGCATTCTCGATGGGAATGATCGCCCAGCCGTCGGGCGTTACTTCGACGCACTCCCATCGGTCGTTACACAGATCGAAAAACACGCGGCCATCATGCCCGGCAACTCGTACATGCGTCATACGCTTCGGGCCTTCATAAAGGGCCTTTCCCTCTAACACGCCGAGCGTGTCCTGATAGGCTTGAGATGAAAGCGCGGCGCTTTCCTCATTGTAAAACAAGTGTTTTGTCCACATGCGAAACGCTTTGGATCGCAGCGGGTAGGTCTCCTTGTGATCGCCGCAATGGACCGTCGCGTATCCATTGCTACTCTCATCGTGAAAAAGGCTTGCGTAGTTGGTCACGTAATTGACAAGCCGGGAAGCCGCGCTACCTGAATTCTCCGCATTTCCGCCCTCCGCCTCGAGCGCGTTCAAGGCCCGTAACTCCGCGTCACCTAGCGCCGCCTCAACCGCGCTATTGTCGAGAGGCGTCCCATCGCATAAGCGCGGATCATTCGCCCATTCAACGGCCACTCCGTGACGTTTGTCGATGGTACCAATTCGATAACGCCCGGACGTAATTTGCTTTCCATCGCGCTCCGCAATCAACAAGAGACTTTCACCGCCGCTGGCACGTGCGGTCACGGTGAACGGCAATTTGATTTTCTCAGGCATAGATAATCCTCCGCGATCCACGTGACGTGCGAATTCGAGCCGTGTCCCCGGGCCGACGAGCAGCGGTCGTTTGCTCAACGCGAGGTCGGATTTCGACGATGAAATCATCCAGGTTAGCCAACGCCGAGAATCGCCGAAGGCAGATCGATGCCTCAACCCGGCGCTCCGCCAGTTCCACAACGCGAGCAGCGTACGCTTCACACACGGCAGTCCACTTTTGTTGTGGTCCAACGTCTCGCGTGTCGGCGTGGAAATCACGAAGAACTTCGGCGATGTTCGTACGGACGATACGCCACAATTCGGCAGGGGTTGGCCCGATCCGAGTAGCGATCTCGGTTTGCAGGAACTCCGTCGCGTCCGGACGCCGTCTTTTGTGGGCGCACTCGACGAGGTATCCGAACCATTTACCGTGCCAGTCCAACGCGAAATGCGCGGCCTCAAGTCCGGCATGTTCGGCACCCTTAATCCCTGGTTGTTCATCGCACCATGAAGCGGACAGGTAGAGCCGTTCGGCGTGAAGGGATTGGTCGATCAGCGAATCCGCCGCGCGGTCGATGGGATTGCCCGCCGCCGCTGCATCGTTATGATGTGTGTGTCTCAGGTTTCCGCCCGTTTCCCGGCAGCTCACACCGGGGACGGGCACTCCGTCTTGATTCATACCCGCACCCCTTCGGTGGTCTCATTAAGCCATGTGTCGATCGTCTGTCGCCGCCAACGCAAACCGCGCCCGAGTTTCAGGTCGGGCCGGGGGAGCCGCCCCGCTGCTGTGAGCCGCCTCAATTGTCGATCGCTGACCCGAAGTAGCTCCCGAAGATCACGAGTGCCCAGCAGGGCAAGAGGGTCATCCGCCATCGCTATTGGTGACATTCCGTTGAATCCCGTAGGTCGCGCCCCATTGCGCGTTGCATACACAGACCACAAACGGATGACGCGCGGACCCAGCGCGGATTCCGGTCAGGACATGAAAAGGCCGTTCGTTGCCTCAAAAATGGGGATCAAAAACTTGAAAAATCCGCGCAAAAATCCGAAACAATCCGCGCGGGTGCGGTGTGGGGGTACGGTCGAACTATTCTAGATCTGGCTCTGCCTTACGATGCTCTTCCCGAGTGGTCGTGTGCTTCGTGGCCTAGAACTGCGCTTAGCTGACTCGCCCAAAACCCGTCGCGCCTCGCGCAGATAGCGCTTCCACGTGCCCAAAACACACGGCTTGTTCCCATCATCGTCGCCATGCTCAGTCAGCCACCGGTGGGCGGCATCATCGCCTTTGTGACCAGGTTCTACCCGGCGCCCCTGGTCACTCCCCTCCTCCTGAGCGTGCTCACGCTGTCTGTAGGCCAGCTTGTGCGCGGGCTGTAGTTTGGCCACATCCTCCCCGTTGCATTGTCCTTCCGTGGGCAGAGAGACTGCCGCACCGGCAACTCGCGCGGGGGGGCTGGTGCTAACGATTCCAAGGTGTTTTTCGTCACCGGGCCCAGCCGCAAGGGCGAGGTGACGCATTGCTTCCGCCGGAAAGTAGCGCACCGGTCTCCGTCCGACTTCCGTGTCTTCGTCCAAACGGCGCGAAAGCTCCCAACAGTTAGCTGCGTAGTATTCCGGGGTTCCAATCTCCGGAATGTACCTAACAAACCTTTTGTCTGGATCAGGCTCCAATGGTTGCTTGCGTACCGGAGCTAACTCGCCCGTCATGTGCATCGATTCAATCGATTCCACGACGGTGTATCCACCGGATTCGTCGCGTTCGCCAACTGTCTCAATGTAATTGCGAATCCTCTGGTAGGTGTTTGGGCGCCCGGCAATTCTGTGCAGCTCCCTCCTTATGTCTAAGAGCACATGCCCCAATCCAATCCGTTCGCCATTCTCGGCTGCCATGAGGTGGTCATGATCGCGCGATTCCCCTCCGCCGATTTTCCGCAAGGTGCTCGCATGGGCTTCCGCTCTGGCCTGCTCGGCGCGTTTGGCTTCCTGCCAGAGGTTGACGGCCCAAGTTCCAAGGCGCAGGTCATGCAGGCCAGCCACGAGCTGTTGCACGTGATCCAGATTGAACCAAAACTCAGATAATCCCTGTGACCGAGCATATTCGGATGGCGGATAGCACGACATGATCAAGCTGTCCGTCAGCCCCATGCAGCGCTGCAATACCAGTAGCTGCTGAGCGTCCAAAGGCATAGTGCACCATCCTTCCGGGTCAGGTTCCCGACGCTGTGCGAGTTCCACACTGGACGTTGGTTCGAACGAAGCCCCCGCAACGCGTCGGCGGTCATCATCCCGGCGCTTATCTAGTTCCCGCTCCACCTCGTCCAAGGCCAGCTCCAGTCGTTGGAACTTTTCTTCGCTCATTCGCTTGGCGTGGATGCGCATTTGAAGGAAAAACTGGAAACCGTTACAGCCGTCGTCGGTGATCCCTCCATCCGGGCCTTCCGGCAGCGCCCTGTCTGGTCCGGCTCCGGACCAGCCCCACGGGTTGATCGGACGGACGTTTTCACTAAACCGTGGCCCCCACTCGTCGTGGAACGCGACAAGTCCGACGAGTTTTCCCTCGAAGCTTGTTTCCTGATATTCAGCGTCATGATCGAGCGGGGTCAGGGGCAGTACCGGTCTTGTTTCTGGTAGCAGATCGGGCGGTGTCCATGCCATCGTACACCACGGGACTTTCTCCGTGGACGGCATCGAACTGGCTGCATACTGATCGTCGATCAGAACGGCACGGCGTTCCCGATAAGCGAGGCACGCCGGGCACTGGCCTTGGAGTAGAAACACCGGTGGCGGAAAAGAGGGCGAAAAACACGCCTCGAACCACTCGCCGCAGAGGCATGAATATTGAATGAACTGCCACCCCTTCTCGGCAGCCCCTCGGTTTTTCTTGTGCCGAAGGGTGGGGTTCTCCCGAATGAGTTTCTCATGCTCCCCACGGCGACGGTCAAAGTCTTCGCGGGCACTTTCTATTTCGCGGTACTTGGCAATCCACCGAACGATTGTCGCTTGCAAAAAAGCGAGGTGATCGGACGCGATCTTCTGAATCCGTCGAATGATCCGTGATGTGCGTTCCTCGGCGGTCATGCACCATCCCTGACTGGGGTCGTCGGACCCGTGGCCGCGCCGAATGGTGCCGGAAAGAGCCACAGGGTGACGTTCGCCGGGGCAACCCGGCTACCCCGACTGAAAGCCTAACCCGTCACGGCCTGTCCGCAAGGGGTTGGAGCTGTCCGTTCAGTCGTGGTACAATTCTTGCATCCGTCAAATCGGCGGACTCGTTTCGAGAGGTGGTGCAACATGGCAGGTACGCTTACATGGCGCGGCGCGTCTTCGCTGGCCCTCTGGCTCTTGCTCACGCCCATCGCAGTCGGCGGAACGGTGATCTACGTCGACGACTCGGCCACAGGGTCAAACGATGGATCAACCTGGTGCGATGCGTTCCTGTACTTGCAGGACGCTCTGGCCGCGGCCGAAGCCTCCGGCGGCACGATCACCGAAATCCGCGTTGCCCAAGGCACCTACAAACCCGATCAAGGGGCGAACCAGACGTCCGGCGATCGGACGGCGTCGTTCAATCTGATTGACGGCGTGGCCATTCGAGGTGGATTTGGCGGGTGCGGAGCGCCGATTCCAGACAACCGAGATATTGAAGTTTACGAGACTATCTTAAGCGGCGACCTGAACGGCGACGATGCACCAAACGTGAGTGATTGCTGCCGCCCCACGGATGATGGCGGATGTTCTAATTCAGAATGTGAGAGCGCCGTTTGTGCCATAGACCCATCGTGCTGCTCAGTATGGGACGACTCTTGCAGCTTCTTCTCCGGCAATCTATGCCAGACACTTTGTGGGGGGACCGACGAAAACGCGTCACATGTGATCACTTTGGCGCCTTCCTTCAGTTCAAGCATTGACGGTCTTTCGATCGTCAGGGGCAATGGCGATTCCATTGAAGGTGACTTTCAAGGGGGCGGCTTCTTAGGTCTCGCAAATTCGTCGGTCTCAATTACTGATTGCAGCTTTTGGCTCAATAGGGGCCAGCAAGGCGGAGCGATCCGTAGCCTTGGTCCTATGGAGATCCGGAACAGTACTTTTGGTCTGAATTGGGGCGCCTCCGGTGGAGCAGTCTCGTCAGAACGCACCCTAACTCTCGATGGTTGCTCTTTTGTTAACAACTTGTCTGTCGGAAACGGCGGTGCTGTCCAAATGACTGGATTGCCAGGGGGAGCATATCGATGTGCGTTTGTGGGCAACCGAAGCAGGTATGTTGGTGGCGCCGTTCATGTTGGTGGGGCGACTAAGATACTCCAGCAATGTGTTTTTTCTGGGAATCGTTGCGGTGGATCAGGTGCAGCTGTTTACGGAGGAGGGGAAATTGCTCTCGACATGTGCGCGTTCACAGGAAACGTTGCGGGTTCCGGAACGATCGATATTAACGGAGCGCCTCTTTCTGTTATCAATTCAACGCTCTTTGGCAACCGTGGTGGAGGAATGCGGAGTAACCACAACCCGCTAATTGCGAACTCCATTTTTTGGAAGAATGTTGACGAGTTTGGAACCAGTGAATCGGCACAGATCATACTTGTCAGCGGCTCCCCAATACTTCGCTACAATACGGTAGAGGGTTGGACTGGCGCTTATGGCGGCGTTGGCAACGTCGGCGACGACCCGTTGTTCGTCGGCGGGCCGTCGGGTATGTGGACCAGCGACGGAACCTACGACGAGAGCAACGGTGCAACAACACTCTCGGACGTCGCAGCATCGTGGCAGTCGAGCGAATGGGTCGGCAAATTCTTGAACCCCGACATGTCGCAGTACCTGCAAAGTTACATCGTCGCCAACACGGCCACGACGATGACTGTTCTCGGCGATTTCGCGTCGCTCGGAGTCGCGGGCGCGACGTACAAGATCAACGATTACCGACTGTCGAGCGGATCACCGTGCATCGACGCGGCGGACAACACCGCCGTCCCGGCCGATGAACTCGATCTTGATGGTGACGGCGATGCGACCGAGCCTACGCCGTTCGACCTCGATGGAGACCCACGCTTCAGGGACGATCCGACGACACCCGACACCGGCCTTGGGACACCGCCCATCGTGGATATGGGTGCCTACGAGTATCAGCGCGGGTGTCTCGCCGATCCCGATTGCGACAACCTGAACCCGTGCGACGGGGTCGAGTCATGCGTTAGCAACGTCTGCGAGCCGGGAACGCCAATCGTCTGTGACGACGGCCAGCCCTGCAACGGAACAGAAGTTTGCAACGCCAACGGCACGTGCGACACGGTGTTCGACACCGATTGCAACAGCAACTCGATCGAAGATGTATGCGACATCATCGGCGGTAGCCCCGACGCCAACGCCAACGGCATTCCCGACGAATGCGAACCCGGTGCGTGCTGCGCGCCCGACGGTTCTTGCAGCGAAACCGCCCAGGCCGAATGCGTCTTCGCCTGGAGCGTGGGAAACGATTGCAACCCCAACCCATGTGCGTTCCTCACCGCCGTCGAGGTCTTGGGCTGCCGCTACTTCAGCGTCACGCCCAACCCATCGGCCGACCCCGACCTTTCCCTGGCCATTCGCGTCGAGCGTCAGGACCTCACGTGTCCCGTGAAATACGTCGTCCTCGATTCTGGCTGGGGCCGCCTCGTGGACACTCCGGGCTACTTGCCCGCCGACCAGTGGGGAACCGTCATCGTGGCCGATCGAGAAACCGTCCCCCTGGCCACGTTCACGATCCAAACCCAAACGGACGACGGCCTCTCCGACCCGGTGAACTTCACCCTGCGTAAATGGGGCGACGTGGTCTCGCCGTTCGGCGGACCAACGCAACCGAATTTCGGGGATATCAGCGCCCTCGTCGATTGCTTTCGTGGCGCGTCCGGCTCCGCCCCGCTCGGCGCCTGCGACCTGCAACCCATTGTCCCCGACGCCGTAGCCGACTTCGCCGATATTTCCAAGGGGGTCGATGCGTTCCGTGGACTCCCTTATCCATTCACAGCGGCCGGTCAGTGTCCGTGATAGTCATGTGCGGTCGCTATACGCTTACGGTGTTCCAGCAGGAGTTGGCCGAGGAATTCGAGCTGTACGAGCTCGAAGCCGCGATACAATATCGCGCCGACGCAATCGGGGGCCGTGGTGCGCGTTTTCCGGAGAGAACGGAAGGCGTGATCTGGTAGAATCGCCGCTTCGAAACTCCCAGGTGCATTCGGCGGGCCTTCAACCTGCCGGTCACCGACGGTCGTTTTGCCGATTCAAGGTTCGATAAGAGCGGGATCAGAGGCAAGGGTCATGTGGTCAAATAGATCAAACCGTGCGACAAGGACAGTGTTCAATGATTACGTAGCGCGCAGCCGCATGGCCATTGCGGCGACGCTCGGCGTCTTGTTCGCTCAGGCCGCGCTCTTTGCGCAGGTCACCCCCGACTTCGTCGACGTGCCTTATTCCACCCTCCATGCTCGCAACAAGCTGGATATTTACCTGCCCGACAACGCTCCGACACCATACCCAATCATCGTCTGGATCCACGGCGGCGGATGGGCAGGCGGGGATAAGAGCAGTGCGGCCGGTCGCGCCGCGCAGCTTACCCCTCTGGGATTTGCCGTCGTTGGAATCAACTATCGACTCAGCGGCGATGCGATCTTTCCCGCGCAAATCCACGACTGCAAAGGGGCAGTCCGCTGGCTTCGCGCCAACGCCGCCGTGTACAACTTCGACCCGGACCGCATCGGCGCGTGGGGTTCGTCCGCGGGCGGGCACCTCGTCGCGCTGCTGGGCACTTCCGGCGGAGTTGCAGCGCTCGAAGGCACGGTCGGCGGGAATCTATCGTTCTCCAGTTACGTACAAGCGGTCGCCGATTACTTTGGACCGACGGACCTGCTCAACATGAACCTCGATGTGACCACGCCTCCGGGCAGCACCATCGATCACGACGCTCCCACCTCTCCCGAATCGCGCCTGATCGGTTTTGACGGTCCCGGTGAAGGCGTTGGCGTGTTGCGGGCCAATCAGGACAATCCCAATCCCCCGTTTCCGGAGAAACTCGCTTTGATTCGCTTGGCCAACCCGATTATCCCGGTGTCGTTGGACGATCCGCCCTTCTACATTGCGCATGGAACCGCCGATACGTCCGTGCCCATCGCGCAAAGCACCAAGCTCGCGGCAGCACTACAAAATGCAGGCGTCGCGCACACCTACAACCAAGTCAGCGGTGCCGGCCACGGCATGCCGCCGAGCGTGGATGCGCTCGTGGTCGCGTTCTTTGTTGAGCAGTTCCTCAATGGTCCTCCATCGGTCCCCGCAATCGGAGAATGGGGCGTGATCGTCTTGTTTGGTGCGATGATTGTTTGTGGAAGCTTGGTCGTTCGGAGGCAGCGACCAACGCACGAATAATACTTTCAGCCTTTCTAAGCTCGCAGGGCTCAACGGCATCGTTTGTTCGGCGTTTTGCTCCTTAAACGCTCACGCGGCCGATGCCTTTCGGAAAAACAGCCCGTAGCAAATCGCGGCACCCAGGACCCATGCAACCGCGATGTGCGCGGCTCCGCGGACTCCTGGATCACAGTATGCGCCAATCACGACAGCCAACTCGCCCAGCACGAGTAGGATTGGCGTGACGGGATAGCCCGGAATACGGACGGGGCGTGGATCCTGAGGCCGCCTGCGGCGCAGCACCAGGAGCGCAAGCCCGGTTGCCGCAAAGAACAAGCCGTCAATCAAGACGGCTCCGTTCAGGATCTTGTCGACTCCGTTCACTCCCGCGGTCAACAAGAGAGCGAGTGCGATGCCGCCGAGCAGCATGATCGCCGCCACAGGTGTGGAGAAGTAGGCGTTCACGCGGGCGAAGGGTTTGAAAAACCGTCCATCGATGGCCATGCCGTAAATGAGTCGTGGGCCGGTCAGGAGCTGGGTGTTGAGGACACCGAATGCCGACAAAGCGACCGCGCCGGCCACTGCTCTACTTCCGATCGAGGGCC
>Ga0137429_1000693_pt1 | contig 12470 bp, 10 predicted proteins | sample EasRivERMZT736_2_FD_102304 | JGI IMG/M metagenome (GOLD analysis project Ga0137429, IMG submission 102304) | Soil microbial communities from meander-bound floodplain in the East River, Colorado, USA - East River MetaG ERMZT736_2 | ecosystem: Environmental > Terrestrial > Soil > Floodplain ...
CCGTGCCATCCGACAGTGAACGCGCGACGCGGATGACGTGCGCGCCCGCCGCGCGGAGCTCGTCCGCCACCGCGAGGCCGATGCCGCGGGATGCGCCCGTGACGAGCGCCAGCCGGCCGGCGAGCGCCGGCGTACCGCCTAGTCGAGCCAGCGGCCGCCGTGGACGAGCCGGAGGAACTCGTCGCGCGTCTTGGCGTCGTCGCGAAACGCGCCGCGCAAGGCGCTCGTGACGGTCTTGGAGTTCTGCTTCTCCACACCTCGCATCATCATGCACAGGTGAAAGGCCTCGATGACGACGCCGACGCCGACAGGCTTGAGCACGTCGTCGATCGCGGAGGCGATTTCCTCCGTAAGCCGTTCTTGCACCTGTAGCCGGCGCGCGAACACGTCCACAATTCGGGGGATCTTGGAGAGCCCAACGATGTGGTCATTCGGGATGTAGGCGACGTGCGCCTTGCCGAAAAACGGAAGCATATGGTGCTCGCACAGCGAATACAGCTCGATATCGCGCACCATGACCATGTTGCGATGGCCTTCCGACTTGAAAACGCCCGTGCCGACGACGTCTGCGACGCACGTCCTGTAACCCTGCGTCAGCCACCGGAGACTGCGTGCGACCCGTTTTGGAGTGTCGGCCAACCCCTCTCTTTTAGGGTTCTCGCCAATCATCTCGAGCTGCCGCAGAACCGTCGCCTCAAGTTCCGGATTGGCAGCGACTTGCGCATCACCGCTCCCAGCAATGCCGGGGCCTTTTTCATTCTGAACTCTTGTCGTCATATACAACCGTTTGTGGGGTAAATCGTTGACCCTTTTGCGCCGCACCCGTAGCTTGGCGACCCCGGACCACAAGTTCAACGGCAGGGTCGAGTTACATGCTTCTCGTCGGTCTGACCGGAAACATCGCGAGTGGGAAGTCGACGGTGGCGCAGCTCCTCTCGGAGCGCGGCGCGACGATCATCGACGCCGACGTCCTGGCGCGTCGGGCGGTCGAGCGCGGCACCAAGGCATTCGACGCCATCGCGCGCCGCTGGGGAACGTCCGTTCTCTCGCCGGACGGCCATCTGAATCGCGCGGCGCTGCGTCGCGTGGTCTTCGGGAACGCGAAGGAGCTCGAGGCGCTCAACGACATCGTACATCCGGAAGTCGAGCGGTTGCGGGAGGTGCGCATCGACGAGGCGCGTGGCCGTGGCGATCGCATCGTCGTCTGTGACATCCCGCTGCTTTTCGAGAAGAAGATGGTGCGCCAGTTCGAGCGCATCCTCCTGGTAGACGCGCCTCGGCCGCTGCGGCTCGAACGCCTCGTGAGCGATCGCGGCCTGCGCGAAACCGAAGCGATGGACATGATCGCCGCGCAGATGCCGGCCGAGCTCAAGCGCGCGCGCGCGGACTTCGTGATCGACAACGCGGGCACACTGACCGAGTTGGAGCGCCGCGTGAGCGATGTGTGGACCTCGCTCGTTCAGGACGCCGAGTCGCGAGAGCACGCGGCGGTGTAGCTTGCCAGCCGGCATCTGACCGGAGACCTCTTGGCCGAAATCCCGAAAGACCTTCTCTACACCGAAGACCACGAGTACGTAAAGCCCACCGGCGACCCCAAAATCGTCGCGGTTGGCATAACCGATTACGCCCAGGGCGAGCTTGGCGACATCGTGTATCTCGAGCTGCCGTCCGTCGGCTCGAGCTTCAACAAGCACGACGTGTTCGGCACCATCGAGGCGGTCAAGGCCGTGTCGGAGCTGTTCTCCCCGGTCTCCGGCGAAGTCGTCGAGGTGAATGATCGCCTGGAGAAGGAACCTCAGCTCGTCAACAGCGAGCCGTACGGCGACGGCTGGATGGTCAAGATAAAACTGTCGGACGCCTCGGAGAAAAAGGAGCTTCTTTCAGCCGACGATTACGGGGCGCACATCGGCCAGTGAGTCAGGACGCTCCCACCACCGCCTCGGCGTACGCGTCGGTCGGCAGGCAGGAGCAAACGAGATTGCGATCGCCGTAGGCGCTTTCGACACGCCCCACCGACGGCCAGAACTTCGCCTCGCGCACCCATGCGACCGGAAAGGCGGCCTGCTCGCGGGAGTAGCCGTGCTGCCAGGTGTCGCTGACGACGCGACGCACGGGATGCGGCGCGTTCTTCAACACGTTGTCCTTGCGATCCTGCGTCCCTGATTCGATCTCACGAATCTCTTCACGGATCTGGATCAGCGCGTCGCAGAACCTGTCCAGCTCGGCCTTCGACTCGCTCTCCGTCGGCTCGATCATCAGCGTGCCCGCCACGGGGAAGGACACCGTCGGCGCGTGGAAGCCGTAGTCCATCAGCCGCTTGGCGATGTCTTCGACCTCTACGCCTGCGGACGCCTTGAAGGCGCGCGGATCCACGATGCACTCGTGGGCCACGAGGCCGTGTGCGCCCTTGTACAGCACGGGGTAGTGCGCCTCGAGCCGCTTCGCGATGTAGTTCGCGTTGAGGATCGCCATTTTCGTCGCGAGCGTCAGCCCCTCGCCGCCCATCATGTCGATGTACATCATCGAGATCGGGAGGATGCTCGCGCTGCCCCACGGCGCCGCCGACACTGCGCCGGTTCGTTCACCGGGCAGCGTCACCACCGTGTGTCCCGGAAGAAACGGCACCAGGTGCTTGGCGACGCCGATCGGACCCATGCCCGGTCCACCGCCGCCATGCGGAATGCAGAACGTCTTGTGCAGGTTGAGGTGACAGACGTCGCCGCCGATGTCGCCTGGTCGCGACAAACCGACCATGGCGTTCATGTTGGCGCCATCGAGATACACCTGGCCGCCGTGCTCGTGGATGATCTTGCAGAGGTCCACGATCGATTCCTCGAACACGCCGTGCGTGGATGGATACGTCACCATGATGGCGCCGAGGTTCTTGGAATGCTCCGCGGCTTTGGCGCGCAGGTCCGCGAGATCGATGTTGCCGTCGGCATCCGTCTTCACCACGACAACGCGCATGCCGGCCATGACCGCGCTTGCCGGATTCGTTCCGTGCGCCGACTGCGGGATGAGGCACAGGTCGCGGTGCGACTCCTTCCGTGACGCGTGGTACGCGCGAATGACGAGCAGTCCCGCGTACTCGCCCTGCGAGCCGGCATTGGGCTGCAGCGAAACGCCCGCGAATCCGGTGATCTCCGCCAGCGCGCGCTCGAGGTTCGCGAACAACTCCTTGTACCCTTTCAGCTGCTCGATCGGAGCGAATGGATGCGGCTTCCCGAACTCCGGCCACGTGACGGGAAACATCTCCGCGGTGGCATTCAGCTTCATGGTGCAGGAGCCGAGCGGAATCATCGAGTGGGTCAGGGACAGATCGCGAGATTCCAGTTTGCGCATGTAGCGCAGCATTTCGGTTTCCGACCGATGGCTGTTGAAGACCGGGTGCGTGAGGAACTGGCTGGTGCGCGCGAACCGCTCGTCGTACCGAGCGTCCACTTCCCCGAGCAGCGCGTCGAGCGCCGGCACGTCGCGCTTTCCGCCCGCGAATACCGAAAGCAGGTCGCGCAGGTCGGTCTCGGTCACCGTTTCGTCGAGCGCGACGCACACCGCGTCGTCGCTGATTTGCCGAAGATTGATCTGCTGCGCTCGGGCCCGGCCAACGATGGAGGCCGCCATTCCGTGACCGACTTCTACCCGCACGGTATCGAAGAACACCGCGTGCCTGACGGTGCAGCCGAGTCGCTCGACGCCCCGGGCCAGCGCCTCGGCGTAGCGGTGGACGCGCTCCGCGATGGCGGTGATGCCCTCGGGCCCGTGATACACCGCGTACATCCCCGCCATGACCGCCAGCAGGACCTGGGCGGTGCACACGTTGCTCGTCGCCTTCTCGCGGCGAATGTGCTGCTCGCGCGTTTGCAGGGCCATTCGGAGCGCGGGCCTGCCATCGGCGTCCCGCGAAACGCCGATGATCCGTCCGGGAAGCTGGCGCTTGAACTCATCCTTCGTCGCGAAAAACGCCGCGTGCGGCCCGCCGAAACCCATGGGAACTCCGAAACGCTGCGAGTTGCCCACGACCGCGTCCGCTCCCCACTCACCGGGAGGCGTCAAGAGGGCGAGGCTCAGGAGGTCGGCGGCTACCGTGACGAGCGCGCCGCCTTTGTGCGCCCGCTCGCAGAACTCGCGGTAGTCCGCTACCGCGCCGTCCGTGGTCGGATACTGAATGAGCGCGCCAAACGTATGCTCGTCGAAGCCGAACGTGCGCCAATCGCCGACGATTACCTCCCAGCCGCGCGCCGCGGCGCGAGTCTGGACGACGTCGATGGTCTGCGGATGACATTCGTCGGACACGAAGTATCGTGCGCGCGATTCGCCTTTCGTCGCGTGCGAGAGCCCCATCGCTTCGGCCGCTGCTGTCGCTTCGTCCAGCAGCGAGGCATTGGCGATCTCCATCGCGGTCAGGTCCATGACCATCGTTTGGAAGTTGAGCAGCGCTTCCAGACGCCCTTGCGCGATCTCGGCCTGATAGGGCGTATAGGCCGTGTACCAGCCCGGGTTCTCGAGGATGTTCCGCTGGATCACAGGCGGCGTAATGCAGTCGCTGTAGCCCATGCCGAGGTATGATCGATACAGCTTGTTCTTCGACGCGATCTGGCCCATGCGCCGGAGCGCTTCGAATTCGCTCAGGCTCTCATGGATCGCCAGCGGCTTTTTCATACGGATGCGCTTGGGGACGGCGGCGTCGATCAGCGCATCGAGGCCCTGGTAGCCCAGGAGCTCCAACATCGCTGCCGTTTCGGCACTGCTTGGGCCGATGTGTCGAGGAATGAAAGAATCAGTGGCGCCGGACAGCGGCGCGCGGGAAGTGGTCGCGGTCATGCTCATAAAGCTATGCTTCGGTCAATGCGCTGGCATTTCCATTTGGCGTCCCCCCCCCATGCCGACGGCGTCTTCAACATGGCGCTGGATGAAGCGCTCATGCGTCGTGCGGGGCGGACTGGCGAGGCCGTTTTTCGCGTGTATGGCTGGTCGGCGCCCACGTTGTCCCTTGGCAGGAATCAGCGAGCGCGCGGCTGGTATGATGAGGCGGGCGCTCGCGCACTGGGTGTCGGATTCGTGCGCCGCCCGACCGGGGGCCGCGCGTTGTTGCACGACCATGAGGTGACGTATAGCGCGACGATGCCGCTCGACGATGCCGCTGAAGCGCGAGTCGCCTACGACTTCATTAATGACGTGTTGCTCGGCGCGCTGTCGCGTCTGGGCGTAAAGGCTGAGCGCGCCTCGACGCCGACGTCCCTGCCTCCCGGCGTTCGTCCCTGCTTCGATGTGCCGGCCGCGCGCGAGATCGTGGTGGAAGGGCGCAAGCTCGTGGGCAGCGCGCAATGGCGTCGTGGCGGCGCGTTGCTGCAACACGGCTCGGTTCTGATCAGAGACGACCAGGCGACGATCAGCAGGCTGACGAAAACGACGTCGGACGATCCGCCGGCCGCTGCCACCCTTCTGAACGCGCTGGGAAGGGAACCCTCACTCGAGGAAGTGTCCGGGCCGATACGGGAGTCGTTGCAGGCGGCAGTTGGCGCGCGAGCCGAACCCTTGTGTTCGGACAGGGAGCTCGAGCGGGACGTCGAGCGGCTTGCTGTCGCGTATGCCGATGAATCGTGGACGTGGCGGCGCTGATCGCTTGACGGCTTTCAGCGTCTTGGTATCGTAGTCGCCTGTAACGCGTCATCTGCAGTCGAGTCTCAACCCCTGAGCATGCGCCAATTGCCGCCGTACTCGCTCTTCCTGGTTCTTCTCGCTGCCGCCTGCGCGGATCGCGCCAGCGATACCGGCGGCGGCACGATGGTGGTCGTTCATGCGGGATCGGGGACGTCACCCATGTTGCCGCCGCTGGCGGTGGACAATCTCGGGCGCGCCATCGTGGACAACGTATACGAGCGCTTGGCGGAGATCGGGCCGGAACTGAACTCCATTGGCGATCGCGGGTTCACACCCCGCCTGGCCCGCAGCTGGGAGTGGGCTGCCGATTCGATGTCCATCGCCTTCGCCATCGATCCACGCGCTCAATGGCACGATGGTCGCCCCGTCCGGGCGAGTGATGTCCGGTTTACCCTGCGCTTGCTGAAGGATCCGAAGGCGGCAACGCAGTACGCGTCTCTGCTCGAGAACGTCGATTCGATCAGTGTCCGCGACTCCCTCACCGCGGTCGCCTGGTTCAGGAAGCGCACGCCCGAGCAGTTCTATGACGTGGCGCATCAGGTGTACGTCCTGCCCGAGCACGTCCTCAAGGACATCCCGCCCGACAAGCTCGCCACGTCCGAGGCCGCCATGCGCCCGATGGGATCTGGACGCTTTCGGCTCGCTCGCTTCGAGCCCGGGGTGCGCGTCGAACTGGTGGCCGACACCGCGCATTACCGTGGCCGGCCGAAGCTCGATCGCGTGATCTTTTCGTTCGTTGCTGATCCGGGCGCCGCAGTGACGCAGGTGATGAGCGGTCAGGCCGATTTCTTTGAGAACCTGCCGGCGGACGTCCTGCAGCGCATCGACACCAGCGGAGTCGCGCGTAGTCTCCGGTATCCGGGACTGCAATACGGTTTCATGTTGATGAACCAGCGCGATCCGAAGCGGCTCGCCGTTGCGCATCCGATTTTCGGCGATCGCCGCGTGCGGCAGGCCATCTCGATGGCGCTGGACCGGCAGGCCATGGTCCGCAATATCTTCGACACGCTCGGGATGCTCGGCTCCGGACCCTTCTCGAAGGCACTGGCTGACACAACCATCGTGCTTCCCCTGTTCGACCGGGCTCGCGCGGCCGCGCTTCTCGATTCCGCAGGTTGGCGCGTAGGCCCCGATGGCATCCGCTCGCGCGCCGGCCGGCCACTGCGATTCGGCGTCATGGTTCCCACGTCGAGCCAGGCCCGTATGCGCTATGCCGTTTTGATTCAGGAGCAACTCAAGTCCGTCGGGGCGCAAGCGGACAACGAATCCATCGACATTCGCGCGTACGTCGATCGGCTACAGAGCGGCCGCTTTGATGCACTGTTGCTCGCGCTGGCCACCGATCCCGCCCGCAGTGGCGTCAGGCAGAGCTGGGGCACCGCGGCTTTCCCGCCGGCGGGCCAGAACTTTGCCCGCTATTCGAATCGCACCGTGGATGCGTTGTTCGATTCCGCCGCCACCACCTTCGATCGCTCGCGGATGGAACAGCAGTACCATCGCGCGTATCAGATGCTCGTGGACGACGCGCCCGCGGTATGGTTGTACGACCCTCTCACGGTCGCGGGCGTGCACAAAAGGGTGCGTGTCGAAGGAATGCGGCCCGATGGATGGTACGTTGGCCTCGCCGACTGGTGGATCCCGGCGAACGAACGCATCGATCGTGATCGAATCGGGCTGCGACCCGCGCAGCCCTGACGCGTGCGGCGCCTAGTCGCCGTTCGGCTCTTTCACGCGGTCGTCGTCCTGTTTCTCGTGACGACGATCGCGTTTTTCCTTCTGCATTTCGCTCCCGGCGACCCGTTTTCGTTCGAGAACCCGAACATCCCCGGGGACGTGCGCGACCGCATGCGCGCGGAGTTCGGCTATGACCGGCCTCTCATGGAGCAGTACGTCCGGTACATGGGCAGCGTCGCGAGCGGAAATCTCGGTTTTTCCCATTTGCTGCGCGTTCCGGTCACGCAGGCGCTCGGCACCGTTCTGCCACGCACGCTCCTGTTGATGGGACTCGCGCTGGTCATCAGCTTCGCGCTGGGCATCCGGCTCGGCGTATACGAGGTGCGCCATTGGCAGAAACGCCGCGCGCGCGCGTCGAATGGCATTTCGTTGTTCATCTATTCGCTGCCGGACTTCTGGCTGGCGCTGATGCTGCTGCTGACGTTCGCGTACTGGCTGCCGATCCTTCCGGGCGGCGGCATGGTGGACGTCGTGATGCACGAGTACATGGGCCCGGGCCAGGCCGCGTGGGATCGTATCAAGCACCTGATTCTCCCGCTCACCGCGCTGGTACTCATCGTGACCGCGTTGATCGCGCGGTATCAGCGAGCCGCGCTCCTCGAGGTGCTGCCATCGGACTTCGTGCGTACTGCCCGCGCCAAAGGCGTCGATGAACGGGACATCATCGGGCGCCACGCCCTGCGCAACGCGCTGCTCCCGATGATCACCCTCGCCGGCCTGGCCTTTCCCGCCCTGCTGGGCGGAGCCGTGTTCGTGGAAAAGGTTTTCTCCTGGCCGGGGATGGGTCTGACCCTCATCAGCGCCATCGGCGTTCGAGACTACCCCCTGGTGGTGGCGTCGGTCGTCGTCGGCGCCGCCATGGTCGTGATCGGCAACCTGCTCGCCGACATCGCATACGGACTCGCTGACCCAAGGGTCCGTGTTCGTTGAATGGCTCCGCGGGCTCGCGGCCGGCGTTCGGCGGCTGGACAGCGTCTCGCGCGCCGCGCTGGTCATTCTTGGCGCGCTGTTTCTCGCCGCGATGCTCGCTCCGGTGATCGCGCCGTACTCGCAGTCGCATCAGATCGACATCGTGGGAATGAAGAATCATGCGCCGTCGCTCGCTCACCCCTTCGGGACGGACCGCTTCAGCCGCGACGTGCTGAGTCGCGTGTTGTATGGCGCTCGGATCTCGCTCACCGTCGCGACGCTCGCGGTGCTGGTCTCCGCGATCATTGGCACGCTATATGGCCTCACCGCGGCAACCCTCGGCGGCGTTGTCGACACGGTACTCATGCGGCTGCTCGATGCCATGCTCTCGATTCCCCGTGTGCTTCTGTTGATCGCCATCCTCGCTCTCTGGAGTCCTGTGCCGTTGTGGATGTTGGTCCTCCTGCTGGGCATCACGGGATGGTTCGGGGTCTCACGATTGGTGCGGGCCGAGGCGCTGAGTGTCCGCGAACGCGAGTTCGTCGTGGCTGCCCGATCGCTTGGCGCGGGCGCCGGGCGGATCATGCTGCGACACCTGCTGCCCAATGTGCTGGTGCCGGTCATCGTCACGACGACCCTCGGCATCGGCAATGTCATCGTGCTGGAGGCGGGGCTGTCCTTCATCGGGATTGGCGCGCGCGAGCCCGCGGCCAGCCTCGGCACGATGTTTCAGGACGGTACGGAAGCGTTCGCCGGGACGTGGTGGGCCGCGCTCTTTCCCGGCGTCGTCATGGTGACCACCGTGCTGTGCTTCAACATCCTGGGCGACGCCTTGCGCGCGTCGCTCGACCCGCGGCACCTTCACCGCGCACGGGTCGGCACGGGGACTGCACCATTGCACACGGCCGAGTAACCTTTGCATTCACGCATGCCCGATCCGCTGCTTTCCGTCGAGAACCTGCGAACGTACTTCTACACTGACGCCGGCATCGCCCGCGCGGTGGACGGCGTCTCGTTCAATATTGGCGCTGGTGAGACCGTCGGCCTGGTAGGTGAGTCCGGCTGCGGCAAATCAGTCACGGCGCTCTCGATCCTTCGGCTCATCGGGTCGCCGGGCCGGATCGAGCCGGACAGTCGCCTGATGTTCGAGGGCCGCGATTTGTTGCGGCTCTCCGAAGGCGAGATGCGGCGCGTGCGTGGCAATCGCATCGCGATGATTTTCCAGGAACCGATGACGGCGCTGAACCCCGTGTTCACCGTCGGCGATCAGATCGCCGAAGTGTCGCGGGTTCACGAAAAAAAGGGCCGCAAGGTCGCGTGGAATCGGGCCGTTGAGATGCTCGAGCTCGTCGGGATTCCCGCGCCGGCGGAACGCGCCAGGGAGTATCCGCATCAGCTCTCCGGCGGCATGCGCCAGCGGATCGTGATCGCGATGGCGCTCATGATGAAACCCGCGCTCGTCATCGCCGACGAGCCGACGACCGCGCTCGACGTCACGATCCAGGCGCAGATACTCGAGCTGTTGGGTGACCTGCAACAGAAGTTCGGCACGTCGATCCTCCTGATCACCCACGACATGGGCGTCGTCGCGGAGACGGCGTCGCGTGTGATCGTCATGTACGGCGGCGAGATCGTCGAGTCGGCGCCCGTCGATCGGATATTCGCCAACCCGCATCATCCGTATACCGAGGGTTTGCTCGGTGCCATGCCGAAAGTCGGTCAGGAGCGCGAGCGGCTGCAGACGATTCCCGGCACCGTGCCGCCGCCCACGAACTGGCCGGCCGGATGCCGCTTTCACGACCGCTGCCGGTACTCGTGGGAGCGCACGGAACGGGCGCACCCTCCGCTCTACGAGATTGAAACGGGACACCTGTCGCGCTGTTTCCTCGCGGAGGAGCCGCAGCGAAGGGCACAGCCGCACGAACCTATGGTCGCGCAGTCGTGACTTCGCCGAGAGCCGGACCCGCTGACGCGGGTTCCCCCCGAGAGCCGGGAGCCGTTGCAGAGCCGAGAACCCCCCTGCTGTCGGTCCGCAACCTCGCGAAACACTACGCCCGCAAAACAGGCCTCTTTGGTAGGAACCAGGGTGTCGTCAAAGCGGTGGACGGAGTGTCCTTCGAGGTCTTTCCCGGTGAGACGCTGGGACTCGTTGGTGAATCAGGCTGCGGCAAGACGACGACGGGGCGCGCCATTTTGCGGCTCATCGAGCCCACGGCAGGCGAGGTGGTGTTCGAGGGGCAGGATGTGCTGCATCTCGATGCCGGATCGCTGCGGCGGCTCCGCCGCCGGATGCAAATCATTTTCCAGGACCCGTTCTCCTCGCTGAACCCTCGCATGACGATCGGCGCGATCGTGCGCGAGGGTATCAGCATTCATCGCATCGCCGAGGGCGAGGAGGCCGATCGTCGCGTCAAACAACTGCTCGACGAAGTCGGCCTTCGGCCCGAGTATGCAAAGCGCTATCCGCACGAGTTCTCCGGTGGCCAGCGCCAGCGGGTCGGCATCGCAAGAGCGCTTTCCGTCGAGCCGAACTTCATCGTCTGCGACGAGCCGGTGTCGGCTCTCGACGTGTCCGTGCAGGCGCAGGTGATCAACTTGCTCCAGGATCTCCAGCGCGATCGCGGCCTGGCGTACCTCTTCATCGCTCACGACCTGTCGGTCGTCGAACACATCGCCGATCGCGTCGCGGTCATGTACCTGGGCCATATCGTCGAGCTCACGAGCGCGCGCGAGCTGTATCGCGAGCCGCTCATGCCGTACACGCAGGCCCTGCTCTCGGCGGTGCCCGTGCCCGACCCCAGGGCGAAGCGCGACCGCATCGTACTCCTAGGCGACGTGCCTTCCCCCGCCAACCCGCCGACCGGGTGCGTCTTTCACCCGCGCTGTCATCATCCCCATAGAGATGCTGCGTGCGCGGCGATTGTCCCGCCGTTGGAGGAGAAGGCACCCGGTCACTTCGTCGCGTGTATCAAACAGCCGCCGACGATCGTGTCCTTGGGAGACTCAGCAGGCCAGCGGTGGCACGAAGCCACCTGAGCGATACATTCCGCGCGCTGCGGTGAACGTGGCAGCGACGCAGTAAACACTCACGAGGCGAAGCCATCATGGCGAACGAAAAAGCGCAGGCCGCAGCCGTCACGACTGACTCGCCGACCGGATTGGAGCAGTGGACGTCGGACACCCGGTTCTTTGGGCACCCGCGCGGGCTCTCGACGCTCTTCTTCACCGAGATGTGGGAGCGGTTCTCCTACTACGGCATTCGTCCGCTGCTCGTGCTCTTCATGATCGAGCCCATCGTCAACGGTGGCTTTGGCTTCGATCGAACGGAAGCGTCCGCGATCGTCGGCATCTACGCAGGGTCGGTATACCTCGCGTCGCTGCCGGGCGGCTGGATCGCCGATCGGTGGCTGGGGCTGCGGAACGCGATCTGGTGGGGCGGCGTCTTCATCGCGCTTGGCCATCTGTCCATCGCGCTCTCGAGCGTCTTCGCGAAAAGCACGTTCTTTCTCGGCCTGATCTTCATCGTCATGGGCACGGGCCTGCTCAAGCCGAACATCTCGGCGATCGTCGGCGACCTGTATCCGGACAAGAGTGCGCGTCGCGATGCGGGCTTCTCGATCTTCTACATGGGCATCAACACCGGCGCACTCATCGCCCCGATCATCACGGGCGCGCTCGGGGAGAAGGTTGGCTGGCACTTTGGGTTCGGCGCCGCCGGCGTTGGCATGCTCATCGGATTGCTCGTCTACCGTTTCCGCTCGACGGCGACGCTCGGTCCCATAGGGCTCCTGCCGACGGCCGGGCCCGACGAGCAACGCCGCGTGCGCAACATGACGCTCATCGGCGTAGGAATACTGGGCACCATCGTCGTCATGGGTCTGCTCGGCGTTTACTCGGTGAATCCCGCCACCGTCGCGCGCCGGATGCGCGATGTCATGCTGGGCATGGCGGTGCTGTACTTCGGCTACCTCTTCTTCCTCGCCGGGCTCAGCCTGGAGGAAAAGAAGCGCGTTGCCGTCATCGTGGTGCTCTTCATCTTCGCGATGATCTTCTGGTCCGCGTTCGAGCAGCAGCCGACCTCACTCAACCTCTTCGCGCGCGATTTCACCGATCGCCACATCTTCGGCTGGGAGATGCCCACCACCTGGGTCCAGCTCATCAACCCG
>Ga0137429_1000694_pt1 | contig 12455 bp, 9 predicted proteins | sample EasRivERMZT736_2_FD_102304 | JGI IMG/M metagenome (GOLD analysis project Ga0137429, IMG submission 102304) | Soil microbial communities from meander-bound floodplain in the East River, Colorado, USA - East River MetaG ERMZT736_2 | ecosystem: Environmental > Terrestrial > Soil > Floodplain ...
CGGGTTTGGACTCCATGACTTCGACGAGTTTTCTGGGCGCTACGCAGATCACATTGCAGTTTGCCTTGGACCGCAACATCGACGCCGCAGCCCAGGACGTGCAGGCGGCGATCGCCCGGGCCGCGAAACGGTTGCCGCAGGATATGCCCAGCCCGCCGTCGTACAGCAAGGTCAATCCCGCGGACCAACCGGTGGTCTATCTGGCCGTGACCTCCCCTACCCTGCCGCTGTACGTCCTCAACGAATACGCCGAGACGATGATGTCCCAACGGATTTCCACGGTGTCGGGTGTTGCCCAGGTCGGCGTCTTCGGGGCCCAGAAATACGCCGTGCGGATCAAGGTCAACCCGGACGCTTTGGCCGCCAAAGGCATCGGTATCGACGAAGTGGCGGCGGCGGTCCGCGGCGCGAACGTCAACCTTCCTACGGGAATGCTCGACGGTGCCCATCACGCGTTCACCGTGGAAGCCAACGGTCAGCTTACGAACGCCGACTCTTACCGCTCCTTGATCGTCTCGTACCGCAACGGCAACGCCGTGCGGTTGAATGAAATCGCCCAAGTCGAGGACAGCGTGGAGAACGACAAGGCCGCCGCCTGGCTTGTGGACAAGCGCGGCATCGTCTTGTCGATCCAGCGCCAGCCGGGCACGAACACCGTCGAAGTGGTCGATCGGATACGGGCGCTTCTGCCGAGCTTTCGAGCGCAGTTGCCCGCGTCCGTGGGGATCCACGTTCTCTACGATCGTTCGGAATCCATCCGTGCGTCCGTTCACGACGTGAAATTCACCCTCGTGCTCACCCTGGGGCTGGTCGTGATGGTGATCTTCCTTTTCCTGCGGAACCTGTCGGCGACGTTCATCCCCAGCGTGGCCATGCCAATGTCGTTGGTCGGCACCTTCGCGGTGATGTATTTACTCAACTACAGCCTCGACAACCTCTCGCTGATGGCGCTGACCCTCTCCGTCGGCTTCGTGGTCGATGACGCTATCGTCGTGCTCGAGAACATCGTCCGCCATCTCGAGCAAGGGAAGGGAGTTCTCCAGGCCGCATTGGACGGGTCGCGCGAGATCGCCTTCACTGTGGTGTCGATGACCCTTTCGTTGGCGGCAGTGTTTCTTCCGGTCATTTTCATGGGCGGGATTCTGGGGAGATTGCTCGGCGAATTTGCGGTCACCATCGGAGTCGCCATCCTGGTGTCCGGGTTCGTCTCCCTCACACTGACGCCGATGTTGTGCAGCCGGTTCCTGCACTCGGCGGGGACGGTGCGGCATGGCCGTCTCTATGCCGCGTCGGAACGCGTCTTTGCGGGCGCCCTTGCAATGTACGAAGCGTCCCTGCGTTGGGTTCTGCGGCACCGTTGGTTCACGATGGGTGTTTCTGCCGCCATCCTCGTCCTCACCGTTCAGCTCTATCGAACTATCCCCAAAGGGTTCCTTCCCAGCGAGGACACGGGGCGGATTTTCATTCAGACGGAGGCGGCGGAGGGGATCTCGTTCGACTCGATGATGCACCATCAGCTGGCCCTTGCCGCAGTTCTGAAAGCCGACCCCCGCGTAGAGTCGTTCAGCTCGAGCATCGGGCTTCGCGGAGGCAGCGCTTCCAGCATGAACACCGGCACGCTTTTTCTTCGTCTTGTTCCCAAGGAAAAGCGTAAGGTCTCCGTCGATGAGATGATCCAGGAATTACGCCCCAAGCTTGCCGAAGTGCCCGGCATCCGCGCGTTCCTTCAGAATCTGCCGCCGATTCGGCTTGGCGGTCAGATGACCAAGAGTCAGTACCAGTACACCCTGCAAGGCCCGGAGGTTGACGAACTGTATCGCAACGTTCCCCTGCTCGTGGAGAAGATGCGCGAGCTTCCCGGTTTTCAAGACGTCACCACGGACCTGCAACTCAAGAACCCGCAGGTGAAGATCGAGATCGATCGCGACAAGGTCGCCACGCTGGGGATCACGCCGGAACAGATCGAAGTCGCCCTCGGAAGCGCCTACGGCTCGCGGCAAATATCGACGATCTACGGTTCGAACAACCAGTATCAGGTGATCCTGTGCGTCGAGCCGCGGTTTCAGTCGGACCCGTCGGCGGTTCCAATGTTGCACGTCCGTTCGGCGTCGGGCGAATTGATCCCGCTTGACGCCTTGGCCAAGATCTCCCGCGACGTCGGACCGCTATCGGTGAACCACCTGGGGCAACTTCCCGCAGTCACGATTTCCTTCAATCTCAAACCCGGCTTCTCGCTCGGGCCGGCGGTTGCTCAGGTGGCGAATGTCTCGCGCGGACTGCTGCCGCCGACGATCAGCGGGAGCTTTCAGGGCACGGCCCAGGTCTTCCAGTCGTCGCAGCAAGGACTGGAAACGCTGCTGATTCTCGCCATTCTGGTCATTTATCTTGTGCTGGGGATTCTCTACGAGAGCTACGTACACCCCATCACGATTCTGACGGCCCTGCCCTTTGCCGGGTTTGGCGCATTGCTCACCCTCCAAGTCTTTCATGTTGACCTCAACCTGTACGCCTTCGTCGGCGTCATCATGCTCATCGGTCTGGTGAAGAAGAACGGGATCATGATGATCGACTTCGCCATCGAGGCCCAGCGCAATCAAGGGTTGTCCGCGGAGGAGGCCATTTATCGCGCGTGCGTCGTTCGGTTCCGGCCTATTATGATGACCACGATGGCCGCCCTCATGGGGACGTTGCCGATCGCCGTCGGTGTTGGCGCCGGCGCGGAGTCCCGCCGCCCGCTGGGATTGGCCGTGGTCGGCGGGCTCGTGTTTTCCCAATCGCTGACCCTGTTTGTTACGCCCGTTTTCTATCTCTTTATGGAGACGCTACGGGAGGGAGTTCGACGGCGCGCCCCGTATCGGCGCGGATCATTGCCTCGCGCAGAGGAGCTTGTCCCCTGTCCCGAATTGACTTCACCTGTTCGCAGTATAGCGGGTGTTCACTGATCAGGGGTCATTGGAAAGCTCGCAGTGGGGTCGCGCGCTACCAAACCTGCGTTGCCTTGCGGATTTCCCCTCGGCACGTTTTTCGCTAAGTTATTGTTTAACAAGGATTTGGGCGAGTGGCGGAATGGCAGCCGCTGGGAACTTAGAGAGCGGAACAACGCAATTTGAGCGGATGCGCGCCAACGCGTGCGATTGCGTGTAAACCCCTTTTTTCCAGGATTCGCAGCGCGTCGATCGGTGTGTCGTTGCGTGTCATTTGGAGCGGGTTTGTGAGCACCGCGCTCCCAAATCTGCGCCACGTTTTTCCCCCGCGCTTGGGGTTCCCACAGCGGTCGGGCCGGGATAGGTCCTAGCTCTCCCACTAGATGTGTTTCCGCCTTACCTTCCGCTGTGCTTTCCGCCATGGAGGGGCCGGATAACGCTCGGGCGCGCTCTCCCGTGATCCGTGTCAGAGCATGAGCTACCGTGCGAGCGTCGTGCGGTGGTTCCCTTTTCGGTTTCCGATACGGGAAACGACCCCCAGCCTGTTTCGGGATTCCCGAATCGAGGTAGCTTCCTTCCCCACCCCTTTGGGAAATCTTCGAGAACGCCCTTCACGCGTGCTTTACCACGATGCTCGCGGCGTAAAGTTGGTCATCGCATTCGGGATGATCTGGTGTTTACACCGGACACGTCGGGCCTGCAAGAATCATGGCGGAAACGCCGCTATCAAGCTCAGGGGGGATTAAAGGCCCCGCACAGCCGCCCGTTACGGAGGCGAGTTCATCGTCGGGCACGCGGGAACGAGTTCGGGAATCGAGTCACCGTTGGTTTCGTCGAACGCATCGGCCCCGGTGAGCACGTCGACGGCCATCAGGAGGTCCGCCGGCGAACACCGCGTGCTGCGGTCGATGTCGCACTTATCGATGGTTAGCGCAGGGCTCACAATCCCTTGGAGATTATCGAAGAGTTCAAACACATCGTTTAGTTGGTTCATGCGGCTATTGTCCGCATCCGGGGCAAGGCTGCCCATGCAGCAGCGTTTGTTACTCCCCTTCTCGCGGATACACGTCCAACGCGTCTGCTGGATGCGCGGGAGGAAAGTGACCGTCGTAATCTTCGGGTCCCCTGGATTCGGCGTCAACGAGTTAATTTGGGGAACGGGATCAGCGGGATTGTAGGGGAGAACCGTGACTTCAAAGTCCGCCGCCGTCATGTTTGGGCTCGTGGTGGATTCGCTGAAAGTCATCACCATCTGGAACGAATTTAGCTTCGTGCCGGCGTCGAGCCGGTTGTGGGCGATGCGGGCGTCAACGTTGCAATGACCCGGGTTACAAGACAGAAGCTGCCGGGAACAATCGCTAACCGTAAAAACGAGCGGCTGCAAAGTCGGCAATGTCACATTCGGCTTGATGGCTGGATCGGCGATGAACGTCGAGGTGATCTGCTGGACGGAACCGATGGTGAATGTGCCGCAGGCGTTCGCGGACACCTTCAGGATCAAAGTGCCGAGATAGCGGGGCACTCCCGTGTCCGTCACTGCTTGGAAGGAGTTCTCGGCTAGCCCAAAGTACAGGAAGCGAATCTCTGAAGTGAGAGCTTCGGGCAATGGTCCGTCCACTTCGAAAAGCAGGAAGTCCTTTCTCGACGTGGTAATGAACCCCCCAAGTTCCGGCGTGTGCGGTGAGCACGTACATCCCGTAGGCGGAATCGTTAGGCAAATGGGGTAATCGGGTGGACACGTAGCCGACTGCGTGCAACCGATCTGATCCACCGGCCCGCACCAACCCAGCGGTTTGGCGGTTCCATTATTGGGACTGACGAAGCCCGTCCCATCAAGTTTCACCTGAAAGAGGCGGACGCCGGCGGGAAGCTCGGCCCCCCAACGGGAGAGGAAGATCTCCACCTCGATGATGTCGTTCGCAAGGATCGAAATGCATGTGCTCTGGGGACAATCCGCGTTCGTGGAGCACACATGGTTGATGTTTGTACCGCCGGCACACCGGTTGGGTATTAGATTGCTGGTCCCGACGTGACATTCAGCATTACTTGCACACAACTTATTGACATTACCTGTGGAGCACTGGGGCGGCACCAATGCCAGGTTGCATATACCCGGCGTGATTGCCACGTTGTTGATCTTGACCGCTTTGAACGAGATCACGCTTACCGGCCCACAACTTTGCGTGGATTCGTAGCAAATGACGTTGGGTGGGCACGGAGATCCCGAGTGCAAGGCACAGAACCCGCCACTGCACGTATCCCTCCCGTTGCAGAAGACCCCATCGTAGCAGGGGAGGGAGTTGTTCACATGGATACAGACGCCCGATGGATGGCACGAATCGTTCGTACACTCGTTAAGGTCGTTGCAGTCAAAGGCTGTTCCGCTGCAAGAGCCGTTGGAACAACGATCGTTCATCGTACAGGCGTTGTTGTCGTCACAGGGGTCGGAGTTGTTCGTATGGACACACTCGTGCGCTTGATTCATCGAATCGTCCGTACAAATGTTGTTGTCGTTGCAGATAATGACGTCTCCGCTGGTTGAGCCCCCTTGAATGACGGTCGCCGGAGCTAGAAGACCGAGGACAAGTACCAAGGATTTGAACTTGATGACCCGAGCGTTGCTGCGTCCTTTATGCCTCGTCATTGCGGTTTCTTTCAGGCCGACATTTCCCATCCAGCCCTTGCGTGTGCGATCCCGGTAGGCCAACCAAGTATTGTATCCCAACGAAGCTCCTATTCAAATCCATTCTCCATCGTTGACGCCGGTTTCTCGCGGGCTTTCGCGGCACTTTCGAGCGGCGCGATCAGGCCTGTGCTTGAACGAGCGATGGATCAGAGTGCACGCCCACAGGGGGTCGCATGATTGCTTGCGGCGGGGGTACCGCGCTACCAAACCTGCACGGCTTTGCAGATTTCGCGTCCGGCGGGTATTCGTTAAGTTGTTGTTTCAAAAGGTTTTGGGCGAGTGGCGGAATGGCAGACGCTGGGGACTTAAAATCCCCTCTGGTGATAAACCGGGTGCGGGTTCGAGTCCCGCCTCGCCCAATCTAGAAACTAGAAACTGGAGACTGGAAACTAGAAAGACTACAAAACCGCGCGGACGACGAGGGTGTCGTTCTGCCCGCCGAAGCCGAAGCTGTTGGAGAGGGCGGCGCGGACCGGCTGGCGGCGGGCTTGATTGGGAACGTAATCCAAATCGCAATTGGGATCGGGCAAGTTGTAGTTGATGGTGGGCGGGACGACCCCGTCGCGAATGGCCAATACGCAGGTGATGAGTTCGACCGCACCGGCGGCGGCGATCAAGTGACCGATCATGCTCTTTACGCTGCTGATGGGGACGCTCTTGGCGAAATCGCCGAAGACACGGCGAATGGCCAGCGTCTCGATCTTGTCGTTCTCCTCCGTGCCTGTGCCGTGGGCGGAAACATAGCCGATTTGAGCCGGAGTCATGCCAGCGCTGTCGAGCGCCGCCTTCATGGCCGCGATCGCCCCGCGACCCTCCTCGTGAATATCCGTGATGCGGAAGGCGTCTGCGGTTGAGCCGAATCCCACGACCTCCGCGAGAGCGCGGGCCCCTCGACGTCGGGCGTGCTCTACTTCCTCCAGGATCAAGATTCCCGATCCCTCGCCCAAGACGAACCCGTCGCGCGAGCGATCAAACGGGCGGGAGGCGGTGAGGCACGTATCGTTGCGTGTGGAAAGCGCGGTTAAGCGGTTGAATCCTGTCACCCCCAGAGGGTGAATCATGCTGTGCGTGCCGCCGGCGATCATCACTTCGGCGTCGCCATAGCGGATGAGACGCATGGCCTCTCCGATCGCCTGCGTGCTCGCCGCACAAGCGGTAAGCGTGTTGATATTGGGCCCCTGAGCGTTGAAGTGCACGGCGATATGACTGCCGGCCATGTTGGGGTCCTGCTCCAACTCGTTTACTGCGGTGAGCCGTTGTAGGGCGGTCTCGGCCCAGCGAACGGTGTTGAGCGGGCTTGTCTCGCCCTGCTCATTTCGACATCCGGCCAGCGCGGCGGCGGCGAATGGCTGGAAGTCCAGCGGTCCCTCGCCGCCGCCCAGGTACACGCCCACGCGAGTCGGATCGAGCGCCGTACAAGCGGGAAGTGCCGCGTCACACCAAGCCATCGCACAGGCCGCCAACGCGAAGCGGGAATTTCGGCTGGCCCCATCATGCGCCGCGGCGCTATCCCCGAGAAAATCGGCCAACTCGAAGTCTTTGACTTGGGCTGAGAACGAAGTCGGGAAAGCCGTCGCATCGAAGAGCTTGGTCGGGCCAGCGCCGCTTTCGCCAGCCAACATCCGACGCCAGACCGAGTCCAGATCGTGCCCCAGCGGCGTGACCCATCCCATTCCCGTAATGACGACGCGACGCTCCACGCAATTACTCTCCAAATTTCTTTATCAGCAGGGCTGCGCTTTGTCCACCGGCGAGGGCGTAACCCAAGCTGAGGGCCTGCCGCACCGGGGCATCCTGGGGATCGCCTTGAACGAATCGGAACCGCGAAGCCGGGTCGGGATTCGATGTATTCAACGACGGCGGAATAGTATTGCGATACAAGGCCATCACCGTAGCGGCGAAGTCGATTGCCCCGGAACCTGCCCCGTTATGGCCAAGTGCGCCACGAGTGGTGAGCGCCGACACTTGGTGGAGCCGTGAACCCAATAGTCCGTTCCAAGCAGTGATCTCCGCAGAGTCGTGCTCCGGCGTCGCCGCTCCAAAGGCTGCAATGAGGTCGATTTGCTCCGTCGTGCTCCCGGCATCGGCGAGAGCCTTTTGCAGGGCCAAGGTGAGCCACCGGCCCTTGGGGTCCGGCGATGACCAACTGACGGCGTTGCTTCCGGCGCCGAATCCGGCGACCTCGGCGTAAATCCGTGCCTTTCGAGTGCGGGCGTGATCGAGGGCTTCGAGGATGACCAATCCACCGCCCTCGGACGGCACCATCCCGCTCCGATCTGCGGCGAATGGCCGGGAGGCGCGCTGCGGAGCTTCGTTATCGCGAGTATTGAGTCGCCCCCAAAGTGCGGGTCTGGTCATGGCCATAGGATTGATCTTGCTCTCCGCCCCGCCGCAAATGCAGACATCGGCGTCGCCGCGAGCAATGGTACGGAAGGCCTCGCCGATAGCGAGATGACTGGATGCCTCCGAGCAGGTGATCGTGTTGGAGGGCGCTTGGGCATCGTGCACGATGGTCACGTGGCAGGCCAGCATGTTGGGAAGGAACTTCAAGAGCCAAAGCGGAGTCAGGTTGTTCATACCCTCCGCACCCCAGCGGCGAAGATCGAAGCGACCTTGTTCATCGGCGGCGGTGGTGAGCGCACCGGCGAGTTCGTTCAGGTCGGCGCAAACCAAACCCGCGCCGATGTTGGCCCCAAACCGGGTGCTATCGACGCTGGGCGGCCCGGGGGCCTCGCCGCGCTCGACGATGCATTTCGTATTCAGCCCGGCATCGACCACGGCGTGGTAGGCGCAGACGACGGCCAGGGTGATGTCGCGTGACATCACCTTGACACTTTTGCGATAACTCTTGGGGATGAAATCGCCCAGTTGAAAGGGCGGAAGCTCTCCGGCGACCTGGCAGGGCAAGCCGGACGGGTCGAACGCTTCCACCCGACGGATGCCGCAGCGCTGCTGGAGCAGACCCTCCCAGAAGGAGTCCATTCCGATCCCGATGGGGGTGGCCACGCCCAACCCGGTGATGACCACGCGACGCTTAGCCGCCATGGGCCGGAGGACCCCCCATTGTACCGCGAGTTCGGATGCCGGCGAGCAGATTCAGGAATTGATCGGTGAACACGAAGTTGTGGTCGGGCAGATCGAGGGGGGTTTCAGTTTGATTGACGTGCGAGAACATGAGGTCCACTCTCCCCATCGGCGTGCCGTTCTTCAGTACCGACCCCGTTGTGGCGGCGGCCCGATCGTCGATCGTCTCCAGAACGGCGTCGAAGCGTATCTGATCCCCGGGAACGGCGTAGCCGTCGAACTCAGCCTTGCGGATTTTAGCGAGAATCACGTTTTCCGCGAAGCCCCGCGCCTCGCCGACGAGAATCCCCGCGGTTTGGGCCATGCCCTCGATCAACAGGCAAGCAGGCATGACGGGATATCCAGGGAAATGGTCGTGCAGGTGCTCCTCGGCCAGGGTGATGTTCTTGATCGCGGAGGCCCGCCGACCCGACTCGAACTCCACGAAGGCATCAATCCAGATCCAACGCATAACCGGTTACCCGCCGCGAACGCCTGGAGGAAGGCGCTCCAGCACAAATACCTGAACTTCGTTGGCAATCGTAAGCGCCCCGCGAACCTCCTCAAGCGTCGGGTCGTTTGGACCGGGGTACCTGAAGCGGACAGCATACGCAGTCAGTGGGCCAACCCGCTCGACCCACGGTCGGAACTCGCTGTCCAGGCTCGCGCACTGCAGCGCCAAGGCACGTAGGTCATGAATCTGCTCGAAATCGTGATCTCGCCAAAACAGATAGCCCTTGAGCAGCTTCTCGACGGCTTGCTGACAGTGAAAGGCCGCGGTATCGGTGACGGGTTTAGAAAGGTCCAGGGCGACCTCCACGGTCCGAAGGTCGTGTTCCGCTTTCTCAAGCCACCTGCGGAGTTCGAGCACATCAGGCGGCATGGACTAGTTTCCCTTTGCGCTTGACCGTTCGCTCGAAGGACACGGTGAGCGCGGAGCGCTCGTCGAACTCGGACTTGGTATAGACCTGCACGTCGATCGGGAAGGGGATGTCACCCAGCGCACGGTAGGCGATTGCGTCGCGCTCGAATGCGCTCAGGTGGCTTTGCTCGACAACGACGAGAAGATCAAGGTCACTATTTGGCCGAGGTGAGCCGTAGGCGTATGACCCGTACAGATAGATTGCCAGCGGCGATAGCGCAGAACGCAGGCGTTCAATCGCCTGGGTGAGGAATGCCTCGACCCGTTGGGACCCGATTCCTTCCATGCCGAAAGTGTAGCGACCGTAGCAGCGGTCGTCGAATGTCATCTGCAGCTTCACTGCAACGGTCTTCGCATCCTGACGAGGCGCTGCTCGTTGACTTTCTTCGGGCGAACGGCTATATTGTGGTCTTCACGCGACGGATTGCGAGCCACAGCCGCCCCTCCTCTCGTCCCGCTGCGCGAACACTTTCGGATCGCGGCCTTGCACTTGGCGCATGGCCACACGGAGGATTCGCCGATGAACGGACCTTTGGGACAATGCGCCATGAAAGTGATCCGCTTGACTGTGTTGACGTTCCTGGGCGGGCTCCTTCCCACGGTCTCCGTCGGACAGACCATCGTGTGGACGGACGCGAACGCGCGGCGGATTCAGCGGAAAGACGTGAACGGCGGCGAAGTTCAGACTATCGTCCAATTTCAGTCACCACAGGCGCCCAGCCGGATCCACTACGACCCGATCACCGCGAAACTCTATTACTATCTTTCCGGGACACCAAGTTCTTTTCAGCGGGCCAAACTCGACGGATCCGATCCGGAGAACATCCCCACTCCGAGCGTGGGTAACTTCACCCTCAACGTCGATTCGCGCAAACTGTATTGGATTAGTCCCGGAAATGTTCTGAACCGCTCGGATTTGAACGGCGCGGGAGTTGAGTCGCACACCTACGCTAGCGGTTCCCTTAAGACCCTCGAAGCCTTCGGAGATGACCTGTTCTTCGGCGCTGGCGGGCTTTTGCCCAAAGGGATATGGCGGGCCGATGCCGACGGTTCCAACGAACAGTTCCTTCACAGTAGTGGGGAGCCGTTTGACCTGGCGTACGATCCGGTAGAGAACAAGCTCTATTGTGGAACCATTAGTGCGATTTTTCGGATAAACCCTGACGGGACAGGCTTTGAGTTGGTCCTTGAGCTTAAGGCGGACCAAGTCGTCGTGGACTCTCGGGCGCGGAAATTATATTGGGCCGTTCATTTCGAAAAAGTCATCCAACGATCGAATCTGGACGGATCAAACGTGGAGGACTTTGCCACCGCCAGTGACGTGGGGAACTCCAATTTTGATATCCTTGGGCTGACCATCGTGTATGGCGAGCATGTCCCCGGGGCGTGCTGCGACGGCGATCCTTTTGCACCCTGCAGGGATGATGCGATCGCTTCTTCTTGTCAGTGTGCAGGGTGCAAGTGGTATAAGCTGCTGACGTGCGCGGAGGTAGACTGCACTCCGGGCACAATTCCGACGGTCTCGGCGTGGGGCTTAACCGTTCTGACGTTGCTGCTCATGATCGGAGCGAAGATCGCCTTCGCCCGTCCCGTGGCAGTATCCCGCGTCACCCACGGAGGCTGAAAGTCCCGGCGCGGCGGGCAAGGGCATGACGGTCGGCCGAAGGTGGACTTGGCCATGCCACACTTGTTCATTGACGCAGCACCAAGAGAGCATCCGAAAACCCCCTCACCCTACCCTCTCCCCCTGTAGGGGAGAGGGGTTTGGGGACGCGCTCTCAATCATTGACGCAGCACTACGCGGCGCGGAGCTTGTTTTCGACGTATTTGACGATGGTGCCGACGGTGAACAATTCCGGCATTTTGGAGACGGACGGCTCACCCTCGAACTTAGAGAAATCAGCATGGGGCATGGCCGTCTTGAGTCGTTCCAGGCCGGTGCGGGTCAGTCGATCTCCCTCGACGTAGTCCGGGTTGTTGAGGATGTCGTCGGGAAATAGCTCGCCTTTGGGGATCTTGATCGAGAAGGCCTTTTCCAGCCGGAAGACGATGTCCAGAAAGTCGATGCTCTCCGCGCCCAAGTCGCCCTGGAGCGTCTTTTCCGCGGAGACTTCTTCCGCATCGACGCCCAAGGCGTCGGTAAGGACGCCCTGAACCTTGCTAAAGACTTCATCTTGGCTTGCCGCCATGCCGCTCGTACCTCCATCAACCGCCTTCGAGAACCGTTGCCTTACGGACCATTCGATTTCGCCATTTATCGGCGCAAGAACGCGAACCTTGCCCGCGCGTCGTCGATGATCCGCCGATCGAGGTGGGCCAGCGTCGGCTCACGATCCTGGAGCAAGAAATGCTTCAGGCCGAACCGCGCCTTGACCACCTCCGTTTGATTACAATACCCAATCCCTTCGAAGTCGCTGTCGCCCTGCGCCAATCGGCGGCAGGCGACCTCCATCCGGAGCAGATTGCCCGGTTTGACAAAGCTCTTGTATGTTACATTCCTGGCGTTGTGAAGCAAGACGAGGCTTGAGGTGAAGTCCTGGGCGTCGCGGACGAGCCAGGCGGCCGATTCCACCAGCGCTTCCAGCATCAACACGCCGGGAAGCACAGGAAAGGTCGGAAAATGGTCGGCTAGGTACTCCTCGGCCAGGGAGACGGCCTTGACCGCGACGATCCGCTCGCCGCGGCTCAACTCGACGATACTGTCAACGAATCCGAACTTCATCTCTGGTCCTACCAGTTAGTCGTCCCTGAAAAAGCCGTCTGTTCGATGTAGCCTACGCGGCGATGGCCGATTGGGAAGCGTGCTGGGTCATCGCAAGTCGGTGGATCAGCGAAACAGGCCGGTGCATCGTCCCGTACA
>Ga0137429_1000695_pt1 | contig 12452 bp, 8 predicted proteins | sample EasRivERMZT736_2_FD_102304 | JGI IMG/M metagenome (GOLD analysis project Ga0137429, IMG submission 102304) | Soil microbial communities from meander-bound floodplain in the East River, Colorado, USA - East River MetaG ERMZT736_2 | ecosystem: Environmental > Terrestrial > Soil > Floodplain ...
CAGCGGGCGAGAATTCAATGGGCTTTCGTTCTCTTTAGGTCATGGAAGAGGACCGAGGCCGATCGGGCGCCGGAATAGGTACGCACGGGCAAGTAAACACGGCGATCGCTTCTTACGTTTTGTAAGGAAGTCAGTAGGATATTAACAATGATTTGGGCATGGAAACGACTCGCTCTGACTCTAGTACGCCTGAGCACTGCAGCGCTTTTGTTTTCCGGATGCAACAACGTCGAGATCACGTGACCCGCTCGAAGAGCCGCCGCCGATTGACTGGGAGGGTATCGACGAACGGGCCCGCATCGTCTTCGACGTGACCTGCCCCGGCCTTTCCAACGACGAGTTGACTTCAAAATACGAGACGAATGCAACCGAGGCAATTGTCCGCGCCCTCCCGGGTGGCGCACGATACATGCTGCTGATCGATCGCGCGCATAAAGACCAGGGAGTTTTTCTGCCTGGGACTCAAGTCGCCAACCTCGACGAGATTGTCACAAGCGTCGATCAAGTTCCGGTCTTCGACGAGGAACTCGGCGCGACTTTTCACCGCGGATTCCTCGACGCGGCCGCGCGGATTCGCGCCGACGTCACCCCGTTTCTTGACGCCGGTTTCGAAACGCGCCTGACGGGCTTTTCATTGGGCGGCGCGACGGCCGCCGTCCTGGCTCTGCAATTACAATTGGACGGATTCCAGGTCGAATCGATTCTCACTTTTGGTCAACCCAAGGTGACTGACCAGGCGGGCGCTTCGCAGTTCTCCGACCAGCCCATCCTGCGTATCAAGGCCGGCCTCGATGGAATCACCCATGTCTTCGCACCCGATTACCGTCACTACGGCGATGAAATCATCTTGCTCGACGGCAACCGCATCGTCTACCTGACCCAAAACGACCGCAATTACGATGCCTCCACCGATCCCGACCTGCTCGGACAGGACTTCTCCGATCACGAGACCTACCTCACCCGCATTCCATTAAAATTGGACGGCACGACGCCGACTTCTTTCTGCGATAGTCAGCAGTTCATTACACCGGCCGAGCAACTCGTATGTGAATGAGTGAGCGGTCCGTTCGGCTTTCCCTATCGCACCGGGAACTGTTTCTAGTAGTAATTCGTAATTCTCCCGCGCGGTCGCTCGATCACCCCGCTGCTACCGCGCGCCCGTCACGTTATGTATGCGAGGAAGGTGCGCACACAGACAAAAGGGTCGCCGCGTGAAAAAAACGCTGGATTTCCAAACGAACCCACCGCGAAATTCATACCGGCTTGTGGAAAATGGAGTTATGAAAACATGCGTCCGACTGGAAAGCCACCGAAAGCCAAACGGCGGGTGGAGCCTGCCCTACCCGCGTACCGTCTGGCCGCAGAGGCGAGCGGCGACAGCGGCGGACAGGGATGTAGAGTTCGTTCGCGATCAGGTCCCCAAAGACGCCCGCTACATCGCTAACCCGATTTGCCCATAGCGATCCTGAACGCTGAACCGCGAATGATGTTTGAGAGTGGTATTGACGATTGCCAATAAGTCCTCCATAAAGGAAGTCAGGCCAGTTCGGTGTGGACGGTGACGCGTAGGGCTTCTTCGAGGGTGGTGAGTCCTTCGCGGACTTTGGCCATGGCGTCGTCGCGTAGGGTGATAGCGCCGTGCTGGGAGGCATATTGGTGCAAGGTTTCGGTGGTGGCTTTTTCAGTGACGAGGGTTGCTAAACCGACGTCAAATGGCACGAATTCGTACACACCGACACGATCGTAATAACCACTCCGCAGGCAGCGTGAGCAACCCGATCCGCGGAAAATCTGCACGCCGGTGCGATCGCGGGGAATGCCCATGATGCGGCACTCGGCCTCTCCCGGTTCGTAGCCTCGTTTGCAGTTGATGCAAATCTTACGCACGAGGCGCTGGGCCATCACTCCGATGATGGCGCTGGCGACGAGGTACGGTTCGCAGCCCATGTCGAGCAATCGTGTCACCGCACCGACGGCGGAATTGGTATGGAGGGTGGCGAAGACCAAATGTCCGGTTAACGATGCCTCTAACGCCAGGTGTGCAGTCTCTTCGTCGCGAATCTCGCCGACCATAATAACATCGGGGTTGTGACGCAGGATGCTGCGCAGGGCGAGGGCGAAAGAGACGCCGAATTCCGTGTCCACGGCCACCTGATTGACGCCCGCGATGTGGTATTCGACCGGGTCTTCAATGGTGATGATGTGGCGATCGACGGTGTTGATTCGTTGGAGGGCGACGTAAAGGGTCGTGGTTTTTCCGCTGCCGGTGGGTCCGGTGAGCAGGATGATCCCGTAGGGCCGGTGGATCAGCCGCTCGAAGGCTTGGCGCATTTCGATGCCCATGCCCAGGGTTTCGAGGGTAAGCCGGGTTCGGTCCTGCGAAAGCAATCGGAGGGTGACGCGTTCGCCACGGGCGGTGGGGATGACCGCGACGCGGACGTCGATATCCTGATCGAAGCTGCGACGAGTGAAGCGCCCGTCCTGGGGCTTGCGACGCTCGGTGATGTCGAGTTTGGCAAGGACCTTGATGCGGGACGTCAAGGCCGGTGCGGCGTCCAGGGGATAAGCACGGGACTCGATCATCCTGCCGTCGATCCGCAACCGAATGCGAAGGCGGTCCTCCTCGCATTCGATGTGGATGTCGCTGGCGCGGCGGTCTACGGCCTCATCGACGATGCTGTCGAACTGTTCGACGATGTTCAGCCCGGTGGAGGAAGGAGTGGCGACGGTCGTCGCCAAGGGGGCAACGGTGGTGAGACGAGAGCCTTGAGCCCGGGCCGTCCCGTAGACGTCGTTGATGACCTCGAGTATCTGATACCGGGGACTGACCACGTATTGGATCGGCCGCTCGAAGCGGGCTTGGAGGGCGGCGCGGACGGAGGGGTCGATCGGATCGGCGACCACGGCGACAAGCTCGCCGGAGACTTCGCCGAAAATCAGGCAGTTTTTCCGCCGGGCGACGTTTTCGGGAACGGTGAGGACCCAGGCGCGGGTCGGCGGCCGGCGGGTGAGATCGAGGAAGCGAAGCCCGCTGCTGTCGGCGTAGGCCTGGGCGATGCCGGCCTCGCTGATGAGATCGTTGAGCTGCAAGACTTCGACGAGCGGCAGGCCGATGATCTCGGACTCACGACGCATGGATGCCAGACCGGCGGAGGTAAGCGTCCCCTCGGCGAGGAGCTTGCAGACAATGGGCTGTTCAGCCGTGGCCGCCGCGATCATGGCGGTATGGTGATGGAGAGGGAACGTGCAGGCAAGTCGGGTGGCGCACCGCGGTCTCGGACCTCAATCATCCGCGCGGGCTGAAGCCTGTGGCTCGTATTATTAGACACTCTTAGCCCAAAAACGAACGGCGTTTTGGAATACGGTCAGGCCATCGGGGGGTCGCGTGGCAGTGTTGCGCCGCGTCCAATGCGGATGTTGGGTGTGGTCGAAGTGGCGGTCGGGGTGGGGCATCAGCCCGAAAACCCGACCCGTGGAGTCACATAACCCGGCGATGCCGGCCGTGCTGCCGTTGGGGTTGGCCGGATAAACATCGTGGCGGCCCTCGACATCGACATACCGGAGTGCGACCCGCCCAGTGCCAAGAAGCTTGTCGGTTACACTGTCATCCACTGTCACGACCTTGCCTTCGGCATGTTCGACCGGCAATTCCAGGAAAGTTCCTTCCTGTACATAGGGACAACATGCCGCACACACTTGCAGTCGCACCCACCGAGCCTCAAACTTGGCGGAAGCATTGAAGGTCACAGTCACTTGATCTCGCCCAAATTCCCCACCTGGTAGCAAACCCATCTTCACGAGCACCTGAAATCCGTTGCATATTCCCAGAACTCCGCCGCCTCGGTCTACATAAGCGCGAAGATTCTCGGACAAATCGTCCTGAAGGCGTCGGGCGAGGATGGCCCCGGCCGCAATGTCATCCCCGTAGCTGAATCCACCGGGAATGGTAAGTATGGAATAGTCGTCCAACATCGCCGGTTTCCCGGCGAGGGTGTTGACGTGTACCAGGCTTGGTGACGCACCGGCCAGCCGCCATGCGTGCATGACTTCCTCGTCGCAGTTGATTCCTGCCGCCCGAATCACCAGCACGCGCACGTCTGCCATTCTCAGTGAGCTCCACCGTCGGCCAAAGGCGACCGCCAAGCACGAGCCATCTCATCCACGCCAAGATCGATCAGGTTCGATTGGTTTCGCATAATAGTCAGGCGCGGTTGCTTGGTCACTTGGCCGATGATCGGAAAACCCGAAGCCTCAGCATCCACTTGCTTCATTTCCAGAACGTAGGTCGTTGCCACCGGCGTGAACATGGAGTCTCGATCGAGTTCTTGCGGCAACTCAATGGCTGCCCCAAGTTCCGACGCGATGCACATCTCCGCGACGGCAGTCGCCAGTCCGCCGTCGCTTACATCATGTGCGGAACGCACTCTTCCATCGCGGATGCACAGCGAAACACGGTGATGCAACGAATTTGCGCGCTCCAATCCAAGCCGGTCTGCCGGGGCGCCCGCAAGGACTAGACGGTTGCCAGGCTCCTTCAGATCCATGGACACGCAGTGCCGAACGTCCACGATCTGCGCAAGAGCACTCACCAGCAATGTACCGGGGATGGCGATGCGTTGGGGAAGGCCCGTCCTTCGGGACTCGTCGGTGCTCATGGAGAATTCGTTGTTGATCGAGTCTTTGCCGGAAATAAAGGGCAACCCGTAGGCGATCGCGGCATCACTCGCCCCACGGCATGCTCGCACCAAAGCACCCAGTGAGTCCTCAGTGTCGCACTTGGGCCAGCAGAAGTTATCGAGAATGGAAATACGATCGGGATCGCCGCCCACGCAAATCACATTGCGCAATGCTTCATCAATTGCACGAACGGCCATCCAATAGGGATCGATGTCCGCCCACTCCGGGCACAGTCCGCATCCTATGGCAATGCCCCGGTAGCTTGTGTAGCGCGGTCGCAGCACAGCGGCATCGGACGGCCCGAAACCGGGACCGACAAGCGGCTTGATGACACTGCGTCCCTGCACCTCGTGATCGTATTGGCGGATTACCCACTCCTTCGAGGCGACGTTCAAGCTACTCAAGGATCGCAATAGAAGATCATTGGCTAAATCGCAAGTGACGATCCTATTGTGGCCATCCGGAGAAGTTTGGGGCTGGGAAGTCCACGACGCCGTGCGCACGGTCCGCGGCAGTCCGTCATGGAGAAAGGCCATTTCCAATTCACCGACGGATTGCCCGTTGTATCGAACGCGGAGCTTCCGGTCATGCTTGAATGTCCCGATGACCGTGGCTTCGACTTCCTCCGCCGCGAATACGGACAGGAATCGATCGATCCGCTTGGGCGGGACTGCGAAGACCATTCGCTCTTGGGCCTCGGATATCCAGATTTCGTCATATCGCAGCCCGGCATACTTGAGCGGCACCTTGTCCAGATCGACGACTGCCCCAAGTTCCGCCCCCATTTCGCCCACCGCGCTGCTGAGACCCCCGGCGCCGCAATCGGTGACCGCAGAGTAGAGACATCCATCCGAGTCATCGCGGGCAATCAGTAGGGCATCGAGGAGTTTCTTTTCCTCAATGGCATTGCCGATCTGTACGGCGTGGGCGAATTCATCGGCGTGTTGTTCAGTCAATTCAGCGGAGGAAAACGTGGCCCCGTGAATTCCGTCTCGACCTGTTCTGCCGCCGGCGACTACAATGAGATCACCGGATCGCGGCTCCTTGTGGATGCGATTGCGCGGGATCAGGCCAATGCAGCCGCAGTATACCAATGGATTGGCCAGATACCGTTCGTCGAAATAAATGGCCCCGTTCACCGTGGGAATGCCCATGCGGTTGCCGTAGTCACGCACGCCGCCGACCACGCCCTTTAGGACGCGCCGCGGATGGAGCACGCCCGAGGGAAGTCGATGCGCGTCGAAGTCGGGCGGGGCAAGACAGAAGACGTCGGTGGAGGCGATGGGCTTGGCTCCCAGTCCGCAGCCCATGATGTCCCGAATGCATCCTCCGACGCCGGTCGAAGCGCCGCCGTATGGTTCAATGGCAGAGGGATGGTTATGCGTCTCCAACTTGAAGGCGATGCCGTACTCCTCGTCGAAAGCGACGATGCCGGCGTTATCCACGAAAACGGAAAGGCACCAATCGCGGTTGAGTTTGGCGGTTGCGGCGACGATCGTGTCCTTGAGCAGATTATCAAAGCGCACCTCGACTTTCCCCGGGCGTCCGAAGTCCTCACCGCGATAAACAATAGAACTCTTGAGCGTCTTGTGTACACAATGTTCCGACCAGGTCTGGGCAAGCGTTTCCAACTCCAGGTCGGTCGGTTCGCGATTGAGTTTGTCGAAGTGGTCGCGAATGGCGCGCATCTCGGCGAGCGTAAGAAACAGATGGGCCTCGCGGGAGAGGCGGGTCAACTCATCGTCGGTTAAGCGTAGGATGGCAATGTGCCGCAGTTCGAATGGGCGCTGCCGCGGCGTCGGAAAGGCGTCGGGAATGGGGTCACTGCGACCGAAGCCGCGGATAAAACACGTCTCAATGCAGTTGTTGGCCAGCACCCTGGCCGCGATCTGTTCCAACTCTGGGGCGTTGCGTGCGCCGAGAATGAGGTACCGTCGGGCGGTCTGAACGGCCGCCACGCGGGCTTGCGATCGACCTTGGGCCGCCAGCAGACGCCCGGCGGCATCCAACGTGCTTAGAGCGGCTGGGTTCATGACCCCCGGAAGCGGATGGACCTCGATCGCCCCGTCGGTATTGTCGCGGCGGGCAAAACCCTCGCGGACCTCGAACAGTTCGGCCACAGGGTCGCTGAGCAGTTTCTCGGCGAGCAAGCGAACGTCGGATTCGAGAAGGCTACCCTCCAGCAAATAAATTCGACTCGAGCGAACGCCTTCGATGTGTTCCAGCCCGATTTGGCGGACGTCGGCGAGCACGTCGCGCCCATGACCATCAAGGTCGGAACGGCGCGGACTCACCTGAATGTGCCAGCGTTGCAAGCAAGGGGCACGGTCACTGTGCATTTCGGGAAGGCTCGACGTTTTTCACAACTCAACCAAGGTTGGGTCGGTCTCTACATTTGATAATCTAACTCGGATTTGATTCTTTTGCCACAACCTTCTATCGTCCTATTTCGGCGTGCTGGAATCCTCACCCTAGCCCTGTCCCTGGGAGGGATAGGAAGTTTGCCAAGGAGAGTTTTGATTGCGTTTCGCATCATCCGTCACAGCGGCGCCCAAGGTCGCGCAGGCGATCGAGGAGTTACTCGCCCCGTTGGATGCACGGGTGACGGCGGGCGCGGTCGACTTGGCTTTGCTTTTCGCGACACCGCATTTCGACGATGACTTAGCCGAGGTCGTAGACCGGGTGGCTGCTAAACTCCCGGGCGCGGTCCTGCTGGGCTGCTCGGCCGAGGGTACGATCGGCGTCGACCGGGAGTTGGAGAGGGTCCCGTCACTCTCGCTGCTGGCCGCATCCTTGCCGGACGTCCTGATTCGGCCCTTCCACATCCGGCAGAACCAATTGGAGGCCGCCGAGACTGCCCTGGATTGGGAGCGAATTGTTGGCGCAGCCCCCGAAAGCACGCCGACGTTTGCCGCCTTCGGCGATCCGTTTAGCGTCGATATCCACGCCGCGGTCGAGCAAATCAACGAATTCTTTCCCAAGGCGTCCCTTGTGGGAGGAATAGCGAGCGGCGGGCGCGAACCGCGCGGGAACCGATTGATCGTCAACGGCGAGATCTTCGAGGAAGGTTTGGTCGGCGTGTCGATGACGGGTCGGATGGACGTCAAAACGGTGGTATCTCAGGGTTGCCGACCGATCGGCAAGTCCTTTGTGATTACCAAGGGCGAACGAAACATCATCCAAGAGCTAGGTGGCCGCCCGGCGTTGGAACAACTCCAACACACGTTGACGGCCCTTTCCGAGGAAGATGAGCAGCTCGCCCGGCAGTCGTTGTTTGTGGGTCGGGTGATTGATGAATACAAGGGTCAGTTCGGTCGCGGGGATTTTCTGATTCACAATATCGTCGGCGCCGATCGCAAAAGCGGGGCGATCGGGATGGCCGGTCTGGCCCGTGTGGGGGCAACGGTGCAGTTCCATGTCCGCGACGCGCAGAGCGCCGACGAGGACCTCCGAGCCATGCTCGGGCCTCTCGCCGGAAGCGATGTGCAAGGGGCAATGCTGTTCGGATGCAACGGCCGGGGCACGCACATGTGGCCAAAGCCCGGACACGATGTAGGCGTGCTACGGGAGGTCCTCGGCGACGTCCCCGTCGCGGGCTTCTTCTGCGGCGGAGAGTTCGGACCAATCGGCGGGAAAAACTTCATTCACGGCTTTACGGCCAGTATTGCTCTGTTTTGTGAGCCGTAAATTGCGAGCCTTGGTCTGCGACAGCATCCGTAACTTGACGACACGATGAATGGATTAGAATGATGAATCCCTCGCTTTCATTATCACCGGGATATGTAACAGTCCTTTCACTGTTGATCGTCGGCTTGAGCGTACCGACTCGCGTGGCCGCTCACGATTCATGGCTCGTGGCCTATAAGAATGTGGCCGCGCTGGATGAATCGGTCAGCCTGGCCTTCGTGACCGCCGAAGTCTTCCCCATCAGCGAGCAGGCTGCGAAGCCGGAGCGGGTCGCCGAATGGGTGGTACTTCAGGGCGGGCAACAACGGAAGGTCGAGGGGTACGCCGTGGAGAAGGAAGAGCTCGCTGCGAATGTGAAGTTCGATCAGCCGGGCGTTCATGTGGCGGGCATCGCCATGCAGGCGAGTTTTATCGAGCTTCCCGCGAACGACTTTACGGAGTATCTGGAGGACGAGAAGGCGACGGCCGCTCTCGCCGACTTTCGGCGCGGGCCCCGTGACCAGCCTGGACGCGAGTTCTACACTAAGTCCGCCAAGACCTTCGTGGAGGTCGCGGGCGGCGCGCTGCTGAAGGGCTTCAGCAAACGCGTCGGGCACAAACTTGAAATCATCCCGCTTTCCAACCCCTGTGGGTGGAAGGCGGGCGATAACGTCAAGGTGCGCGTGTTGCGGGACGGGCAACCGGCGTCGGGTCTTCGGATTTCGTCGGGCCACGAAGGGCTTGCCAAGCACACCTACGTGGAACACGCCACCACGGATATCGACGGCGCGGCGCGTTTCAACTTGTCGCGTCCTGGGTTGTGGTTCTTTCGGACGCACACCATCCATACGATTCGAGAGCAGCCCGCCTACGCTCCGCCCGACGCCCCGAAGGCCGATTGGGAAAGCTTCTGGGCGTCGATCACTTTCCGCGTGGTTGAAAAAAATCCGTAAAAGCCAAAGATGCAATGCCGGTCCTCATGGGCTTTTTGTCGCGTAAGTCTATGCAGATCAATACGTTAGGTGCACCATCTAGAGCGCTTTGCGATAACTCTGAAGAGTCGTGACTGCCGCGAAGTGGCACTGGACGCTAGGTGACGGGGGCGTGTCATGCTGTTGCCCATACCCCGGCCGCTACGCTACGATGTCCCGTATACGAACGTGCCGCTTTTCGAGAGCGAGGAATGAATAAACCTTGGGAGACTTAACGGTGCAAAGCACAAGCTACCCGCAAACTCAAACCATCCTTCGGGCATTGGAGTTCGCGGCGTCGAAGGGCGGATTCGGAACGAACGCCCGCCAGAAGAAAACCGCCCTGGCGCTCATCAAGGACATGAAGAGCAATGAATCGGTCAGCGGTCGGCATCAGCAGCTTTCGGCAATGCTCAGGAAGGGCGCGTCGATCGCGGAAATGATCAAGGCCACGGGCGCTTCGCGGCGGACGATCTTCCGCTACCTCAACCACTTCGAGGACGCCGGATTGGACATCAGCATTGCGGGTGGGAAATACAAGCTGAAGTAAACTGCCCGCGGTCGACTCCAACGCCGTTGAGCGTTGGAGCGAGCATTGGTCATCACCGGTGGCAATCGGCCTCCAACCCAAAGTGCACTCCGGCGGCCCCGAACGAACGTCTTCGCCCGGGGATGTCGTCGAGGCTGTGCCAACTGAGAGAATGCCGCGGCGGCGGGTCCTGCCCGTCCTGGTTCTCCTCGTCGCGGCCGCTGCCTTCGTGAGCATTCCTCGCCTTCCGCCCAGCGTCTGCTTCGGGGATGCGGGAGACCTTCAACTCGCGTCCGCATCGTTGGGGATCACTCATCCACCGGGCTACGCAGGATTCGTCAGCCTTGGCCACCTGGCGACGATGATCCCCGGCGTGGACCCGGCCTATGCCGTATCCGTCTTCTGCATGGTGACCGGGGTCATCGTCCTGATCTTATGCGTGCTCTTCCAAGTTCGACTCGGGGTCGACCCGTGGGCTGCCGGCGCCGTCGCGCTGCTTCTGACCGCGCACCCTCGATTCTGGCTCAACCTCACCACGCCGGAAGTCTACATGCTGGCGCTGGCGTTCGTTGCGGGCGCGGCCTATTTGGTTCTCAAATTCGCCCAAAACGGTCGGCGGCGAGGTGTATACCTCGGTGCCATCCTGTTCGGCATGGCGCTCGCTAACCGACCGCCCGTGCTGCTCTCTCTGCCCTTCTTCGTAGCCGCCTGGTGGATGGCCGCACGCCGCTGGGAGGCCCCTCGGCGGCCGTCGCTGAGGTCTTTTCTCGTGATTTCGGGGTGCGCGGCCCTCCCTGGTTTGTATTCACTCGGTTACCTGTGGGTCCGCGACACACCGCAGACCCCTTACAACTACCTTGAACACTATGACGCCGAACACCACGAACTGCCGCAGAGCAGCGCGGGATGGTCGGCCAAACTGGAGCGCGTAGCGTGGCACGCCAGCGCCAGGCAGTTTCATTATCGCGTGGGGAACGATTGGAAGGGATTGCGGGCAAAACTGCGCTGGCTACGAATCCAGCTCGTGGCGTATGACGCTTTGCCCTTTACCATCATGGCCTTGCTCGGCGTCTTAGGCGTCGTCACGATTCTCAAGCGCTCTTTAATCGGCGGGATACTACTTTCCGGCATGATTCTCCAAAGTGTGTTTTTCATATGTATGTTCCGCGATGTGGGGCAGGCGGCCGATCTCATGCCGTTGCTGTTTGCTTTGTCGGTTTTCGGCGGCGCATCCTTGTCCGCGCTCTTTCCGATCGGAGGCAATGCGCGGCGTAAACTCCTCGCTTGTGCCTTGATGATCGCGGTCACCGTTCTCACCGTACTTGGCGTGCCCCATCGGCCCAGGTATGGGGCTTCGCTGGACGCTACGGCGTTCTTGGAGAAATTGGATCTAAAGACACTCCCACAGCACTCGGTCATCATCGACAGGTGGACCGAATCGCTTCCCATGCTATACGAACAGTACATTCTCGGGACGCGCCCGGATATCAAGATCATTCTCGCCACACAGGGCAACTGGGCAAGGATGGCCGAGGGCTTCGCGGGTCGCCCTGTCTTCTTGATCAACAAGGACAGCAGTTTCAAAGATCGGGCGGTGACGCCCTATCGCAATGTGTGGCGACTCGAGTGATTTACGAATTGCATCATTCGTCATTGGGCGACGTACGCTCATGGCGTGCCATGGCGGCATAGACCGCCAGACCGCTGAGGGCGAGTCCAAGGGCGATCAGCCACACCGGCCAGCCGATGGTCGTCCACAACCACATGCCCGCCAGCGGGGCGATGAGTCCGCGCACTCCGGCGAGGAACACGTGGATGCCCATGTACACTTCTGCCTCGTCCGCTTTGGCGAAGTGAAGGTGGCCGAGGTTCCAAGCGAGGGCCCCGCCACCCTGACTGACACCGTGAAGCAGCCCGCGTAGGGCGAATAAGACGACGGCGATCGGCAAATAGGAGGGCCCGATTCGTGGCGCGTCGCCGGCGACCAACGTGGCAATCATTCCGAACAGAATGCTGGCCGCCCAACCGATCACGTTGACCACGCGGAAGCGCAGCACGCCCACGCCGTCGAAGAGTCGCCCCCACCGGCTAATGCTGCCCAACAGTCCAAGGATGGGAAGAGCCACGATCAGGCCGGTGCTGATCCAGAACGCTCGCTCGCCGCTCGGTTCGAGATCGCGCGTGACCACAGCGACAGCCACCGGAATGGTCATCAGGTTCGCTGCACCCTGTAACGTCTGGGCCAGGCAATACTTGCTGAAGCGCCGATCGCTGCTGAGGATTCGGAACAACTGGCCGAAGGCGTTGACCGGGGATACCAAATCTCTCAGGCGGTATCGAACCAACGCGCTGGAGCGCAGGCCGCGGATTTCCCGCGCGGCCCGAACGCGGCGCAGTTCGCTTCGTTCCCCCCGAATGCGGACCTGGCGAAGCAGGACGACGCCGATCACGCCGAACGCCGCGGCCACGGGAAAAACAAAACGAAACGCCGCCGGGTGTTTATCGCAGAGCGCCGCCGCGGTTTGAACCGTAACGATGCCGACCACGGAGCGCAAGGCCTGGAGCCGGGCGGTGATTTGGCCGCGAACCTCGACCGGGTAATTGGACCG
>Ga0137429_1000698_pt1 | contig 12420 bp, 7 predicted proteins | sample EasRivERMZT736_2_FD_102304 | JGI IMG/M metagenome (GOLD analysis project Ga0137429, IMG submission 102304) | Soil microbial communities from meander-bound floodplain in the East River, Colorado, USA - East River MetaG ERMZT736_2 | ecosystem: Environmental > Terrestrial > Soil > Floodplain ...
GGCAAAGCGATCGATTTTCGCGTAGAACACGGCTAGGTGAATCATGTTGGTAAGCGTCTGCGGATGCTCCTCGCCCAGGACTCGGCGGGAAGTGACCAGAACGCGCTCCTGCAGAGTCACCGCCTCCTGACTATAGCCGAGCACGGAATACGACCACGCCAACATTAACATCGTAACCAGCGTGGCCGGATGTTCGTCGCCCAATACGGGGCACCTGATTGCAACGGTTTGCTCAAATAAACTCGCCGCTTCATTCCTGCGCCCGGTCATGTAGTACGAATAGGCCAAGTTGTCCATGGAATCCAGCGTGTCCGGGTGTTCTTCGCCGAGGGTCCGGCGCTGCTGCTCCAGGAGATTCTTGCGAAGAGTGAGCAGTCCATCCCAGTGTCCAGTCTCATGCATGAAGGCACTCTTGAGGTTCAGGGCCGTCAGCGTTTCCGAATTTTCCTCTCCAAGCCCAGTGCGGGCTTTCTCCACCGCCCACTCGTTCAGCTCTAGAGCTTCGTCGTAACGCCCCTGGTCCCAGTACAGGCTGGCGAGCGCATTCATGGATCGGATGGTCTCGACATGCTGTTCGCCGTAGAGCCGTCGAGCCTGTTCAATAGTCGGCTGGATCATTTCGTGGGCCTGGTCGTATACGCCGAGTCCTTGGTAGGTTTGACCGATGGTTCCCCGAAGCTGCACTTCAGCCTCCGGGGCATCCTTCAGTTCTCCTTCACGGATCCGTTTCGCAGCCGCATTCAGCATTTCCTTTAGCATCGTGGTATCGCGCCCCAGCGCCACTGAGGGACCAGCGCCCTTAAGGATGCCCGACATGAACCCCGAAACGCGCTCGGCCTTTATTTGCTCTTGATGCGCCCGCTCGGCTGAAGTCTCGGCCTGCTTTCGTTGCTCGGCCTCAGAGAAAGCAGCGGCCTCGGCGCGAGCGCGCTCGCGGCTTTGTTCGGCACGGGCATTCTCGGCTCGAAAGTAAAGGGTCGTGCTGACGATCATCCCAGCCACCAGGACCAGAAATACGGCGGCTACGCCGACAACGACGGCCTTGTTGCGCTGGGCGAACTTCTTGAATTGATAGGCGGCGCTGGCAGGTCGAGCCACGATGGGCTCGTCGTGCAAATAACGGCGGATGTCGGAGGCCAACTCCGCCGCGGACTGATAGCGCCGCGACTTATCCTTTTCCAAGGACTTGGCGACGATGGTCTCCACGTCGCCGCGAAAAACGCGATTGACCGTGCTGAGCGGGGCCGGTTCCTCCTCGCGGATGACGCGAGCGGCCTCGTGGATCATCTTGTGTTTTAGATCGTACGGCAGGCGCCCGGCGAGCGCCTCGTACGCGATGACTCCGAGGGCGTAGACGTCGCTGCGTGTGTCCAGCCCCTGCGGGTCGGCGGCCACCTGTTCGGGACTCATGTACGGGATCGTGCCGATGAGCTGGCCCACGTCGGTCTGGATCGTCGTGGCCTGGATGTCGGAGTCCGTCGCCCGGGCGACGCCGAAGTCCAGGATTTTCGGCTGGCCGGATTCGTCGACCAGAATGTTGCTTGGCTTCAGGTCGCGGTGAATGACCCCTTTCTGATGCGCGTGATGGACGGCGTCGCAGACCTTGGCCACCAGCTCCAGACGCTGTCGCGTGCCCAGGTTCTCCGCTTCCATGTACACTTTGAGTCCCCGTCCGCGAATGAACTCCATCGCGAAGTAGGGCACGATGACGCCATGCTTTCCGTCAGCGCCTGGGGCGACTTCGTGTGTCCCCGCTTCGTAGATTTGGGCGATGCCCGGATGTTGCAGCCGGCCGAGAACCTGGGACTCCTGCTCGAAGCGCTTTAGCAGTTGCGGCGACGCATAGCCGGGCCTGATGACCTTCAATGCCACGACGCGTCGCGGCTTATCCTGCTCCGCTTCGTAGACCGTCCCCATGCCCCCTTCGCCGATAACCCGCAGGATGCGGTATCGCCCGATCTCGCGCAAGACCGGCATCCCGGAAGCGGACTGCGCGGGCAAACCGCTGCCTAAAGAAACGGTGTCGGCGCCGCGACGAATGGCCGACGTTTCCTTCGATGGTTCGTCGCTGGTCATGAGCGGCCATGCTTTCCTAACGCACCCGAAAAGACACGAATGCGTAAGCCCCTACGCCCGTGAGCGTTGGGGCGAGGGTTGGATTGAGGGTTATAACGAATCGGGCCTTGGGTTTCAAAGATTGTCGCGACCGCATGCCGTGATCGGTGACGCGGCCTACTTGGACCGAGCGCCGGTGAAGTTGTTAGGATGGCGGAAAGTGCGCGCACAATGAGAAAAACGGCGATGGCCGGAAAAACGCTGGATTACCAAACGAACCCACCGCAAAATCGCTAAGTCCTTGCGGCCACGAGAGTTATCAAAATGTCCGTTTTGCGGAAAAGCCAAACCAAAGCCACCAAAAGCCACTCGCGTTCGCCTGCCGCCGCCTGAAATGGGCTGACCTGCGTCTCCGGAGGTACCCTAACATTTTTCTAACATTTGTCTTGCGGGCGGGTCGATGATGGGGTAAATTGCCGCGATGTCGTTGTTGGTGACGGGCAGCATTGCGATCGACACGGTGGCCTCACCCTACGGGCGAGCGGAAAACGTGCTGGGCGGATCGGCGGTGTATTTTTCGTTTGCCGCTTCGCCCTACGTGCCGGTGCGGCTGGTCGGGGTCGTAGGGGATGATTTCCCGGAGGAGTTTCGAAAGGTGCTGGCCGCACGGGACATCGACCTTCGCGGCCTGGAGGTCCGCAAGGGAAGCAAGACCTTCCGTTGGTCGGGCCGCTTTGAAGGAGCGATGAACGAGGCCGAGACGGTGGAGGTGGACCTCAACGTCCTGGCCGAACGCGGACCCAAGGTGCCGGAGGTCTTCGCCGACAGTCAGACCGTTTTCCTGGCCAATACTCACCCCACGCTGCAACGCGACTTACTGTCGCAACTACGTTCGCCGAAGCTGATCGTGTGCGACACCATGAACCTCTGGATCACCACGGAGCGGGAGTCGTTGTTGGAGACACTACGGGTGGTGACAGGCGTGATCGTCAATGACGGCGAGGCGCGTCAACTTACCGGGCAGTTGAACCTGATGGAGGCGGGCGAGTCGATCTTGGCGATGGGGCCTAAGTTCGTCATCATCAAAAAGGGCGAACATGGCGCCTTGCTGCTGACGCCCGACGGGCTGGCGGCCGTGCCCGCATTTCCCACGAAAATCGTTCACGACCCGACCGGCGCCGGGGATAGTTTCGCCGGTGGTTGTTTGGGCTACCTTAGCGCGCAGGGCCGGACCGATTTCGATACCTTGCGGCAAGCCCTGGTCCGCGGCACGGTTGCGGCGTCGTTTGTGATCGAGGATTTTTCCCTGCGTCGCGTGGAAAAACTGACTCGCGCGGAAATTGATCAGCGGGTCAAGCAGTTCGTGCGGATGGTAAGGTTCGAGTAGTCGAGGCGGAGTGTAACCGAACGGCGTGCGGCTATTCGTGGCGATTGAACTGACGGATGAGGTGCGCGATGCGCTCCGAGAGGTCCAAGGCGCATTGGGCCGGGCAGCGGACGGCGTTCGCTGGGTTCGGCCGGAACAGTTGCACCTGACCGTTAAGTTCCTGGGGGAGACGCCGGACGTTGAGGTGCCGCGCGTGGCCGAGGCGGTCGCGCGAAGCGCGGCGCGGTCAAGAGCCTTTGAGATGCAGTTGACCGAATGCGGTTGTTTCCCGCCTCGCGGGCCGGTACGGATCGTCTGGGTCGGTACGCACGATGGGTCGGGGGCATTGCAAGAGTGCGTGAACGCCGTCGAGGAAGAGATGGACGGGATTGGTTTTCCAAAAGAATCAAGGCCCTTTTCGGCGCACCTGACCATCGGTCGGCGCGTCAGCCGCAACACCCGTGAGCGCTGCGGCGAGGGTTACTTCGAGCGATCGGCGAGCGGCATACGAGCGGCGGTCGAGCGCTGTATGGTCAAACCTGTCCGGCAATCCGTGGGTGAGTTAATCCTGATGTCGTCGGTGTTGTCGCCGAAAGGGTCGTTGTATAGCGTGGTGACTAAAGCGAAACTTGGTAAAACGAATTCGATGAGTGGGAGGTGCTGAATGAGAGTGGTGATGCAGGACAACGTAAGCGTGAAGCGGGAAGAGGCCCTGGGTCGGGCCTTGCAGCAGATTGAAAAGGCCTACGGCAAGGGCGCGATCATGCAGCTCGACAAGATGGACGCGGATTTCGACGGCATCTCCACCGGGGCGCTGTCGTTGGATCTCGCCCTCGGCGGGCATGGTCTGCCGCGCGGCCGCATCGTCGAGTTGTTCGGGCCGGAGTCGTCCGGCAAGACGACCCTGGCCTTGCACGTCGCCGCCGTGGCCCAGCGCGAGGGCGGGGTGGCCGCCATCATCGACGTCGAGCACGCCCTCAGCCCGGTATGGGCCAAAAAATGCGGCATCAACCTTGAAAAGCTGCTGGTCAGCCAGCCGGAAGCGGGCGAGGAAGCGCTGGAAATCACGGAGATGCTCGTCCGCAGCGGCTCCTTGGACGTCATCATCATCGACTCCGTCGCGGCCCTGATCCCCCGTGCGGAGATCGAGGGGTCGATGGGTGACGCGCATGTGGCACTTCAGGCCCGGCTGATGAGCCAGGCCCTGCGCAAGCTCACCGCCGCCATCGGCAAGAGCCGCACCATCGTCATCTTCATCAACCAACTGCGCATGAAGATCGGGGTCATGTTCGGCAACCCGGAGACGACGCCCGGCGGGCGGGCGCTCAAGTTCTACGCCTCGGTGCGCCTCGACATCCGCCGCATTTCCTCGATCAAGGAGGGTGAGGCCGTGACCGGCAACCACGTCAAGGTGAAGGTGGTCAAAAACAAAGTCGCCGCCCCCTTCCGCGAGGCCGAGTTCGACATCATGTTCGACAGCGGCATCAGCTCCGAGGGGGATCTGCTCGACCTTGCCGTCGCTGACAACGTGATTACCAAGAGCGGCGCGTGGTTGGGCTACAAAGACGTGCGCCTCGGGCAAGGGCGGGAGAACGTCAAGCAATTCCTTCGCGACAATCCCGACTTATTCGAGGAAATTCGCGCCGCGGTCATCGCCAAGCGAACGCCGCCGCCCAAGTCCGCCGCGGGAGCGGATTCGGAGCTGAAGTCTTCGGCCAAGGAACCGATCGCCAAACGAAAACGGGCGTAGAAGGCAAGATCACGAGGCATTGGGCATTAGGCACAGAGGCATTCGCCGCGGCGGGGATGGGGGCGACTTTGCCCTCACCCCGACCCTCGCCCGGAGGGAGAGGGGGTGCCGGTCTGCTTGCGGGCGGACCGCCACAGCCAAACGGTGACGAGCAGGAAGGGAAAGGCCGAGCATCCGTGCCACCAACTGTCACTCAGTCCCCAACGCATCCAACCCTCGAAGTTGCTCCACAGCCAGGGAACGAAGTGCATCGGGCCGACGACTTCTTCCATCGCCGATTCGGGGTTGACCCACCGCGGGTCGCTCCACCACCAGGAGATAATCGCGGTAACTCCGACCAGGGCGATGCCCATCAGGCCGTTGCCCGCGACCAGGCCCGAGGCGGTCAACATGCCGGGATTTTCTTCACTTTTCTCGCGGCTCCGCCATTCGATGAGCCAGCGAACGATCCCGCCGATCATGATCGGCGTGGTGAGCGACAGCGGCAGATAGAACCCCACGGCGAATGGCAAGGACGGCACGTGCAACAATTCCAAAACCACCGCGACGGCGCCACCGATGACGATCAACTCCCAGGGGAGGTTTCCATCGAGCACGCCGTCCACGAGGATGCGCATGATGTTGGCCTGGGGCGCGGGCAGCGGGTGGGGATGATCCGGCGAGGGGGTGAATCCCTGGTTCTTGGCGAGGAGCAGGATCACGCCCGCGATGACGGCGACCGAGGTCAACACGCCGAGGATTTCGCCGATCTGCTGCTTCCACGGCGTCGCTCGGACGAGGAACCCGGTCTTGAGGTCTTGGGAGATATCGCCCGCGATGCAGATGGCGCTGCAGACGATGGCCCCGACAGACAGACATGCGACCTTCACGCCCGTCGCGTCGACGCCGTCGCGGGCTGCGAAATAGCGAAACGCCAGGCAGGTTCCGAGCAAGGCCGCGATGGTCATTCCAGAGGCGGGGTTGGAGGACGCCCCCACAAACCCCACGATCCGCGACGCGACGGTCACGAAGAAAAAACCGAACACCAGTACAGCAACAGTCCCCACGTGGTTCAGGCGGATTTCGGGCAGCTTCCACATGGCGTAGCCGAGTACCGCGAGGACCAAGAACAGCAGTGGAAGCGGCAGATCGCGGTCGGTGCGGTCGCCGGTTCGTTTTTCAAGGCGAAGTAAGCCGACGAACACGTGCCTAAAGGATGAAACAATCGTCGGCACGCTCTTGAGCAATGACAGCAAGCCTGCGGCGGCGACGGCGCCCGCCCCGATGTACTTGACGTATTTGGCGTGGATTTCGGCGGGAGTCATCGCCCCGATGAGTCGGTCGGTGGAGGGGAAAACGGCGGATGAACCATTCGCGCCGAAGAAACCGATCGCGGGGATCAAGACAATCCAGGCGAGTAGCGCACCGGCGAGCATGACGGCCGCGATGCGCGCCCCAAGGATGTAGCCGACGCCGAGCAGGGCCGGCTCCACCGCGAGCGAACCTTGGGTCTTAATGAGCTTCGGGACGGGAGTCACCGCGTACTCCGGCCAGAAGCCCAATCCGGTCAGAAGTCGGAAGACTCCGCCCACCACCGCGCCGCGAATGACACAGATCGCGCCCACGCCGCCGCGCTCCCCGCTCTTGAGGACGTCCGCGCACGCGACACCTTCCGGGTAGGGCAACACGCCATGCTCCTTAACGATCAACACCCGCCGGAGCGGGACCATAAAGCACACGCCGAGGAGTCCGCCGGTTGTTCCCCAAAGGACCATTTCGGTGATCGTCGCGTCGTAGCCGAGAATGAATAACGCGGGGATGGTGTAGATCATCCCAGCGGCGAGGCTCTGCCCCGCCGAGCCGATACATTGGACCATGTTGCTTTCCAGTAGCGAGTTCGGACGGGACAGAGCGCGCATCACAAGCAGGGACATGACCGCGGCGGGAATGGAGGCGTTGACGGTCAAGCCGACCTTAAGGCCGACGTAGGCATTCGCGGCGGCGAGCGCGGCGCCGACCGTCACGCCCAAGAAAACCGCTAACCAGGAAAGTTCACGCATCGTTTTGCTCGAGTTTGGATTCGCGCACTCGCCAGGCTTATGAATGCCCCATTACGGCGATCTGGCGAACTATAGTGGCGATCGGGGTCCTTGAAAAATGTGCCGCCCATACTGACTTTTTCCTAGACGTTGACCTGCTCCCCATTCATGTACGAGTTGCCATATGAGCTTGGTTGTGCTTCGCCGTAGCGGGAGCGATGGTGGCGATGAAGCGTGCGGTGCGTGCATCGCCCCAACGGGGTGCAGGGCCGTAGCCGTGGGTGGAGCGAGTCCGCCGAAGGCGGACGATTCGGCCGGGCGTGTCGGTGCGTCAGCCGGCCAATGACGAAGCCCGGATCCGCCGGTGGCGGATGCCTCCGTGCCTTTATGCCTTCGTGCCTTTCCCGGTCATTCGCCATTCGACACTCGACATTCGGCAATCGCCAATCCCCTTCGTCGCTCCGTCGCTTCCCGTCTAATCGCCAATCGGCATTGCTTCCGCTTGTTCAGCCACTTTGTTGATCCTAGAATTGGGAGACTTGGAGTGATGCCGCGTGGAGCAACCTCTGAAAACCGCCGCCCCTGACAATCTGGCCGGCCCCGGCCCGGACGACGATCTGCCGCCCGGCGACCATGCCCTCGAAGTCGCCGCGCGACACGGCTTCGGGCCTCTGAGTCCCATCGTCAAGCGCGTCTGGCACGGCGACGCCATTCCTTGTGTGACCTGCGGCCAACTCGTCCGCCGAGAAGAGGACCATTGCGACCACTGCGGCCAGGACTTGTCGGAAGAGATGGTCGAGAAAATGCGGGCCCACTCCGGGCCGTGGTACGTCCTGGAGCACCTACGTCCCTTCCCGGGCGTCGCCCTCGATCGCATCGTCCGCCAGATTCGTCGGGGCCTCATCACCGAGACCTCCATCGTCCGCGGCCCCTCCACCGATTACCAATGGCGCTTTGCCGTCGAGACGCCGGGTCTCTGCCGCTACTTCGGCAAATGTTGGCATTGTCATCACGAGGTCGGCCCCGCGGACTCCTACTGTCAGGGCTGCCTCTCCCATCTCTCCTTTGAGAAAATCCGCCCCATCTCCGAGCTGCGCCCGATTCCCGAGCCGCGGGGCGGAATGAAATCCGTCGAAGTCGGAGCCCGCGCGGAGACCGCTCGCGTGCCACTGGCCGCTAGCCCGCCCATGGGACACTTACCTCCGCCGCGAAGCGCCGCTCCCATCCTCGAACCCGGAAGTGAACTCGCGAAACTCGCCAACGTCGTCCATCGCCTCGAAACGGTCCCTTCTGCAGACTCGGATTCTGCCTCCCGCATCGGCACGCTCGCAGCGACTTGGATCGCCGTGGCCATTCTTGTCCTGGCCGTCATCGGCGTGGTGTGGATGACGAGCCTTCGTAGCCCCAACGCTCGTCCGTCGGCCCCGACGACCGGCGTGGTCTCGCCCTCTTCCCCCTAGTCGTTTCTGAAAGTCCCTCTCCTCTAGACGGGCGAGGTATAGTGAGGGGTAATTCGCGAGGATTCGCCTGCTTAATCGCGAGCTGTGGTTCGCCGCCATCCGAGTGAACAAATGGTCGACGCTCCATCGGGCGATGACGCAAAGCGGCTCGTTTCGAATCCACGGTCTCCATCTCTCGATCAACCTCTCGATCAACGTCCATCGCCCGACTCCTTTGCTATGGATCGCCCGGCGTCTTCGTAAGCGATACCCAGGATCAGAGCCACGCCAACTCCGAGAATGGTAAAGACCAACTCGTCCGACACATCCCATCCGAACTCCGCTGCAAACCCCGCCGCCACCGTGCTCAGCGCCACCCGCGCCTTCCGCGACGCCAACGTCCGGAAGACCCGCTGAAAGACCGAAATCGCTGTCATATTGTTCGCTCTTGGCTTTTGACTTTTTGACTTTTTGATTTTTTGGCGTTTCGTTCATGCCACAAGTAATACACCGGCCGCGAAGCAATGATCCCCCGAAAGCTCTGCGCCAGCAGTTCCGGTGACTGCCGTTCCACCCGCCGCTCCCCGCCGCCCGTTGTGGCCGCATACCAGTCATAGACCACGCGGCACACAATCTCGCGCACAGTACGGCGACGGCACACTTGCAGAGTGAACTCACGGCCATTGGGGTCCACGCCCATACCTCGCAAAGCATCGAGCGCGGCCTGACGCCGCGGCGAAACGCCGTATTGCCCGATGCGTTGCATCCCGGCCTTCTCAAACACGGGATTGAACTCGCCCATCGACGCGAGACATTCAATATATTCCGTGCCAACCAGTGGCAACGTTTTACGGACGAGATAATGCCCCAAGCCGCATCCGCGAACGTCGGGATGAATCACCAGACGGCGAAGAATGCGAAGCGATCGGTTCACGCGCGTCGCGTTGCGGCTGAACAATTCGTTCGTCGCCTGGTTTCGCAGGGCAAGCTCCAACGGTCCGTGCGAGTACACCACGATGCCGAGAGGTTCACCATCCGCACCGTCGCGCAACACGAACGTTTTGTCCACAAAGCCCAACTCGTCCGTCGCGCGATAGTGCATGGCCGCGAAGGCGTCGTAGTCGCGCTTCGATCCGGGACTGATGCGAAAACGCCGCCGAAAGCTCGGCGGTCGCTTCGACCGCACGGTGCGCTCCTCCACATCGCATCGCCCGCGGCCACGAAACCAAACGACCACGTCAGGTTGCAAGTCGGCGATGATGTCTTCGTTGGCGCAGGCGAGAACGACTGAAAGACAGCGCCTTGTCACCAGCTTGCGAAGACAGAAGCTGATGGCCTTGGCGGCTCGTCGATGCAACGCGGCGCAGAACTCATCGCAAAGCAGCGGCGCCGCCGCGTCGCCTCGGCTGTGCAGAGCAATGGCACGCGCCAGTTGTGCCCGAAACTTCTCGCCTTCGGACAACCCCTCGAAGGGTCGCAACCACAGTGCGGCCTCGCCCAACCCGCAGCTTGTAAGTGTGGAAAGTGCCTCACCCAGTGATGCCCACGGTGCAACGCGATCGAGGATGGCCACGTCCGCCGGAAAGCTGACCCGTTGCACCATGCACCCTCCGGTGAATTGACGTTCGAGTTCCGCGAGCGCCGTCGATTTACCGCTTCCCGACGGCCCGATGAACAGCACGATCTTCCCCGGCCCCAGCGCCACCCGCGTGCGTTCGACGATGGTAACCGGCCCGCCCGACATAGAGATGCCGAAGCGGATGCCGACGGTCGCGGTCCGCGCCGATGCAAGCCCTAACTTTTGCTCGCGCAAGCACTCCAGATCGATGGTCCGACAACCAAACATATCCCTAACTATACCCGGATAGTATTGCCTGTCAATATCATAATCAATTTTCTTGGGTCGTCCGATAATCCCGCGCTAATGGTAGAGGCATCGCCCAGAGCCGCAGACGCAAGCCTACGGCTAGGTTCCGCCGTAAAGGTGCCAATGGGAATGTCACCAGGCTTGCGCCTGGTGCTCGGATTCGCCGCCGAAATGGGATAGCCCGATCAAAAAGCGGCGATGTTTCGACAGATTTTGCTTGCGTCGGCCCGGGGAGGGGGTATTCTGTGTGCTCGCACTGATGATGCGGTGTTGATCCGAGTACCGGGCGCAAGCCCGGTGATACCATTGAATGGATCCGTGGGCTTGTGCCCACGGCTCTGATCGCGTTCGTAAATGTTGCTCGTCACCTTGGAAACGAAAATGCCGACCTCACCGGTCGGCGGGAAGGAAAAATGGTCCATGTCGACCCGGAATCGAATTCGGATACCGAAGTATCATATTTCAATCCTGATTGGGGCTACAGCTTTGGTCGGGTTGGCCTTGGCAGAGACTCAGCGATCGGGAAAGCCGGCGGCTCTGGTCGGCGTCGTTTCCGAGCAGGGTCTTACGATCGCGCAAGCCAATGAACTGATCCGCACAACGCAAAACGTGGCAACTGTCTCGCAAGAGACCAAGCTGACGGCAAGCGACGCGGCGGCGGGGGACTATTTCGGAATTTCCGTGGCGATGTCAGGTGAAACGGCGATCGTCGGCGCCATCGCTGACAACGGAGCGGCCGGAGCCGATCAAGGTTCGGCATACATCTTTGTTCGCAGCGGGACGACGTGGAGCCAGGAGGCCAAGCTTATTCCGAGCGACGCCGCGGCCAGCGATCGCTTTGGTTCGTCGGTAGCCATCGATGGGAATACGGTGGTGATTGGCGCGTTGACGGACGACGGAACGGCTGGCGCCGACCAAGGTTCGGCGTACGTTTTCGTGCGCAGCGGAACAACTTGGACCGAACAGGCCAAGCTGATCCCTCTCGACCCCGCTGCCGGGGACCAGTGCAGCTCAGGAGGCGTTGGCGTGTCCGGGGACACCGCGATCGTTGGAAGCTACGGCGACGACGGAACGGCGGGCGTCGATCAGGGTTCCGCCTACGTTTACGTCCGCAGCGGAACAACCTGGACTCAGCAAGCCAAGTTGACGGCGGGCGATTCTGCGGCGCTCCACTACTTTGGCGGCACCGTGACTCTGGACGGAGATACGGCCATCGTGGGCAGCTCCGGCGACGGTTGCACCGCTGGAATCAATTGCGGCGCGACATACGTCTTCGTGCGGAGCGGAACGACTTGGAGTGAGCAGGCCAAGCTGACTCCAAGTGATCGGGCGGCGGGGAACAATTTCGGTTTCCCAAGTTTCTTGAAGGGCGACAGGGCTCTGATCGGCGCGCGGGGCTTTGCCGGACCCGCCGGAGCGAGTCAAGGCGCCGCATACGTCTTCGTGAGAAGCGGAACGACGTGGAGCCAGCAGGACAAGCTTGTTGCCAGCGATGCGGGAGCGGGAGACGAGTTTGGAATTGGCCTTGCGCTTATTGGAAGCCTTGCGTTAGTGGGAGCGGCATACGATGACGGAACAGTCGCAGTTGATCAGGGTTCGGCCTACGTTTTTGTCCAGTGCGGCAACGACTGGAGACAACAGGAGAAGATTGTTGCCAGTGATGCCGATGCGGGGGATTTCGAATTTGGGTCAAGCATTGCCTTCGCCGGCGACACCGGGCTTGTGGGAGAAGCCCCGGAAAACGGACCGGGATTAACGGATCGGGGTGCGGCGTACGTGTACAGGATTGCTGCGAATGATGTCGACAACGATGGGGTGCCCGATGTATGCGATAACTGTGTGAACGTGGTTAACGCGAATCAGGCCAATCTCGACGGCGATGTGTTCGGCGATGCATGCGACCAGTGTCCTTTCGATCCGACCAA
>Ga0137429_1000699_pt1 | contig 12405 bp, 14 predicted proteins | sample EasRivERMZT736_2_FD_102304 | JGI IMG/M metagenome (GOLD analysis project Ga0137429, IMG submission 102304) | Soil microbial communities from meander-bound floodplain in the East River, Colorado, USA - East River MetaG ERMZT736_2 | ecosystem: Environmental > Terrestrial > Soil > Floodplain ...
ACCGACTATGCGCACAAGGTCGAGGGGACCGGACTTGGCCTGACGCTCGCCAAGAAGTTTGTCGAGCTGCACGGCGGAAGGATCTGGGTGGAGAGCGAAGTTGGCAAAGGCAGCCGGTTCATATTCACGTTGCCGATTGGATAAGAATATTCTCCCGCAAAGTACGCAAAGGTCGCCAAGGTCGGAAAATAAGTTAATCGGAATTTCGTCCTCGATTTTATTAAACTTTGCGCCTTCGCGCCTTGGCGGGATAAAATCCGAATCGGAAAAGAAGGGGAAGAGTTGTTTGCAGATTGTTGTGACAAGTAAGAATTGGGGACAAATTCACTATTGAATTCTGAAACCGCGCACTTTGCCGCGAGATAATTCATCGCGCTGCTGCTTTCAGCGCGTCGAGCAGCATTGTCGGTATGCGCGTTACTTTGCCGGCTTGGTCAATGCAGGCGTGTTTGGTTCTTCCGGTGGCTAATAGGTCATTATTGGATTCACGTGAGATTCGATAGACGTACGACAGCGAGGCGCGTCCCAATTCGACGAGCTCGGTTTCGATTTCTATAGTATCGTCGTAGCGCGCCGAGTTGGCGTAGCGGCAGCTGACTTCGGTGACCGGGAAGTGAAAGCCTTGCTGCTCGATGCTTGAATAGGGCAGACCGATCTGGCGCAAAAATTCCGACCGACCTCTCTCGAACCAGCGCAGATAGTTGGCGTAGTAAACCACACCCATCTGATCGGTGTCGCCGTAGATTACGCGGTAGCTGGTGACGTTGATAATTTTGCCGACGTTCGCCATTTTTGAGAACTACTATTGGTTTTTCGGGCAATACTCAATGTCACGGAATTTGCCGATTGCCTTGACAAGTTAAACTCAAGTATGGTTTAAACTCGGAAAAATTCTTTAATTCCATCGGCCGGTGACAACGCAGCGTTGATGGAACAGCGGAAACTTCAAGGAGGACGATGATGAACGATTTAGTGAAAAAATTTTCCTGGCCGGTGGCGGCTTCGTTGGCGACTGTGGTGGCGATCGCATGTAGCTCTGTGGATGACAAGCCCGCGCCGACACCAGCAGCGCCGGTAGTCGCTCCGGCGCCGGCACCGGCGAAAACTGAAGCGGCAAAGGGGGAAGCGGCCAAGACGGCTAAGACCAAGGCGGTCGAGGTTGAAGGTGTGATTAGCGCGGTCGGGCAGCGCACCATCACTTTTCAAATGGAGCGCAAGGGTAAGGTGCGTGAAGAAGTAGTCGGCGTGGACGACAAGACCAAGATCCAAAAGGGCGGTAGCAACGTCAAGCTGGGCGACCTTCAAGCAACTGACAAGGGAATGATCAACTACGAGCCGGACGCTTATACGCCGGCGCTCGCCATCAAGATTACCGGCAAAGGCGAGATTCAAAAAATCGGCGGCGACGATTAAGTGCGGTAGCGGTCGGCGCGATCGCCGCCGACGACTTCCAAGTCAAACGACTGATCGTCGCGTAGAATTCTAAACGAGATCCGTTCGCCCGGGCGTTTCTTCCACATTTCGTGGTAAAGCTCCTGGCGCGAACGGATCTGGTTTTTTTCCACCGACAGAATGATGTCGCCCTGTTTCAGTCCGAATTTCGCGGCGGGGCCGTTGGGAACGACGCCGCCGACGATCACGTGACCGGCCATGGGCTGAGTATAAACGCCTAACCAGGGCCGGCGCGGCCGGCTCCGCACCTGGCCATGCTGTTTCAATTCCTGTTCGTAAGTTCGGTAGTAGTCGATCGGGATGGCCAGAGAAAACTTTCCGACTTCGCTTAGATTCAGAGACACCACGCCGATCAGCTCGCCGCGAAAGTTTGCCAGCGTGCAACCGCCGAATCCGGGATTGAAGGCGGTGACACGGATGGTTTTCTCAATCATATATTCCCACTCACCGTCGTAAGCTTCCATGGACGACACGTAGCCGCCGCTCACGCGCCGGCTATTCTCCCCGCTGCTGCCGATCATCACCACCGGCTGGCCGAGGGCGATGGAATCGGGCGCGGCCATTTTGAGGTAAGGTAAACCGCTCGCAGCTATCTTTAGCAGCGATAAACCCGTCTCTTGGTCCTGCGCGACGATTTGCCCCGGATGCTGTTCGCCGTCAGCAAGGGTTACGACAATCGACGAAGCACCGACGGTGACGTAGTGAACCGTGAGGATGTAACCATCCGGCTCGATAATCGTGCCCGAGCCAACCCGTTCCGATCCTAAGTTGCGCGCCGACGGATGGCTGTCCGGAATTTGTACGTTGAGGTTTACCGTGGCGGGTAAAATTGAATGAATCAAACCGATATGGCCGTTCACAGGGCTGCTCCTTGAGAACAGGTGAAACCTGTCTGTACTCTAAACATTCCCAGCCTCTTGAGGCGGGCACAATATTGATGGGGTTTCCAAAGGGGGCGAGCATCCCCTTTGGTCGCGTGCGGGGTCAATACCCCGTACTCGAAATGCCTCATTTATTGAGCTTGTCGCTCGGCCGGGTGAAAATAGCCGGCCTTGCCAGGTATCGCGTGCTTCCATCGCCTTGAAGATCGCGTTGTGCACGCCACGTTTGTCGATGGACCAGTCCGGTGCCACCGTGATCGCCCGATAGGTTTCCCCGGAAAGCCGGTGCATGACGATACTCGGGTCTAATAGTTCGAGAAAATCGATCACCAGTCCGACGTATTCATCGCGGCTGAAAAGCGGCACTTGGCCGAGACGAAAAAATTTTTCCAACGGTGTGTTTTTGATTACGTGGAGATTGTGCAGCTTGATGCCGTCGACGCCGAGCCGATTGAACAAGGCTGAGGTGGCGAGCATTTCGTCGCGGCTTTCGCCGGGGAAACCTAAGACCAGATGAGTGCAGACGCGTAGCCCGCGAGCCTTGGCGCGCTCCACCGCGTCGATGTATTCACCGACGCCGTGGCCGCGATTGACCCAATTGAGCGTGCGGTCGTACATGGACTCGAGTCCGAGTTCGAACCAAAGATAAGTTCGCTCGGCCAACTCGCCAATCAGATCGAGAACCTCATTGGCTAGACAATCGGGCCGGGTCGCGATCGCGATGCCGACGACGCCGGGAAAGTTGAGCGCCTCGCGGTAAAGCGCTTCGAGCTTGGCGAGCGAATCGTAGGTGTTGGTGTAGCTTTGAAAGTAGGCGATGAACCGTTCCGCCCTATGGCGCTTGATTATCGCCTGCGCGCCCTGTTCGAGTTGCGCCGTCACCGACAGGTGCGGCCGATAATTTTCCGGCGTGTGACTGGCGTTGTTGCAATAAATGCAGCCGCCGACGGCGACTTTGCCATCGCGGTTGGGACAGGTGAAGTCCAAGCGCAGGCCGATTTTATAAACCCGCGCGGCGAACTGATCGCGTAGTACGCGATTGAACGAATTGAAGCGTTTGCCACGCCAGCGATTTTGCAAAGATATTGGCAAACTCATGGTTTGAACAAGTTGAGGGTTAACAAAAAGCCCGTTAATAGACAAGGTGCAGCGCCGCGCGGCACTGCGCAGCATTATACATCGTTGCGCTGTTAAGCTCCCGCGGGGCCTGCGCACCCTTGCATTCAAGCGCTGGAAGTTGCGGATAAATCATCATCTTTTGCGATTTCACCGGCGCACTTCAACTTGACATCAGAGCGGAATTGTCTATATTCAATCAACACTGAACGGCCCGCGCAAGCGCCGATGAAAATCTCCGTCGACGAGATTCCTCTAACACCAAAAGAGATTGACTTCTCCGAAAGCGTTGAGGAACTAAACCATATATATAGCCGAGAGAGCAACCGGGATTTCGGTTTTCCGTCGGCTTTGGATGTGCACTTGGTTTACTACCGGGCGGGTGGCGAGCTTTTTTTTAGCGGCCGATTGCGCAGTCAACTGGCCGGCCGATGCGGGCGCTGTTTGGAAGAGTTCGGATTCGCACTCGACCAGCAATTTGATTTCATGTTGACGCCTCAGGCGAAAAAAACCGGGCATGGCGCGGAAGAGTTACATCGCGACGATTTGAGCCTCAGTTTCTATTCATCGGATGAGATCGATTTGGCGCCGCTGATCGCGGAACAGGTGATTTTGGCCTTACCGACGCGGCCGCTTTGCGGCGAGGAATGCCGTGGTTTGTGCAGTAGCTGCGGCGCCAACCTCAACAACGATCCTTGCGACTGCGCTAACGTCGGCGGCGATCCGCGCATGGCGCTGTTCCGGACACTCAAAGTCGGTCGTTAGCAGATTATTTTCGAAGCGAGCGGTTAGCTAAAATAATTGAAGCTACTTCGCGGCCAAGGTTGTAACCGCGACACTGATTGAAATATTGTGAAGGGGATGCTTACCCCCCCTTTGGAAAACCCGTTTAGTTGTTCCCGTCTCAAGAGGCGGGGTTAACATCGAATTTAAGAGAAAGCCAGGACCAGACTATGCCAGTACCGAAACGCAGAACTTCGAAGCGTGTGAAAAATCAACGGCGCGCGCACGATCATCTCACCAAGCCACAGTGGAGCAGCTGCGCCAATTGTGGCGAAACCGTGTTGCCCCATCGTGCCTGCGCTAAGTGCGGTTTTTATCGTGGCCGGGCGGTGATCGAAACCGAGCAAAGCTAAATCCCTTCTATCCCATGCCGAAAATCGCCATCGACGCGATGGGCGGAGACCATGCCCCGGAAGTCGTGATCGAGGGGGCATTACTTGCCGCTCGAGATCTCGGTGCTGAGATAGTGCTGGTCGGCCAAAAAGAAGCCATCGAGCAGGAACTCGCTAAACATCCGGACGCGCCCAAGCTCTACGTCGTTGCCGCGACCCAAGTCGTGCCGATGCATGAGTCGCCGAGCGTCGCGCTGCGCAAAAAAGATTCGTCGATCAAGGTCGGCTTCGAAATGATGAAGCGCGGCGAGGTCGACGCGGTGGTGAGCGCGGGCAATTCCGGCGCGATGATGGCGATCGGCATGTTCGTCGTTGGCACGCTGTCGCAGGTGGCGCGGCCCGCCATCCTAGTGGTCGTGCCGAGTTTGGATAAGGGCACGGTGATCGTCGACGCCGGCGCCAACGTCGATTGCAAGCCGATTCACTTGGTGCAGTTCGCACTCATGGGTTCGATTTATGCCGAACGAGTGCTCGGCGTGACCAGCCCTCGAGTAGGGGTCTTGAGCAATGGCGAAGAGGAGAGTAAAGGCAACGAATTAACCCGCGCGGTGAGCGAACAGCTTGCCGCCGTGCCGGTCAATCACATCGGTTACGTCGAAGGCCGAGATATCTTCAACGGCAAGGTGGACGTGGTGGTCTGTGATGGCTTCACCGGCAATATCGCGCTCAAGACCATGGAGGGAGTGGCGAGCTTTGCCGGGGAAGTGTTGAAGGACGCCTTTCAGAAAAATCTGTCGAGCAAATTGGCCTATCTAATCAGCCGCAACGCTCTCAAGCTAGCCTATCGGCGGCTGGATTACGCCGAGTACGGCGGCGCACCGTTGATCGGCTTGGACGGTGTGGCGATCATCGCCCATGGCGGCTCCAGTCCGCTCGCCATCAAGAATGCCATTCGCCAGGCGCGCGACGCGGTGGATCAAAAGATGAACCATCACATCGCCGATGCCTTGGCGGAGTTGGATCATGGCGCCGGCGAAAAGAAAGCCGGCTTGCCGCAAAAACTCTGGAACCGTTTCAAATCGAAGATCGAATCCATCGGCGAAAAATCCGAACCGTCGAGCAGCGCCGAGGAACGGAGGCGTAGTGGCGAGTCCTAACATCGCATTCGTCTTTCCCGGGCAGGGATCGCAATACGTCGGCATGGGCAAAGAGCTTTGCGAGCAATTTCCTTTAGCCCGAAAAGTTTTTGCCGAGGCCGAAGACACCCTCGGCTTTGCGCTCAGCCAGCTATGCTTTGCCGGACCCGAAGCGGAACTTAAGCTCACTGAAAACACTCAACCGGCGATCCTCACGGCATCGATCGCCGCGCTGCGCGTGCTTGAAGCCCAGACCGCGCTGCGGCCGGCGTTAGTCGCCGGCCACAGTCTTGGCGAATATAGCGCGCTGGTGGCGGTTGGCGCACTGCGCTTTGCCGACGCCGTGAAAGTTGTGCGCGAGCGCGGCCGCTTGATGCAGCAGGCGGTGCCCGCCGGCAGCGGCGCGATGGCGGTAATATTAGGTTTAGAGATGGCTGCAGTGCGCGCGCTCTGCGCCGATGCCAGCCAAGGCGAAGTGGTCGCACCGGCCAATTACAACGGCGGCGGTCAGATTGTTATCGCTGGCAACAAAAATGCTGTGACGCGGGCCATGTCTCTCGCCAAAGAACGCGGCGCCAAGCGCGCCTTGGATTTGCCGGTGAGCGCGCCCTTTCATTGTCGATTGATGCAGCCCGCGGCGGACGGCTTAAAGGAAATATTGCGCGACGTGGCGGTCGAGCCTTTTGCCGTCGGTGTGGTGACCAACGTCGAGGCCGAGGTCAACCGAGAAGCCAGCCGCGTCAAAACTCTTTTGATCGAACAGGCTGTGCAGCCGGTGCGTTGGGAAGAATCGGTCATAAAATTATCCCAGTCGGGTTGTCGCCGCGCTTTGGAAATCGGCCCCGGAAAAATTTTAAAGGGGTTGATCAAGCGCATCGCGCCGGCGCTGGAAACCGATAACTTCGAAACGCCGGCAGACCTCGCCAGATTTTGAGTGACCACGCTGCTTGCAGCGTGAAACCATTAAATGGGGTTTCCAAAGGGGGGCAAGCATCCCCTTTGCGATAATTTAAGAAGCGGGCGGGGTCGATACCCCGCCCGCGAAGTGGTGGCGTTTACTGATCGCTGCTTAACGCAAGAATGAATCTCCCAGGACAGGTTGCCCTAGTGACCGGCGCCAGCCGCGGCATCGGCAAAGCGATTGCGCTGTCGCTCAGCTGCGCCGGCGCGCATGTGATCGTCAATTACCGCGGCAATCACGCTGCCGCCGAAGAATCATTAAGCGCAATCGCCGCGCAAGGCGGCCACGGGGAGCTTTGTCCCTTCGACATCGCCGACGAGAGTCAGGTCGAAAGCGCGGTCAAGAATATCGTTGACCGGCACCAGAAACTTGATATTCTCGTCAACAACGCCGGCGTGACCGCGGATAATCTATTGATGCGCGTAAAACCGGCGGACTGGGACCAAGTTATCGGCATCAATTTAAAGGGCGCGGTGCTGTGCACCAAGGCTGTGTCGCGGGTGATGATTCGCCAGCATAGCGGTCGGATCGTCAACCTGTCATCGGTGGTGGGACAAACGGGCAACGCCGGCCAATCTATTTACGCGGCGTCGAAGGCGGGAATTATCGGTTTTACCAAAGCGGTGGCGCGGGAGGTGGCGTCGAGAGGCGTGACGGTCAACGCGGTGGCGCCGGGATTTATCGAGACCGATATGACCGCGCGCTTGCCGGACAAGTTGCGTGAGGAATTTCTCCAGTCGATTCCGCTCGGCCGATTCGGCACTTGCGATGAGGTCGCCGACATGGTTTTGTTTCTAGCCGGGCCGGGCGCGGCGTACGTAACCGGACAAGTTTTTAGCATTAACGGCGGGCTTTACATGTGAACAATTCGTAGCAGGAGGTATGTGAAGATGGCGGCATCGGTACAAGCCAGAGTGAAAGAAATTGTTTGTGAACAGTTGGGGGTGAGCGCGGAAGAAGTGACGCCGGAGGCGTCTTTCATCGAAGATCTGGGCGCGGATTCGCTCGACATTGTCGAGCTGGTGATGGCGTTGGAAGAGGAATATGAAATGGAGATATCCGATGAAGACGCCGAGAAAATCAAGACCGTCCAGGATGTGATCACCTATATCGAGGCACATCGCTAAACTCGCCCGGTACGTTGCGCACGGTCGTCAATCCGGTCGCAACGGTTCGGTCAAGCTAAAATCATTATCGCAGGGGCGGTGGTAGCCAGGCGCCATGCTCCTGCGATTTTCTTTATTTGAAAACTGCAATATTACTGATGTGAGACGAAGGTAGCGCCAAACATGATCGCCATCGGTGCCGACCACGGCGGAGTGGAGCTTAAGGATTTTTTGGTCGGCTATTTGCGCGACCAAGGCGCCGAGGTGCGCGATTGCGGCACCCAGGGGCGGGACTCGGTGGATTATCCGGACTATGGCCGCGAAGTGTCGCAACATGTTTCCAGCGGCGCGGCGGAGCGCGGCGTATTGATCTGCACCAGCGGCATCGGCATGTCGATCGTCGCCAATAAATTCCCCGGCGTGCGCGCCGCTCTGGTTCTCGATATCGACGCGGCGCGCTCGAGCCGCGAGCATAATGACGCCAATATTCTGGTTCTGAGCGGCGCCAAAACAGAAGCGAATCTAGCGCAGCGAATCGTCGAGACTTGGCTAGCGACGCCGTTCGCCGGCGGCCGGCATCAGCGGCGGGTCGATAAGATATCCCAAGTGGAACAGGATCTCGGCAGCCGGATCAGCCGGCCAAACAAGGACTAACGGGCGAAGGAAAGAGCATGTCATTTCTCGAACAGACAGATAGGGAAGTTTACGCGGCGATCCAAAAAGAAACCCAAAGGCTCGAAGGCAATCTTGAGCTGATCGCGTCGGAGAACGTGGTCAGCGAAGCGGTGCTCGAAGCGCAGGGCTCGGTGATGACCAACAAATACGCCGAAGGTTATCCGGGCAAGCGTTACTACGGCGGCTGCGAGTTTGTCGATGAGGTCGAGTCTTTGGCGATCGCACGGGCGAAACAGCTGTTCGGCGCCGATCACGCCAATGTGCAGCCTCATTCCGGTTCGCAGGCGAACATGACCGTCTATCTATCGGTGCTCAAACCGGGCGATACCTATCTCGGCATGAACCTAGCGCATGGCGGCCATCTGTCGATGGGCAGCCCGGTGAATTTTTCCGGTTTTATTTACAAAGTCATTCCCTACGGCGTTTCCGAACGGACCGAGACCATCGATTACGACGAAGTCGAGCGGTTGGCAAAAGAGCATCGGCCCAAATTAATCATCGCCGGGGCGAGCGCCTATCCGCGCATTATCGATTTTCCGCGCTTTCGAAAAATCGCCGATGACATTGGCGCATTTCTCATGGTCGATATGGCGCATATCGCCGGTTTGGTCGCCGCCGGGCTGCATCCGAGTCCGGTGCCCTACGCCGATTTCGTCACGACCACGACCCACAAGACGCTGCGCGGACCGCGCGGCGGCATGGTGCTGTGCAAGGCCGAGCACGCGAAATCTATCGACAGCCGAGTGTTTCCCGGCATGCAAGGCGGGCCGCTGATGCATGTGATCGCAGCCAAAGCGGTGGCGCTCAAGGAAGCGCTTAGCCCGGAATTCAAAATCTACCAACAACAGATCATCAAGAATTCCCAAGCTTTGGCGCAAGCTCTGATCGGTAACGGTTTCCGCTTAACTTCCAACGGCACGGACAACCATTTAATGCTGGTTGATCTGCGCAAATCGGAATTGACCGGCAAGGTCGCTCAGGAGACCCTCGATAAGGCGCGCATCACGGTCAACAAAAATGGCATTCCTTTCGATACCCGCTCGCCGTTCGTCACCAGCGGTATTCGAATCGGCACGCCGGCGGTGACGACCCGCGGCATGAAAGAAACAGAAATGACGGTGATCGCCGGATTGATTGCCCGCGCGCTCAGTTCTGTCAGTGACGAAGCTAAACTGCGTGCGGTGGCCGACGACGTTGGTGAGCTTTGCAAAAAATTTCCGGTTTATCCGCATCGCCTGGGCGAGAAATGAAACCGCGCCGTTGCGGGTTTTGAGTTTCGGGTTTCGAGTTGTAACCCGAAACCCGAAACGCGAAACCCAAAACTGAATTTGATCGTATGAAGTGCCCCTTTTGTCATGAAATAGAGAATCGCGTCATCGATTCGCGCTTGAGCAAGGATAACAACATGATCCGGCGCCGGCGCGAGTGCGAGCGCTGCACGCGGCGCTTTACGACCTACGAGCGGGTCGAGGAGATGATGCCGCTGATCGTCAAAAAGGACGGCCGGCGCGAAGGTTATGACCGGGTGAAGATCATCAACGGTCTCAAGCGCGCCTGTGAGAAGCGCCCAGTCAGCATCGACACCATCGAAGCCATCGCCGACAGCATCGAACGCACCCTGCAAGAGCGTGGTGAAAAAGAAATCAATGCCTCGGTGATCGGCGAAGCGCTCATGCGTGAGTTGCACGATACCGATCCGGTGGCCTATGTGCGTTTTGCCTCGGTCTATCGCTCGTTCAAAGATATCAGCGAGTTCATGGTCGAGTTGGAAGAGCTGATCAAAGAACGCAAGGGGCCATTGGCGAAGGCCGCCAAAGCGCCCAATTCAACTGACACGCGCCAGAGAAGGGACTAGCAGCGTTGGCCGAGCCGAATTGGAGCGCTCAAGACCGGCGCTATCTGCGCATGGCTTGCCGTTTGGCGCGAAAGGCCGCGGGCCGCACCAGTCCCAATCCCCTGGTCGGCGCGGTGCTGGTGCGCCGCGGCAAAATCGTCGGCGCCGGTTACCATCGAGTCGCCGGCAGCGATCACGCCGAGATCGTTGCACTCAAACAAGCCGGTGCCAAAGCGCAGGGCGCGACGCTCTACATCACTCTCGAGCCTTGCAGTCATTACGGGCGCATGCCGCCCTGCGCCGACGCGTTGATTCGCGCCCGGATCAAAGAAGTTGTGGCGGCCATGAGCGATCCCAATCCCTGGGTTGCCGGGCGTGGTTTTAAGAAACTGCGCCGTGCCGGCATCACAGTGCGGACCGGTTTGTTGGAAGCGCAATGCCGGAAGATGCTCGAAGCCTTTACCAAGTTCATCACTCAACGCATCCCTTTCGTGACGCTCAAGCTGGCTGCGACCTTGGACGGCAAGATCGCCACCGGCGACGGTGATTCTCAGTGGATCAGTGGCGCGCGGTCGCGCGCGCTGGTGCATCGTTGGCGCAATGAAATGGACGCGGTCTTGGTGGGTGCGGGGACGGTGCGAGCCGACGACCCGCAACTGACCTGCCGCGGCGCCGGCGGACGCAATCCCTATCGAGTGGTGCTTGATAGCCGCTTGCGGATTCCGCTTACGGCGCAGCTGTTCAAGCAAAAGGATGCTGCCAAGACGATTATCGCCACGACGACAGGGGCCCCGGCGGCAAGAGTCCGCGCTATCGATGCGCTCGGCGCACAGGTCTGGCGTTTGCCGGCGCAAGGCGGTCAGGTGGCATGGCAGGCCCTGTTAAAAAAACTCGCCGGGCATGGAATAGTCAGCGTACTCATCGAAGGCGGCGCGACCGTCGCGGCTTCAGCGTTAAAGCACAAGGTCGTCGACAAGATAGAGTTTTTCTATGCGCCGAAGATTATCGGCGGCGACGGCCGCGTGATGATCGACGGTTTGGCGATCGCCAAGATGGCTCAGGCAATCGCATTAAAAAAAATTTCGGTGCAGCACGTGGGCGAGGATCTGTTGGTGTCGGCATATCTGTGAAGACGGGCTAAGTTAGAAATTGCCTTCATGTTTACCGGATTGATTGAAGATGTCGGCAAGATCGGCGCGCTGCGCTTGCACAACGGCGCGGCGATCTTGACGGTGAAGACCAGGCTGGCGGTGCGTTCGATGGCGCTCGGTGCCAGCGTCGCGGTGAACGGCGCTTGTTTGACGGTTGTCAAGAAACTCGCGGGCGCGTTCACGGTCGATGTTTCCCCGGAAACGTTGGCACGGACCAACTTGAAACGGCTCGCCGTGGGCAGCTTGGTCAATCTCGAACAGCCGATGCGTTTGCAAGAGCGGCTCGGCGGTCATCTCGTCACGGGCCATGTCGATGGCGTGGGCAGGGTCGCGTCTATCCGAACGCAGGGCGAGTTCACGATTTTCAATTTCCGTGTGCCGCCGCGTTTGGCTAGGCTTTTGGTATCGAAGGGCTCGGTTGCCGTGGACGGCATTAGCCTTACGGTTAACGATTGCCGGCGCGCCGGTTTTTCGGTGGCGATCATCCCATTTACCTTGCGCCACACTAATTTGCAGGGCCGCAGGGTTGGTGATAAGGTCAACATCGAAACCGATCTGATTGGTAAATACGTTCATAGCTTCCTAGCAAAACGCTAGCGGAAGACTTTTCTAACCAGCGAAGCTCGACTCATGCCCATCGCGACCATTGAAGAAGGAATTGAAGATCTCCGTAACGGCCGGATGGTGATTCTGGTCAACGAGGATGCACCCGACAGCGACGGCTTCTTTTGTCTAGCGGCGGAAAAGGTCTCGGCTGAGAGCGTCAATTTTATGATGCACCACGGCCGCGGCATTATTTATATCACCCTGACCGACGAGAGAATTCGCGAGCTATGCATTCCGATGATTCCCGAAGAGAATAGTCGGCTGTCGGGTTTGCTCTGCGGCGCGTCGTTCTCGGTCAATTTGCCCGGTGTTCACGGCGTCTCGGCCCAGGGCCGGGCACACACGATCCGGGCAGTTATTTCGGATCAAATC
>Ga0137429_1000700_pt1 | contig 12397 bp, 9 predicted proteins | sample EasRivERMZT736_2_FD_102304 | JGI IMG/M metagenome (GOLD analysis project Ga0137429, IMG submission 102304) | Soil microbial communities from meander-bound floodplain in the East River, Colorado, USA - East River MetaG ERMZT736_2 | ecosystem: Environmental > Terrestrial > Soil > Floodplain ...
GCTTGTCGGTGACCATGACCCTCCCTGTGGAGAGCCAAAAGCCTACCGCACAAGCGGTTACGAGGAACGGGACCCCGCAATTCTAATTGTCGTCGACCCGCAGTTCTAATTGTCGTTGATCAGCCCAACGCTGATTTCGCCACGCGGTATGCCTCAGTCGCTAGACGTGAGGGCCTTCTCCTCAATCTCTTTAGTGACTGCCCACACCCCGATCGGTACCTCCCAGAGGGTCCTGTTTGTCGCGGCTTCTCGCATGAGCCGCATGACGACCGAATGGTGCCTGAGTGGTTCACGATACTGAATACTATCCACTCGGAGTTCCATGGGGCTCGCAGCGACTACATTGTTGCGGGGATTGGGTCAGCGGACGGAGCAGAGGTCGACAGAATGTTCTCCTACGTCGATCTAGGTGAGAGGGCGGACTACACTCACGACATCCGCCGAACACTTCAGTGCATCGCCTCCTGCATGAACATTTTCGACAAGATTGCTTTTTTTCTACGCAGCTACTACCACGTCGAAATTGGGGTCAGGCAGGTGTACTTCAGCGGCCCAAGGAGCATCTTCACGAAGGTCCAGTCGCCGACATTCCCGGGAGTGCAGGAGAATTTCGCGGCGCTTCGGAGCATGAGCAGGGACCTGGAGAACTCGTTCTTCCGGCGCGTGCAGCGATACCGAGACTCCATTACCCATCGATACGTAGTTGTTATCAAGGAACCGGGGGTTGATCCAGACGCTGCTGTTGCAGATGATGCATCCCGGATCCTGGCCACCGATGCTAGGAAGCTCGCAAAAACCGGGCTGCTCGTGGCAAAGGCGGGGATCTACTACCTCACAGCTCTGGTTACCTCCCACGACTGGCACCTCGAGAAGGGACGACACATAGAACGGCGTCCCGGACTCCCGCTCGGCAGACCTCGCGCCGACGTGTGACCGCCGATGGCAGCGATGCGGAGTGCGTTAGGCTCGGGTGTACTACACGAGCGCCAAGGAAGCGGCTCCGACCAGCCGATCGTGATTGCTGACGACGGAACTGCAACCCGAACCGGATATCTTTGAAGGCGCGACGAGGGGCGCCGGCGCGAGTACGAGGTCCACTTCCGGCGGGACCGCCGGGCGCGGAGGGTTGGCCGGCAGGGGCCACCGCAATTCCATGCGGCGGAGCCCATGTCAGGTATCGCCCTTCTCCTGGTGCTGGCCCACAAGTGCGAGGGCATGGTCCGGCGCGTCGAGGCGAAGGACTACGCGGAGATCGCGAGGCGGATGGGGCTGACCCGAGCGCGTGTGACGCAGGTCTGCAGCTTGGTGAACATCGATCCCGCAGTTCAGGACGCGATCCTCACAGGGTCGCTCCCGGTCAGCGCCGTAGCCTGTCGGCGGCTCCGATTCGCCGCGCGTTTCCCCCTGTGGGTCCACCAGATCCAGCGATCGGCCCAGCTGCCTTGAAATCCGCGGTAGCGAGCGGTAGCGTTCACAACCTCACGATGTTCTCCGTGAGGAAGCGAGGTGGGCGTTGAAAGCAATTTTGACGTCCAGCCGCCGGGGCTCACTGTTCCCCTCCGGTTCGTGGAGGTGGTGAGGGCATAGGGGGCTAGATACCCTACGCTGCGTTCTCAGGACGCGGTGACGGCTACTTCGACATCCCAGGATTACGTCTCGCCTCAGAACGCCGTGGTGCTTCTGACCTGGACCGTGTAGCTGTTCCAGATGCCAACGCGAAAAAAAGACCGACGCACGATCTTGATGTCGCGAGGAGTGGCAGCCGCATCCAGCCCAGTTTCATCGCGCATCCATCTCGCCCGTCCGCGACCCTTTCTGATGCTATCCTCAGCCTCAAAGAGACTCGCCTCCACATTCGCAAGCATCGGTCCGGATCCCTCGACATCTTTCCGTACGTGCCGCGCCGCTCGGAGTACGTCCTTCAGGCCTTTGGTCCGCCCCTGGCCCCACAGAACACTCGCCAAAAGGAGAGCAGACACGAGCGTTCCCTCGACACCGGACCCAGCGTTTGCGTCGAGCCGTTGCAGCCTGCCGATCCCTCCGACAAGGGTAGAAACGACCGCCTCCGCCGCGTCCCACTGCGCACTGCGGACGGCAAGGCTCCCCAATCTCACCAACGACTCTCGCGTCAGGAATGAATGCGCGGCGGAGTCCTTCGCCACACCTCCACCAACTTCGCCGATCGACCCGATCGTCCGAGCAGCCTCGTTCTCAACTGCCGGCATCCTTACCAGAGCGTTCAGTTCAAGAAGCTCGCGACCAACCAACTCGAGGCTCTGGTTGACGTCGACCCACACCTTTGGGTCGAGGTCCTTCGCTGCCTCCCCACAGTCAGTCAGCGCACGAATGATGCCTCGCAGGGTTTCGTCGAAGGGCATCGGCTCCGCTCGCGTGACCACGAAACGCTTGCCGAATCGTGTCTGCCCCGGTCGAAAGGACACTCTTGTGCGATTCGGCCGTCGTGGGCGGGACCGAAGCATCTCCTCCGTCCTCTGCAATAAGACAATGCAGGAGGCGGCAAAGCCGCAAGCCGAAAGTGGCGATAGGGCCGCGGAAAGTGGATTTGCACCAAGATAGGTGAGGCCCGTCTTGCCGAGTAGGCAGAGGTTGAAGTTCCGCGCCTCATCAGCGAGTTGCCTGGGAGTGAAATCGTCCGGATCGGCGGTTGAACAACAGTCTCGAAGAAGCTCCATCAGGCCTTGATTCGCGTAGGCGCTGGCGACTCCCATTCCACAGGCACCAGCAGTTTGGCCGACTTCAACAAGGTGCTTGAGACCGCTCAAGCCAGCGATCCGGAGGCGCATGCGAAAGAACGCGAGCGACGTCGCCGCCAGCTGGCGTGAAGACTCCATCGCGACGTCCTCCATCCCCGCGAGTATTGCCCGGAGCGTGATCCCCTTCTGGTAGGTGGAGGCCAAGCCAGAGATCGGATGAACGCCGCTGACGGGCGCTGTCGGATTCGCGATGCTCAGGCAACGACGATCTAGGTCGGATAGGAAGACAACGATCCGCGTCGTGCGCTCCTTGTCCCCGCCTCGAATAGTCTGAGTGGCAAGGCTCTCCATGGATTCGCACAAATCGACCAACAATGCGTCTCGCGGTCGCGCTGCGCGCCGTGTGGCCGAAACATATAACCGAAGGATGCCTGCCACGCTCTGTAGCGTAACGTCGAATAGCTCGCGGTCCGGCTCGGCCACAGCTTGGTTTAGGAAATCAAGGAGTTGGCGAACTCGCCGACAGAACTGCGCTGCCGCTGCCCCCGCCTTGTTGTGGTTCCGCTTGGCGAGCAGTCGATGTGTTCGCAGTAGGGTCGTGTAGCACTCCTCCGTGAGCCAGCGGACCAGAAGCGTGCGATCAAACCAGATGTATGCTCGCCTGAGTTCCGGGCCGAACAGGACGAAGCTGACGAGGATAAGAACAGCATTCGCCAAGACGGCGTCCCAGCGCAGCGCCCTGGGGAGAAACAAACACACGAGCGGAGCCGCGACGGCGATGGGTGTGAATGCAGCCTGCAGACGCTTCCAGGGACGAGAGGTCAGGTCGTCGAGCAAGCTCGGCGCGTACTTCGCTGCGGTCCGTTCTAGAACCACGAGGCGCGTCGACCAGAAAGCTGTGAGTAGAGCCGCCTGAAGAGCCGCCATTGCGGAGCAGAACGCGACGAATGGCTCGTCGCCCAGCGTCGCCACATGATCGCGAACCTGGGCGTGGAGGTGCTGGAGCGCTCGGAGCAGGTCGGCCAAGGCGATGAGTCCTCGATCTCCGTGGGAGATGGACGAAATCAGGGGAGAGGATCGCACGGTAGGCGATTGCTCGGCAAGGAGGAGGGCGCCGTGCCTTGGGCGAGGGCAACGTGCCGGTTTGAGCAGGACGCTCCGTCAGCGGGACGTGGTCGCCGAGCGCCTCAACGAAAGGCGCGCCGCGCTTGAGCCGCGCGGCGGGTCCGTGGTGAGACGGACAGGAACAAGGGGTCTCGCTTGACGAGACCCTGGCCGGGCTACCCGTGGTCAGCAGCCGTTCAAACCGGCCTCACGGGCACGGCCAGTCGTTGGGCCGCTCGACGCCCGCGCTGTTCGTGCCCAGCGACCCCTCAACGCCTGACACGCCGGTCACCAGATAGAAGAACAGTTGCCGCGACGGTGGCGCGAACGCGTCCCCGTAGAAGTAATCCGTGACGCCGCAGAAGCGATCGGCGTTGACGTTGCCGAGGTCCTGGGTGTAGTTCCCCGTCGATCGCAGTACGACCAGGTCGCCCCGGTAGAGGTTGAACGAGCCGTAGACGACCTCCGGCTGCCAGACCTGGTAGTCGGGTCCCATGTCGGTGAACAGCAAGAGGCCGTCGTCGAGGTCGCAGACGTCGCCCTCGAAGTCGGAGTCCACGTCCGCCTGCGCCGGGTTCGGGTCGAAGATGCAGTTGTCGCACACGTCGCCCACGCGATCCGCGTCCGTGTCGGTCTGGCTCGCGTTCGCCTCGGTGGGGCAATTGTCGCAGGCATTCCCTACGGTGTCGGAATCCGTGTCCTGCTGGCTCGGGTTTGCGACGACGAGGCAGTTGTCGCAGGAGTTCCCCACACCGTCGTTGTCGCCATCGGTCTGCAAAGGGTTGTAGCCGGCCGGACAGTTGTCGCAGGCGTCCCCCCTGACATCGCTGTCGCCGTCGCTCTGCGTCGGGTTCGCCAGGAGGGGACAGTTGTCCGCCGCGCACGTGTTCACTGGGAAACCAGGATTGCCGAATCCGTCCCCGTCAGTATCCGTGCAGCCGTCGCAGGCATCACCCAACCCATCCTGATCGCCGTCCTCCTGGAGTGCGTTGCCGACATCGGGACAGTTGTCAACTTCATTGCATACCGAGTCCAGATCGGGGTCGTTGAGCGCGTCGAGCGGGCACGTATCGCAGGCGTCACCAATTCCATCGGCGTCCGAGTCCTGCTGACTGCCGTTCGGGAGACCAGGACAGTTATCAAGCAACTCGGGCACGCCATCACCGTCGGGGTCGGCGTTCTGGGTGACCCAGAGGGTCATTGACCCGGCGTTGTCGGCGCACTGGCTGTCGCTCACCCAGAACCGAACGAGCCCAGCGCTCGGGTTCGCGAGCGGCGCACGAGTGCCGGGGTCGTGAACGTAGTAGTCTTCCGCTTCGGCCGGGGTCGCGAAGATCGGCCCTCCATCGACCTTGGAGTGACCGAAGTACGTCGTCACACCGGAACTCTGAATCTGTGCCTCAACTCGCCAGTACCATCCGGAATCCGGCGGACCACAAGGGTTACACCCCCAGGGTGTCATCGATCCCGCGATGGCGACGAATTCGTAGTTCCCCGCCGCCAAGTCAGACGTGAGTCCGACGGACGGATTTGTGTCCAAACCGCAGTCAACCTGCGCATCGAGAGTCACGATCGCCTCGGAGACCGACGCTCGGACCAGCGGACCAAGGGCGACAAGGGCGATGGATGTGCAGGCGAGCGGAAGTCGGTTCATGATGCCTTCCCACAGCAGCCCTCGCAGCGGGAGATTCCCGGCGCGCGTAGCCGTCGGCACGCGTGGTCACGATTCCGGAATAGGGCTGCTTGGACGCTTGTACTCCCAGGTGCTGGAAGATGTCAATCAGCGTGAGTTTTGGCGGGCCTATTAAACAGAGAGTACCAGCGATCCGAGCGAGAGAGGGGCCCGCGGCGAACAGCGCGACGGGTTGCAGATGCGAGCCAAACGAGACGCTCGCCCCGGAGAGACCAGCGCCCGGGCGGTCAGACGCGCGACTCCGCGCGTGACGGGCGGATGCAGGGGATGAGCGGCAGGCGTAGATTTCTCTCTCCTGCTAGGTGCTTTACAAGCTGAGAGATCTGGTTCGCGGGAAGTTGGCTCCCCAAGCGAGAACCGAACCCTCGACCACAGGCTTAACAGACCGGCTGAACTGCCCGCCAGGGATACGAAGCAGGAGCGATAATCCCTCGCGCCGTCCTTCCGCGCGCGGATAACCGGATCCCCCCTGCCCTCGATCGCTCTGGAGTCGGTCGGACGCTCAGTTGCAGGGTGTCGTGCTCGCCGCCGATGTCGCGTCCCGGTGGGGTGTGCCGTAGCTCCCGGTGCCGCCGGGGCAGCCGTTCTGCGCTCGCACCATGAAGTAGAGTGCCTCCCGCGCGGCGGGCGATGCCGAGGCGGGCACGAAGTGGGTCGTCCCCGCGACGTTCTCCGCCAGGCAGAAGCCGCCGGCGAAACTGGCGCTCGACCGCAGCCCACTCACCTGGCCCGAGTAGAGATCGTAGACCGTGCCCGAGCCCGTGACCGGCACCTGGTCGTCCCACAGGATCTGGGCCCCGCCCGGCGCCTCCTGCACGAGCAGCCCGGTCGCCGGAGTTGGGACCTGGATCGCCGTCGGATCCGCGTCCGCGCAATCCCCCTGGCACTCACTCAAGCCGTCCAGATCGTCGTCGGCCTCGTTCGTGCTCGCCACCCCCGGGTACGACGGATCGGCGCAGTCGTTGTTCAGGCCATCGCAGATCTGAGGCGCCGCAGGATAGACGCTCGGGTTCCAGTCGTTGCAGTCGCCCGGGCCGACGCCGTCGGCGTCGATGTCGTCGGGGGGGAAGGGCGTCTGGCCGGGTTGGTCGAGTCCCCATGATGCTGACGCCGCGTCGGTCCAATCCGCCTTCGTGTCGGTGTCGCCGTCGCCGGTCCTTTGGATCGAATTCCCCGCGCGAGTGATCCCGGTCGCGTCGAGGTCCTGCACCGCGTGCGCGTTGAAGTCGCCGGCGATGAAGCCGCCCGGCGGCACACCGCCGCCCACCATCTCCCAGTGCCCTGCCGCCGCCACGACCGCCGCCTGCGCCTCCGAGGCCGCCGCCGCGGTCCCCGTCGCATCATCGGATGCCAGCACCGCATCGACGATCTGATTCTGCCCGCCATAGAGCGTCAGCACATTGTCCGTGCTCGTGAGGCCCGCGTGGGTCGAGTACCAGTCGAAGGCGCTGTCGCTGTTCGTCGGGTAGGATGCGACAGGAAGCTCGTTCGCCGCGCGCGTCTCCCGGACGATCCCAGCCGGGTTGCAGCTCCCGCCGCTTCCGCCGAGGTGCACGAGGACGCGGTCGTTCGCCTGCACCGCAAGCCCCGAGAACGTGACGATCGGCGTCGTCCGCTCCCATAGCTCGAAGCCGTCCATCGACCCGCCCTGGACGACGCGCAGCTCCACGAGGTCGCACGAGAGTTCGATGTTGGCGTTCAGCTCATCGATTCGAACCAGGGCGGAGGGCGCGATCGCCCGGCACGACCCGGCCAGGCAGGTCTCGCCGTTTGGGCAGGGGACCTGGCAGGCGCCGCACTGAGCCTCGCTCGCCTCCAGGTCGACGCAGCCGCCGCTGCAGCAGGACTCTCCGGGGGTGCAGGCCGCACCGCACGCGCCACAGTGGTCAGGATCGGCGGCAGTGTCCTGGCAGGTCCCGCTGCAGCAGTCCTCGGTGCCCGTGCACGCGTTGCCGCAGGAACCGCAGTTTCCTGGATCGGTACCAAGCACCGAGCAGGTTCCGTCGCAACAACTCTCCCCCGCAGCGCAGGCTGTCCCGCACGCGCCGCAGTGGAGCGGATCCGAGGCGAGGTTCGCGCACGTCCCCCCGCAGCAGTCCTGCCCCGGTGCGCAACTCAGCCCGCACCCCCCGCAGTTGTCGGCGTCGTTCAAGGGATCCCGGCAGGCGACGCCGCAGCAGATCCCCCCGGGCCCGCAGCCGAGTCCGCAGGCCCCGCAGTTGAGCGCGTTCCCGACGATGTCGGTGCACAGCCCACCACAGCAGCGCACGTCGGCGCCCGCGACGCCCGCGCAGTCCGGATCCAGATTGCAGGTGCAGGCGCCGCTCGCGCAGGTCTCTCCCGCGCCGCAAGCGTTGCCGCAGGCACCGCAATGCGCCGGGTCGGTGTCGGGATCGACGCAGGCCCCATTGCAGCGGCCGAACGCCGGCGGACAGTCCGGCTGGTTCGTCTGGCCGGAGTTGTTGGCTCCCCAAGTCGGGATGTTGGATGCCAACCAGTCGGCCTTCGTGTGTGTATCGTTGTCGTTGCTTCTCTGGATGGAGTTCCCCGTGACGCTGGTCCCCGTCGCGTTCAGATCCTGGACCGCGTGCGCGTTGAAAGAGTCGTCCACGAACCCACCCGGCGGCACCCCGCCACCGATCATCTGCCAGTGCCCGGCCGCGGCCACGGTCGCTGCCTGCGCCTCGGAGTCGGCCGCGGCGGTCCCGGTCGGGTCGTCCGAGGCCAGCAGGGCGTCCACGATCTGTAACGCGCCGTCGTAGAGCGTGATGACGTTGTCGGTGTTCGCGAGCCCGGTGTCATCCGAGTACCAGTCGTAGGCAAAATCGTAGTTCCGGGAATGGGCGAAGGCGGGGAATTGCGCGGGCGAGGACACCTCGTTTCCCGCGCCCGAGGGGTTGCAGACCGCGTCGAGGCGATCGAGATGCACGACGACGTAGTCGTTGACCTGCACGACGAGTCCCGAGAAGGTGAGGATCGGGGTGGTGCGCTCCCAGAGCTGAAACCCGTCCATCGAACCGCCGGCCACGACCCGCAGCTCGATGAGGTCGCAGCCGTTCGTGACGTTGGCGTTGAGCTCGTTGATCCGGACCAACGCAACGGGGGTGGATTCGACGCCAAGGTTCGTGGTGGAGGGCGCCGTGGGGCCGGCCTCATCAGGTGGGCCTGGCTGCGCGGCAGCCAGCCTCATACCGAGGAGGAGCAGCGGCCCGATGGTGCGCAGGCACCTCGCGAGCGACGTCACGGCGTACCGATCCTCGGCGGGCGAAGCGCGGAGCTGGCTGGAGGAGTCTGCCTCCTTTGTCGGACGCGGCTTTCCATGCGAGCGGAAGATACGCCGGGTCGCGTTGATTCGCCACCTGGCGAAGACGCCGACCGATTCCCGTCGGAACCACATCCGTGGGGCCCGGGTAGCGCGATGTCCGCATTCGCGCGGCAAGCGCGCGCCCGTCTTGACTATGCGAAAAAGTAATACTAATATTCCCTAGATGTTAAACTACCTAGTGACCTCAAAGGGAAGGCGAGCCCTTCTGCGGCTGCTGTGGGCCGAGGGAGAGCGCGGGTCGGTCTCCGAATTGGCCCGCCTTGCCGGGCTCAGCTTCCGCACCGCCCATCGGGAGTTGAATCAGATGCACCGCGCGGGCCTTGCGGTCTGTACGCGAGCCGGCAACGCCACGCTGTTCGAGGCTCCTCGCCGGTCCGGACACCCCGGGCGAAGTTGACAGATCACCCATTATCGGCCCCATAATCACCAGAGTCCCAGCTTGAAGCGACTATCCTCTGGCCAAGGTGGGATCCAGCGCGTATGCTTTCGTCGTGTACGAGGACCTGGGGTGTGTCCACAGATTCCTCTCGGACCGCTCGGGGAGGGGCCTCTCGGCCCGGTGATGCACCCGCGGGACGGCGGCGAGGGGGGGAGCGGCCAAGACACGACGAGGACCCTCTACTTGGCGGTGCTCGACGTGTCGCCGCCGGCGATCACCGGTAGCCTGGTGGCGGCGGTGCAGCTCGCGCAGACGGTGATTTCCTGTGAACTCCCGATCTTGACCGAGGCTGGGTTCGACTTCGACGCCAATCACGACCGGATTTACCTGGCGAGCCCGGACGAAGGCGCCGTGCGGGTGCTGGACGCACACACGTTCACGCTGCTGGGCGACCTGATCCCAGTCGGGGAGTTCCCGACGGATGTGGAGGTAGAGGTCGTGAACGGCATCGAGAGGGCTTTCGTTTCCAGCCAGGATGGCGACTCGGTGAGCCGATTCAGTTTGACCAGTCCCGAGGCCGTTACGACCTACCCCCTCGACCTCGATGGGATCCCGAACCTGATGGCGTCCGCGTTGGCGATCACCTCCGATGGCACGCGGCTCTACGTCGCCTGCCCAGGCGGGGACAAGCTCGTCACATTGAATCCCCTGACCGGCGGGCTCGGTCCGCCGATCACGAATGGCGCCTCCCCTCGGAGGGTCGTCGTGCAACGGAGCCCGGTGTGAGCCGCCAACGCACGTCGCGGCCGCGCGGGCCGGTCGTAGCGCTCAAGGTGGTGGGAATCCTCGTAGCCTGGTCAGTTCTCTGGGGCTTCACCCCGACCGACCCCTTCACGAAGCCGACGGTCCTCCAGACCCGTCTTGACGGTGCTACCGAGGTCCGGAACCAGGTGGCCGGTGCCGTGCTGCGTCTGATCCCTCCCGACGCCCCCGGGCGTGCGGAGGCCTTGCTGCCTCCAGTGGCGGAGCCTCCAGGCTGGCCGGTTTGGGCGGACCGGGCGGTCGATGCCTCACCCGCCGTCATGGACCTCGACGGCGACGGCAGCCCCGAGGTCTCGTTTGCGAGCTACGATGGGAGAGTCTACGCCGTTCGCGCCGACGGCAGTCCCCTAGCTGGCTGGCCCGTCGGCAACGAATTCTCCAGGCTTGGCGTCGCCCTGGGGAGATTCACGGATCGGGAACTCCCGCACGTGGTGAGCGGTGCGGTATCGCGGGCAAGCGTGCTTGCGATGCTGGGCGCGTGGGATTACGGCGGGCTGGCGGCGCCCGGCTGGCCGGTGAGCTTCACGACGAACGAGTTCCTCGCTCCTCCGACGCTGGCCGACCTCGACCTGGACGGCGCGTTGGAGGCTCTCGCGAGCCCGCTCGGTTCGCAGCACGCGCTGCGCTCGGATGGGACGCCGCTTCCGGGCTGGCCGGTGGCCATGGATCCGGGCTATGCGTTCTCGATCCGGCCGGCCGCCGTCGGGGATGTCACTGGGGATGGCCGGCCAGAGGTGTTCGTCGGTGCGCAAGACCAGAAGCTCTACGGGTGGGACAGCCGGGGGCAGCGGTTGCCCGGGTTTCCCATCCCGTTCTCGGGCCGGCTGATGGGTGGTCCCTCGCTCGCCGATTTCGATGGCGACGGCGTGCTGGAGATTGGTCTCACGACCGATCGAGCGCAGGTGTGGCTGCTTGAGCCCAATGGTACGCCCTTGCCTGGTTGGCCACAGCAGATGTGCTGCATCACCAACGCAGGCCTTGCCGTCGGTGACGTCGACGGCGACGGTGCCCTGGAGATTGCCTCTGCAACGATCAATTCCGAAGCCGATTTCACGGCAAGGGTCTACCTGTGGGGCCGCGATGGCACGTTGAGGCAGGGATGGCCACGAGAGGCCTTTGCGTTCGGCTTCTCCGCGACGCCCACGCTTGCCGATGTGGACGGCGACGGCTTGGCTGACGTGATCGCAGGAGGGGCGACGGCGAGCTTTACCCCGACAGGTCGCATCTACGCCTGGCGCCACGACGGCACGCTCGTCCCGGGATTCCCGATCGGGCTCCCCGGAGGCCAGAGCATCGAGTTGTCCACCGTCACGGCCGACGACCTGGATCAGGACGGGTTCCTCGATCTGCTGGTCGGTTCCCACTACGGCCTGGTCGTTTCCGCCCCGGGGCAGGTCCACGCGTTTCCGCTGGACGCACCGTACGACCCCACCACGCTGCACTGGCCGACGGAGGGGCACGACTACCAGCGGACGAGCCGCTACACTCCTCCACCTCGGAAGGTCGCAGTCCAGGTGGTGCCGTCGTCACTCGAGCTGGACCACGCGCCTGGGCTCATCACCGTGCGCGTGACGCTTCCGGAGAACCTGACCCACCTGGCGCCGGAGTTCTTGCTGACGGCGGTCCAGGGCCGTCCGGTCAGCATGGTGGGCAGGTGCGTGGGCCCCGGTCCAGGCAGCCGCCTGCGCATCGTGCAATTCGCCGGACCTGACCTCGTGTCGCTCATCCGCGCGACGCTTGATCCCGTCCCCTCTTCGGTGCGGTTGGACTTCTCGGCGGCAACGCAACCCGCGCTCCATGGGTTCACGAACGTGACGGCGAGGTGAACTGAGCAGAACGACGATCTCGTGCAGCGCTGCCGCTCGCGGCTCTCCTCGAAGATCAAGGTGGACCTCTTCGGTGCGCCTGCTTCGGGCTGGAGGTCGTTGGTGAGGCCCTGGGCGCTGACCGGCGCGCCTCCTACCTGCGCCGGGTCGAGGCGGTCAGCCTGCGATACTCCGCCAAGTGCCGGATCGCCTCCCTGGGCCTGCCGAGGTCCTCGCACAGGAGGCCGACATTGTAGTGGCAGTCCGCGAACTGTGGATCGTCGCGCAGCGCCGCCTGGTAGGCCGCCATCGCCTCGCCCTTACGGCCCATGTCGTCGAGGAGGACGCCGAGGTCGTACAGCAGCACCGAGTCGCTGCCGCCGACGCGGATCGCCTCCCTGTAGACGGCCTCGGCCCGGTCGAGGCGCCCCGTCCGCCCGGTACTATCCTTGAAAAGGTCAAGCTCCTTTTTTGGGAGGGGCCTTTCGGATTCGCTGCGGGCGTTGCCTCGTCAGCTCCCGCGGCCGTTGCTTGGGAGACGCGGGAGGGCTGCCC
>Ga0137429_1000704_pt1 | contig 12387 bp, 10 predicted proteins | sample EasRivERMZT736_2_FD_102304 | JGI IMG/M metagenome (GOLD analysis project Ga0137429, IMG submission 102304) | Soil microbial communities from meander-bound floodplain in the East River, Colorado, USA - East River MetaG ERMZT736_2 | ecosystem: Environmental > Terrestrial > Soil > Floodplain ...
CCCGGGACGTGTTTGCCAAGAGAACAAGGATCGTCCAGGCGCTGCGCGCCGCGATGAACGAGGACGGCTACCTCGAAGTCGAGACGCCGATGATGCAGCCGATCGCGGGCGGCGCGCTGGCGCGGCCGTTCAAGACGCACCACAATGCGCTCGACATGGAGCTCTATCTCAGAGTTGCCCCGGAGCTGTTCTTGAAGCGCTTGCTGGTGGGCGGCTTCGAGCGCGTCTTCGAACTCAACCGGAACTTTCGCAATGAAGGGATTTCAGTCAGGCACAATCCGGAATTCACCATGGTAGAGTTTTACCAGGCCTACGCGACCTTCACAGACTTGATTGAACTCACCGAAGAATTGATCGTGAGTTTGGCAAAACAGGTCGTCGGTTCGCTTCAAGTGTCCTACGGCGAGCATGTTATTGACTTAACGCCGCCCTGGCGCCGCTTGACGATTCGTGACGCGATTATCGTGCACGGCGGCGCGACCGCAGCGGATGTCGACTCGATCCATGGGCTCCAAGGGTTTGCCAAGCGGAATGATTCAAAGGTGAATTTGAGCGCTCCATACGGCAATTTGCTGGTGGAGATTTTCGAAGAGGTCGCCGAAGCGAAGCTGATTCAGCCAACCTTCATAACCGGTTACCCCATCGAAGTATCTCCGCTGGCGCGGCAGAACGACGAGAATCCGGCGCTGGTCGACCGCTTCGAGCTCTACATTGGCGGGCGCGAGTTGGCCAACGCGTTCTCTGAACTGAACGATCCCGCCGATCAGCGCCAGCGTTTTTTACAGCAGATGGAGGCTCGCGCCGCCGGCGACGAAGAGGCCAATCCCATCGACGACGATTACGTGCGGGCGCTCGAATACGGCATGCCGCCCGCCGCCGGCGAGGGCATTGGCATTGACCGCTTGACGATGTTTTTGACCAACCCCCAGTCGATTCGCGACGTAATCCTATTCCCCCTGTTGCGGCCGCAGCGCTAACGACTGCGTGCTATAAATGAAATACGAACTCTTCATCGGGCTGAGATATCTGCGGGCGCGCCGGCGCGAGACCTTCATCTCGTTGATCACCGTGATCTCGGTGCTCGGCGTTATGCTCGCGGTCATGACTTTGAATGTGGTCATGTCGGTGATGAGCGGCTTTGAGGAAACCTTGCGCGACCGTTTGCTCGGCATCAATGCCCATATCGCCCTGGTGCGCTCCGGCGAACCGATGCGCGAATATGAACGACTGCTCGCGGAGGTGGTTAAAGAACCGGGGGTGGTGGCCGCGACGCCGACCATTTACGGTCAGGTCATGATCACTTCCGGATCGCGGGTTTCGGGTGTCGTGGTGCGCGGCGTTGACCCTGACCGCGTCAACGGGGTCGTCAATATTAAGAGCTTTATTAAGCAGGGCGATCTCAACGGACTCAAAGCGCAACACCCAGTGCAAGTCGAAGAGCGCACAGTATTATTACCCGGCATTATCTTGGGCGAACGGTTGGCCAATCAGCTCGGGGTATTTCCCGGTAGCCCGGTGCAGGTGGTTTCGCCATTGGGAAGCCCGACGGCGATCGGCGTGATTCCCAAAGTCAGGCGCTTCGTGGTCGCTGGAATTCTAAAGTCCGGCATGAGCGAGATCGACTCGACGCTGGTGTTCATGGGATTGGCCGAAGCGCAGAAGTTTTTTGAATTACCCGGCGCGGTGACCAACATCGAGATGCGGGTCAATAATGTCAATCAGTCGAGGCAAATCGCCGATCGGCTCCAACGCCGCCTAGGGTTTCCGTATTTCGCCGAGGATTGGACCCGGCTTTGGCCCAATTTATTTTCCGCGCTGGAGTTGGAAAAGACGGTTTATTTTTTGGTCTTACTGCTGATGGTCTTGATCGGCGCCTTCAATATTGTCTCAACCCTGGTCATGGTGGTCATGGAGAAAAAAAAGGACATCGCGATCCTGCGCGCCATGGGTGCGACGCAATCGAGCATCCGCAAAATCTTTTTACTCAAGGGCTGTCTCATCGGCACCGTCGGCACGACGCTGGGAGTCATGCTCGGGCTCTTGGTATGCGGATTGATCGCGCAATATCAGTTTAGCCTGCCCGACGGCGTGTTTCTGATCTCGACGGTGCCGGTGCGGATCTATTTCGGTAATTTCATTCTGGTGGCGTTCGCCTCGTTGATAGTTAGTTTGCTCGCCAGCATCTACCCCGCGCGCCAAGCGGCCAAGCTCGATCCAGTAGAAATTCTCCGCTATGAGTAGTCTGCTTTCGGTGCGCGATGTCCACAAATCCTTTGTCGAGGGTGGCAGCGAAATCCAGGTTTTGCGCGGCATTAGTTTTGACTTGGCCGATGGCGAGCGTTTGGCGGTCATGGGCGAGTCGGGGGTCGGCAAAAGCACCCTGCTGCATATTCTCGGCACACTCGAACGGCCAACCAAGGGGAAAATCCTCTATCATGACCGTGAGCTCCCGGTCGATGACGATGCGCTGTGCCAGTTTCGTAACCAAGAAATCGGATTTGTATTTCAATTTCATTATCTGTTACCGGATTTCTCGGCCCTTGAGAATGTTATGCTACCGGCGTTGGTCCAGGGGATCGACACTGCGCCGGCGCGAGCCGAGGCCGAATCGTTATTAGAATTGGTCGGGTTAAAAGACCGCATGAGCCACCGGCCCGGCAAGCTTTCCGGCGGCGAGCAGCAGCGCGTCGCGGTGGCCCGGGCGGTGATCTTGAAACCTAAGCTCCTGCTCGCCGACGAGCCGACCGGATCGCTGGATCTGCGCATCGGCGAGGAAGTGCAAGATTTATTATTTCGGCTCAATGAAGAACATAGGATCGCGTTGGTCATCGCAACTCATAACCGGGAGTTCGCGGCAAAGATCGGCCGGCGCGCCGAGCTACGCCGTGGCGAGTTGTTTGATTAGCCGCCGACTTTACAAAAGTTTGCGTTTTTGTTACATATTCACTAGATTCTTCGATCCGACGGTTATATCCTCTTAGCTCTAATGCAGCACATCCAGCCATCATCAACGCGGTCAAAGATCGTTTGTCTACTTTGGTCGGTCTGGATATCCTTCAGCTTGCCTGGTTACGCGCAAAGCCAACAAAATGTCAGGCTCAAAGAAGTTCGAATTAGCGGTAACCTGCGGGTCGAGGACGACGGCATTCGGCTTCATCTCAAGAGCCGTGCCGGTGAAATGTTCGATTCCTCAACGGTCGAACAAGACGTCAAGGCGATTTTTCGGATGGGTTTTTTCGATGACGTTCAGGCCGAACTCTTGCCCGACGGCATTCTAACCTACGCGGTAAAAGAAAAGCCCTACGTGCGTGAAATAAAAATTCAGGGCGCGTCGCAAGTCGGCAAAGAAAAAATCGAAACGGCGCTGGGAATCGGCGCACGGACGATATTGGACCGGACGAAAGTCTCGGAAGGAGTCGAGAAAGTCAGACGCCTCTATAACGAACAAGGCTATGTCAACGTGGCGGTCGACCACGCGGTTACGATCGAAGCCAACAACCAAGCCGTGATCACCGTCGACATTGTCGAAGGTGGCCGGCTATTGATCAAGCGAATTATTTTCGAAGGGAATAAGGCGTTTAGTGACGGTGATCTGCGCGGCCTGATCGGCAGCAAGGAGGAATGGATTTTTTCTTTCCTTACCAGCCGGGGCGTGCTCGATCGCGACATGCTCACCAATGACGTGGCGATTCTATCCAATCACTACAACGATCATGGCTACGTTGAGCACAAAGTCGACGATCCAGTGGTGCTGCGCGCGCGCGACGGTCTTGAAGTGGTGTTTCGCATCACCGAGGGCCCTCAGTATCGGGTCGGCAAGGTTGAGATCGGCGGAGAATTGATCCAAGACGGCCAGCAGATGCTCAAGTCGATAAAGCTTACCACTGGGCAGATATTTCGTGGCAGCCGGTTGCGCGAGGATATTACAACCCTTTCGGACCTATACGCGAACAAGGGCTTCGCATTCGTGCAAGTGGACCCGGTAACCAAGATCGACGCAGCCAATAAAAACGTCGATGTCGCCTTAGTGATCGCCAAAGGCCCGCCGGTTTATTTCAATCGGGTGCTGGTCACCGGAAACTCCAAAACCCGCGATCAAGTGGTACGCCGTGAACTGCTTGCTCAAGAGCAAGAGCTCTATTCCCGTAATAAGATCAATCAAAGCCGCAACGCGCTACAAAGATCCGGTTACTTTGAAGATGTCCAGATCAACACAAAAAAAACCGATCAGTCCGATACTTTGGATTTACAGGTCGATGTAAAAGAGGGGCCCACGGGCACCTTTCAAATTGGCGGCGGTTTCAGCAGCGGCGACGGATTTGTCTTCAACGCCACTGTCGCCGAGAAAAACTTTGCCGGAAGAGGGCAGGGGCTTAACGGTAGTTTTAGCATCGGCACCAAACGGCAAGATTTCATTTTGAGCGCTAACGATCCTTATTTTTACGGCACAAAAACGGCGTTGGGATTCGATGCTTTCAACACGCTCAGGGAATATGATGATTTCGACGAGCGAAAAATTGGCTTTGGTATCAACACCAGTTACCCGTTGAAAGAGTGGAGAATGCCGTTTTTCGGGCGGTCCAATGCCGGCGCGTTCAAGGGATCGGATGAATTATCGGTCGAGCAGCCCCCAACGATTTGGGATTACATGCGCGGTGGTGTGTCTTACTCTCTGACCAGGGATAAAATTTCCAAGATTTCCGAGACTGCGTCGCAAGAGATCAGAGACGAAGCGGGAACTTCGGTGACGAGCGCGGTTACCCCGAATCTCAGTTACGACAGTCGCGATCATTTTTTCGCGCCCACCGAAGGAACCAAGTCTTCGCTGGCGTTCAAGACCGCCGGCCTCGGTGGCGATACCCAATTTATTAAACCCGATCTTAGCGTCCGCTGGCATTATCCACTGCTCAAGGATCCGAATTGGGGCGGCGCGTACGTGCTTGCGCTCGGGGGTAGTCTAGGGTACGGCAACAATCTGCCGTTGTTCGAGCGCTACTTCATCGGCGGTATCAATTCAGTTCGTGGTTTCGCGGAAAGAAGCATCGCGCCGCGGGCACCTTCCGGTTGCGATACCAGCGGCAATAATTGCACCGGCACTGAAGTAATCGGCGGTGACAAGTCGGCGGTATTGAATGCCGAATTATTGTTTCCCATCTATGAGCAATACGGCCTTCGCGGGGTTACATTTTTCGACGTAGGCAACGCCTTTAACTCGTTTAATTTGAACGAATTTAGACGATCCGTCGGATTTGGCGTGCGCTGGCTGTCTCCGTTCGGACCGATTCGCGTCGAACTTGGGTTTCCAATGAATAAACAACCTGGCGACGACACGTCGGTCATTGGGTTCTCGATCGGCTCTCAACCTTAGACTCAATTCCTGCTTTACATTTCCTTAGCTCGGGAGGTTCATAGTGAAATATTGGCTGGTTGGTATAGTGCTGGCTTTTTCAGCTTCGATGGCAACGGCCCAAGAACGGATCAGGATCGGATTTGTCGATATTCAACGGGTGATTGGCGAATCGCAGGCGGGCAAACGTGCCAAGGATCGTTTCCAAGCGCAGATCAAAAAAGCCGAAGCGGATGTGATCAAAGAACGCCAAGATCTTGAGCGGCTAAGATCCGACCTCGATAAAAAGGGGCCGCTATTGAAAGATGAAGAGCGGCGTAACATGGAAGCCGATTTCCAGAAACGCTCGGTCAATTTGCAACGCATCATGGGTGACTACCAACAAGACCTGCGCCAAAAAGAAAACGAAATGATGTCCGACATTCTCAAGGAATTGGAAGGGGTGGTGAGCGATCTTGGCAAGTCCGAGAAGTTCACGGTGATCCTCGAACGCTCGCAGATCCTCTACAGCGACCAGGGTACGGACATTACCAACAAGGTGATCGAAGCCTACAATAGCCGCGTTAAAAAGTAAGTGACCATCCGTAAAACCCTGGCCGAGCTCGCCGATCACGTGGGCGCAAGGGTGATCGGGGACGGTAGTGTGGTCATCGGTAAAGTCGCCGCTCTCGATCAAGCAGGGCCGGGGGACATCAGTTTTCTAACCAATCCCCTTTACCGTAATTTTTTGCCGCAGTGCCGGGCCAGCGCGGTGATCCTTGGACGCGGTGTGGAACGCGCGAGCACCGGCCAGCAAAACTTTCTCGAATGCGCCGATCCTTACATTGCCTTCGCAAAAATTCTCCAGCTTTTTTCTCCTAGCGAATCATTTAAGGCTGAAGTCAGTCCGCGCGCGTCGGTGGATGCCAGCGCGGTCTTGGACGAGTCCGTGACGATCTTCGCCAATGCTTTCGTCGGGCCGCGCGCCCGTGTCGGCAGAGGGACGGTGCTTTATCCCGGAGTTTATCTCGGCACCGATGCCCAGGTCGGCGCCGAATGCGTGCTTCATCCCAACGTGGTGGTGCGCGCGGGTTGCCGATTGGGTAATCGCGTCATCCTGCACGCCGGCGTGGTCATCGGCAGCGATGGATTTGGTTACGCCGGAGCCGGTGCACAACGAGTCAAGATCCCCCAGGTCGGCATCGTGGTGGTCGAGGATGATGTCGAAATTGGCGCCAACACCACCGTGGACCGGGCGACCCTCGGTCAAACCGTGATCGGCAAGGGCGTGAAAATCGATAACTTGGTTCAGATCGCTCACAACGTGATGATTGGCGAACATTCGGTGATCGCCGCCCAGGCGGGAATCGCCGGCAGCGCTCGGCTCGGCAAAAATGTCACTCTCGCCGGCCAGGTGGGCGTTGTGAATCATATCAAGATCGGCGATGGCGCGATTATCGGACCGCAATCCGGTGTCGGTCAGTCGGTACCGGCCGGAGCGGTACTTTCCAGCGGCATCACGGCGGCGCCCCATCCGATATGGCTCAAGGTTATGGTCTTGCTGCCGCAACTGCCCAAGCTCTGGAGCACTGTGCGTGCTTTGGAGCGTCAAGTCGCGGGGCTGATCGCTGGCCGCAAGGCCAAGGAGGAGCGCGATCCCGATGATGGACGCTAAAGATATTCTAAAATTTCTGCCGCACCGATACCCGTTTCTATTGGTTGACCGGATCGTCGAAATTGATACCGATAAAAAAATTGTCGGCATCAAGAACGTTTCGTTCAACGAGAATTACTTCCAGGGCCATTTTCCCAACAAGCCGGTGATGCCCGGCGTGCTGATCTGCGAAGCGATGGCCCAATGTGGTGCGATTTTCGCGCACAATTCACGGGGCGGCATGGAGCAGAATAAGGTATTCGTGCTTACCGGTCTCGATAATGTCAAGTTCAAGCGGCCGGTGGAGCCGGGCGATCAACTGCGCATCGAGCTCACCTGCGTCAAACGACGCGGCAACTTTTGGAAGTTGGCCGGGGTGGCGACCGTGGACGGCAAACTGGCCGCTCAGGCAGAGATTTCCGCCATGGAAGTCGACATGTCATAACCGGCGGAGAGCCATGAGTAACCTCCATCCCACCGCAATCATCGATCCGCACGCCGAGCTGGCAGGCGAAGTCGAGGTCGGAGCCTATTCGGTGATCGGCACCGGGGTTAAGATCGGCAGGGGCACCAAGATACATTCTCACGTGGTAATTCAAGGGCGGACCAGTTTGGGCGAAGCGAACGTTGTTTTTCCCTTTGCCACGGTCGGCTCGGCGCCGCAGGATCTGAAGTTTAGAGGTGAGGCGAGCGAGTTGGTGATCGGCAACCGCAATACCATTCGCGAATACGTCTCGCTCAATCCGGGAACCAGCGGTGGCGGCATGGTGACGCGGGTTGGTGATCAAAATCTCTTGATGATGTATTGCCACATCGCCCATGACTGCATCGTCGGCAGCCGCAACGTCATCGCCAACGGCGCGACCTTGGGCGGCCATGTCGTGGTTGAGGATTTCGTCATTGTCGGTGGCCTGGTGGGGATTCACCAGTTCGTGCGCATCGGTAACGGGGCGATCTTGGGTGCCGGTTCGATGGTGTCGATGGATGTGCCGCCTTACTGCAACGCCACGGGCGATCGTGCCAAACTGCGCGGATTGAATATCGAGGGGCTTAAACGGCGTGGTTTCGATAAGACGGTGATCGATGCGATTCGCCAAGCCTATCGCATCGTCTTTCAGTCGAAACTCAAAACTGACATGGCGCTGGCAAAAATTCGCCAAGACGTGCCAGCCATCCCAGAAGTCGAAAAATTCGCTTACTTCATCGCCAATTCTCAGCGCGGCATTTGCCGATAGCTTGCGCATCGTTGAACAAATTTTCTAAAAAGTGAAAAAACTCGGTCTTATCGCCGGCAACGGCAAGTTCCCGCTGATTTTTGCCGCAGAAGCGAAGCGCGCAGGTTATGCGGTCGTTGCCGTGGCCCATCGGGGCGAAACCGAGGAGCAACTCAATGAGGTTGCCGACGAAGTCACCTGGATTTACGTCGGTCAGTTGGGGAAAATTATTCGGGTGTTTCAGCGCGCCGAGGTGACCGAAGCGGTCATGGCCGGGGGCATCCGTAAGCTTCGACTGCTGAGCAATTTTCGCCCGGATCTGCGCGGCGCTCGTTTTTTGGCAAAACTTAAGAGCCGGGAAGATGATGTCTTGCTGCGCGGCATCGCCGACGAGCTGGCGGCGGACGGCATTCGCATTCTCGAGTCGACGCTTTGTTTACCCGAAATCCTTTGCCGGGAAGGCGTGCTAACCAAGCGCCAACCGGATCAGCAAGAATGGGACGACGTGAAGTTAGGCTTTCGCATCGCCAAGGAGATCGGCCGCCTGGGCATCGGCCAGACCGTGGTCGTGAAGAACCAGGTAGTGATGGCGGTGGAAGCCGTGGAGGGCACCGACGCGGCGATCGAGCGCGGCGGTAGCTTGGCTAAAGCGGGTTGTGTGGTCGTAAAGGTCAGCAAACCGCAACAGGATCTTCGCTTTGACGTGCCGGCGGTCGGCGTCGATACGGTGACGCGGTTGCACGACGTCGGCGGCACGGTGCTCGCTCTGGAAGCGGGTAAAACGATTTTGCTGGAGAAAGAAAGCTTGCTAGGCCAAGCGGACAGTTACGGCATCGCCGTGGTAGGGGTCAACAGCTAATTTACCATGGCTGAAAATGTCATCAAAGTTGGAGTGATTGGCGTCGGTTATCTCAGCAAATTCCATGCTGAGAAATACGCCGCATCGCCAAAGGCCCAACTGGTCGCTGTAGCGGACATTGACGCTGGGCGGGCCAAAGAGATCGGCGCCAAGGTGGGCGCCGAATCGGTGGCCGATTATCGCGCCTTGCTCGGACGGGTTCAGTGCGTCAGCATCGCGGTGCCGACGAAATATCACTATCAAGTGGCGCGCGATTTTATCGAGGCGGGCGTCGATGTACTGGTCGAGAAACCGTTGACAGCGGACATCGCCGAGGCGCGCGAACTCGTCGAACGGGCGACTAAGCAACGGGTAATACTTCAAGTGGGTCATCTCGAGCGCTTCAACCCGGCGATTCGCCGGCTTGAAGGAGTTGTCAAAGAGCCCAAGTTCGTTGAGTGTCAACGCCTGGCGCCGTTTATCGAGCGCGGCACGGACGTCAATGTGGTTCTCGATTTGATGATTCACGACATCGATGTGATTGCCAGTTTGGTGCGCTCGCCGGTGGAGCGCGTCGAAGCGGTCGGTGTGCCGGTGCTCACCGATAAGCCGGATATCGCCAACGCGCGGATCAAGTTCGCCAATGGTTGTATCGCCAACGTCACCGCCAGCCGGGTGTCGCTCAAACGGGAACGTAAGGTGCGTTTCTTTCAAGCCGATGCCTATATCTCCATCGATTACGACCAACGCCGGGCGCAGATTTATCACAAACCGGCTCCGGGCGCCGGTTGGCTCGACATCCGCGCCGAAAATATCGACATCTTAGACGGCGACGCGCTGGCTGACGAGATCGATTCCTTTCTCGATTGCGTGGGAACGCGAAGTGCGCCCTTGGTGGGTGGCGAGGAAGCCCTGACCGCGCTTGAAATCGCCTCCATGATCAGCCGGCAGTTGTGATTTTGCCGATAGCGGAACGCGATAAACTTGGGCAAGGACATCATGCTGGTAGTCGGCGAAGCGTCGGGCGATGTGCACGGCGCTCGTTTAGTCGACGCGCTACATAAAAAAGATCCGCAGATTAAAATCTTTGGCGTTGCCGGCGAGCAATTGCAACGGACTAACTTTGAGCCCCTTTTTAGCGTCGCACAATTGACCGGCATGGGGCTGATCGAGCTCGCCGGTAATTTAAAAAATCTTTGGCGCGCCTACCGGCTGCTTCGCGACGCGCTGAAACGGCGCCGGCCGAATTTATTGATCTTAATCGATTTTCCCGAATTCAACTTGCGGCTGGCGCGCTTGGCGAAATCATTGGGCATTCCGGTGCTGTATTATATCAGCCCGCAAATTTGGGCTTGGCGCCAAGGGCGAGTGAAACAGATCGCCCGCTGGGTCGATCACATGGCCGTGGTCTTTCCGTTCGAGGAGGAATTCTACGCGCGCCATGGCGTCAAAGTCACGTTTGTCGGCCACCCTTTATTGAACACCGTTCAATCGCGCCAGAGCCGCGAAACAATGCTCACCAAGATCGGCCTCGATCCGGCCAAGCCGTCGATTGCGTTCTTGCCGGGGAGCCGGCGCGGCGAGGTTGATTTCCATTTGCCGGTGATGCGGGATGCCGCGCTGCAATTGCATGCCGAGCGCAATATGCAATTCTTCTGCGTGCGCGCCAGCACGATCGATGGAGCTAAACTCGAAGGTGCGCTGCGGCATCCAGGGTTGCGCATACCGATCGTCGATGAAGATCGCTACGATGCGCTGCACGCTGCCGATTTGGTTTGGACCGCGTCGGGCACGGCGACGCTCGAGACCGCCTTGCTCGGCACACCGATGATCGTGATTTACCGGTTATCATCGCTAACCTATTGGCTCGCCCGCCTGCTTGTGCGCGTCGACCACGTCGCCATAGTTAACTTGCTCGCCGGCGAACGATTGGTGCCAGAGCTGATTCAGGACGAAGTCAATCCGGCTCGACTGGTGGCGGAGAGCAAAACGCTTCTCGACGATCGAATTTTGCGCTGCGCCATCGTCGACAAATTGGCTAAGCTCCGCGGTCGGCTGGGTTCGCCGGGCGCCACTGAGCGAGTTGCCGATATCGCGTTGGGCTTGTTGGCATAGCGGAACTTTGTCTTGGTCACGCAGATCTTAGCGTCGAACCTTTAAATGGAGTTTCCAAAAGGGGTGAGCATCGCCTTTGGTCAAGGACGAGGTCAATACCCGGTCCGCGAAGTGGCTGCGCTTAAATGATGTGGTACCTACTCTATAATTTTATCTTTACCATTGTCGTTATCTTGGCTATGCCGCTGCTGCCGATCCTGATTTGTTTCGGCCCGCGCTATCGCGACGGTTTGGCCGAGCGGCTGGGATTCTATTCCCGAGAAGTCCTGTCCTCGCTGGCGGGCAGCCGGCCGGTTTGGGTGCATGCGGCGTCGGTCGGCGAAGTGCGCTCGGCCGAAGCCTTGGTCGGCGCGCTCAAGGCGCGCGCGCCTGAGCGAAAAATTCTTCTTTCGACATTTACCGCCAGCGGCAACCGTCTGGCCCGCCAAATGCCGGGTGCCGACGCGGTGATTTTTTTTCCCGTTGATCTTTTTTGGCTCGCGCGCCGCGTCCTGACGAAATTCGATCCAACTTTATTGGTGATCATCGAAACCGAAATTTGGCCCAATCTGCTGCGCCAAGCCTACCGGCGCGGCGTGCCGACGCTGTTATTGAGTGGCCGGTTATCGGCGAAGGCCTCGGCCCGCTACACGCTTTGTCGAACTTTTTTTGCCCGCGCGCTCGGCTGCTTCTCCGCCCTCGGCATGCAGTCGGTGGAAGACGCCGCGCGCATCGTCAGTCTCGGCGCCGACGAGAAAAAAGTAACCGTGGTCGGCAGCCTGAAGGCGGCGCGCCAGAACGCCGAGAGTTCGCCGCAATCCCTCTCGGGTTCGGCCCACGGCAAACCGTTGCTGGTGGCGGGTAGTACGCATCGGGGCGAGGAGGAAAGCCTACTCGAAGCGTTGGCGCTGGTGCGGGAGAATTTTCCGAATTTGTCCTTGGTGATCGCACCGCGCCATCCCGAGCGATTTGCCGATGTCGAACGGCTGCTCGCCAACAGCAGTTTCGTTTTCCAGCGGCGCAGCCGATCCACCCCCGCTGAGTGGTTTGACAAGGATATTTTGTTGCTCGATAGCGTCGGCGAACTGGTCGACTTTTTCGCCGCAGCGGATGTCGCGTTTGTCGGCGGCAGCCTGGTGGCGGTCGGCGGCCATAATGTTTTGGAGCCGGCCCGCTTCGGTAAACCGATACTTTTCGGTCCACATATGGAAAATTTTCAAAACCTCGCCAGCGACATGCTCCGTCAGGGCGCCGCGCTTGA
>Ga0137429_1000706_pt1 | contig 12379 bp, 7 predicted proteins | sample EasRivERMZT736_2_FD_102304 | JGI IMG/M metagenome (GOLD analysis project Ga0137429, IMG submission 102304) | Soil microbial communities from meander-bound floodplain in the East River, Colorado, USA - East River MetaG ERMZT736_2 | ecosystem: Environmental > Terrestrial > Soil > Floodplain ...
CCGAACGTGTACGCAGGAGCCTGCGCATGTACCCGGGGTACGACGAGCGTGACGACGAGTCCGACTAATTGGGCGAGACGCCGCATCCCTTGTAGAGACTTGGGGTTCCGAATATAATGGCGCGACCAACCGTGCGCATCCTCAGCCGTTACATCCTGCGGCAACACGTCCCTCCGCTCGGCTACGCGCTCGCGGCGCTCACGTTCGCGATGCTCGTCAATCAGATCGCGAAACAGTTCGGCAACTTCGTCGGCAAGGGGCTGCCGTGGTCGGTGATCTTCGAAGTGTTCGCGCTCTCGATTCCCTTCATCGTGGCGATGACGTTGCCGATGGCCGTGCTGGTCGCGGTGCTGTACACGTTCAGCCACCTCGCCGCCGACAACGAGGTCACGGCGATGCGCGCGGGCGGGATCAGCCTCGGCCAGCTGCTGCGCCCCGTGATCGGCGGGGCGCTGCTGATGGCGCTGATCTCGCTGGTCTGGAATGACCAAGTCCTGCCGCGCTCCAATCACGAGCTGCGGACGCTCCTCGTCGACATCCAACGGAAGAAGCCGACATTTCAGTTGAAAGAACAGGTAATCAACGAGGTCGTGCCGGGCCAGTTCTTCCTGCGCGCCGCCCGCATCGACCCCGCCGCCAACACCCTGACTGATGTGACGATTTACGATCTGGAGGACCCGGAGCGGCGCCGGATCATCAGCGCCGATTCGGGTCGAATGGCATATACCCCCGGCGGCACCGATTTGTATCTGACGCTGCGCGACGGCGAGGTGCACGAAGTGAAACGCGCCGAGCCGCACCAGTTCAATCGCACGTTTTACGTCGTCAACCGGATCAAGGTAGCCGGTATCGGGAACACATTCGAGCAGACGCAAAACGACGACTATCGCGGCGACCGCGAGATGACAATCTGCGCCATGCAGGCGGTGGTCGCGCGCGCCCGGCTGGACATGGCGCGCGTGCAGCAGGAGGCGCAGAACGCGGTGCGGGCCGAGCTGCGGCGCATCACCAAGTTGGCGCCCCTGCCTCCGTTCGTCGCCGACTCGGCGCGCACGCCGCAAGTGAGCGCGTATTGCCGCCTGGCCGGGGCCGTCAAACGGCTGGTGCTCCCGGACAGCGCGCACGCCGCGCAAGCACCCGTGCGCGGCCGGCAGCCGCGCACGGCGACCAATGCTCCCTTCACCTCCCAGCAGACCGCGACGGCGGCCGTCTCGGCGTACCAGCAGCGGCTCCGGGCCGCGCGGCAGCGCGCCGCGATCTACCAGGTCGAGATCCAGAAGAAGCTCGCGATCTCGGCCGCGTGCGTGATCTTCGCGCTGCTCGGGCTGCCGCTCGCGGTGCGGTTTCCGCGCGGCGGCGTCGGCCTGGTCATCGGCACGAGCCTGGCGGTGTTCTCGGTCTACTATGTCGGGCTGATCGGCGGCGAGGAGCTGGGGGACCGGCTGATCGTGCCGCCGTTCTTCGCGATGTGGACGCCCAACCTGATCTTCCTCGCCGTCTCGTTCCCGCTCATGTGGGCGGTGGGACGTGCCGGCAGTACGTCGCACGGCGGCGACTGGGATGAGGTGAAGCATTGGCTGTTCGGGTGGACCAAGAAACTGCGGATTGTGGAATTCGGAATGCGGAAGTGACAATGCGATTTCGTTCCCTATTCCGCATTCCGCATTTCGCAATTGGGAACACGCTCGACCGTTATCTGCTGAGCGAATGGCTGCGCGTCTTCCTCGTCACGCTGATCGGCTTTCCGATACTGGTGATCGTCATCGATCTCACCGACAAGCTCGACTCGTACCTGAGCCGCGGCGTTTCACGGGGCGCGGTGGCGCTGTCCTACGTCTTCGACCTTCCGGAGAAGATGTTTCTGGTGCTGCCGGTGGCCGTGCTGTTCGCGACGGTGTTTACGGTCGGGGCGCTGGGACGCCATTCCGAGCTGACCGCGGCGAAGGCGTCGGGGATATCGTTTCACCGGCTGGTGCGGCCGTTATTTGTGGCAGCCGCCGCCGCCTTCATCGGGGGACTGCTGCTGGGTGAGATCGCGCCGGTGGCCACGTCGCGCCGTCTCGAAATGCTCGGAGAGAAGGCGATCCGCTCGACGACGTCCCGCTACAACTTCGTGTACCGGGCCGACCGCGGCTGGGTGTACGCGATCCGCTCGCTCGAGCTGCGCACGCGCGAGATGACCGACCTGCTGCTGGAGCGCGAGGGCGCAGGGCCGGCCTATCCCACCATCATTCTGGCCGCGCAGCGCGCGGCGTATTCGGATACGGCCCCCCCCCGCCCCCGCGGCCGGGCGCCCGTGGCGGGCGCGCACTGGACACTGCATCGCGGCACGATTCGCTATCTAGAGGGCAGCCAGCCGGAGAGTGAGGTGGCGTTCGAGTTCGATTCGCTGCGCTCGCGCACGCTGAGCGAGCGACCGGTCGATTTGCTCGCCGAGCCCAAGTCGCCCGACGAGATGCGCTACTCAGAGTTGCGTCGTTACATCGAGGCGCTCACGCGCAGCGGCTCGAACGCCAAGAAGCTGCAGGTCGAGCTCGCGCTGAAGATCGCGATTCCGTTCATTTGTCTGTTGATCACGCTGTTCGGCGCGCCGCTCGCGATCTCGACGCCCAAAAGCGGCGCCGCGTGGGGCGTGGCCGCGAGTCTCGCCACCACGTTCATCGTGCTGCTGATGTTTCAGCTCGCCAAGGCGATCGGCTCGGGCGGTGTACTGCCGCCGCTGCTGGCCGCGTGGACGCCGAACATTCTCGTTGGTGTCGCGGCCGTGTATCTGCTGCGTAAAGCACCCACCTAGCGTCCTTGACGTTGTCACGGCCCGGGACCACTTTCTCCCCGGTCGCGATGGGAACCACAGCCCCGATTTCGCCCCCTCGAAGGAGAGGTCCATCCATGCGCTGGATCGTTCGTTCGTGCCGCGCCCTCGTGGCGACGGCGGTTTTCTCGATGCTCGCAACAGGCCTGGGTTCGGCCCAAGGCGTGACGACTGGCGCGATCGGGGGGAAAGTCACCGATCCGCAGGGGCAACTTGTTGCCCAGGCGGCGGTGCAGATCACGCACCGCGGCACCGGCTACACGACGGCGGTGCGCACGCGCGACAACGGGCAGTACCTGGTGCAAGGCCTCGAGGTCGGCGGGCCCTACACCGTGACGATCCGCGCGATCGGCTTCGAGCCGTTCATCCGCGAGAATGTGGACGTGAACCTGTCGGAAACGACGCGCGTCGATGCCCGGCTGATCGCGCAGGCCGTCGAGCTGTCGGCGGTGACGGTCAGCGTCCCGGCGACCGCGGACTTCGCGCCGACGCGGCAGGGCGTGACGGTGCAGATCTCCGACACCATGGTGCAACGCATCCCGACGTTCAGCCGTGACTTCATCGATCAGCTCAAGCTTGCGCCTCAGGTCGTGTATCCCGCGAGCGGCGCCGCGAGCGGCGCGGGCGCGTACAACCGATACAACACGATCACCATCGACGGCGCCAATCAGGGGGAACGGTTCAACCTGGGCGGCAGTGGTGGCGTCCCAGGGGGTGCTGCGGGCGGCAAGATCGTCTCGCTCGAGGCGGTGAAGGAGTTCCGCGTGATGTTCACCCCGAGCGACGTGCGGCAAGGAAACTTTGCCGGCATGCTCGTCAACGCGGTGTCGAAGAGCGGCACGAACGAGTTTCACGGCGGGGCGCTCTACACGAACCGCAGCAGCGACCCTGTGGTGGGCGTCGAGATGGTTGGCGAACGGCTGCGCAGCCCGTCGTTCGACGTCAAGCAATACGGCTTCCACATCGGCGGGCCCATCATTCGTGACCGCCTGCACTTTTTCATCGCGCCCGAGTGGCAGCAGCGCGCAGAGCCCGCAACCGGCCCCTATTACCTGGACGGCCAGCCGTCCCCGGCGCCGGACGATCCGGGGATTCCACTCGACTCCTTGAATCGCATTATCAGCGTGATGCAGACGACCTACGGCTTCGACGTGGGCTCGGTGGAGCCCGTGCAACGTGAGACGCCGCTCGCGAATCTGTTCGGGAGAATCGACTTCCAGATCTCGCCGCAGCATCGACTGGCGTTCCGGCAGATCATCAATCACGACCAGCAGGACCAGTTCTTCCGCAGCGCCACGAATAATTACAGCGCCGATCCGCTGACCCAGAACAATGGGTTCCGGTTTACGACCAACCAGTTCGCCTTCGACTCGAAAAACACGTCCTCGACGCTCCAGCTGTACTCGAACTTTTCGCAAGGCATGTCGAACGAGCTGATCGTGGGATACAGCACGATCAAGGACGCGCGCGCCGTGCCGGTACAAGCTCCGGAAGTCACGGTCGGCGTTCAGGTGGGAACGGCGCGGCGCGCCGTGACGTTCGGGACCGAACAGTTCTCGCCGAACAACCTGTTGGATCAGAAGATCTTCGAAGTGGTGAACAACTTCACGATGCCCATCGGCCAGCACACCTGGACGTTCGGCGCCCGCCTCGATCGCACACACATCTTCAACAACTTCGCTCAAGCCTCGTACGGCGTGTACAAGTTCTTCAACACCGACAGCCTCGCCGGGGGCCGCCCGAATGGGTACGCCGTCGCCTATGCCAACAGCCGGAATGCGGCGGACATCCCCGCCGACTTCCACGTCAACGTGTACAGCCTGTACGCACAGGACCAGTGGGCGGTCAACGACCGGTTGACGATCACCGCGGGACTCCGGGCAGACATCCCCTCGCTTCCCGATAGTCCCCCGGAAAACGACACCCTGCGGGTCAAGATAGACTCGGCGGTGTGCGCCAAGGCGACCTGTGGTGTCTTCTCGGTCAGCACGAGCGCGACGCCAAAGACAGGCGTCCTGTTCTCACCACGCATCGGCTTCAACTACAACGCTGGCGGGAGCAGTCGGAACCAGATCCGCGGCAGCATCGGAGTGTACACCGGGCCACCGCCCTACATCCTGCTCGGCAACGCATACGCGAACACCGGCCTGGGGCTCGTGCGCCTCTCTTGCACCACGCCCGCCAACGTGCCGACCTTCGAGCTCGACGTCAACGCGCTGCCCACGGCCTGCAACGGCCAGGCCGAGCCCGGACCTGGTCAGGCGGGGACGCTGGGCGTCAACACGACAGATCCGAATTTCAAGTATCCCCAGTTCTTCGGGATTTCCGGCGGATTCGATCGTGAGCTGCCCGGCGGGGTCGTGCTGACGGTGGAAGGGCTGTATCGCAAGGCGATGAACGCCGTGGTGGTCCGCGATCTGAACCTCATCGGCCCACGCATGGTTGGAGGCGCCGTGTACCGCGATCGCGACGGCCGCGTGCTCTATGCCGACACCGTCACATCGGCCGGCGTGGTGACGAACCTCAACCAGCGCTGGCTCACCTCCCTGCGTGGTGTGGGGTTCACGGAAGGCATCATCGACGTGACCAACGAGTCGGAGGACTACAACTACTCGATTTCGACGCAGGTGCACAAACGGTTTACGTCTCGCTTCGAGGGGACCGTCGCGTACACATACCTCAAGTCGATGGATGTCCAGAGCCTCACGTCCGACCGCGCCATCTCCAACTTCCGGTTCGGGCGGCAGACAGCCACGGCGCTCGACGACTATCAAGTCACGAACTCGAACTTTTCGCGGCCGCACCGCTTCCTGGCCTACGGGACGTACAGCTTCCCCTTCCTCACCGACGTCACGCTCTATTATGAAAGCACCTCGGGTGTGCCATTCGTATACGTGGCCGGCGGCAGCGGCACAACCGGCGACTTGAATGGTGATCTGGTCAACGGGAACGACCCGCTCTACATCCCGCGCAATGCAAACGACCCGAACGAGGTTCAGGTCGGCGCGATCGTCGGTGGAGTGTTCGTCCCGAGCCCAACGCAAGCACAGGCACTCGAGAAGTTCATCAGCTCCCAGCCATGCCTGGACCGGCAGCGCGGCCGCATCATGGAGCGGAACAGCTGCAGCTCACCGTCCCAGAACCGCTTCGATCTGTCGATCCGGCAGGGGTTGCCCACACTGCGGGGGCAGCAGTTTTCGGTGCAGTTGGACATCTTCAACTTCCTCAATCTTCTGAACAATGATTGGGGCCAGATTCGGCTGCCGACCCTCGCGGCGACGAACAACAATCAGTCGGCGTTGACGGTGATCGGCCGGACGCCGGGCCCGCTCTCGGTTTCACAGCCGCAGTTCACGTTCGACTCGCGGTTGTACCAGTCGAATCCGGCCCAGCCGAACTTTCTGGAGCCGAAGCCGTTCGAGAGCCGGACCACGGGGAGCACTTACCAGCTGCAGCTTACGCTGCGGTACTCCTTCTGACGGGCGGGCGGCCGGACGGCCAGATACAGGGAGGGCGCGAGCGATCGCGCCCTGCTTGTTTCAGGTAGCGGAGATCGCGGGCGGCGGCGCGCGGTTGCGCCACCGCATCCACAACAGATACGCGGGCACACCGGACAGAATGATTCCCACGTCGACAGCAAAGCTCAGCGTCTCGCGCACCAGGTAGTTGCCGAGCAGGAACAGCGCCGCGACCAGAAACACGAGCGGGACGAAGGGATAGCCCCACGTCCGGTAAGGCCGGTCGAGCCTGGGCCGGGTACGCCGCAGCACGAACACGCCGGCCACGGCCAGCGCGTAGAACGGCCAGATGCCGATGATGAACTGGTCGGCGAGCGCGGTGAAGGTGCGAATCAAGATGAAGATCGTGCCCATCACCGTCATGAGCACGACCGCCGCCGTCGGCGCGTGATTCTTGGGGTCGACGCGCGCGATCGCCGCGGGAATCAACCCGTCCTCCGCCGCGGCGAAAAAGATGCGCGGCGCGGTCATCATCGAGCCGTTGAGCGTGCCGAACGTGCTCACCGCGATCGCCGCCGACACCACCACGACGCCGGCGGGGCCGATCACCAGGCGCGCGACGTCGGCCGCGACGAGCTCGGCGGTCTTCATTTGCTGGATGGGGATCAGATACAGGTAGACGAGGTTGGCGGCGAGGTACAGCACCACCACGGTCAGCGTCCCGATCAGCAGCGCGCGTGGCAGCGTTTTCTGAGGATGCAGCACCTCACCCCCGACGAAGGCGAGATCCGCCCACCCGTCATATGCCCACAGAATGGCTACCATCGCGAGCAGGAACGGCGACAGCCCGACCACGGCGCGCTGCGCGAGGATCCCGCCCTCAGGCAGATCGGGCGAGGGCCTGCCGAGCGCAAACCCCACCACCACCAGCAGCGCCAGCGCGCCGACCTTGAACACCGTGCTCAGGTTCTGCAGCACGGCGCCGCGGTGGATGCCGAAGAAATTCACCGTTCCGACGAGCAGGATGTAGCCGGCGCCGAGCAGCTGCTCGGCGCGGATGTCGACGGGACCGATGCTGGCGGCAATCGCCGCGGGGTCAGCGCCGAGGGTGCGGAGGGTGTACGCCGAGGCCGTGATGCCGATCGCGCCGAACGCGCCGGGGCGAATCACCCACAGCTCCGCCCAGACGAAGAGGAACGCGGGCAGCTTGCCGAACGATTCGCGCACGAACACGTACATGCCGCCCGAGCGCGGGAACGCGGCCGCGAGCTCCGAGTAGGTCAGCGCGCCACACAGCACCACCACGCCGCCCACGACCCACGCCAGCAGGAACAGGGGAACGTCATCGATCTTCTGCGCGACGCCGGCGGGCGTGCGGAAGATGCCGCTGCCGATGGTGGAACCCACCAACACTGCGACCGCGCTCCACAGGCCGAGTCGCCGGATCAGCCGTTCGCCCCAGCGATCGGCCGGCATCAGAGGTGCAGACATGAGGTTCGGGAATATACATTTCGCCGCCTATGACGCGACGCTTTACGACACTCGCCTGGTCCGCCGCCGTCTGCACCTATCTGCTCATTGTCCTCGGCGCCGTCGTGCGCATCACGGGATCGGGCATGGGGTGCGGCGATCATTGGCCGCTGTGCAACGGCCACCTGTTTCCGCCGTTCGACGACATCGGAACGGTGATCGAATGGAGTCACCGGCTGCTGGCTTCAGTCGTCTCGATTCTGGTTGCAACGTTGGCGTTTTACGCCTGGCGGCGGCGCATCCCCGGCAACGCCCCCTACATCGCACTGGGACTTCTGGTCCCGCAGGTTGTGCTCGGCGCGGTCACGGTCAAAACGGGACTCACACCCGCGATCGTCGTGTTGCACCTGGTCATGGCGATGCTGCTGCTCGCCACCCTGCTCGGCGTGGCAACGGGGTCCTCACTGAGCCTGCGCGGCCGACCAGTCTCACTCATGGCGCTCGCGTTCATCACGGTGCTGTTCGGCGCGCTCACTGCGAACCTCGGCGCGGCCGCGGCATGTCACGGATTCCCCCTGTGCAACGGCGAGATCTGGACGACCGCGGGTCCCCTGGCGCTGATCCACTGGTTACATCGCCTGCTCGCGTATTCGCTCGCGATTGTCGCCACCGTGTGGGCGGTGCGCACGCCCGGGAGGGCCTCGAAGATCGTGCTCGGCCTGATCGCGCTCCAGGTCGCGGTCGGTGCGGGTACCGTGCTCTCGGGCCTGGCCAGCGGGCTTCAGGCGCTGCACGTCGCCGTGGGGACAGCGGTGTGGGTGGGTGTGGTACTGGCACCGTCAGGTAATTCGCAACGGCGCCCGGAGGGTGAGCCCCGGGCGCCGTGATCGATACACTGCTCAGCGAATCAGATCAGGGCAGGCCCGTCACCCGAACGCGCGCCAGGGTCGACGACGCTCCACCCGTTACCCACAGGTTCAGATAGATGATCCATGTCTGACCCGCCGGGACGGTCATCGTGAACTGTTCGGGATTCGCCCCGGTGGCCGCCGGGCAGCCGCCGTCGTAGGTGCAAAAATCAAGGGTCGGGTCCAGACCGTATCCGTCGACGTCGGCCGCGGTGAACCATGCCATGTTCACCGTGACCGCGCGGGCCGTCGCGGCGTTGTTCGTGACCTGGATGAAGTCGTCGCAGTCGGCACCGCCCACGCCGTTCACGCAGGTCCCGGACAACACGACGTAATAGTCACCATTGGCCGTGATCACGGGCGCGGTGCTCGGATCGTCGTTCGCGGGGTCACTATGATCCGCGAACGAGGCTGTGTTGCTCGTGAAGGTGACGCTCTGCGCCACCTGCCCGGGGCCCATGTTCTGGATGCTGAGCGACACGGGGCCCGCGACGCCAATCCCGGGGACGATGACCTTCACCGAGTCGAACGTCAGCCCGAAGGTGAATGCGCGAACGTTGCTGATGAACACCCGCGTATCGGCGTCGAACCCTGGCCCGCCGGCGGCATTCGTCAGCTTGATGGTATCCGTGGGGTCGCCGGAGCCCGGGCTCACGGTCCCCAGGAATGCGCCCGGGGCGACGGTCACCGCCTTGGTTGCGATCACGCCGCCCTCAGGGCTGCCCGGGCCGGTCGCCGAAATCGTGACGGCACCGGGCGCGAGCCCGGCGAACGTTCCCGGCGGACCCGCGGCGACAACTTTCGCCCGCGTCGTATCGCTGCTCGAGAACGTGGGAGCCGGCACGCCTGCCACGGGCGCTCCGGCGGCGTCGCGATACTCAAATGAGTACGTGGCCGTCGCGCCCGACCCGATGATATCCGGCCCGGTGACCACGAGGCTGACCGGGAACGTCGAGACCTGCACCGTATCAGCGAGCCCCTCGGACTCGGCGATCACGCACGAGGTCCCGAAGGAAACGCCGGTGACCAACACGCGCGCTGAGGTGGCCGGTATGGGGTGATAGCTCGTGTCGGGCGCGACGGACACGACGCCGTTGCAGGTCCTGAACGAGATGGGCACCTCGAGCGGCGTGGCGCGGCCATCTACCACCACCGCGGTGACCGGGAGGCGATTCCCGATGGTCACCTCGAGAACCGAAAAATCGACCACCACTTCCGTCGGCTTGCCATCCAAATCGGAGAGGGGATCACTCTTGCACCCCCCGAGGGTGAAGGCAACGACGGCCACGACACCGAAAGCTCCGAAAAGACGACGATTCATGCGAACCTCTCTAGGTGATTGCATTCCCACGTTAATTAGAAGCGCTGGACGTCCTGCACCCCTTCGGGACCGAGGAGCGATGCCCAATTCGGCCGGATCGGCTCGCGGCGGTCGTCTGTCCATATCAGCGCATAGTTTCCAAACTGCGTAAAGTCCATGAATACGAACTTCAGCAACCGACCTTGCGTGTACTTCCAGGCTTCGTAGGGCAAGGTGTTCGCGGCTTGTGGCCGCTGCATCACCTCTTGTGGCGGCCCGTTCCGGATGAAGATCCGTCCCCGATCCGTCCGCCACCCCGGGATTTCCGCAGCCCCGCCCTCGCGATAGCGGCGGTTGGCCTCCGCGATCCGCGAGTAGAAGTTCTCCTGCTCTTCGTTGCGCGGCGTCGCCGGCGTCGGGTCCCGCTTGAGCCAGAAGCGCCGCAGGAACGAGCGCTTCCCTTCCAGCGTCAGCGAGCTGTAGATCCCCGTCTCATCCGACGTGATCAGATAAACCAGCGGCCCATACAGCGTATCGAGCTGCGCCTCGGTCATCATCTCGAACTTGTCCGCGGGCGGAGGCGGCGCGGTCAGGGTCACCGTCTCGAACCCGCCCATCCGGAACGGCGCCTGGCGTGACACCGTCGTATCGCGTCCCTGCACCACGACTTCGAACCCGTAGTCGCCGGGCGGCAGTCCCGCCAGATCGACCATCGCCCGGGTCACGCCGCCGCCCGCTTCGAACGGGATCCGCTGTGGCGGCGTGGTGACGAGGGGCGTGCCATCGGCTTTCAGCACCCGCACGCTCACCGCGGCCGTTTCTGCCACCAGCCCCCGCCCGTACCACTCGAGGTAATAGCCGATGCTCGCCTGACTCGGCGTGAGCAGCGGCCGCACCGCGGCCTCCAGAATCACTCCGCCCTTCCGCAGCTCGCCACTTCTCCGCGCCGTGTCCGCGCTCGTCGCCGCACGCATGCCGGTCGCGAGCTGCACATCGGACGCGGCTGGTCGAGCGGCAAACGCCGTCAGCGGCACTTGCGCCCGGGTGACGCGACCGCTGGCCGAGTCGTACACCGCCACTTCGATCGTGTACGTCCCCGGACTCGCCGCGAACGTGAAATGCTCCAGCGATGAGCCGCGCGGCGTACCGAGCAGCCGGGCTGGAATACTGCGCGTCCACGAATCGGCGACGAGCTGCAGGTTGGCGCTGTCGCGCACCGTGAGCACGAGCCGATAGGCCGCCACTGCGTTCGGACCGCGGGTCAGGCTGTCCAGCACCGCGAACGGCACCCGCGCGAACCCATCCACCACCGTCTGATTGCCCGCGCTCCGGTAGAAGCGCGTGGTCCCGATTTCGAGACCCCCACTCTGCGCAGTGGCGCTGGCGGCGGAATGCACCGCCAGCGCCGCTGCCACGAAGACCCTCACCGTGGGACCGCTTACCACCCCACGGAAAATGTCAGGAAGTTCGTCGAGCCGAGCGTGCCCATGCTCTTCCACGCGTAATCGAAACCCAGCCGCGTGTTGCCCTTGGCATATTCGAGCCCGCCGCCCAGCGCCAGGCCGTCCATGGTGAACGCACCGCTCGATTCCTTGGTCGGGATACCGATGGTGAGGTCGCCCACCTCGTTGTCCGACTGGATCGCGTAGCTGCCCCGCGCCGAGAGAGAGAACCCACGCTGGCCGATGTTCTGCATCGCGTACTCGAAGCCGGCGCTCGCGCCGGGCTTCGTGTTGTTCGGCTGCGTGAACTCCGACAGCACGGTCAGGCGGTTGTTGCCCTGCGCCACGAGATCGAGCGCGACGCCCACCCGGAACATGACGGGCAGCGTCCACGAGCTGGTGGACAGGACCGCCGACTGCGGCTCCTGCGGAACGTCCACGGTCCCCAGCGGCGGCTCCCGCGTGACACCGACGATGAGGTCCTGCCCGGTGTGCTGGAGGTTCGTGCCGAGGTTCTGGATCACGAACGACGCGCGAATCGGCCGCGCGCCCACAGAAGCGTGGAAGTTCGTCCCGAAGTCGACCGCCACGCCGCTCGCCGTCGCGCTCCCGAGGCGGTCATTGATGAACTTGAGGGACAACCCGGCTGAGAACCGGTCCGAGAAGTTCTGGGCCATGGTCGCCGACAGGAAGGTCTGCCGGACCGAATACGTCTCGTCCGAGCCGTCAGGTTCCTCGAGCGTGTACACCTTCTGGTTACTGAAGCCGAACGACCCGAGGCTGAATCCGACGGACCGTACGCCGCCGCCCAGCGGGAAGCCGATCCCCGCCCAGGCATAGTTGGTGCCGGCGATGTACGAGTTGGCCGAGAACATCACCCCCGGCCGGGCGAGCTGCGCCAGGCCGGCGGGGTTGTAGTACATCGCGGTGATGTCGGTCGCGAGCGCCGCGTACGCTCCGCCGAGCGCCTGGCCGCGGGCGCCGGCGCC
>Ga0137429_1000709_pt1 | contig 12297 bp, 9 predicted proteins | sample EasRivERMZT736_2_FD_102304 | JGI IMG/M metagenome (GOLD analysis project Ga0137429, IMG submission 102304) | Soil microbial communities from meander-bound floodplain in the East River, Colorado, USA - East River MetaG ERMZT736_2 | ecosystem: Environmental > Terrestrial > Soil > Floodplain ...
GTCCGGGTAGGATTGTGACTGAACGGCCAAAAGGTGAGCGGTAGTTTGTGCTTTCCGACTTCCCACCCATCTTCACTGTGGATCGTCTCGGCGGCGGAATAGTAAGGCTCACACTGCTTAGCTGGATTACGATGGATGAAATCGAAAATGCCGTGGACGCCCGCATCGGCGCCGGTAATGAAGTTCGACCATGCGACCGGACTTTGCGGCGGGATACTCGTGCCCAGGGGTCGATAACCGCCCGCCTCGCGCAATTGCGCCAAACGTGGAAGCCTGCCCTGATTCATCAGGCGCTCACAAAGACGCGGATCCATCCCATCGAATCCAAGGATAATCAGTTGGGGACGCTCATTCGTATTCCGGTGGCACGAAAAAAACGCCGCACCGGCCAGCAGTAGGGCCGCCGGGACAGTGGATGCTTGTAGGAATCGGTATCTTTTCATCCCGAAGTGATCGCGCCCGCCTTTGCAACGCCGCGATGCGCGTGACGACTCTTGCCGTTTGTAGAGGGACCCGACGCATCCGCAACCGCCAGAGCCCGTCCGTCCATGACAGCGGGTATTCCCACGCCGAACATATCAAGCACGGTGGGGCCGATGTCCATCAGGCGCGGCTGCGGACTGTTGATCTTTCGATTGCAGAACAGAACGCCCGGCACCAGTGATGGATCGATACAGTGATCGCCGCTCCAAGCCTTCACGTTGTCATGAAACACACGATCGGTGGGTTGCCCGATCGCCGCCTCCCACGACACCCGGTAACCGCGGTTGTAGCCAAGAATAATATCCGGTGCGTCCACCGTGTATGGACCATGGTAAATCCTGTGGGCATTGAATGCCCGATGCACCGCGACTTCCCTCCTTTCGCCATCCCGCAAACCGGTCATTTTCTCACACAGTTCATCACGCAGTCCGGCGGCACCCGCTGCCTCCACGATCCCCTGAGCCTCCCTGCCTTTGACGTTCAGCCAAATGCCCGCGAGACCCAGGCAAAATGCCTTCGTCTTGGACCAGTCCACGCCCGCGAGATATTTCTTTCCCCTTCCATCCGGGAGCAACGTCAAATACCCGTTCTGCTCGAGCCATACGTTCCAGTCGATCCCTCGCCGAAATGAATTGAACCCATGATCGGAGATCACCATCAGCACGGTGTCATTGTGCTCACATGCCTTCATCGTCCGGCCCACCAAGTCATCCATACGGACGTACAGCTCCTCAATGGCCTTGCGGTGCTGGCGACCGGCCTGTCCGGCGTGCGCGGGATGCTCCGGATCAATGTATCGCCAGAACATATGTTGAATCCGGTCCGTCCCATCGAATACGCATACGCACAGTCCACGCCTTACCTTGTCCAATGCGTCGAAGAACATGCCCTCTCGCTCAAAATCGGTTTCAAGGCATTGATGCAAGAACCCCTCATCGTCGAGTATCTTTGCGTTCAGACCCCATGTATCCTCGGCCAGGCCCAGCGTCGCGTACAGACCCTGTTTCTTGGATAAATACATGGAATACACCGACGGGTGGGAAATAGGCATGGCCGGCTTGTCTGGGTGAATTTGGATCGGCGTCACATACAGGTCGAACTCCGGCTCCGTGTCGATCAGCAGGAATTCACAGATACCTTTGATCTTAGTTCCCGGCCCGGCCTTGAATTCGACGGCAACCCAGGGAGTGTAATTCCCTTTTGTCAAGGGAACTCGCTCGCCACAAATATCCAAAGACGCCTGGCCGCGACCGGTCACTGTAATTTCAAATGGACAGTGCATCGCCCCGCCGTTGTCGACCAATTCGTTGGGAGGTCCGACCAGATGGGATCGAATCCTGTCACCTTCGCGAGTCACCCGAATCTGCTCGCCGCCGATGTAGTCTTCCTCCACACTGGCGCGCGTCGAGTAATAGGAGAATGTCCCCTGACTGCCCCGCAAATCAGGGACGCACATGGCCGACAGCAATACCCCGCGAAAACTCTCCGGCGGAAATGTGATCGGAACTCGTATCACATTGCTGAAAATCCCATGCGCTCCAAGGGTGTTCCAAAATGGTTTTCCTTTGCGCAGCAACCGAATATCCGGCTTGCCGATCGGTATTTTGTATCGGCCGATCTTCCATACCCGCGACGTGCCGCGAATACTGACCGACGATAACAACGGCAAGTACGTACGCCTGTCGCGGGTTAGAAAATCAAAGATGTTGTGCTTGCCGGGGTTGCACCCGGTGAGGAAAGTCGACCATGCAACGGGAGAGAGCGGCGGCGCCGTGGTCGCGAGCCGCGTGTACGTCCCCGTCTCGGCCAACTTCTTGAGGTTGGGCATCTTCCCCTCGGCCATGTACTTGTCGGCGAGCGTCGGCTCCATCCCATCCAAGCCCAGAATGACGAACCGTTTCACGCGGGCTCGCGCCAAGGCGCGGCGGCCGCGGAAGAATCGAATCGTCCAACGCAGAGGCCAAAGAAAAATGGCCGCCAGACCCGAAAGGAACGCCGCGAAGAACGCGAAGAGCGTAGTCCCCACGGCAAAGCCCGCGCCCGGACCGATGTACGCTTGCGCTTCAGTCGCAGCGAGCAGGAAACACACGGCGGCGAGAACGGCTGCCTTCAGGCCAGGTTGTCGGTTGACCGAGCGACCGCCGCGAGCGGCATGGAACCGCGGTCCGTTTGGGGACTCGATCATGGCCGATATGCTATGGCCGCCATTGACGCAGTTCAAGCGATGATCCGCACGAATTGCACTAGCATGGAGCGTACCGAATCCATACAATCCCCAACGATTGGCTAAGTCGCCGGTCGTCGGTGTTCTCGGCGTTCGTCGACCGTGCGCAGTACGAAAGGTAATATTACTCCCATGACGATTTCATTGACCCTGTTCACTCTGGCCTTGTACTCGCCTGTTGATCCAGCGGCCTACCCCGAGATCGACAAACCCGGCGCCGGTTCCCTTGCCGACCGCTATCGCGAACCGGCCCAACGGATCATCACCGCGGCCCTCGCGGATAACGACGCCTATCGAAAGCTGGAAGAACTGTGCATCCGCATCGGCCATCGGCTGAGCGGCTCGCCGCAACTGGAAAAAGCCATCGACTGGGCCGTTGATACCATGAAAAAAGACGGCCAGGAAAATGTCCGCCGCGAGAAGGTGATGGTGCCGCATTGGGTTCGGGGCAAAGAATCCGTCACCCTGATCGAGCCTCGCAACGAACCATTGGTCATGCTCGGCCTGGGCGGTTCGATTGGAACGCCGTCCGAGGGCATCACCGCCCAGGTCGTCGTGGTCAGCGGCAAGGACGAGCTTGAAAAGATCGGCGATCAAGCTAAGGGAAAAATCGTTCTCTTCAACAACATCATGCCCCCCTACGATCCCGAAAAAGGCTCCGGCTACGGCGCGGCGGTGCAGTATCGCGGCAAGGGTGCTAGCCTCGCGTCGAAGCAGGGCGCGGTCGCCTGCCTCATCCGCTCCGTGACCGCCAAGAGCCTGCGCAGCCCGCACACCGGGGCCATGCGCTATGGCGAGAACGACACGAAGATTCCCGCCGCCGCCCTCTCCACCGAGGATGCCGACACCATCGCCCGCTTGCAGGCCCACGGCATCCCGGTCGTCGTAAACATCAAGATGGAGGCTCAGACACTCCCCGATGTCTCCTCCGCGAATGTCGTCGGCGAGCTTCGCGGTTCAACAAACCCCGACGAAGTCGTAGTGATCGGAGGCCACATCGACTCCTGGGACGTGGGACACGGTGCCCACGACGACGGCGGCGGCTGCGTGATGGCGATTGAAGCAATCAACGTCCTCCGCAAGCTCAAAATGATCCCGCGGCGCACGATCCGCGTGGTCCTCTTCACGAACGAGGAAAACGGCCTCGCCGGTGGTAAGGCCTACGCCGCCGACCACACCGCCGAACTAGCCAAACACGTGGCCGCCATCGAGACGGACAGCGGCGTCTTCCGCCCCACCGGCTATTCAGCGGAATGCGAGAACAAGGAACGCGAAACCCTCGCCGCCGAGCAACTCCGTGACCTCGTAACCCTCCTTTCTTCCATCGGACCGATGAAGACAAACGTAGGCCATTCCGGCGCGGACATCAGTGCGATGAAACCGGCCGGTGTGCTCCTCATGGGCCACAACGTCGAAGGCTCGACCTACTTCGACTACCACCACACCCACGCCGACACCATCGACAAAATTGACCCCGAAGCCCTTTCCCAAAACGTCGCCGCCCTGGCCACCATGGCCTACATCATCGCCGACATGCCCACCCGCCTCGGCGAACGCCCAAACCCGTAGCCACGATCGGTAGGGAACGAGTTGCATAATCCCCCACCCCGGCTTCGCAGGGATGGAGTGCCTATTCAGGCGCCGTGCGCATTAGGCGCCGCATCGGCTCGTTGTCGGCGTAAACCCGCCATTCTGCGATGAGACTGTCGCGAACGACGGCCTTCCAGGCGGCGGGCGTTTCCCAGCGGTTCTGCGTGAGCATTCGATCATCAGGCGAATAGGTGCCGCCCGCTTGCCCGAACAGGGCCACGACCGGCCCGGTTTCCAGATAATCCGTCACCGCGATGTGGTAATCGGGCACCATCGCAAAGTACGCCCGCCAGCCCTCACGCATCGGCTCGCGGCCGCGGACCTCGATGCCCATGCTATCGACGAAGAGATGATCGGGCGTCATCAGCCGGCATAACCCCTCCACGTCCTGCCGATTGATGCACGCGATGAACTGCGCGACGGTTGGATTCACGACACGGGAGCCGCCGCCGCTTGCGTTCGGGGGAACTTCTCGTCCAGCGTCTTGTTCCACTTGGCCAGTTGCTTGTCGTGTTTCTCGAACAAAGCGGACGCATCGCCTTCGATCGTGACGCTGGTCATCACGTCGCCCTGCTTGATGGCGTCGACCGCCTCTTGTCCGGCGATCACCTTGCCGAATACCGAATGCTTCCTGTCCAACCACGACGTTTCCTTGTGCGTGATAAAGAATTGGCTGCCGTTGCTGTCCGGGCCGCTGTTGGCCATAGACATGACTCCCGGACCGTCATGCCGAAGTCGCGGGCTGAACTCATCCTTGAATTGGTACCCCGGTCCGCTAGTGCCGGTTCCCGTAGGGTCGCCGCCTTGGACCATGAAGTCCGCTATGACTCGGTGGAACTTGAGGCCGTCGTAATACGCGCGTTTGGCGAGATTCACGAAGTTAAGCACGGTCAGGGGTGCGTCATCCGGGAACAGCCGGAGGCGAATCGTTCCTTTGGTGGTCTTCACCACAGCCACAAGTTCGTTCGGCATGGCGATTTCTTCTCCCATCGCATTCTCCAACGATCCACGACAACCATCAGCACGGGTCGCGCGGACCCCGCCGCGGCCAACGCGGGTAGCGTACAACGCCCCCGCAGCCGTTGCAAGCAATTTCCGCCCGCCCTGCATCATTTCTTTTGACTGTGAATTGTTGCGGCGTGGTGGCACGCCACGAGGTGCCCTGTCGCTGCGCCAGGCTCCGGCTTCAAAGGCGGTGTCACCCGGCGGCACTCCTCAGTAGCAAACGGACAGCGTGGATGAAACGCGCATCCACTGGGTGGCGACAAGGGACTCGGCGGCTCACCCATGACCGGCGACCGCTCACACCGGCGGGCGGGATCCGGCTCCGGCACGGAGGCGAGAAGCGCCATCGTGTACGGATGTTGCGGCCGGGCGTAAAGGCCCGCCGCATCGGCGACCTCCACGATTTTCCCCAGGTACATGACCGCCACGCGGTCGCTGAAATGTTCGACTACCGCCAGGTTGTGGGCAATGAACAAGTAAGTCAGCTTCAACTCGGACTTGAGATCGTTGAGCAAGTTTAGAATCTGGGCCTGGATCGAGACATCAAGAGCGCTGACCGGCTCGTCCAAAACCACGAACCGAGGATGGAGGGCAATTGCCCGGGCGATACCGATCCGTTGCCGCTGGCCTCCGGAGAATTCGTGGGGATAACGCCGAGCGTCGTCGCCGCGAAGCCCGACCCGCGCTAGCAGTTCCGCGACCCGATCGCGTCGCTCCCGCCTGTCTCCCACGGCATACACGTCGAGCGGCTCGGCTACGATCCGCCCGACCGTCATTCGAGGGTCCAAGCTCCCGAACGGATCCTGAAACACGATCTGCATATCCCGCCGCAGCGCCCGTAGCGTGCGTACATTCGACTTCAGAACATCGACCCCCCCAAACGAAACGCTGCCACCCGTCGCCTCCACGAGCCGCAAGATCGTCCGACCCGTCGTCGTTTTGCCGCAACCGCTCTCTCCCACCAGCCCCAACGTGGACCCGCGCCCGATGTCGAAGCTCACCCCGTCCACCGCGCGCAGATACTCTGCGTTTCGCCGCTTGAGCCCGCCCTTCGCTGAAAAATAGGTTCGAAGATCACGTACCTGGACAAGAGGTGAAGGTTGCAGTGGAGTGGAATCAACAACCATCGCGTCAACGCCCCGAAAGCGACATCGGTGGAAAGTACATTCGCAACTTCTCCCGACGCCACCACGCGCCCGTCTCCCTCCAGGATTCGGAACTCGTAAAATGGTAGTCGTAGAGAATGGCCCGCACGTAACGCGGTGGCGCGTCCGGGAAAGGGTTAGTTTCCAACAACGCCAAGACGGGCGGCGATCCTTCCAGCAAGCGGCGCATCAACCCGCCGAACCACGGATTGCGTTCGTATCGACTCAGCGCCGCGAACCACATCTGCCAATCCAACCGCGGTTGATGCGGCTCGACGAACTCTGGCCGACGTTTGAGGTCGCCCGGCTTCCACGGAAACTCGTACTCCAGCCACGTTTTCCCGTCGTTGCTCCCCTCGATCACGATCTCCGGGCGCGACTTGGTCATGACCCGGAAGAGGCCGTACGAGTTCACGACGTGGAACGGGGACGTGTACGAGAGAATTCGATCGGCCCATTCGACCCGCGTAGCTTTCTGGAACGAGCTGACGTAGCCCAAGTAGGCTCCGACCGGAATCATGTACAAGGCCAGCGCCGCAACGAGCAACCCACGGACCACTCGACGTCGCACGCGCGGGTGCGGCTTGGCTATCCACTCGCGAAAGCGTGTGGGGATGAACCGGCGCAGAAACGCATCGTCCAAAAGTGGGATACACAGCGCCACGGTGAGCAGATTGAAAAAGTTGTAGTTGCCGGTCGCCCCGATCAAGGCCATGAACCCGATGATGACCGCGCACGCCGCGTGACGGATGCGACGCGGGCCGAACAACAGAAACGGGACGGCCAACTCGGCTGCGAACATCAGCCCCACCGATGTTTTCTGAAACCAGGTGGGAAGCTGATGGGCGTACCACGCCGACCAGGTCGGCAGCGGCTGGGTCTCGTAATGGAAGTTGAGGGCCGTCAGGTCCCACCACGAGTCATCGCCGGCGGTCAGCTTCACCACTCCCGAGAGGAGCATCAGTCGAAACAGCAACCACTTCTCCAGCCATCGCACCATTCCCGACGGCGGCGCGGCTCGCGGCGACCCCAAACGCCACGAAAACGGTGCATAGAAGATTGCCAGAAAGCCAACCTCCAGCAGCAAAATGTCCCACTGAAAGCGCAGGAACACCCCGCCCGCTACCGTCAGCGATAGATAGAACACCCAAAGCGCGATGAGGACCGGAACCGGCGTAATGCCCAAGACGAGCAGCGACGCCAGCCCCACCCCGCCCCAACAAAGGAATTGAAGGAAGACATCGCTCGCGTCGTACCAGCACAAAGTCGGAAACGACCGGTAGGCCTCGACGCCGAGAGCCTCGTGAACCCTGGGTAGATACTCCGCTATGGGCATGATCCCATTCTTACCCACCAGTCCGATGATCTGCACCGCGAGAGACGCAAACGCGATCAGGTAGATCACTCCCAGGAGGCGCAGAAACAAACGCCGCGAAACGTCGTAAGTCGATGGTTCGAGGTGATTCCCCCAGAGCCACCGCGTAACTGTCGAAAGACCGCGACGATGCCCGGCCACAAAGCGATAAACGCCCCGTGAAACCGGCGCGAATCCGGGCACATGCCGGTAGAACCACAAACCCTGGCCCTTCCCCGGCACCTGTGCCAAGGCTCGAAAGACCGCCTCCGCGCCGCTGAAGATTTGCCCATCGGTGTCAACGAGCTGTACCGCGGTTACAAAATCCTGTGGAGAGATTTGCGGGAATTGCTCCCCCACCTCCTGGTACGGCGCATAGTCGATCCGCTCGCCGGTCATCGACTGCCATCGAGTGATCCATCGCCGGCAGAACCCGCAATCGCCGTCGAAGATCAGCAGCGGTTTTCGTGGGCAAGCAGCTTCGCAAAGTTTAACTGCAGAGGATTTCCCATCGCCCTTGGCTGGCGCGGAAACGGAGTCTTTCGGCATCGGTGTCGGCTCCGGCGCGACGGACATACGTTTATCTTATTCGTCGTTGGTCCAGGCCGCGAGCGAACGACGGCCCGGCGGCGGCGGGTGCCCCAGGTCCTTGGGACCTGGGGGATTCGATGATCTATGCTCGGCATCATGTCCACGCTGCATGTTGCTGCCGGCTTGTCCGTCAGTGTTGCAGGTGCGACGATGAGGGGATGGACCAATCAGCCGGAATCCCATCGCGCCGGAACTTCGACCCAAGCGCGGCCAAAACGTACGTGGCCCTGCTACGGGGAATCAACGTCGGCGGCAAGAATAAGCTCCCCATGTCGGACCTCGCAAAGATGTTTACCGAGGCCGGATGCACGGATGTTCGGACTTACATCCAGAGCGGCAATGTCGTTTTCTCCGTGGCGCCGAAATCTGCGAAGCGGGTTCCGGACCTCGTCTCGAGGCGGATCGCCGATCGCTTCGGATATCGGATACCCGTGGTGCTGAGGACGGCCGATGAGTTCCGCCAGGTTGCCACCAGTAACCCCTTTCTCAAGTCGCATACCAATGTCGATTCGCTCCATGTCGGCTTTCTGGCGGACCTGCCGGCCCCGCGCGATGTCGCGGCCCTTGACCCGAATCGATCGCCGGGCGATTCCTTCAAGGTGCGTGGCCGGGAGGTCTACCTGTGCCTGCCGAACGGCATGGCCAGGACCAAGCTCACGAACGCCTACTTCGATTCAAAACTCGCAACCACGAGCACCTTCAGAAACTGGCGAACGTTGCTGAAACTCCTGGAGATGATCCAGGCAACGGGTTGATTTGCGCAAGCGAAGCGCCGCCCACGGTTCGGCCCACACGAGGCCGCAACATTCAACCCAGAGTTCTGCCCGCGCGCGAAGCTACCCTCGGTCGCGCAGATGGTGGGATACGTCGAGACCAGGATCGATATAGCCCTGGTTTTTGATGACAGGGTCGCCGGGCTTTACTTCGTATGGGACATTGGGCTTTCCACGATACCAGGTTAAGAGGTAGAGCCGGGCCGTCTTCGTCTCGCCGGTGGAAGTGCGGACTTCCCAGTATCGATCCGGCTCGCTGAAAATCCCCGGAAGGACCTGGCCAAGGATCCCCTTTTCCTCGTAAACGCGAACGAGGGTCCCGGTCCACGATTCGTGCATTTGACGGAAGTAATTGAGAAGCCAGTAGGCACCCACGGCGTTCCAAAGGAGCATGACAACAAATATCTTCACGACGTGCCGCTCCCAGAAATTGCGTCCGCCTTTCCACATGGTCCCAAAAGGGTACGATATCGGGTAATCTCCCTCTGTTCATCGCTTATTGAACCTCGCCGCCTCATCCGAGCCTTTCGTGGCATTGCCGGCTGTATAGGAATGGGCCCCGGCTCCGGCCAGTTTTCCTCCCTCCACGATCAGATACTCGTTGCGAATCGGCCGGCCGGCGAACCAGCATTCGAGAATCTCACGAACCCCGGCGGCATAGCGAGCTTGGGCGGACAGCGAGGTCCCCGACGTGTGCGGCGTCATGCCATGGTGCGGCATCGTTCGCCAGGGGTGGTCCTGGGGCGGGGGCTGGGGAAACCAAACGTCGCCTGCGTACCCGGCCAACTGCCCACTCTGCAAGGCCCGGACGATCGCGTCCCGATCACAAATCTTCCCGCGGGCCGTGTTCACGATGTAGGAGCCTCGCTTCATCTTGCTCAAGAGGGCGTCGTTGAACATGTGCTCCGTTTCCGGGTGCAACGGGCAGTGGATCGAGATCACGTCACAAACGCGGACCAGCGACTCCACGGTGGGGTGGAACGTCACGCCCAGCTCTTTCTCGACGCTATCCGGCAAGCGATGTTTATCGGTGTAGTGCAGCTTCACCTCGAAGGGCTTGAGCCGTTTCAAGACGGCCAGACCGATTCGCCCGGCGGCGACGGTGCCGACGTTCATGCCTTCCAGGTCATAAGACCGGGCCACGCAATCGGCGATGTTCCAGCCCTTTTTGATGACCCAGTCATACGCCGGGATGTAATCGCGGACCAGGGCCAAGATCTGCATGACCGCGTGCTCGGACACGCTGATGCTGTTGCAGTAGGTCACCTCGGCCACGGTGAGGCCACGGTTCATGGCGGCCTGCAAATCGACGTGGTCCGAGCCGATCCCGGCCGTGATCGCCAGTTTGAGCTTGGGGGCCTTGGCAATCCGCTCCGCCGTGAGATAGGCGGGCCAGAAGGGTTGCGAAATGACGATCTCGGCATCGGGCAGTTCCTTTTCGAGTACGCAGCCCGGGCCATCCTTGTCCGAGGTCACGACCAGCTTATGTCCGTTTTCTTCAAGGAACTTCCGCAGTCCGAGTTCACCGGAAACGCAGCCCAGAAGGGCGCCGGGCTTGAAGTCGATCTTCTGCGGCGTGGGCAGCTTTTGCCCATCGGGATACCGCTCAAGCCGTGGAATATCGTCCCTGGAATACGATTTGGGGTAACCGGACACCGGGTCGTTGTAAAGGACACAGATTACCTTTGCCATGTGTTTGTACTCCTTCTTCATTGGGTCTTGGAATTCTGCGTCTATCAGAACCCCAAGCGCGAGCGCGGGGCCAGTATATTATCCTGCGAAAAACTAAAAGAGTCTAACAGAACCCCAGGCGTGAGCGCTGGGCCAAGCCCCCGCGCGGGCCGAAAACGACAAGGCCCGTCGCTTGCTCATCCAGCCTCAACGCATTAGTCTCATCGGCATTGAGGTCACTATACTATGACACAGTACGTTTTTCTGGCTGTCGGCTTGCTCGCCGGTGGTCTTGTTACTTGGCTCCTGCTGAAAGGCAAGATCGCACTTGCCGAGGCAAATGGGCGCGCCGGTGGCGATGTCGATCGAACCTCGCTCACGGAACAGATCAAGGCGGCCTCGCATGAGCTTGCGGGCACTGAGGCACGTCTGACAAATGCAGAGGGCCGGTCTCAAAGTCTGCAGACAGAACTGGCTGACTGGCGTGAGGCGAACGGTCGCTTGACGGCTGACGTGGCTGCAAAGCAGAAGCGTCTAAACGAAATTGAACTAACCCATCAACAACTCTCGACGGAGCGGGAAAGCCTACTGTACGCCCAAGCCGAATTGAAGGCCAGGATCGCCAAACTGGACACCACCGTTGAACAAGAACGGAAACAGACCGGGGAGAAACTCGCTCTGCTTACCGAGGCCCGCGAGCAGTTGAGCAACCAGTTCAAGGCACTCGCCAACGAAATCCTTGACGAAAAGACCAAGAAATTCACTGATCAGAACCGGGCGAATCTGGATCAGCTTCTTACCCCCCTCAAGCAACAGATCACTGACTTCAAGACGAAGGTTGAGGAGGTATACGTCAACGAGGGCAAAGATCGAAGCGCACTGACCGAGCAAGTCAAGCAACTAATGCAACTCAATAACGCGTTGAGCCAGGACGCCCAGAACCTGACGCTTGCTCTCAAGGGTGACCGGAAAGCCCAAGGCAACTATGGCGAGATTATCCTCGAGGACTTGCTTGAGAGAGCTGGCTTGGTGTCCGGCCAGCACTACGACATCCAAGGCGGCGTCAGGAGTGAAGACGGGCTTTCGCACGTCATCCCCGACGTGGTCGTTCATCTTCCCGGCGACCGCCACATCGTCGTCGACTCAAAAATGACCTTGCCCGATTATCGAGCTTTCGCCTCTGCCGATGACAAGAGCGAACGCGCCGATGCTCTCAATCGGCACTTGGCTTCCATCCGAGCGCACATGAAGGGTCTATGTGAGAAGCAATACCAGACGCTCTACGGCCTGAAGTCTTTGGACTTCGTGTTGATGTTTGTCCCACTCGAGCCGGCCTTCATGATAGCAGTAACCAACGACCGTGAACTGTTCCACTATGCGTGGGACAAGAACGTGTTGCTCGTCAGCCCCAGCACCCTTCTGTTCGTTATCCGAACTGTGGCGAATTTGTGGCGGCAGGAA
>Ga0137429_1000710_pt1 | contig 12287 bp, 9 predicted proteins | sample EasRivERMZT736_2_FD_102304 | JGI IMG/M metagenome (GOLD analysis project Ga0137429, IMG submission 102304) | Soil microbial communities from meander-bound floodplain in the East River, Colorado, USA - East River MetaG ERMZT736_2 | ecosystem: Environmental > Terrestrial > Soil > Floodplain ...
GGCAAGGCGGCCGGTTTGGTCGTCATCCCCCTGGAAGCCGGCGCCGAATGGGAAACAATGCTCGAATCAATTCGCACGCCGATCGCAGTCTACATCGATGGCGTGCGGAAACTCTGAACCGCCTAATCATCATTCGCGGGAAACACCCACGGTCGATCGGGCGGGGCGTAGTCGAGCAGTTCCTTCTCTTGAAAGTACAGTGCGATTTCCGTCTTGGCGGATTCGGGGGCGTCGCTGCCGTGGATGAGATTGAAGGATCGGCTCGCCCCGAAGTCGCCGCGGATCGTGCCCGGGGCCGCCTCATATCCGAAGGTCTTGCCCATCATCGTGCGGGCGATCTCGATGCACCGCTCGCCCTGCAACACCATCACCACCACCGGACCGGAGGTGATGTAATCGATCAACCCGGGATAAAAGGGCTTGCCCTTGTGCGGGGCGTAGTGCCGCTCGGCTAATTCTCGTGGAATGCGCATCAGCTTCATTCCGCCGACGGTGAGGCCCTTGTCCTCGAAGCGTTGGATGAGCCTGCCGATCAGGCGGCGCTGGATCGCATCAGGTTTCAGAATAATTAACGATCGTTCCATTTCTTTGGTTCCGTTTGAGTGTTCATCCGCGTGTTCATTGGCACATTTTACCTGTCTCAAGCGTCTTCACCAGTTGATCGTACAACGCATCCAGCGAGTCAGGGACGACTCGCGTGTCACCGATGACGGCCATGAAATTCGTGTCGCCGGACCAACGCGGAACGACGTGGGCGTGGAGATGTCCCGGCAGACCGGCGCCCGCGCAGTGACCCACATTGTATCCGACGTTGAATCCCTGCGGCGTAAGCGTCGCACGCAGGAGCTCGACGCCGTCACGAATGGTGCGGGTGATCTGCATCAATTCGTCGTCCGTGAGCTGCGAAAAATCCGACTTGTGTTCGGCATGCGACACGATCAGGTGCCCGTTGGTGTAGGGAAAGCGGTTCATCACCACAAACGAAGACTTCGCCCGCCATACGACGTGGTTGGCCCGGTCCGCGGCCGGTTCACGCCAGTATCGGCAGAGGAAGCAGCCTTCGTCGGTCACGTCACTGGCGAGTGAGCGGATGTACTCCATCCGCCACGGGGCCCACAGATTGGTGCTGTATTCCGCCACCGTCGCAAACGCCTCCCGCCGTGAGCGAGTGTACCGATCGGATCACCGAACGACAAGTTTGCGACAATCCTCTGACTGTTGGCAAGGCGTTTCGGCGCGGTTAGACTTTGTCCATGGGCTGGAACAAACGAAGCGCAAGATCGATCTGGGCGGCGGTCGGGCTGACTGCCACGACCGCTGGGGCGTTGGCGGTTTGGTGCGGCTGCGGCGGCGACGCGCGCTTGACAGGCCAAAAGATCCGCACCGCCAACGTGCGAAGCGTCACCCACTACGGGGTCTCGCTCGATCAACAAGCTACTCCTGAGCAAGTCGCCTTCGTACTCCTCCGTGCCATCCGAGACGATGTTTCGGCAAAGAGTAAGGACGATCGAGAGGCCGCCCTCGACAAACAGTTCGACCTTTGTGCCGCCAATGTCCTTCAAAAGCGGAACCGCACGAGTATGCCGCGAGACGAGTTCATCCATAGTGTCGTATACCATTGGTCGCCGACGGTGTCGCACTACGTGGGAGACTTCGAAACGGAGTGGGACAAGGCCGCCGCGCGATTGGTTCGTACGAAGCCCAACACGGACTCGAAGGCGAATTCCGACGAGGCCGAGGTCTACATGGAACTCGCCGACCCCGGCGGCGACCCGAAGGCCCGCGTAATCATGGTGATCTGGATGGCTCAGGACGGAGGTTTCTGGCGAGTAACGCACTTGGGCTTTGATCCGACGAAACGCTCGGTGGGGAATAAAGGAATGTCGAATGGCGAATAGCGAATGGCGAATGGCGAAAACAGCACGCCAAGTAAACTGTTCTGCATTCGTCCTTCTCCGTTTTTCATTCGCGAAGCGGCTATGGAACCTCGAACGATCACGGTCAAAGGCGCTCGCGAGCACAATCTCAAGAACGTCTCGTTGACGCTTCCGCAGGGTAAACTGATTTGCTTTACGGGAGTATCGGGCAGCGGCAAGAGCAGCCTGGCTTTCGACACGCTATTCGCCGAGGGGCAGCGGCGCTATCTCGAATCCCTCAGCTCCTATGCCCGGCAATTCCTCGTGCAACTGCCCAAGCCCGACGTTGACCAAATCACGGGATTGAGTCCCGCCATCTCCATTCAGCAGAAAACCAGCGGTTGGAATCCGCGCAGCACCGTCGGAACCATCACGCAAATCCATGACTATCTGCGGGTACTGTTCGCCCGCGTGGGACGCCAGCATTGCACGAAATGCGGCCAGCCCATCCGAGCCCAAACGCGCGAACAAATCATCGCACGAGTTTTGGAACTGCCCGCCGGCACGAAGGTACTTATACTCGCCCCCGTGGTGCGCGGACAGAAGGGTGAGTACCGCGACCTCTTCACCGATCTCATCAAACAAGGCTACGCCCGCGGCCGCGTGGACGGTCAAATCGTGGCCCTGTCCGAGGCCCCGTCGCTGGCCCGCAACTTCCGCCACAACATCGAGGCGGTAGTCGATCGGCTGACAATTACACCGAAAGTCCGCCCGCGCCTGGCCGAGGCGGTCGAGAATGCGCTCGAACTAGGTGACGGGACCCTCATTGTGCAAATGGAGGCGACGTCGGGCGAAGCAACCGACCTGCTTCTGTCGTCGCACTACGCGTGTTCAAGATGCGACGTGAGCTTCGAACCACCCTCGCCCCAACTTTTCAGCTTCAACTCACCGCAGGGCATGTGCCTCACCTGCGACGGGATGGGCACGACGTTCGACTTCGACCCCGAACTTCTGGTGCCTGACCCACGAAAGTCCTTCTTCAAGTACGCGATCGACCCGATGCGCTTTTGGGGTCGGATGGGGCGTTGGCGGCGGCACATCTATCGAGGAGTCGCCCGGCATGTCGGATTCGACCTCGACGCATCCTGGGAGAAACTTCCCAAGAAGGCCAAGGATGCGTTGCTCTACGGATTAGGCGACACCCACGTTACTTTCGAATGGAAATGGTCGGGTGGAGTCCATCGACATGGCGGGACGTTCGCAGGAGCGCTGCCCGAGTTGCGGGAGAAACATCGGCGTTCGAAGTCAGAATTCGTCCGCCAATACTATGAAAAGTTCATGCGTAAGTCTCCCTGCCCTTCCTGCCAGGGGGCCAGGCTCAATCCCCAAGCGTTGGCTGTTAAGATCGCTGGCAAGAATATCAATGACGTCTGCTCACTGTCGATTCGTGAGGCGGGTGGCTTTTTTGAAAACCTGACCCTCACGCCGACTGAGCAGGTGATCGCCCGCGACGTGCTTAAGGAAATCCAAGGCCGACTGACGTTTCTCTGCGACGTGGGACTGGACTATCTGAACCTCGAACGCACCGCCCCGACGCTCTCCGGTGGCGAGTCACAGCGTATCCGACTGGCCAGCCAGATCGGCGCCGGACTGGTCGGCGTGCTCTACATCCTCGACGAGCCGAGCATCGGGCTGCACCATCGCGACAACCAGCGGTTGTTGGACTCGCTGTGCAAGCTCCGAGACATGGGCAACACCGTGATCGTGGTCGAACATGACGAACAGACCATGCGAACGGCCGACGAGATCGTGGACTTCGGCCCCGGCCCCGGCGTGCGTGGCGGCGAAGTGGTCGCCCAGGGTAATCTCGACGACTTGATCCGTTCAAAGCGATCGGTCACGGGGAGTTTTCTGCGCGGCGACGAGCAAATCGACATGCCCGCTGCTCGCCGACCCGTATCCCTATCGCGGACCCCAACGCCAAACGTTGGGCGGCGAAACACAAAGACTGACGGTCGAAATCGGACGAGCCGGAGAACGCGAACATGATGACCTACGACCGGGAGGCCATGGAGCGTGCGCTAAAGCTGAGAGCGATCATGAATGATTTTCTCAACAAGCGAAGCGCCGAACAGCGGGATCGTGACATGCAGATTTACCTTGCGGAAGCCCGGGGGCCGATTCAGAATGCGGTTTTGCTTCGCCACGCCTTCAACTTCGCAATCCGCTTGCGCGCAAGCCGGACCAATCCGGAGGTTCAACATGCCGGATGACCCGTTTCTGGACGTAATCCAATGTATTGTGGAACACCTGGACAAGCATAAGGTGTCGTACGCGATCACGGGATCGGTGGCCAGCGGTATGCACGGTGAGCCGGTTCAAAGTCAGGACGTGGACATTGCGATCCGAATGCTGCCATCCCAGGCGCGGGCACTTGCCTCTTCACTTCCGGAGCGCTTTTATCGCAGCGCCGAACACCTCGAGGAAGTGTCCAAAACGGGCGGAATGGCGAACCTGATCGATTCCAAGACGGGCTTGAAGATCGATCTTTCCGTCTTGGAGAACACTCCCTATTACAACGAAGTCATGGCCAGGCGAGTGCTCATGCCATTCGATCCCCTAGGACCATCGTATTATGTGGTGACAGCCGAGGATATCATTCTAATGAAGCTGCTCTGGCGCCGCGAGAGTAAATCGGAAAAGCAGTGGTCAAACGCGCTGAGCGTTGCCCGGATCAAGAGGACGATGCTGGACTGGAAGTATCTTTGGGAACAGGCGCGCTCCCTGGGAATCGAGGGCGATCTCGTGAAGCTCCGCGACGAGGCGGGCATCTAAAGACGAACAGAAATGCCGACGGTTAGGGGAAAGATGGATTCGTCGAGGGAACAACTCCAGCTAAGGAAGGCTCCCGCCACAACCTTTGGCAAGTATCGACGCGCCGATGCCACGAGCACACTATTGCCGAGTTTGTCGGATGAGGTCCACTGGCTCACCGTCGTCGGGGCGAAGCACAATAATCTCAAGAACATCACCGTCCGCATTCCCCTGGGCCGATTCGTCGGCGTGACCGGCGTTTCCGGGTCGGGCAAGAGTTCACTGGTCAACGACATTCTCCGCGAGGCACTTTCGCGCGATCTCAACGGAACAGAGAACGTCCATCCCGGTCAGCACGAGCGCATCGAGGGGCTTGAGCATCTCGACAAAGTGATCGACATCGACCAGTCGGCGATCGGCCGGACGCCGCGCTCCAATCCCGCGACCTACATCAAGGTCTTCGACGAGATCCGCCATCTGTACGCCAGACTGCCGGACTCCAAGGTTCGCGGCCACAAACCCGGACGATTTAGTTTCAATGTCTCCACCGGCAAAGCGGGCGGAGGCCGGTGCGAAGCCTGTGAGGGCAACGGCAGCAACAAAATGGAAATGGAGTTTCTCGCCGATGTCTGGGTGACCTGCCCTGTATGCAACGGTCGCCGCTTTAGCCGGGAAACCTTGCAGATCCTCTTCAAGGGCAAATCCATCGCCGACGTATTGGAAATGGACGTGCAGCAGGCCGTCGAACATTTCGCCAATGTGCCCAACATCGCCAGAATGTTGCGGACACTGCACGACGTTGGACTCGACTACCTCAAACTCGGCCAGGCTTCGAACACTCTGTCAGGCGGCGAGGCCCAACGTATTAAGCTCGCCCGCGAACTGGTCAAGAAATCCACCGGACGAACACTGTACCTGCTCGACGAACCGACCACCGGTCTGCATTTCGCGGATATCAAGAAACTCCTATCCGTTTTGCACGGCTTCGTCGACGCGGGAAACAGCGTCATCGTGATCGAGCACAATCTCGATGTCCTTAAGACCGCGGACTGGATTATCGACCTTGGTCCCGAAGGCGGAGTTGACGGCGGTTTCATCGTCGGAGAAGGAACACCTGAAGAAGTGGCTTGCAATAAGCAATCATTCACTGGCCAGGCGCTGCAAGAGGTCCTCTTGAACGGTCGCCTAAACCAGAACCCGGAGCGAAAGCGACGGGTTAAGAGATTGCTCGCTCGCGCTCGCGGCTCTGACCATCTGCGGGACGTAATCTCCGTCGTCGGCGCAAGGCAGCACAACCTCAAAAACATTTCCGTGGAATTCCCTCGCAATAAGACGACTGTCTGCAGTGGACCCAGCGGCAGCGGCAAAAGCAGCTTCGCCATCGACACGGTATACACCGAAGGACAAAGGCGCTATGTGGAATCGCTCAGTTCCTATGCCCGACAGTTCCTGGGCCGATTGCAGCCCCCGAAGGTGGATCACGTCCACGGCCTATCGCCGGCGATTTGCATCGAGCAGAAGAATACGGGCAAATCCCCGCGCTCCACGGTCGGCACGATCACGGAAATCTATGACTACATGCGCGTCCTCTGGGCGCGGATCGGCACGCCTTATTGCCCCAAGTGCAAAGTCCCCATCGGCACGCAGAGCGCCGACGAGATCGTGGAAAGGATCCTCGGCCAGGGTGAGGGAACTCGTCTGCTTCTGCTCGCCCCGATCTCGCCTTCGGGGAATGAGACCTATGAACACCTTTTCCACCGCGAGCGAGCTAACGGTTACGCTCGCGCGCGCGTTGACGGCATCTTGTACTCTCTCGACGACACGATCGCCATTGACGCCAAACAACAACACGAAGTGGAATTGGTCATAGACCGCATCGTCGTGAGAGGCGCCCAAGCATCGCGCCTCACAGACAGTGTTGAGCAGGCCCTCGCCGTCGGACAGGGAGTGATTTTTGCACAACTCCTCGACAAGGAAGAGCAGGACCGTCCGCCACAGCCGGATGAGGAAGCGGTGCAACACTCCTCGACTGCGATTTCGCCGCCCGGACCAAAGTCCACAACACACGATAGTGTTCTCCGATTCTCCCAACATCGCTCATGCAGTCGGTGTGGCCGCAGTTACGACGAACTGACGCCGCACCATTTCTCCTTTAACACCCGGCTCGGCTGGTGCGTCTCGTGCGAAGGATTGGGCGTTCAACGGGGGGCCAACCCGGCCGCCATCGTCGTTCACCCGACTCGCTCGATTGCCGATGGCGCGATTTCAGGTTGGGGCGTGCTTCAGTCCGGTTCCAAGTTGTATTTTCTGGTCTCGGCACTCGCCGAGCACTTGGGCTTCCATCTCGATTCGCCCTGGGACAGACTCACCGCCACGCAGCAACTCACCTTCCTACAAGGCTGCGGCGACGACTGGATCGCAGTGTCGGGACTGCGATTCCAGTGGCGTGGATTCTTCCCCACGATCCATCGCGCAACCCTGGCCAGCGCCGCGTATCGGGAAAGACTGGCTGACATGGTCACCGATGTACCATGCGGGACGTGCGCGGGGTCGCGCCTTCGTGCGGACGCCGCCGCCGTTCGCCTCGGTAACAATACCCTACATGACGTTTGTTTACAGCCTCTCGACAAGGCGTTGGCATGGTTCAAACAACTACGGCTGGATAACCGGCAGCGGAAAATCGCCGGAGAACTTCTTCACGAGATCACCTCGCGGCTTTGCTTCCTCGTCGATGTCGGCCTCGATTACCTCACGCTCCATCGAACTGCCGCGACGCTATCCGGCGGCGAGTCTCAGCGCATCCAACTGGCTTCACAGATCGGAACGGGCCTGACCGGTGTTTTGTATGTCCTTGACGAACCCACCATCGGACTGCACGCTCGCGACAATCGGCGGCTCATCAGCGCCCTCCACCGCCTTCGCGATCTTGGCAACACACTGCTGTTGGTGGAACACGATCGAGAAGTGATTGAGTCTGCCGACCACGTCTTGGACTTCGGGCCGGGCGCCGGCGACTTCGGGGGTCGCATCACCGCGGCCGCCGATCCTCAGCGACTGCGCGCTCAGCGTGCGTCTCTGACTGGGAAGTATTTGTCCGGTAAAGAAGCGATCTCCGTCCCTTCCAATCGCCGATCCATCGGCACACCGCCGCGCTCCGATCTGGCTGCATTGCCCGACGACGAACCCGTGCAACGTAGCCGCGATCGCAAGGGAGCGGCACGAAGTCTGACGGCTGCGGCGATGACAGAACAAAATTACCGTTGGCTCATCGTCCACGGCGCACGGCAGCACAACCTCAAAGAAATCGACGTTGCTTTCCCGCTTGGTCGCTTGACTTGCGTTACGGGAGTTTCCGGCAGTGGCAAGAGCACTTTGGTCTCGGATGTCCTCTACAATGCTTTCGCCGCCCGGCTCCACCGTGCCAATGTTGTTCCCGGCGGCCACGACCGGATGAGCGGAGTGGAGTTCATCGACAAAGTCATCAACGTCGATCAAGCGCCGATCGGCAACAGCCCCACGAGCAACCCGGCCACCTACACCGGCGTCTTCGACGCCATTCGCGAACTGTATGCCACCCTGCCGATGAGCAAAATCCGCGGCTATACTGCGAATCGGTTCAGCTTTAATCGCCCCGGCGGACGATGCGAGGAGTGTCAGGGAATGGGTCAAAAATGCATCGAAATGCATTTCCTAGCCGATGTTTGGATCGAGTGCGAGAACTGCCGCGGTACGCGCTTCGTCCCAGAGACCCTGGAAGTACAATTCCACGGCAAGAGCATATCTGACGTTCTCACCATGCGAATCAGTGAAGCAGCATCGCTCTTTGAGAACGTCCCGCGCGTGCGGCGTATGCTCCAAACACTGCAAGATGTAGGTCTCGGGTATTTACAGCTCGGTCAGCCCGCCCCCACGCTCTCCGGTGGAGAGGCGCAGCGTGTCCGGCTCGCCGCGGAATTGGGACGGCCTTCCACGGGCAAGACGTTATACATTCTCGATGAGCCGACCACCGGACTCCATTTCGAAGACCTCAAGAACCTTCTGGCCGTTCTCCACCGACTCGTCGATCTTGGGAATACGGTCATATGTATCGAGCACAACCTCGACGTCATCAAGACCTCCGACTGGGTGATCGACCTGGGCCCGGAGGCCGGCGACGCCGGAGGAAATGTGGTCGTTGCAGGAACGCCCGAAATGGTCGCCTCCACTCCCGAATCCCACACCGGCGTTTCATTGCAACCGATCCTCAGCATGGGCCCGCTTGCCGCTCGCGAAGTGTACGATCCGAGGCAGCACGTGGAATTCGCCTCCAACCTACAATCTATGGTCGATGAAGAAGATCAAGTGAAAATGCCCTGGGAACTGGATGGATGCAAATGGCACACCGTCGAGCACTGCGACGCCAAGGGCGAGCGTGTCCAATGGGATACAAAGATGCTTCTTTGGCTCATCGAAACAATTGAGTCCATGGGAGGTTACGCGCCGACGGATTGGAATCATCGGACGCGCATTGAGATCAAGGCCGAAAATACCTCACTGTGGTTCGCCCATTTCCTGACCGGATTCCGAGAACTGTTGGAAGTCGCCCTGCGCGTTCCGACTGGCACGTTCGATGAAACCCAACTGCGTGCATTGCTCAGCATCCATACACTTGACGAACGCAGCGATCTCCCGATTTACGGTCAATGGAGTCGCGTGCATGTCCGGTCGCTCACAACCGGCTGGGACGACATCCGCCTTTCCCTTCGCGATTTCAAGGACATTCAAAAGGCTGCATTCCGCGCGTTTCTGAAAACCGCAGTCGGAGCGTATTCCCGCAAAGTCTCGGAAATTCAGCAACAGCCGGAACAGCAACGGCCATGGCTGTCGGATGGCCAACTGTGGCATCTGTCGCACAAGGCCATGAGCTCACGGCAAAAGCCAAAATGGAAGCCCCCACTACTCCTGACCTTGATCGGTCGCTTCAAAAGCATCCAGCCCGATCTGAAGCCTGACTGGGGCAGCAAGACGGCGGTATTGCTTAGATCGCCGGGTCTGGGGGCCTACGCGGGAAAGATCGTCACAAACATGGGACGAGGCCTGCGGTTCGAACTGCGGGCACCGAAAAACGTATTGACACCCGCCCAAGTCGATCGTCTGGGAGAAGACGTCGAGATCCGACCCCGCGGCCAAGATGACTGGATCATCTTTTGGGTGCGTTCACTATCGGACATGGACACAGGGCAGTTGCGATCGGTCTGGCGGCATTGTATCGGCCTCGCACCCACAGGGAGTCTTCAATCCGCATGAGCCTCTTGGTCCCCAATCGCTTTTTGTTTCATTTTGAGTTTCCGTTGAACTACCGCCGCGTGCAGCCGAAGATTGACGGCGACATTCGCGACTGGTCGGACGAATTCCTGCTGCCTCGATTAGGAGAAATCGACGGACGACGAGACTTCGCCGAGGTATGGGCTTGCTGGAATGAGCAGGGTCTGTGTATTGCCTGTCGCGTGGTCGATAAGCGCCGCCCGCTACGTTGCGATCCGCGCTCCTTTTGGACAGGCGACAATCTACGGCTTTGCACCGACACGCGCGACGCCCGCACCGTGAAGCGGGCCACACGATTCTGTCAGCAGTTTTATTTCCTCCCTACCGGCGGAGCAGCAAGCGCCGCCGCGCCGGTGGCCGGCGTGAACAAGTTCCAACGCGCCCGCGAGGACGCGCCGCGGATTACCGCCGAGCGTATCATGGTCGCCGCCAAGGTTAAGGCCTCGGGTTATGAACTCGAAGCCCACATCCCGGCGGACTGCTTAATCGGATTCGACCCCGTTGAACACCCCAGAATCGGCTTCTACTACATTCTGGAGGACGGCGATCACGGGCAACAGTACCTCACCGTCGGCGACGATCTCTATTGGTATGTAGACCCCTCCACCTGGGCGACGGCCGTGCTCCAACGGTAACGCGCCGTTGAAACGCCCTTGCCCTACGTCATGGGTGCATAGCATCGGCCTGATGGGCCGGTAGCCATTCATCGAGATAGCGATCCACGGCCTGTGCGACTATTTCGTGCCCATCCGGCGTCCAATGTTGGTCATACGTGTAGTACACTTGCTTCCCCAGTGCCACGGCCTCGCGGAGAGAACCGGTCAAATTCAAGAACGGAATCGCCTGCCGCCGACACCACTCGCCGACCACCTCCTCGCGAGCGTCGACGTTGAACAGCAACGTCCGCAGAAACTCAGGCGGTTCCGGTAATTCCTCCTTATAACTGATCGCCGTAAAGGCCCGGACTTTTTCGGGGACGAGGCGATCGGCCACGATCGGCAATGTAACGTGCGCCTTGGTCGGAGCGAACACGACGACATACTGGGATCCCGCGTCGCGACATAACTTGTTCATCTCCCCCATCTGGCCTTGGGGGTTCAGCCAATGCTTGTCGCTCGCGAACTCATTGCGGCTCTCGTAGAGATCACGAAGCTGTTTGGGCTCGAACGCGTAATACCTCGCCCCAGGCCCCAAAGGAATTGCAAGAGGAAGCCAATCAATCCTTTCCGCATCTTCAAGCCTCCCATCGCTGTTCATCGGCCCGAACGTGTTGATCAACAGCTTGTCCACCGCACCAATCACAGGCGATCGATCCAAGTATTCTCCCAGACGCATGGACAGGCTGGGGTTTCGGCGCTTCTCGTCCGTTTTCGTGGAACGAAAGTCGTTCCCCTCGTAGATCAAGCAAAGGACTACGCGCGGCCTGAGCGTCAAACCGACTTCCTTCAACGACTCCAGATAGTGAAGCGGGTCATACCCGGACATTCCAAGGTCATAGACCGTCAGCCCGGAATGTGCCGCCAACCGTGCCGACCAGGGATGCTCGTCGGATACATTCGAGCCCTCGGCGAACGAATCGCCCAACACGACCACTTCGTAGGACTCCAAATTCGTCTGGTTCCGATACCCGCGCCGATCGGTGTGCAACGTACAGTCGACCGTTCCATAGCCCGGAGGCGCATGGGGGTAGCTCCGCCGGGCTTCGGGCCGGTCGACGAACACCTGATGGAACACCGCCTCCGGCGGACGATGGTAGGCCAGGGTGTCTCTTACGTAATGTTCAACGTCCGGCCTGCGCATCGCGAAATCGACGATCGTCAGACACGGCAGCAGGAACAATAGCGTCGCCAGCACTTGAAACCATCGCCTCTTGTACGTCGCTCCGGTGGACCAGTCGATGTAAAAGCTCACGAAGGAGATGAACAACACGCTGACATTCCACGCGAAATGCGTTCGCGAATAGCGCCCCAGCATCACGTGTCGTTGTCGGGCGATCTCCGCCACAACATCGCTGGGGACTAGCCATAGAGCAAGATTCACCGCGAGGACGATACCCAACCAGACCTTCTGGCGCCGGATCAACTTCATAAAACTGCCTGGGCGCGCACGCCGTTAACGCGGCGTTCGAGCCGAGCGGTTAATTACTCGAAACGGGCAACCAAGGGAAGCCTAGTACACGTTTGGCAATCGCTTTACTCACTCGATCCGAGCGGCCCGCGAGGCCCGCCACTCCCGATGCGCCGCCCCCAGCCCGATGGCGCAAGCAAGACGGTTGAAGGGATCACCACTCTTGGCGTCGAAGACCTTGGCGAA
>Ga0137429_1000711_pt1 | contig 12284 bp, 6 predicted proteins | sample EasRivERMZT736_2_FD_102304 | JGI IMG/M metagenome (GOLD analysis project Ga0137429, IMG submission 102304) | Soil microbial communities from meander-bound floodplain in the East River, Colorado, USA - East River MetaG ERMZT736_2 | ecosystem: Environmental > Terrestrial > Soil > Floodplain ...
GCTGGCCGAGGTCGAGACGGACAAGGCCATCATGGAGCTCGTCGCCCGCGGCGACGGCGTGTTGCGCAAACGACTGGTCAGCGAGGGCGAATCGCGACCGGTGGGCCAACTGGTCGGTGTGATCGCCGCGAAAGACGAGAACATCGACGCTCTGTTGAGGGAGGAGGGAGGAGGGCGGAGGGAGGAGCAGGCGGCTCCTGAGAAGGCGGCTGCCAAGGCTCAACCGTCGCAAGGTGCAGCACCAGCGACACCCAAGGCTGTTGCAGCTCCGCCGTCAAAGGCGCCGGCTCCTCCCTCCTCCCCCCTCCCTCCTCCCTCTCAGGGAAACGGTGAGCGCGCGAAGAGTTCACCATTGGCTCGACGAATCGCGAACGAGCGTGGCCTCGACATCAGCAGCGTGCAAGGCTCGGGGCCCGGCGGCCGGATCATCAAGCGCGATATCGAGGCGGCCTCCTCAGGCGGCGCGCGGCCCGCTGCAGAGCCGAGAGCCGAGAGCCGAGAGCCGAGAACCGGTGATTTCGAGGACATCGCACTAACTCAGATCAGAAAAACCATCGCCCGGCGGCTGGCCGAGTCGATCGGTCCCATTCCCACTTTCTACCTCACCGCGGAGCTCGATCTCACGAGGGTCGTCGAGATGCGCGCCGCGATGCTCGAGCTGGGCGACGAATTCAAGGTCTCCATCAATGACATCCTCTTGAAGGCGGTGGCGACGGCTCTGGCGCAGCATCCGGAGGTCAATGCCCATTGGCTTGGGGACAAGATCCGGCGCCACTACCGCGTGCATCTTGGCATGGCCGTCGCAACCGACGACGGATTGATCGTTCCAGTGATCTTCGATGCCGATCAGAAGCGTCTGAGCGAGATCTCGAGCGAGGCGAAAGCGCTCGCCAAGCTGGCCCGCGACCGGAAGCTCAAGCCGGAGCAGTACACGGGCTCGACGTTCTCGATCAGCAACCTCGGCATGATGCAGATCGACCAGTTCACTGCCATCATCAATCCGCCGGAAGTCGGGATTCTCGCCGTAGGCGCGGCAGAGGATCAGCCGATCGTCGTGGATGGCGAGCTCCGGACGCGCAAGCGTCTACGTGTGACGATGAGCTGTGACCACCGCGCAGTGGACGGCGCCGTCGGCGCGAGATTCCTGGTCACTTTGAGACGATTGGTAGAAAACCCGCTGATGTTGGTTTATTGAACTGCGGAAGTGGGAAATGGGAAATGGGAAATGGGCTCAACCAGGACCCTTCTCCCCCACCCATTTCCTATTTCCCATTTCCCATTTCCGCCTTTCTAGACCATGGCTAACTACGACGTGATTTTCATAGGCGGCGGACCCGCCGGTTACGTAGGCGCGATCCGCTGCGCCCAGCTCGGGCTCAATACCGCCGTCGTCGAGCGCGAGGGGCTCGGCGGCACCTGCGTCCTCTGGGGCTGCATCCCGGCGAAGGCCCTCCTTGAAGCCGCAAACCTCGCCACGCGCGTCAAGCACGCGGCCGAATTCGGTGTGAGTGTCGGCGAAGTGAAGTACGACTACGGCGTCGCCATGAAGCGTTCGCGCGATGTCAGCACGAAAAACTCCAAAGGCGTCGAATTCCTTTTCAAGAAGAACAAGATCACCTGGATCAAGGGCACGGGCACGCTCGGCCCGAACAAGACGGTCAAGGTTGCGCTCGATGGTGGCAAAGCCGATTCGCATACGGCGACGAAGGCTGTCGTCATCTCGACCGGGTCGCGCGTGAAAGGCCTGCCCCAGGCAGGCCTCGAGCTCAACAAGACGACGGTGATCTCCTCTGACGAAGCGTTGATCCTCGAAAAGGCTCCAAAAGCGATTGCCATCGTCGGCGCGGGCGCGGTCGGTTGCGAGTTCGCTGATGTGTTCGCCGCTTTTGGCAGCAAGGTCACGCTCATCGAAGTCATGCCGCAGATCCTCCCGCTCGAAGACGCCGACTGCGGCGCGGAAGTCGGGCGCAGCTTCAAGAAGCGCGGTATCGACGTCATGACCGGCGCGAAGCTCACGTCAGCGAAAGTCGGAAAGTCGTCCGTAAAGCTGACGGTCGAAGCCGGCGGCGCGAAGAAGGATCTCGAGGCGGACATCGTGCTCGTCGCCACGGGCCGCGCGCCCAACATCGACAATGTCGGACTGAAGGAGGCCGGCGTCGCGCTCACCGACCGTGGCTTCGTCAAGATCAACGAGCGGATGGAGACGAGCGTGAAGGGCGTGTATGCCATCGGTGACGTCGCCGGCCCGCCGATGCTCGCGCACAAGGGCGAGCGCGAGGGCATGGTGGTCGCCGAGGTCATCGCCGGGAAGAAATTTCATCCGGTGAATTACGGGAACGTGCCGAACGCGACCTACTGTCACCCCGAGGTCGCGTCGATTGGACTGACGGAAGCGCAGGTGAAAGAGAAGAAGCTCGACTACAAGGTCGGCAAGTTCCCCTTCAGCGCGAACGGACGCGCCCGCACGTCAGGCGAGACGGATGGCTTCGTGAAGATCATCCGCGACGCCAAGTACGGCGAGATCCTCGGCGCACATATCGTCGGCGCCCACGCAACGGAATTGATCCACGAGCTCGCGGTCGCACGAGAAAACGAGTTCACCGTCGAGGAGATAGAGCTGGCCATTCACGCGCATCCGACGCTCTCCGAAGCGATCGCCGAGGCGACCCTGGACGCGATGGGCCGTATGATCCATGCCTGATGAGCTGTGGGTCGTTGATCTCGGCACTCGAAGCTACGGCGACGTGCTCGAGTTCCAGCGCGCGGTCGCCCGCGCGCGCATCAGCGGCGACATCGAGCAGGACGTGCTGCTCCTCGTCGAACACCCGCCTGTCATCACCCTCGGCCGGTCGTCCAAGAACGCGCATCTGCTCGCGAACGCCGAGCAGCTGGCCGCGCGTGGAGTCGAGTTGTTCGAAGTGGAGCGGGGCGGCGACGTCACGTTCCATGGTCCGGGTCAATTGGTGGGTTATCCGATCATCGACCTCAAGCGCCACAAGCAGGACCTCCACTGGTATCTGCGACAGGTAGAGGAACTGCTCATTCGCGCGATCGGCCGCCTGGGCCTCAGCGGCGAGCGCGTATCCAAATACACCGGCGTGTGGACTCGGCAGCGGAAGATCGCGTCGATCGGCGTGCATGCGCGGGACTGGGTCACCTGGCACGGTTTCGCGCTCAACGTCGCGACGGAGTTGTCGTACTTCGACTTGATCGTGCCCTGTGGCATTCCCGAGGTCACAATGACATCGGTGCAGCGCGAGCTCGGCCGCGCCACGGATATCAGGGAAGTATCCGAGGTCGTTGTCGCATCCGCTGCGGATGTTTTCGCTTTGGCGCCTCGCTGGCTCGGCGCTGCGACCATCGAGGCCCGCACCTCGCCCGCCGCGGCAACAACTCCCTAGTCGGGCTAATAAGACGCGCACGGGGCCGCCCGAGCGGTGGTCGGCGAACCGACCAGCGACTGCGGACAACCCCGGGCGTCTTCGAGGGGTGTTCACACGAGGAGAGGTGCGGGAACGTATGTTTGCATAGCCTGTGCCCCGACACACGATGGTACTTTGAGTCGTGACTGACGAGCTCCGCTTCTATCCGCGCCGCGAACGCGTCGTCGCCGCTTCCGGGCGCGACTTCAGCGCGGAGCTCAATCCGGAGCAGCTCGCCGCCGCGACGCACGCCGACGGCCCGCTCCTCATCATCGCCGGTGCCGGCACCGGGAAGACGCGAACGCTCGTGTACCGCGTCGCACATCTCATCGACCGCGGTGTGTCGCCCGAGCGCATCCTCCTGCTCACGTTCACGCGGCGCGCCGCACACGAAATGCTGTCGCGCGCTGAACGGCTCGTCGGCACCGCGAGCAGCAAGGTGCATGGCGGGACGTTCCACGCCACGGGATTCCGGTTGCTCAAACAGTTCGGGAAAGGAGCCGGCATGCCGTCCGAGTTCTCCATCATGGATCAGGGCGATTCAGTCGATCTCGTCGGCATCGCACGCGCGAATCTCGGCGTCGGCAAGAAAGAGAAGCGATTCCCGAAAAAGGAAACGCTGCACTGGATCTACTCCCGGCATGTGAACACCGAAGTGCCCGTCGAGGACGTCATCCACGAGGCGTACCCAAACTTCGTCGACTACTCGCAGGAGATCGTTCGCATCTTCGCCGAGTACATCAGCCGCAAGCAGGAGCGCACTCTCGTGGACTACGACGACCTCCTGCTGTGCTGGGCCTTGATGCTGGAGCACTCGCCCGAGATCGCGACGCGGATCGCGGCGTTGTACGACCACGTGCTCGTGGACGAATTCCAGGACACGAATCAGCTCCAGTCCAGGATTCTCCGAGGCATGTGTCGTTCGCACAAGAACATCACCGTTGTCGGCGACGACGCGCAGAGCATCTACTCCTTCCGCGGCGCAACGCAGCGAAACATCCTCGACTTTCCCCGCCACTTTCCCGGATCGCGGCTCGTGACCCTGGAGCAGAACTACCGCTCCACGCAGCCGATCCTCGATACCACGAACACGGTCATCTCGCGCGCGCCGGAGCGGTTTACGAAGAACCTCTGGACGAAGCGCACCGGCGGCGAGAAGCCCTGGCTGGTCACCATAACGGACGAACACGAGCAGACGCGGTTCGTCGTGGATCGCGTCCTCGAGCTGCACGAGGAGGGGATTCCGCTCCGCGAGATGGTTGTGCTGTTTCGAGCGGGCTACATGTCCGCCGACCTCGAGATCGAGCTGGTCAACCGGAATATTCCATTCGAGAAGTGGGGCGGACTGAAGTTCCTCGAAGCCGCGCACGTGAAGGACGTGATCGCGTTTCTTCGCGTAATCGAGAATCCGCGGGACGAAGTGAGCTGGTACCGCCTGCTGATGCTGCTCCCCGGCATCGGGGACACGACGGCGCGCGCGCTGATGGCCTCCATGGCCGAGCGGGGCTGGGACACGGACGCGCTGACGCACTGGACGGCGCCGCCGAGAGCGCGCGATGCCCATCGCGCACTCTCCCAGCTGATCAAACGGTTACGCGGTACCGCGCGCGGCGCTGCAGCGGCAGCGGAGCACGTGGTCGCTACCGAGATCGACGTGATTCGCGGGCTGTACGACGACCTGCTCCGCGAGAAGTACGACCATCCGGAGCCACGGCTCGCGGACCTCGATCAGCTTCGCGTGATCGCGGGGGGCTTTCCCAGTCGCTCGAGCTTTCTGTCGACGATCGCGCTGGAGCCGCCGCAGAGCACGCAGGACCTGGCGGAAGGCGGCACCGACCAGGACGACGATGCGCTGATCCTCAGCACGGCGCACAGCGCAAAAGGGAAGGAGTGGGACGTCGTGTTCCTCATCTGGGCAGTCGACGGGTGGTTCCCGATGGCGCGGGCCACCGAATCCGAGGACGAGCTCGAAGAGGAACGGCGGCTGATGTACGTGGCGATGACGCGCGCCCGCAATCACCTCACGGTCACGTATCCCTTGAACGTGTACTCGACGCGCCGCGGCCAGGACTATTCGATGGACCAGCTCTCGCGATTCATCGACAGCGGCGTGCGCGAGCGCATGCAGCGCGTCGCCGTTACTGCGCCCGATGATCGACCATCCGCGCAGCCGCCGATCGAAACGGAAAGGGTTGACTTGCTCGCGCTACTTCGAGGCCGCTTTGCTCCTCCCCCTCCGCCCCCGTCCGGCACTGTCCGCGAGGAGCCAGCCCCTTAGCGCCTCGTACGGGTGCTTCGCGTCCGACTTCGCCACCGCGATGATTCTCGTCGTCGCGCGGCGCGTGTCCCGTCCCTCGCGCACGTAGACCGAGTCGAACAGGTCGAGGTCCGTGAGGTAAATGCGGCGCGCCAACAGGGCCGCGTTGTCGAGCCGAACGCGCTCCACGTACCTCGGCGCGATGGTGCGCAGTTGCGGGCCCAGCCGGAAGATCAGCTCTTCTCGCGCCGCGCGATAAATGCTGTCCCGCAGCGCGAGTCGCACCCGCACGTTCCCGGCGCCGGGGTGCGCCTTGAATGTCGAATCGATATCGCCGTGAAGCCGTTTCCAGAAGCGCGCGAGAAGCTTCTCGTCCGACCAGCGTGCGTCCGCCTCGGCGACCGCTCGCGGATGGCCGCGTGTCCTGAAGAATTCGGCAGACCCGCGCGCACCGACGAAGTTGGCGAACGATTCGTTGAATTCCGCCTGTCCGCTCGCGAAGTACGTGTTGTGGGTCAACTCGTGGATGACCGTGTTCGCCAGCGACAGCGTGTCCGCGCGCAACGTCGTGGAGAGCAGCGGATCGTTGAACCAGCCGAGCGTGCTGAACGCGGATGCCGGCCGCAGATACGTGTCGAAGCCGCTGCGCTGGAATCCCCGCTCGTCGGCGCGCGCCATGTCGAAATCGAAATAGCCCTTGTACGGCACGTTGCCCACGATCGGGAACCACCAGCGATGATACGCCAGACGGTCACGATGCGCCGCGGAGAGCACGAGGACGAGCGTATCTCGTTCCAGCTGTGAAAACGACGTGAAGCTTTTTCCGACGTCCAGCCCGAGCGCACTCTTGGCGAACGCGCGCGCATCGAGAACCGTCTGGAGCTTTTTCCGCGTGAGGCGGTCCACGCTGGTGTCGGCCACGATATCGGCGATGTCGCGGCGTCGCCAGAGGATCTTGGTCTCTTCCCAGCCGGCGCGCGCCAGATAGCGTCCCGTCTCCGTGATCGACAGGAAGATCGCGGCCGCGATGGCCACAACGCCCAGCGCAACGAGCGACCACTTGAGCATTCGCCGAAACGCCGCGGACGCCGCAAGCCGACGCAAGACGGACAACACACGACGCAAGACGGACGACGCACGCTGACGCACGCCGGAAGACGCACGGTTTTTGTCTCCCGGACGTCCGTCCCCGCCGCTATCTTCTCCAAGGTGTCCTTCGTCCATCTCCACTGTCACTCGGAATACTCGCTGCTGGATGGAGCCAACCGGGTAGACGACCTGATTCGGCGCGCGCAAGAGTACGAGCAGCCCGCCCTCGCCATCACAGACCACGGCAATCTGCACGCGGCGTGGGATTTCCAGGAGAAGGCGAAGCTAGCGGGCATCAAGCCAATCATCGGGATGGAAGCGTATGTGGCTCCCGGTGACCGGCGCCAGCGCAGCCGGACCGCCACCGGTGGGAAGCCGTACTACCATCTCGTCCTACTCGCCCGCGACGCGGTTGGTTACAGCAACCTGATCAGGCTGTCCTCGCTCGCCTACACCGAGGGCTTCTACACCAAGCCCCGTGTCGACCGCGAGCTGCTCGCCCGGTACAGCGAGGGCATCATCGTGTCGTCGGCGTGCATGGCCGGCGAGATAGCGACGCATCTGCTGGCCGACGATTTCGACGGTGCGCGCGAGGTAGCGGCGTGGTACGCCGAAGTCTTCAGGGACCGGTACTATCTCGAGGTACAGGCGCACGCCTCCGAGGGGCAGGCCCTGTTGAACGAGCGCGTCTTCAAGCTCGCGAAGGACGTGGGACTTCCGGTCGTCGCGACGAATGATGCCCACTTCCTCAACCGCGCCGATCACGACGCGCATGACGTGCTGCTGTGTATCGGACTCGGGAAGGACCGCGCCGACCGCGATCGGATGCGTTACGACAACGGCCTGTACTTCAAGTCCGCGCCCGAGATCGCGGCGAGTTTTCCGGGCCGCGGCGACGTCGTCGAGAACACGTTACGCATCGCTGACTCCGTCTGCGTTGCGTTCGAGAAAACGTACCACCTGCCGTCGTTCCCGCTCCCCCCCGGCGCGACGGGCGAAAACGACCTGCTCACGACTCTGGCCACCCAGGGCGCAAAGGAACGCTACGGCGATCCGCTCCCTCAACCCGTGCAGGAGCGGCTCGACTACGAGCTGTCCGTGATCACGACGACAGGATACGCCGGGTACTTCCTGATCGTGGCGGATTTCATTCGCGCGGCACGCGAGCGGGGAATCCCCGTGGGACCCGGGCGCGGTTCCGCGGCCGGCTCACTGGTGGCGTACTCCCTGAAGATCACGAACGTCGATCCGCTCACCTTCGACCTCCTCTTCGAGCGCTTTCTGAACCCGGAGCGCGTCTCGATGCCGGACGTGGACGTGGACTTCTGCTTCGAGCGGCGGGGCGAGGTCATCGAGTACGTGCGCGAGAAATACGGGCGCGACTCGGTCTGCCAGATCGTCACCTTCGGGACGCTGAAGTCGCGCGCCGCCGTAAAGGACGTCGGTCGCGTGCTCGGTTTTACGCCGGCCGAGACCGACGCGCTCGCGAAGCTGATCCCCAACCAGCCCAACTACTCCCTGACCGTGAAGGAAGCGGTCGATCAGGTCGCCGAGATCCGGAAGCTGTACGGCACAGACGCCCGCTACGCGCAGTTGCTCGACTACGCCATCGCTCTCGAGGGGCTGAGCCGGCATACCGGCGTCCACGCGGCGGGCGTCGTGATCGCGCCGGGACCGGTGCAGGACTACGTCCCGGTCTGCACGCAGACGTCCAAGGGATCGGGGTCGAGCGAGGACGAACAGGTGGTCGTGAGCCAGTACGACATGAACGCCCTCGAAAAGGTGGGAATGTTGAAGATGGATTTTCTTGGCCTCACGACGCTCACGGTCATTCACGACGCGTTGACCATGATCGCCGAGCGGCGCGGCGAGACGATCGACCTCGACGCGCTGTCACTCGAGGACCCGGACGTGTACCGGATGCTCCGCGCGGGACGGACGGTCGGCGTGTTCCAATTCGAGTCGCCCCTCGCAACGGATATGTTGCGCGGCATGCGCTGCGACCGTTTTGACGATCTCGTTGCTTCGAATGCATTGATGCGCCCTGGTCCCCTCGACGCGGGAATGCATCGCGTCTATCAGCGGCGCAAAAAGGGCGAGGAGGCGGTGTCGTATCCCCTTCAGGAGCTCGAGACCATCCTGAAGCCGACCTATGGCGTCATCACCTATCAGGAGCAGGTGATGCGCATCGCGCAGCAGCTCGCGGGCATCTCGCTGGCGGAAGCCGACGTGCTGCGCAAAGCGGTCGGCAAAAAAGACGCGGAGCTCATCAGGCAGGAGCTCGGCAAATTCGTCGAAAAGGCGGTCGCCCGGAAATACGACCGCCGGATCATCGAAGAGCTCGCGGGACAGATCGAGACGTTCGGCCGGTACGGCTTCAACAAGTCACATTCGGTCGCCTACTCGATCATTTCGTACCACACTGCGTGGCTCAAGGCGCACTACGCGCCGGAGTACATGGCCGCGCTGCTGTCGTCGTCCATCGGCGACACCGACAACGTGGTCAAGTACATCGCCGAGGCCCGCGAGCTCGAGCTCGATGTGTTGGCACCGGACGTCAACGAGTCAGGGTACAAGTTTACCGTCGTCGGCGACAAGCGGCTCCGCTTCGGACTCGGCGCGATTCGCAACGTCGGACACTCCGCGATCGACTCGATTCTCGCCGCACGCGTCGAACGGCCCTTCACGGATCTGTTCGATCTCTGCGAGCGAGTGGATTTGCGGCTCTGCAACAAGCGTGTGTTCGAGGCGCTGATAGCGTCGGGCGCGTTGGATTCGTTGGGCGCGGACCGCGCGCAGAATTGGGCGGCGATGGATACCGCGCTGCACGAGGCTTCGTTGCGGCAGCAGGAGAAGGAAAGCGGACAGGGCTCGCTGTTTGGAGAGCTCTCGGCTCTCGGCTCTCGGCCCTCGGCCGACGAAGAAGGCGGCGAGTCCGCCGAGAGCCGAGAGCCGAGAGCCGAGGGCCACCATCACCGTCTTCCCAACATCGCTCCGTGGAGCGAATCGGAGCGATTGTCCAAAGAGAAAGAGATTCTCGGATTCTATATCTCCGGACATCCGCTCGAACCCTATCAACTCGAGTGCGAGCTGTTCGCGTCGCACACGGTCGCGCAACTTGGCACGTGGACGGGTGAGCCGATCGCCCTTGGCGTCGTCATTACCGCCATTAAACGACAGATCAGCAAACGGTCGGGCTCGGAGTTCGCGCGGCTGACGGTCGAGGATTTCTCGGGATCCACCGAAGTCCTGATTTTCCCCGAGAAGTGGGCGGCGATCGCCGACCAGGTTCGGACGGATATCCCCGTGCTGCTCCGCGGCGGCTACTCGAAGCGCGACCGCGACGCGGAAGGGCCCACCTTCATCATCGAGTCCATCGCCAAGTTCGCCGACCTCGCCTTCTCGGGCCACATTGGCGTCGCGATCACCCTCGGCGACGGCCGGGACGTGAACGACGACGTGCTTCGGGATGTTCGCGCCGTCGTCGAAACGCACTCCACCGGCAGCACGGTCGCGCCCGCGCTCGAGGTGCGCTGGCGGGACGGGAACGGAGGCACCCGCCTCAGATCCAGGTCCCTGCGCCTCCCTGCATCCCACGCGGCGCTGACGGAGTTACGGGCTTTGCTCGGGCCGGACCGGGTGCATCTCGTCCGGGCTGGCTGAGGGCCGTAACATACCCGTATGGCGACGGCCACACTGGATTTCGAGAAGCCCATTCTCGAGCTGGAACGGCAGATCGACGAGCTGAAAAGGCTCGCCGGCGATCGCGCGCTCGATGTGGCCGAGGAGATTGCGCCGCTCGAACGGAAGCTGACCGAGCTGCGTGAGGAGATCTACCGCAACCTCACGCCCCTCCAGCGGGTGCAGGTGGCGCGCTCGAACAAGCGTCCGTTGTCGGACGACTATTTCAAGCTGGTGTTCTCCGACTTCATCGAGCTGCACGGGGACCGCCTGTACCGCGAGGACGCCGCGATCACCGGCGGATGGGCGCGCCTGGACGGCGAGACGGTGATGGTGATCGGTCACCAGCGCGGACGTGACACGAAGGAAAACCTGCATCGCAACTTCGGGATGCCGCATCCGGAGGGGTACCGCAAGGCGCTGCGGCTCATGAAGCTAGCCGAGAAGTTTCATGTGCCCGTGCTCACGTTTATCGACACCCCTGGCGCCTGGGCCGGACTCGGCGCGGAAGAGCGCGGGCAGTCCGAGGCGATCGCACGCAACCTCTTCGAGATGAGCAAACTCGAGGTGCCGATCGTGGCCACCATCATCGGCGAAGGCGGTTCCGGAGGCGCGCTCGCGTTGGGCGTCGCAGATCGCGTCATGATGCTCGAGAACGCGATTTATTCGGTGATCACCGTGGAAGGCTGCGCCGCCATTCTCTGGAAGGACGGGAAGAGTCCGGAGATGCGCGAGAAGGCCGCGACGGCGTTGCGGATCACGGCGCCCGACCTGTTCGAGCTCAAGGTCATCGACGAGATCATTCCCGAGCCCCGCGGCGGCGCCCACGCTGACCATCAGGCGACGGCGACGAACGTGCACGATGCCCTTCTTCGTCAGCTCGACGAGCTCCGCCGCGTGAAGCCGGACAAGCTCGTGCGGCGGCGGCGGGAAAAGTATCTCAGAATGGGACAGTTTCTGGAATAGGAAAATGGATAATGGAAAATGGAGAATGGGCCCATTGTCCATTCTCCATTCTCCATTTTCGCCTTTCAATGGCCTCTCACATCATCGAAGTCGAATTCAAGGGCAATCGCCGCGAATTCTTTCTCTGGGACAAGGACGAGATCCCTGCGGTCAACGCAGCGATCATCGTCGAAGCCGACCGGGGTGAGGACCTCGGGCGCGTGCACTCGACAGGCGACGCCGCTGTGCATCGCAATAACGGCACCCCACACGGCACCGGTGATTCGCCGCCTGCGCGCAAGGCGCGGCGTCTGGCATCCGCCGACGACGTCCACAAGCACGATGACCTGCGCATGCAGGACGAAGACGCGCGGCGCAAAGCGATGGAACGCGTCCGCGCGAACGCACTCGGGATGAAGGTCTCGGACGCCGAATGGCAGTGGGACCGCAAGAAGCTCACGTTCTATTTCACCGCCGACAAACGCGTCGATTTTCGCACACTGGTGCGCGAGCTCGCGGCGACGTTCAGAACGCGGATCGAGCTCAAACAGATCGGTGTTCGGGATGAGGCGAAGCGCCTCGATGGCATCGGACGCTGCGGCCGGCAATACTGCTCCGCCTCGTGGCTTCCCGAACTGCGGCCGGTGAGCCTCGGTGTCGCGAAGGATCAGCGCTTGTCCTTGAACCCGACCCAGATCTCGGGAGCGTGCGGACGATTGATGTGCTCGTTGCGCTACGAGCACGAGTTCTACGTCCAGGCTCGGCGTCGTTTCCCGAAGGAGGGCAAGATCGTCCGCACTGCAACCGGCGAAGAACGCGTCGTCTCGAACGACATTTTCCGCGAGCGTGTCGTACTCCGGAATCTGGAGGGAGAGATTCGCACCATTCCC
>Ga0137429_1000712_pt1 | contig 12281 bp, 5 predicted proteins | sample EasRivERMZT736_2_FD_102304 | JGI IMG/M metagenome (GOLD analysis project Ga0137429, IMG submission 102304) | Soil microbial communities from meander-bound floodplain in the East River, Colorado, USA - East River MetaG ERMZT736_2 | ecosystem: Environmental > Terrestrial > Soil > Floodplain ...
CCTCGATCTGGAACTGTCTTGTGGGCCCGAAGCTCTCGAATGGGATGGCGCGCGACGTTCCCACCGCCGTTACTCCCGGAACTGCGCGGAGGCGATCCTCGACTTGCTGAACGAAGCTGACCAGACGCTCACGGCCGGCGCGGCTGCGCGGGATGTCGAGGTCGATCGCAATGACGCCCGCCGCGTCGAACCCAAGCGGGATGTTCATCTGGTTGATGAGGCTGCGGGTCATCAGTCCCGCGCCGACGAGGAGTATCGTCGCAAAGGCAATCTGCGCGACGACGAGCATCGAGCGGCTCGCGCGTCCATGAGTCGCGCCCCGCCCGCTCGCTTTCAGCGATGCGTGCACACTCCAGCCAGAGGCCCGCAGCGCGGGCGCCAGAGCTACGAGCACGCCGGCCACGATGGTGAGCGCCGCGCCGAACCAAAGGATAGGCGTGTCGACGCTGATCTCGGACAATCTCGGCAGAGTGTCAGGCCCGGCCCGTCGGAGAAGCGCCACGCCCCAGAACGCGACCGCGACACCCAGCAGGCTGCCCATCGTCGTGAGCAGCAATCCCTCGACGAGCAGCTGGCGCATCACCCGGCCCCTTGTGGCGCCGAGGGCGCTGCGAATGGCGATTTCCTGCGCGCGTGCGCTGGCGCGGGCGATCAACAGACTCGAAATGTTGGCGCACACGATGAGCAGGACGAATCCAACGGCCCCGAGCAGCACGTACAACGCCCGCCTCGCATTTCCGACCACCGTATCGATCAGCGAGTCGACGTCCACTGCCCAGTTGGTGGCGGCAATGGGATCGCTCGCGTGAACCCGTTTGGCGATGGTCCCCAGCTCCGCGAGCGCGGTTGCGCGCGTCGCATCAGCGCGCAGGCGCCCCACGACGAGAACGCGTTGGCTCCTGTTGTCCGGCTGCAGAAACGCGTCCGACATCGGCAGGAATAGCCCCGTGCCGCGCGGCCATCCGGAAGCGGCAACTCCCACGATCGTGCGAGGTGCCCCGTCCACGACCAGCGACGCGCCCAGAACGCTCTGGTCGCCGCCAAACGACTGTCGCCAGTACCCCTCGTCGAGGATGACGACGCCGGGACCGGAGGCCCGAAACTCATCCGCGGTGAACAGGCGCCCGAGGATCGGGCGCCCGCCCGTCACGAGAAAGAAATCGGGCGATACGTCATTCGCGAGGATCTCTTCAGGGTCGCCGCGACCGGTGACGTCCACGTTGTGGGGCAGGTGGGCAACGAGCGCATCTAACGTGGAGGCTGCCGCGCGCCACGCCTGGTAGCTGAGTCCCGAAGCCGATGGTCGCCGCAAGCCACGATCGCCATTGTATTCCGCGATCGCAACCAGGCGAGCTGGATCCGCGACGTTCAGCTGCCGCAGCAGCACGCCGTTGACCACGGTAAAGATCGCGGTGCTGGCACCGATGCCGATCGCCAGCGTCAGCGTCGCCACCAGCGTAAACCCGGGAGTGCGCCGCAGGGTGCGCGCGGCGTAGCGAATGTCCTGCAGTAACGCTTCCAGAATGACGCCGCGGCGCACATCGCGCACTTCTTCCTTCACCTGCTCGACGCCACCGGTCTCGATCAGGGCCGCCCGCCGCGCCGCCTCGGGGGACATGCCCGCGGTGATCTTCTCCTGGGTGAGCAGCTCGACGTACGCCCGTAGCTCGCGGTCCAGCTCGCGTTCGGCGCGGTCGGAGTTGAATAGGGTCATCTCACGTGCTTCGAAGGGCCAGGGCCATCGCACGAGTGATGCGCGACCACTCGTCCGCCTCGACCTCCAACTGGCGCCGGCCCTTCCTCGTCAGCTGGTAGTACCTGGCGTCGCGCCGGGTCTCGGATTTGCCGCACGACGAGGTGAGGAGGCCAGCTTGCTCCATGCGATGCAACGCAGGGAAGAGTGACCCGGGTTTAACCTGGAAGGCGCCTTTGGTGATCTGACCGATTCGCCGCGCGATGCCGAGCCCATGAAGCTCGCCAAGCGTGAGCGTCTTGAGCACGAGCAAGTCGAGCGTGCCTTGCAGCAGATTCACGTGTGAGCCTCATCCTATAGACATTCGATACGTTGACAGTGGCATTGAACGTATAGAATGTCAATACGTCACCCCGCGCGGTCTACTGAGGCTGTGCGGCGGTCCGCAGGAACGCATCAATGCCGGCGGCCGCATCTCTTCCCTCGCGGATCGCCCACACGATGAGCGACGCACCGCGACGCACATCGCCCGTGGCAAAAACGCCGGGTACGCTGGTCCGATGCGTTTCGTCGGTGCGCACGGTGCCTCTGTCCGTCAACTCGACGCCGAGCTGCGTCAGCAGGTGGTCGCGCCGCGGGCCGGTGAATCCCATGGCGAGCAGCACGAGATCGGCGAGGACCTGGAATTCCGAGCCGGGCACGGGAGCAAAGATCGTTCGTCCATCGGCGCCCGTCTCGGGTGCGACCCGAATCGCATGCAGGTGCCTCACCCGACCGCCACCGCCGGAAAACGCCGTGGTGGACACGCTCCACTCACGCTCGCATCCCTCGTCGTGCGCGTGGGACGTGCGCAGCTGCATCGGCCACATGGGCCACGGCGTTGTTTCGGATCGCTCCCCCGGAGGCTGAGGCAGCAATTCATACTGCCGGACGCTGCGCGCGCCTTGTCGGACGCAGGTGCCGGCGCAGTCAGAGCCGGTGTCGCCGCCACCGATGATGACGACATGCTTGTCGCGGGCGTCGATTGCCTCCGCGGGATCGACCGCGTCGCCCTGGTCGCGCCGGTTCTGCTGCGTGAGAAACGTCATGGCGAGCTCGATTCCCGGAAGCACCCGCCCCGGTACCTGGAGATCGCGCGGAGACTCGGCCCCCACCGCCAGACAAACGGCGTCGAACTCGAGTCGCAGATCGTGGGCCGACGGTGACACGCCGATCTCAGTGTTCGTGCGAAAATCGACGCCCTCGGCGCGGAGCTGGGCGATGCGGCGGTCGAGCACCGACTTCTCGAGCTTGAACGAGGGAATGCCGTAGCGCAGCAGGCCGCCGACGCGATCGGATTTCTCGAACACGACGACGCCATGCCCCAGCCGCCGCAGCTGCTGTGCGGCCGCGAGGCCTGCCGGTCCCGATCCCACGACGGCGACGCGTCGCCCCGACTCCAACCTTGGGCGCTGTGGCGTGATCCAGCCTTCCTGGAAGCCTCGGTCCGCGATGGCCTGCTCGATGGTGCGAATCGCGACCGGCTGCTCGATCAGTCCGAGCACGCAAGCCGATTCGCACGGCGCCGGGCACAGCCGACCGGTGAGCTCGGGAAAGTTGTTGGTGGCGTGCAGTGATTCGAGAGCCTGCTGCCATCGGCCGCCTTTCACGAGCGCGTTCCAGTCCGGGATGACGTTGCGCACCGGGCAGCCGGTGTCGCCCTGACAGAACGGAACGCCGCAGTCCATGCAACGCGCGCCCTGCTCGCGCAGGTCCGGTTCGGGCATGGCTTCATAGAACTCGCGCCAATGTTGAACGCGGCTCTCCGCGGGCTCGCGCCTTGGTCCGGCGCGCCGCAGCGTGAGAAACGCAGGAGCCTCAGCCATGGCGCTCGCCCCCGTGCCGCGATGACTGCTCAGGCGCGTTGCGCATCGCCTTCAAGTACTCGGTCGGAATGACGCGAACGAATTCGCGGAGGGCGTCGTCCCAGCGAGCGAGCACGTGCCTGGCCCGCGCACTTCCGGTGAGCCTGGCGTGGCGCTCGATCAGTCCCTTGAGCAGCGTGGTGTCCGACATCTCGGTCACCGGCGCGAGCTCGACGAGCGCTTGGTTGCAGCGCGTTGCAAAGTCGCTGGACGCATCGAGCACGAACGCAAGGCCACCACTCATGCCCGCTCCGAAATTGCGTCCGGTGCGGCCGAGCACCACGACGACACCGCCCGTCATGTACTCGCATCCGTGGTCGCCGACGCCTTCGACCACCGCCGTCGCCCCGCTGTTGCGAACAGCGAACCGCTCGCCGGCCACGCCGCCGAAGAACGCCTCGCCACCGGTGGCGCCATAGAGCGCGGTATTTCCGATGATGACCGTCTCGTCCGGCAGAAACATGGCGCCCCTGGGGTGCCGGACGATGATCCTTCCGCCCGACAAGCCCTTGCCTACGTAATCGTTCGCTTCGCCGTGGAGCTCGAGCGTGACACCGCGCGCGGCGAATGCGCCAAAGCTCTGTCCGGCCGAACCGTTGAACCGGAGCGAGATGCTGTCGTCCGGAAGGCCGGCGTGGCCGAAGCGTCGCGCGATCTCACCAGAGAGCATCGCACCCACGGCGCGATGGACGTTCCGAATCGGCTGCGTCGCGGTGACGCGCTCGCCGTTCTCCAGCGCGGGCCTGGCGAGCTCCAGGAGGAGGTGATCGAGGGCGGTGGACAGCTGGTGATCCTGCGGGCGCACGGTGCGCCGCGCCCGGTCGGCCTTGCTCGTGACAAACGCGGGCTCCGGAACGTGCAGGAGCGGTGCAAGGTCGAGCGTGCGCGCCTTGGAATGGCACGAACTCGCGGTCTGCCGCAACACGTCGCAACGGCCGATCATGTCGTCCATCTCGCGGAAACCGAGCTGCGCCATCAGCTCGCGCACCTCTTCGGCGACGAAAAAGAAGTAGTTCAGCAGGTGCTCGGGACGGCCCGCGAACTTCTCGCGCAGCACCGGATCCTGCGTCGCGATTCCAACCGGACAGGTATTCAGGTGGCACTTGCGCATCATCACGCAGCCTTCGACGATGAGCGGTGCCGTCGCAAAGCCGAACTCCTCGGCGCCCAGCAGCGCGGCAATGACGACGTCGCGGCCGGTCTTGAGCTGCCCATCCGTCTGGAGGCGCACGCGTCCCCGCAGGCCATTCAACAGAAGCGCCTGCTGGGCTTCCGCGAGGCCCAGCTCCCACGGAACCCCGGCGTGCTTGATGGACGACAGCGGCGAAGCGCCGGTGCCGCCGGAGTCGCCGGAGATCGTGATGAGATCAGCGCGCGCCTTGGCCACTCCCACCGCGACTGTGCCTACCCCGGCCTCGGCGACGAGCTTTACGGAGATCGCCGCACGCGGATTGACGTTCTTCAGATCGTAGATGAGCTGCGCGAGGTCCTCGATCGAATAAATGTCGTGGTGCGGGGGTGGCGAGATGAGGGTGACGCCGGGCGTGGAGTATCTGGTCCGCGCAATCGTCTCATCCACCTTGTGGCCCGGGAGCTGGCCGCCTTCGCCGGGCTTGGCGCCCTGCGCGATCTTGATCTGCAGCTCCGACGCGCTCACCAGGTACTCGGTGGTCACGCCGAAGCGCGCGGACGCCACCTGCTTGATGGCGCTGTTGCGCTCCGTTCCAAAGCGCGACGCGTCTTCTCCCCCTTCGCCGGTGTTGCTGCGGCCGCCGAGCCGGTTCATCGCGATCGCCATGGTTTCGTGCGCCTCGCGGCTCAGTGAGCCGAACGACATGGCGCCCGTGACGAAGCGCCGAACGATCTGTGATGCCGGCTCCACTTTGTCGAGCGGGACTGCCTCGCGGTCCACAAAACCGAGCAGTCCGCGAATCGTGGATCCCGTGCGGCTCAGATCGTCGGCGGCGCGGCTGAATTCCTTGAAGGTGTCGTAGCGCGCCGTGCGCGTCGCACGCTGAAGTGTCGCGATCGTGTGGGGATTCCACTGGTGCGACTCTCCCTCAACGCGATAGTGATAGTTGCCGCCAGTGTCGAGACGTAGCGACGACGTAGGTAGATAGGCGCGCGCGTGCCGGCGAAGGGTCTCGTGGGCGATGACGTCGAGCCCCACGCCCCCGAGGCGGGACGACGTTCCGGTGAAGTGCTGCTCCACCAGCCCGGCCGAGAGCCCGACCGCCTCGAAGGTCTGCGCGCCGCAATAGCTCTGGACGGTGGAGATACCCATCTTCGACATGATCTTCAACAGGCCCTTGTTCACCGCCTTGATGTATGCGGCATGCGCCTGCGTCGTATCCGCGGCCTGCGGGCCGCTGTCACGTTGGGCGAGATCGGTGAGGGTCTCGAACGCGAGCGACGGATAGACCGCGCTGGCGCCGTAACTGACGAGCAGCGCGATCTGAGAGACGTCCCGGGCTTCGCAGGCGCGGACCACGATGCTCACGCGCCCACGAAGCCGTTCCCGCATGAGATGATGGTGCACCGCGGATACGGCGAGCAGCGATGGGATCGGTGCCCACGCCGCGTCGATGGCTTCGTCGCTGAGGATCAGCAGCTCCGCGCCCGCCCGAACCGCCGCTGCCGCCACATTGCAGAGGGACGTAACGGCCGCCTCCATCGCAGCGGCCCCGCCGGCCGCGACGAACACGGTGTCGAGGATCGCAGGGCGCAGCCGCGGCGTGGTGAGCGCCTCGAACGTCGCGTGGTTCAGCACCGGGTGGTCGATGCGGATCTGCCGAGCGTGCTCCGGCGTCGCATCGAGGAGATTGCGTCTTCTCCCAAGGTTGACGCCGAGCGACATCACCAGCTGCTCCCGAATCGGATCGATCGCGGGATTGGTCACTTGGGCGAACAATTGGCGAAAGTATCCGAAGAGCAGCTGCGGCCGTTCGGACAGCGCGGCCAGTGGGGTATCGTTGCCCATCGATCCGATCGGCTCTTCGCCCGTCGCCGCCATCGGCGCGAGGAGCATGTGCAGATCCTCGGCGGTGTATCCGAAGGCCGTCTGACGCTGCACCAGCGTTTGCGTCGTCCGACGTTCGTCAGGGTGCGTCGTCCGTCGTTCGTCAGCACGAGTCGACGTGAGCGGTAGTCGCTGCTCATCGATCCAGCGCCGGTACGGATGCAGGCTCGCGAGCTCGTTCTTGAGCTCCTCGCCGTCGACGATCCGACCTTGCGTAGTGTTGACGAGCAGCATGTTGCCAGGCCGGAGGCGTCCTTTGGCCCGCACGTTCTCGATGGGCACCGGAAGCGCGCCGGCTTCCGACGCGAGGATCACGAAGTCGTCGTCGGTGACGACGTAGCGACCCGGGCGCAGCCCGTTGCGGTCGAGCATCGCCCCGATCTGTCTGCCGTCCGTGAACGCGACGGCGGCAGGTCCGTCCCACGGCTCCATCAGCGACGAGTGAAACTCGAAGAACGCGCGCCGCTCCGGAGGCATCGCGGCGTCGCCCTCCCATGCTTCCGGAATGAGCATCAGCATCGCGTGCGGCAGCGACCGGCCGGCCTGGACCAGAAGCTCGAGCGCGTTGTCGAGCGACGCTGAGTCGCTCTGGCCCGCGTCGATGAGCGGGAACAGCTCCTGGGTGTCCGGCAGGCGAGGGGAGGACATCTGCTCCTCGTGCACACCCATCCAGCGGAGATTGCCGCTCAGCGTGTTGATCTCCCCGTTGTGGCAGAGGAACCGGTACGGGTGCGCACGAGCCCACGAGGGAAACGTGTTCGTCGAGAACCGGGAGTGTACGAGCGCCAGCGCACTCACGACGCCTGGATCGACGAGGTCCGGGTAGAAGCTTCCCAGGAGCGTCGGCCGCACGAGTCCCTTGTAGACGACCGTCCGCGACGAGAGACTGGCGACGTACGTCTGCGCCGCGTCCGAATCGTCCAAGCACCGCAGGGCCTTTTCGATGTGGCGACGGAGTACGTACAGCGTGCGCTCGAACGCGGAACCCTCATGCGGATCCAGCGCGACATCCTCCGCGGCAACGAAGAACTGACGGATCACGGGGCGTGCCCAGCGCGCGGCCACGCCGATGTGCCGCTCGTTGACGGGCACGTTGCGCCAGCCGAGCGGCCGGCAGCCATGTGCGCGCGCGATGTCTTCGACCTGGCGCTCGACGGCGCGTCGGGTCTCCTTGTCGCGCGGGAGAAAGAACATGCCAACCCCGTATTGTCCTGCCTCGGGGAGCGCTATGCGTGCCTGCGCGCACGCGACGCGAAGAAAGGCGTGCGGGAGCTGCAGCAGCATTCCAGAGCCGTCGCTCGTCGCGGCGTCGCTCCCGACCGCGCTGCGATGCTCGAGATTTCCGAGGAGCAGCAGCGCATCGCGCACCACGTCATGCGACCGGACGCCGCGCAAGTGCGCGACAAACCCCATGCCGCAGCCGTCGTGCTCATGGGCCGGATCATACAGGCCTTGAGCCTCGGGCATACCTGCGGCATGCTGACGTCGCGACGGTCTTCTGGGCATACGTCATCAACGTGCGGACGCTCGGCCGTCGATCAAAGAACAATCACGCTCGCTTTTGTCGTTCCCCGCGACAAATGCTTGCGAGGTGCTGGGCCGGCCGGTAGAGTAGGCAGGCCTCCCCTCCCAGGAGCCGGCGTGGAATCGTGGATCGCTCCGCTCGCCGCAGGTCGTTCCGAGGCAGCTTGGGACCTGTTCATCGACCGATATCGGCGCCTGGTCTTTGCGGCGATCCGTCGGTACACGACCGATCCGGATGACGTAATGGACGTATTCGCGCGCGTCTGCGAAGCGCTGCGCGAGAACGATTTCGCTCGCCTGAGAAAGTACGCGGCGCAGGCGGATCCCACGCGCAAGTTCTCCACCTGGCTCTGCGCGGTCATCCACAATCTCACGATCGACTGGATCCGGCAGCGAGACGGCCGTCCGCGACTGAGTGCCGTGGCGTCGGCCCTGCCGCCGCTGCAGCAACGTCTCTTCGAATACGTGTTCGTCCAACAGCGCAGCCATGTCGAAGCCTATGAGCTGTTGAAATCGCGCGACGCTTCGGCGCTCACATTCTCCGAGTTTCTCAAGGAGCTGAGCGCCACGTATCGCGCCGCCGGCTCGAGCAAACGCGGACGTCTGATCCAGGAACTGACAGCGACTCCGCCGGAGCCGCCGGCTGAGCCAACCGACGCCGATCCCGCGATGCTCGTGGAGCGGCACGCCGTGCTTTCGGATGTAATGCAAGCACTGCCGGATGAAGACCGGGTCGCCGTCCAACTGTATGTCATGGAAGGCATGCCGGCCGATCAGGTCGCTCGGGCGCTCGGACTCTCGGGAGCAAAAGCTGTCTACAACCGGGTCTACAGAGCCCTGGCGAGTCTGCGTGAACGTCTGGAGCGGGCCGGCATCGCTGCGGGAGATCTATGACTAGGCGGCGAGCAGTCCGGATGCGTCTGTCCGTACCACGAGGACAATGCTTCGAACGACACTCAGGCTGGCGCGCATGACGCATCCCGCGCCCGAAGATCTCGCCGCACTGCGTCAGCAAATTCATCTCGAGCGACGGCAGCCAACGCCTGAATGCCTCGACGAGTTGGCCGTCGCCGACTTCGTCGACGGAACCCTGAGCGGCGAGCGCCGCGCGACGGTCATGTCGCATGTCGCCGCATGCGCTCACTGCCGATCGGTCATCCGTGCGACCGCAGCGCTGGTCGCGGACGAATCGGTCGCACGTGAAGCCCCTCATGAGCAGCGCCGGTCCAGGATGTGGCCAATGGCCGGCATCGCAGTCGCAGCGGCCGCCGCGATCGTCTTCATGGCGATGCCGCGTTCCGAGGGGCCGACGCTGCGCGAACCGGCCGTGACAAATGCGATCGCTCCGGTAACACTGACGCCCAAGGGAGCCGTGAGCGATGCCGGCCAGTTTGTCTGGTCGAGGGTCCCGACCGCGGAACGCTATCGGCTGAGATTGCACCGCGCCGACGGCTCGGTGTTCTGGTCCGCTGAGACGACGGACTCCTCGCTCGTGCTGCCGGACACGATCCGGCTCGTGCCGCGCGAGACGTATTACTGGCGCGTCGAAGCCCAGACGGAGTGGCGCCGTTGGGTCGTGTCGGACATGACGCAGTTCCGCATCGAGCGCCCCGCGCCATGATGCAACTCGCGGCGACCGCCGCGCTGCTCTTGCACGTCGCTGCGAGTCCAGCCCAGGTATTGCAGTCCGCCGACACCATCAGGCGGCTGGCGGCTCATGGCGCGGACTCTGCGCTCGTTGCGCGGGCGAAGGAATCGCCGGACGATGTTCGCGAGGCGTTGAGACAACTGCTGGCGCAGGCAGCCCGCGACTCGGCGAGCGACGCGCTTCCGACGGCACGCCGTCTCGCGTCGGCGTACGCAGTTGCCTGGCACGACTCGTTCTTCGTAAGACGCGTTGATCGGTTCGAGCAACTGACTCCGTCGCAACGGATCGCCAAGGCTCGCGGCGATAGTCTGCGCCTGGCCGGAAATGCGGCTCTGGACCGCTCGGGCGTGGACGCCGCGATGCGGAGATGGCGCGAGAGTCATCGGATCTTCGAGCGGATCGCCGATACCGCGGGCGTCGCCGCCGCGCTCGGAAACCTCGGTATCGGCTTCCTGCGTCGTGAAGATCTCGACAGCGCCGATTCATATCTCACGCACTCCCGCGACCTCGCGACTCGTATCGGCGATCATCGGACGGCCGGCAACGCGATGGCAGGGCTGGGCGAGGTGAGCCGCGTTCGCGGCAATCTTCGCGAGGCGCGCGAGCGGTTCACCAGGGCTGAAGCGTCACGCCCACTGACCGGCGACAACCGGGGACTCGCCGCGGATCGCAACAATATCGGGCTCATCGATCAGGGCCTGGGCGACCTTGCCGCGGCGCGGAAAGCCTTCGAAGGAGCATTCGCGTTGAACAGCGCGGCCGGGCGGGACGGATACGCTGCCACGAACCTGATCAACCTCGGCAACGTGCTCGGCCTCGAGGCGAACTACGTCGAAGCGCTCGACTACTACGGCCGTGCACTCGCGATCTACCGCAGAGACCAGAGCGAGCCGGACGTCGCCTTCGCGTTGCACAGCATCGGCGCGCTCGCGATGCGACGCGGGGACTATCGCGGCGCGATCGCATCCCTCCGCGAGGCAGCCGTCATTTATGGTCGTACCGGGCCGCCCGTTGCCGAAATCGCGGCGCGCCAGGATCTGTTCAGCGCGCGTGCCGCCATGGGCGATCTCCAGGGAGCGCGCGCGGAGTTGCAGCGCGGAGAGCTGCTCGCGGCGTCCGAGCCGGAGGCCGAGAGTCGTGAAGCGCGAGCTCGGCTCGCGCTCTTGCGCGGCGATCTGGAGCTGCAATTCAACAGACTGCGCGACGCCGAGCGGGAATACTCGCGCGCCGTGGAGCTGACGCGGGGGACGACCGACGTCAGTACGCGGTCCGCGGCGCAGCAAGGGATCGGAATGGTGTTGCTGATCCGCGAGAACTACGCGCGCGCGCAACCGGCGCTGGAACTGGCGTTGCGCGCTCAGGAGGCGGCGGGTGAGCGGCGCGCGGCGGCCCTGTCGCGATTGCTCGTCGCGTATGCGGCTCGGCATCGCGGCGACACGACGCTCGCTCGACGCGCGATACGACGCGCGATCGATACGCTCGATGCGCTCGGCGACGCAGTCGGACATGCGGCCGCGATGGGCGCGCTCGGCGATCTCGAGCTGAACAACGGGCTGCGGCTCACGGCGGAGTCGCTGTACCATCGCGGCCTCGCGCGCCTCGGTGAACGCAGCGCTCCGGACGTCGCGTGGCAACTCCACGCCGGTATCGCTCGCGCGAGCGCAGCACGCGGTGACCGCACGGCCGCAGCCGCCGCGCTGCAGCGCGCCATCCGTGAGATCGAGCGCGTCTCGGGGACGCTTGCCGTGGAGGAACGGCGCGCTGAATACCTGGCCGACAAATGGGACGTGTACGTCGAGCTCGCGCTTGTCGAGCAAGGACGCGGTCGGACGGCGGCGGCGTTCGAGGTCAGCGAGCGATTGCGCGCGCGGCAGATGCTGGACCTGCTCACGCGAGGGCGCGTGGTGGTCGCCGCCGCCGCGGAGCTGGTCGAGCAGGAACAGGATGCCCGCCGGCGGATCGCGGAGCTGACCACACAGCTCGAAGTGACCGAGAACGACGATCCCGGGCGGCGAGGTCGCGCGCTCTCGGGTGACGAACGCGGCGCGGCGCTCGAAGCGCTGGCGCACTCACAACAGACATACGGCGAACTGCTTATCCGCATGCGGGAGAAGCACCCAGCATATGCGTCCATGGTGCGCGGCGACATCGCGTCGCTGGCGGACGTACAGGCGGCGCTCGCGCGCGACGATGTGCTGCTGGAGTATGTCGTCGGGGACTCGACGCTGCTGGTGTTCGCGATTACGCGCGACAGCATCTCGGCTCTGGACTTGAACGTAAGTCACGAGGTACTCGCGCCCCTCGTGGATTTTGCGCGCGCCGCCGCTTTCCCGCCAGCAGCCCACGCTCCTCCCCCGGAGCGATCAGGTGTCCGTAGAGCCGGCGCATCGGCGCGCGCCAGGCAATGTTTTCGCCACCGGTTCGCGGCATGGACAGCGCGGCGCGCGCAAAATCCACGAGGGGCGCGAGTACCTCGTGACTTACGTTCAAGTC